>Ga0189275_100112_pt1 | contig 124312 bp, 103 predicted proteins | sample N19A6minimetaG_FD_130329 | JGI IMG/M metagenome (GOLD analysis project Ga0189275, IMG submission 130329) | Marine microbial communities from the Costa Rica Dome - N19 A6 mini metaG | ecosystem: Environmental > Aquatic > Marine > Oceanic > Photic zone | place: Costa Rica: the Eastern Pacific...
AATATACCGCCTAGGGTATACGCCAAACGCAACCACCCCGAGGGTACCCTCGGGGTGGTTGAAAACAATACTATCTTTGGAAAAGTCAATTAACTAATGGTTCGGATCAGGGGAAGCTTACATTGATCTGGGCTTAGCATTGTTGTGATGTAAGTGTCTCTAATTTCGTCAAGAGTTTGTTTGACACTGTTTTCTCTTGAATTCCATTCAGAACGTCCGATATCCCCCTGTTTTAATGCAAAGAAGAATAGCTTGTGTTCGTTGTCTAGAGGGTCTATTCCTGATGCCAATAAGTCAACCCCGTGTTGCCTCCCTTTTTGTGGACTTGAAAGTGTGACAATGTTTAGTTCCCTTAAAAGATTAATTATTAGTCCTTCAAGTTCTTTTTCCTCCTTGAGGGAACTTATATACTCTTTAAGAATCAGTTTCATGATCTAAAATCTATTTTGGAGTCGAATTTTTTCCATACTCAAAGGATCAATATACTCTCCTCTGGGGTATTCTGTGGAAACTTCAATTTTTGATAAGGCACTTACCGATCCAACTTCTCCATTTATTCTATAACACCACTTATGACTACCCTTAAGGTATATTGTTTGGAACAGAGATGTAAAACTGCTTTTCGAAGCTTCATTTCTTGACTCATTAAGCCTTTTATTGAGTGTCTTATAGTACAGATTCATTCTATCTTCATCAGGTTCAAATTCTTTGAGAAGGGGTAATTCACTAATTGCACCAAAGTATTGTTCATAAGCGTCAGTTATTTCTTTAAAGAACTTTTTTGATTTCGGATGCTTTTGAATTTTAGGTTGGTTAAACCATTCAAGAGTGGTCGGGTAATTAAAACATAAGTATCTTAAGAAAATGTCCTTTAGGAGATTTTGAATAGGCACGGATATTTTATCATGATATAAAATGGATGCTAGCAGGCTTCTTAAAACGGTGTTTTCATAAACAAATCCTATTGATCTTCTGATCAATTTCACCAAATCTTCCTCACTACATGATTTAAGATTTGAAAGAGGGAATTGAGCGGAATATTCTTTGTCAAGGTTGTTTTCAGTAAAAATTTGCAAGATTTGAAATTGAAGGTGAATTTGATCACTTTTCAAGGCCTCGAAAAGAAACTTGTTTAATGCCCCTGGATAGTCTTTTGAGGCTTTCCGTAAGAATCCAGAAAAACACTTCCCTTGTTCGCCACGCCAAGTGGGATTGGATAGAAATTTGAGTAGCATTTTTATGACGAAATTTGCGTCTACTACTAATAATTTGGTAAATAGACGAGATAAGGTTTTAACTGAGAATGCTCTTTCTGGAGAAATTGATCTCAATCCAGTTAAAATGCACTTTGTTAATTCAATTTCTTCCTTTCGATTCATGTCAAGCCCTTCTAGGTAGCTTATTAGCAAGTGTTCTGATTTCCAATTATCTGTATTATTTGATATATCATAGAGTGTCCGTGTGGCGTGATCTGATAGCCTATGGATGTTGAAGCTTATCTCAATAAGGAATTCTTCATATTCCGGTTCGCGATTATTAAGGTTTGATTCAATTTTTTTCAGGATAGCCATGTCAATTGAACTTTCGGGGTTCAATTTTAGTTGACTTAGGCCAGAAAGAATATATCTGTCTATAACTGATGATAGGATGAATGAGTTTTTTTCAAATAATTTAATTAAAGTTTCATGTGGTTGAACCTGTCCAATTCCAACAATTATTCTTGGGATAAAGGAGGTGTGATGTTTAGTTGTGTGTTTGGTTAGTTCCTTTAGGAGAAATATTGCCTCTTCTGTGGATGCTTCAGACCATGCCTCAATGGAACGGTGTAGCCTGTAGGAATTAATTTCTTCCTTTCGATTGTACGTAGCGTTAATAATTTTTAGTTTACTTACTGAATCAATAAATATTAAGTTGTTGGCGATTATGTCTATAGTTTCTGAAAATTCAGCAGTTTCATTTAATAGTTTTATTATGTCTAATTGGAATACTTCAACAAGAAGTATGAAAACCATATTTTGAACTGATAGTTTACTGCTTGAGTCTATAGGTGAGCTAGTTCCGAATTCATCAAAATTGATATGTGAGGTGTGATTTTCTAATAATTGCGAGATACTGAATTTACTCTCAAGCTCAGTCAGGGCGATTTTCATCGACTTAACTTCATCCGTACTATCAACTTCCATGGTGAGAGAATCGCTAAGTATATCTAGCTTTGAAAAAGTGCTGGTTTTTTGCACCCAATTATGTTCTTCATTTCCATGATCGGTATTTAATATAATATTCTCCTTAACGATCTTTAACGCTTTGTTAATCACATCTCTCTTGAAAATAGGTCTCATAAAGCTTTATTGGGTATTTGATAAACAGTTAATTCTACTTATGCATTGACCTCGCAAGCATGCTATTTGTCAAATTCAAATTTGAACCGTGGAGGTTTTGGCGTTACCAAATATCCACTGCCTTCTAAGTTATTTACAATTATCATTATGCTTTTAAAAGGCCTCAATTTTCTTTAAAAATGTTGATAGTTCCACTTTAACTCTATTGTTATTGGCATTAATTCCCAGTTCAAACTTTCTAAGCGTCCCTCTGTCTACCCCTAAATCTTTTGCAAGATCTTTTAATGTAATGTTGTGATGCGTGCGATACTTGAAAATCGGGTTTTCCAGTCGAGGGAGAATTGGCTCTAATTCTCTAGGTGTGTAGCCAAGAAAGTTAATTATAGCTGGCAGGTAACGAGCTTTTGGGGAATTTCGATTGTGTTCCCAATTGCAGAGGGTATCCACGCTTGTTCCAAGAATTTCACTAAGGTCTGGTTGAGAAAGCTGTCTATCCATTCTCACTTTACGGATATGGTCTCCTATGGATACTAGGTCAGTAGGATAACCTTGAGGCAAAGGTTTTGCGCCTTGTAAATCGAGTTTGACAGAAACCACACGCAACCATGCCCCTGTGGTTATTTTAACCACCCAACCAAAGATTGCGTGTGTGCCCCGGGAGCGGTGCAGAAATACCTCAATAGAATATCAGGCCCTCTTTTGGATCGCATCGACCTCCATGTAGAAGTGAGCCCTGTGTCCTTCGATGAAATTGCAAAGACCGAAATGGCGGAAGGCAGTGAAGCCATTCGCGAAAGGGTGGTAAAGGCCCGCGAACTCCAAAATCATCGCTTTGAAAAAAGCAAAGGAATCTATGCCAATGCCCAAATGCACAGTCGGCAATTACGGGAAGTATGTGGCTTAGACAAAAGCAGTCGGGATTTATTGAAATTGGCCATCGAAAGACTCAACCTCAGTGGCCGGGCTTATGATCGTATTTTAAAGGTGGCGCGCACCATTGCCGATTTAGAAGGCGCCACTTCGATCAAGGCGGATCATGTGGCGGAGGCGGTGCAGTATCGGAGCTTGGATCGGGAGGCTTGGGTGGGGTAATAAGATGTACTTTTTTATTAGGCTTAATGAAGTGGGTAAGTTTAAGCATTTTGTTTTCCCTTTACGATTTGTAAGGAAGATAGGTCTAGGCTCTGGGTAATTCCTGATCACCATCTCTAGGGATTTTCTATAAAACTAATTTGACTTCTCCCACGATTCGATTATAAGTGTCTCTTGCTTCTATTGAGATCTCTACTATTTTGTCTAGCAATAGCTCCTCTAGTGATAGCTTATCAAGTTGACCTTGCCTGGAGTTTATCTCAGGGGCGTCAATGCTACTGAATCGTATACGTTCCTCAGCGTGGTAGTTGAATTTATTTTTCTTTCCAATATTGGTGACGTCAATATCAAAGGTGTCTCCGTCGATTACACGAAACACCCTTCCTTGAATAATGTCCATTTGCAATGAAGTTTGTTGTTGGTTGGATTTGCTGTGGAGCTATTTTTTGAAAACCTCCCCAAAGCCACTCTATTATAGGACTTTTTTGCATTCTATCAGCATTGTTTATTTAATATTTAGTCATTCTATGGTGCTTGATTAAAAATAACGCAAGCAATATGGAGGCGTGATCTAGCCGGGTTTGTCGATTGATTAACTTTGCCGGCCAAGCTTTTGCTGTGTAGAATTAAGTAAATGCTTTTTGGTGTAATTACTGTATGAAGCAATCTGACTTTACTCCAAAGTTGATCTCAATACTCAAGGCTGGGATTAAAAGAGAACAACTTCTTAAAGATCTCTCTGCGGGACTAATTGTTGGGATTGTGGCCCTTCCTCTTGCAATCGCATTTGCTATTGCATCTGGCGTGTCTCCCGACAAAGGTCTTGTGACCGCAATCGTAGCCGGAATTATAATTTCGGCTCTTGGAGGTAGTAGGGTTCAAATTGGAGGCCCTACCGGGGCTTTTATAGTAATTATATATGCGATAGTTCAAGAGCACGGTATAGGAGGCTTAACCATCGCGACATTTATGGCTGGCCTCATTTTAGTACTAATGGGGCTAGCACGTTTAGGGAGTCTATTGAAATATATTCCCTACCCACTGATTGTTGGCTTTACAAGTGGAATTTCGGTTATTATTTTTTCTTCGCAGATAAATGATCTATTTGGTTTGTCTATTCAGAACTTACCGGCAGACTTCTTGGGGAAATGGCTGGTCTATGGTCAGCATTTTAGCCAAATTAACTGGTACGCCCTTATCATTGCAATGGCTACCATTTTATTGAGTTTAAATTTTCATCGTATATCCACTAAAGTACCTGGCTCCTTGGTGGCTATTATAGCTGGTACTTTGGTGGTGCACTTGTTCAATGTCCCTGTAACAACTATTGAGTCGTCATTTGGTGATATCCCTAGTCGTATACCGGTTCCGATGGTTCCCGATGTGAATTTCAGTACAGTTAAAGCATTAATACAGCCGGCCTTGGCCATTGCCTTACTAGGGGGCATCGAGTCCTTATTATCTGCAGTGGTGGCTGACGGTATGATAGGAGGACGACACCGGTCTAATATGGAGCTTATCGCCCAAGGAGTGGCCAATTGTTTTTCAGCCATGTTTGGGGGGATTCCAGCTACAGGTGCTATTGCTCGCACTGCTACAAATGTGAAGAATGGAGGACGGACACCTATTGCAGGAATTACCCATGCCATTGTTCTGCTATTGATTATGATGCTACTTGCGCCTTTTGCCAAATTGATTCCAATGGCTTGTCTTGCAGGTATCCTTATTGTCGTTTCCTATCACATGAGCGAATGGCGCCATTTCGTATTTCTATTAAAGGGAAATCGATTGGATATCTTGATTTTACTTGTTACTTTCTTTCTTACGGTAATTTTTGATCTGGTGATCGCAATTGAAGTAGGTGTTGTTCTATCTAGTTTTACTGTGATGAAGCGATTGAGTGAGTCTGTAAGCATTAGAGTCTTTTCAAAGCAAGCTGAAAAGGATGATGAATTGCTATTTGAAGAAGAAATACCGGAACTTCCTTCAGGGGTAGTCCTCTATGAAGTTAATGGAGCATTGTTTTTTGGTGCAGCACAAACTTTTCAGGATGCTTTAAATAGAATGCAAAAACGTCCGGAGGTATTAATTTTGAGGATGAGGCATGTACCATTTATTGATGCTACCGGTATCCATAGATTAAAGGAGGTGATTCGAGAATTTCGTAGCCAAGAAGTCCAAGTTATTCTTTCGGGAGTAAGCCAGGAGGTGCTGATGGAGTTAGAAAAAGCGGATATCTATAGTCTCCTTGAAAAGGACAATTTAATTACAAATATTAATGACTCCTTGAATAGAGCCAGGTTGTTATTAATGAAGTAAGTCGTAGGGACTAGGGCCTTGAAATATTGAAATCAGCTTGACTCATATATTCATCTTTCGGGATGAAATACTTGATTTTCTTTCTTGAGTTTAGAAATTAGATCGTCTGGGGCTATTCCCTATTCTATGAAAAAGGGCCAACCATATTGGTTGACCCTTATTGGATAGTGTTTAGATTCGGGTATTTGTAGAAAATTTCTTCGTAAAAGAATTTTCAAGGAATCAATTGACAATTAAGGTTTGTGAATCGACTGCTGTGCCGTCACAAACAAGTACTACTCCGTAGGAACCGGATTGAAGTGAGGAAATGTCCAGATTGACCGTTTCGTTTTCAAGATCCAAGTTGAATGTCTTTAAAATAACACCCTTTGCTCCGATAATTTGAATGCTAGCACGTGAAGCACCCTTGGCGCGGTAATCAACGCTTAGTGTTGATCCGGAAGTGGGGTTTGGGGTTATTCTTTTTAAGAATTGTTGTTTAACGGTAAGCGTAACTTCATCGTAATCTTTATATAGGTCTTCTTTCGTGATGACTTCAAGCGTGTAAGTGCCGCTTTGGGTTCCTGTAAATGTATAGGAGGATGATTGACTGAGAAGATTGTGATTTTCATCGTACCAGTTGTAATATGCGTCTTCCCCAATATTACGGGCGTTCAGTCGAACGGGATCACCATAATTGACGTTTTGGTCTGAGCCTGCATCAGCGTTAAAAGGCTGACGGGGCTCACGGATTAGGGAGAAATGTACATTCCCAGTCCAATGATCGCCCAGAGTGGCATGTGGGGTAGAATGTTTTTGTGTTATGCGGAAGCCATAATTCGTTTTGTCGGATACTTTGTCAATCAGATAATTATACGCAAAAACAACGGGAATCCTTTGCCCCGGATCAAACCAGATAGAATTGACAGTTACCTGATCTTGTTGCATTTCAACAACCCCTGGTTCAATAACACGAACTCCGGGATTTCGCGTTAAGGATGGGCCAAACATTTGCCATCCGCTTGCGTCGAAAATGAGCAGTACTTCAGCCTCGTCAACTAAGCTTGAGCCACTAGCAAATTCATTTACGGAGAAAGTTAGGTCTTCGTATTCTCCACTTCCATTTCCATCTCCGTTACCTACCCAAACTTCGGTGGAATATTTTTCTTCATGGGGAGCTGTTAAATGCTGGAATCCAGGTACGATGTTTTGAATAACAAGATTTTGTAGTGACACATTATTGTTTGTGTATATGTCTTGAGCTAAGTCACCAGGATGGACTGTGATGGGGTCCTGAGAACTTTCAATCCTAGCCAAGAGGCAATTCTGGAAAAATGAACTGGACCAGGCAAACTCAAGAATAACTGATTCCCCAGGGTTAAGTACTGGGATGTTTTGAGTGCCGATAAGGGCGCCACAGGGCAGGCCCCCGCATAAGTCAGTTCCGTCCCAGCTGTTTGGCCAACCAGAATTGGTTGAGGCTGCTGAACGATACAATTTTAATTGATCACTTGGGTCAGAGGCTTGGCATCCTCTATTGGATACTCGCACATAAGTATAAAATGGGTCGGTAGAACTCCACTCCAGTACTTCATCTACTCCTTGATTTTGGATGTCGAAACCATCAGGATTATTGCGAGTCCAAATGTCCGGGCTTTCATCAAAATCCCAGGTAAATACATAGCCCGCATCATTTCCGTTGTCGTCATATCGATCTCGCATGTACAGGTCCAGGCCTGGGTTAACAGACTCCTGCGCAGCTTTAACTGCTTGGTATACATTTAGTCGACCATAGCCCAATTCGTAAGATTTCCCTTTAGTGTAGAAGGGGAAGTTATTTGGGTGATAATCATAGCCACCAACCTTTTCTGCGGTGGCATTAAGAATTTCGCGAATTTGAATGGGCCCTAAACAGGGGTTCTGTCTTTTCATCAAAGCTGCTGTTGCGGTCACCATGGGAGCGGAGAAGGAGGTTCCAGAGCTTGTGTTGTAGGTGTTTGAGGGCTGTATGCTGGTAATGTTTTCAGAAGGTGCTGCTAAGTCTAGGTTAACGCCCCAGTTGGCATTTACCCATTTGGTGTCGTTAATATCAGTTCCCCCTACTGCGATAACATCTGGATGGGAGGCTGGAAATGAAATGGTCACATAGCTGCCGTTGTTTCCTGAAGCCGCAACGAGCACTACTCCTTCTGATTTTGCATACTGTATGGCTGTTTCCAAAGCCATGGAATTGCCAATAGAGAAGCTCATGTTAATAACATCGGCATTCATGTCTACAGAATATTCCATTCCTGCTGCAACCGCGGTTGAAGAAATAAAGGCTCCACCAATTTTGCATGGGAGAAGTATGGGTCCACCGGGTCCCCAATTACTGGCAATTCCGGAGATACCCTTATTGTTGTTGGATTTGGCTAGGGCAATTCCAGTGGTAAATGTTCCATGATAAAAATTGTCTGTCATTAATTCATTCGTGTTATTTACGAAATCATAGCCTTTCCAGTCGTCGACTAAACCATTGAGGTCATCGTCAATTCCATTTCCGGTGCTCGGATCGGTGGGGTCAGACCAGGCATCTTCTCCTGGGTTTAAATACAAATTATGATACCCATCAGAGCCCGTTCCGAGATCTTCATGATTGATATCGAAACCGCTATCCAGAAAAGAAATGATCGTGGTTCCAGGAGCTTGCTGAAGTAGGTTCCAATAATCTGACATGTCAATGTCATGGTCATTACCGTTTTCCAGGTACCATTGATTAACATATAAGGGGTCATTCGGAGATTGTGTGTAATATCCCTCAGTATCCACGTCTACATTACTCACAATAGGGTCAGAGAGTAATGAGTTAGCGAGCGTAAAAATACCTGAGTCTGCATCTGTGGAAAGCTTATAAAATGTCCATCCAAATTTAGATTTGAATAAGGGTTTTAAACCATTGTTGCTTTCGAAAGTGGCAATATTTCGCTGATTTGCTCCGCTCTGATAGTAAATTACAATTCGGTTGGTTGCGACGGGGAAATTAAGATTATTAGATCCGATGAGTTGCCATTCTCCGGAGATGAATTCATATTGATTTTCATTCAAAGTAATAGTTTGAGCCTCTAGTTGAATATTGCTCAAGGCTAAAAGTGTAAATGTTAGAATTCGAAAGATTCTTTGTAGAGGGTTTTTCATATAAATAAGAGATTGGTTGTTTTGTAGTAACGATAAGGTTGCTATTTGCAAATGAAGAAAAAATATTCGTATTTCAAAATATAGGAATTAATAAGTGTATAATTTATAGGGTTATATCTTGTGATTAAGTGATGTTATTGAATGCTTATTTGTGAAATTAGTTAGGGATATTTTTAAATGTTAAACCCCCTTGTATGTAGTGAATTAGCCTGTGAAATAGGTGATAAATTTGGGGTTCATTTTGAATGCGACTAGGTGCTTATGTTTTTTATAATTAGCCTTATAAAGCAAGAGCCCCGGAATATTCCGGGGCTCTTTGTTGTATTCAATATGTGGGATTTATCTACTGTTGCGGGATAAAGAGTCCATTGACAATAAGACTCACTTGAATACCCTGGCGGCTGAGAAAAGACAATTATTTTTGCAAGACTCTAAAACTTACTTGATCTTGAGCACTGCTCACTTGAACAATATAAAGTCCCATTGGTCCTTCCAAATTCAATTCAATTTTGGATTCAGAATGAAAGTGGTTTTCGGATATTAATGTTCCCGCGCTATTGAAAATCTTAAGCTCAAGATCTTGAGGATTGGCATTTGTAACGATGTTGATTTTTCCAGAGCTTGGATTGGGAGGTTTGGGTGGGGAAGGGATAAACTCCAAACATTGGTGAAATTACTCTAGAGCGATTTGATTTTTTCCCTGTGTTCTTTCCCCCAATCTTCCATTAGTTTTAATAAATCAGTAAGTGTATAGCAATATTCTGTAAGTGTATATTCCACTCTGGCCGGATAATCGTCATAGACCTTTCTTTCTACCAGTAGATTTTCCTCCAGGTGCTTTAACTCTTTAGACAGGACTCGATTTGTGATTTTTGGAATGGACTTTTTGATTTCATTAAATCGAAAATTATCGTGATAAATGGAAATGATAATAGGTAGTTTCCACTTTCCACCAATTACAAACTGCGTGTCCTGAACAAACCTAAGTTTATTCTGGATGTCAATTTTTTCAGCTTTTTGCTTCTTTATGTCGGTAGCCTCCATTTAGGTATCCTTTTGTATACAGGTATCAAATATATACTTAATCAGGTATACTTTTGTAACCGAATTAACAAATATTAAAATGTCAGATTTTAAGGATGCCATATGGCTTATAACTGGGGCCTCGAAGGGGATAGGGCTTGAACTAACTAAAAAAATGCTAACAGACGGAAATAGAGTTGTCGCCACCACAAGAAATCCGGAAAGCATTAAACAAAGGATTGGTAATCATCCAAACCTCTTAGTGCTAAAGGTGGATTTGGCTTCTGTAAATTCTGTAGAGAGTGCTGTAAACATAGCAATAGAGACATTTGGTAAAATAGATGTTGTGGTCAATAATGCTGGGTATTGGACAGTTGCGAGTTTGGAGGAAACTTCGGATAAAGAGTTTAGGCAATCCATTGATATAAACCTTATAGGTGCGGTTAATGTGATCCGGTCTGTTATGCCCCATATGCGGAAACAAAAAAGCGGGCATGTTATCAATATTTCTTCAGTTGCAGGTTATGCGGGGTTTGCTAGTTCAGCAAGCTATACGGCAGCCAAGTTTGCCGTAATTGGATTGTCGGAAAGTTTGGCCCAAGAAGTTGGTCCTTTTAATATTAGAGTTACCGTGGTTGCCCCAGGTGTTTTTCGAACCAATTTTCTTAATTCAGGATCTCTAAAGACAGGCAAGAATTTTATTGAGGATTACAAGACAAAAGAGAAGTTACAATTATGGGAGCAGCTTAATGGAAACCAGCCCGGGGATCCCGCGAAGTTGGTGCAGATTTTAAAGCATGTCTCCACCATGGATGAACCTCCTTTACATCTTCTTCTTGGTCCTGATGCCTATCAGTTGATACTTGATAAAAGAGAGGCCGATAGGAAGGAGCTTGAAAAATACAAACACTTAACCCTTTCAACGGATTTTGACCATGCATGAAATGGTTGAGTACATACATCGCTACTACCAGAATGAACAGATTAATGCCTTTCTTTCTATTGCGATAGGAACCGTGATTCTCCTTTCTTCCTTTATTCTTTCTCATTTTTTCGAGAATGAGGGGCATGTTAAAGGCTTGTCTTATGCTTTTAATGTGGGAGGACTATTCTTTCTTATTGCAGGTGCCCTTGTTGCTGCTGGTAATAGAGGAAAAATGTCTGAAATGAGAAATTCAATCCAGACCAATGTAGAACTCCATAAATCTGAAATAGCTAGAATGAGCTTGGTTATGAAATCAAGTTATCGTTCAGCTTTAATACTGTTTTCAACTTTAATTGTCGGAGGACTTGTTTTGGTGCTTTCTGTGTCGAGTGATTTTTGGAAGGGAATAGGACTTGGCTTATTAATTGTCGGGACAACTGGACATGCAATAGAAGCTTTTTCGATGTGGAAAAGCAAGAGGTATCAGCAAGAATTGAATTCTATCAAATTTTAATAAAATCAAATTGAGTAAAATAGTATTAATTACAGGAGCCTCTTCCGGAATGGGTAAGGCGACGGCTCAACTTCTCTTAAGAAAGGGGTATAAAGTTTATGGAGCCGCTCGAAGAATTGAGAAGATGAATGACTTAAAACAGGAAGGGGGTGAACTCCTGAAAATGGATATGACAGATAATCAATCTATGATATCTGGGGTCGAAGAAATCATTAAAAACGAAGGGCATTTAGATATTTTGATTAATAATGCTGGATTTGGTTTATATGGCGCAATAGAGGATGTGCCCATAGAACAGGCGAAATATCAAATGGAAGTAAATGTCTTCGGTTTAGCCCGTTTAAGTCAGCTAGTATTACCCCATATGCGGAATAATAATTCAGGGACAATTATAAATGTAAGTTCGGTGGGTGGGAAAATAGCCAATCCTTTAGGAGGATGGTATCATGCAAGTAAATTCGCGGTTGAAGCATTAAGTGATAGCTTAAGAATGGAGGCGAAGCAGTTTGGTATAGATGTAATTGTTATTGAGCCAGGTGGTGTAAAGTCGGAATGGGGCGATATTGCAATGAATCATGCTTTAAGCTCTTCCAGAGAGGGGCACTATGGTCAGATGACTTCAAAAATGATCGAAACAGGTAAAAGATTTAAAAATAAAAATGTTGAACCTGTAATTATAGCAGATATAATTCTAAAAGCAATAAGAGCTAAAGTCCCCAATATCAGATACAGCGGAGGGTTTATGGCTAAACCACTGCTCCTCTTGCGAAGATTACTAAGCGACAGGCTAATGGATAAAATGATCTTAAATCAATATAAATGAGCAATGGTTTCTTTGCTCTAAAGAATGATCATTTAGTATTAGTAGTGCAAAATCTGCTCCTGGATAGAGAGGCGTGAATAGGAGTCTAATATGGCCTTGATGCTAGATCTTCGGCCATATTGCTCCTATATAATTACACACTAAATGAAATTCACTTAGTTCTTCAAAACTCTAAAACTTACTTGATCTTGAGGGCTGCTCACTTGAACAATATAAAGTCCTATTGGTCCTTCCAAATTCAATTCAATTTTGGTTTCAGAATGAAAGTGGTTTTCGGAAATCAATGTTCCTGCACTATTGAAAATCTTAACCTGAAGATCTTGAGGATTAGCATCTGATACGATGTTAATTTTTCCAGAGCTTGGATTCGGGAAACACTGAATGCTGCTAGCCAGGGCGATTTCTTCTTGTCCGATGGTGAAAACATTTGGGCGATAAGTAAAGAGAGTCGCGCGCATTACTGCTGCTTGATCGGCCGTAAAAGAGTTTAGGCAGGCATCTGCACTGTAGTCCATGAAGTTTTCGATCATATCTGGTAAATCCGCTCCGCCAATGGTGTCTACACAAGAATTTCTTTGCTTGTTGCAGCTAAATTGATTGGAATTATTCGAAAGAGGGGTGTCGTCAATGTAGTCATCGGCGGAACAGCCACCATCTCCCCAAATATGGCGCAATCCCAGGTAGTGGCCTACTTCATGACTTACCAGGTCTCCTTCGTCTAGAGTGCTGTTTAAATTGGCGTAGGCAGCAGGATAATCGATTGGATTATTAGGCCCGATCGCAACATAGTGCATCAAAACGCCGTCACTATATTGGAGGGTGTCGAAACCCGTGCCCGCAAAATTAGGATGATTACCGGGGGGTAGAGCTAAGCCTAAGAAAACCAACTCTTCAAAATTGTTGAATTGCGGTTCGAAAATACGCAGGTCACCCACCCAGATATTAAGATAGCGCTCGGTGTCCCAGGCACTGGCTCCACCCAGACTGTCTTCGGTGATCCGAAATAAATTATAAAATAAACTATCCGCCACCCATTGCTGAATTTGCGCAGTTTGGCTGGAGTTATAAGGGAGAATTCCACCAAAGTGCTCCACATTGGTGCTGGTTCGGGCAATACCATTGGTGGGATTGCCATCCGGATCTTGGCTCGCTAGAACGAATTGAATATTAGGGTTTCCTACATAAGGTTGGAAGTCGGGGCGCAAGGAACTGGTGTCCGCATTTTGGCGACTGTAATTGTCATTTAATACTCGGATCTGATTTTGGAAAACGGAGTCCGGTAAATTTTCATCTCCATTATTATATACTACATGGAATACTACCGGTATGGTTAAGGTGGCGGTAGTGCTGGTCTTGGACTTGTGCTCAAGATTCTCTACAATATTTTGCAGAGCCTTATTAGAGGCTTCCAGAAATCCAGGCTTTTTATCATCCTGGTTTTTCATGAGAAAGTGCGAACCACATTGAGGGCCAATGGCACCTTCCGCTTCGGTTTGATGATCTTGATGCAGCTCATTGCTAATTAAACCTTGGGCGCTCATGCTGAAGGTGCTGATCGTAAATAAAAGGAATAGTGCTTTTTTCATAGGGAGTAATTTCATCAGAGTTTTTATAATAATGCTAAGTCTCAAGATTTGTTTTGACATTGGAATATCTAAATAAACCTATTTAAGCGTCCACAAGATATCATGATTCATGCCAAATAGCGGCATAATCCAAGCTGAAAAGCCAAGGCAGTAATTGTGTTAGCCTTAAATTTCAGAAGAGTTTCGCCTTTAATTGGAGCAGAGATTATAGACGACGAGGAAATTAAGACCCATGGAAAAGAATTAGGAAATGTGCCGATTAAGCTTGCCATTCCGAGTAGGAATTTGCTGTCTCATACAGTCTTAGCTTGTAAAGCTTAAGCCTTTTTGGAAGATTTAATTCTAACAAATGGACAAAATGCAAAACCAGATTTTCGCAGGTGGGCTGAAAGTTTAATACTTCAATTCGTTCAAAGGGTAAATTAAGTAAGTCTTGGGCATTAGCAGCCTTTTGGTATACAACCAAGGTATGGTCAAACTTGCTAAGGATGTGTTGATTAACGATTTCCTTGAGTTCACCAAAATCCATAATCATCCCGTCATTTGCTGCGTCAGGCTCATCGATAATTTTTCCACTTAAGCTAATATGCAGTTTATAGGAATGACCATGTAGATTTTTGCAAAGACCGTGATGGTTGCTAAGTACATGCGCCATTTCGAAAGTGAAAATCCGACTAATACTTAAGTGGCCCGGGCGGGTTAAGGTTTTCATGATTTAGGCTTGGCTAAGTTCGGGATTGGATATAAATGTGGAGTCTGTAAGAGTTTTGAGGAAAGCTTCCAGGGCTTCGATTTCTTCCGTAGTAAAATGAAGTTTCGCAGACCCATTTGATTTGATCATTACCGGATCCAAGCTGGGGCTCTGTTTTACACCATTACTATAATGTTCCAATACTTGCTTAAGATCATTGAATCGACCATCATGCATAAAGCTGCTCCGCAAACCAATATTGCGAAGATTCGCAGTGCGCATATGCCCTAGATGACTAGAATCGCCAGTGCTATGGAAATAACCCTGGTTTGCCGGGATTTCATAAGTGCTGTCCAGTCCAATATTATGCACTCTGTTATCGGTGAAAAGGGGAGGGATATGGCAGTGGTAACAGCTTCCTCTTTCGCCGGTGAAAATCGCATGCCCCTTGGCTTCTAATTCGGTGAAAGTAGCCTGACCACTCATTACTTGGTCGTATTTACTATTAGCAGAAATTAAGGTGCGTACAAATTGGGCTAGAGCCTTGGCCAGGTCTTCCGCGGTAATGGTCGATGAATTATAGGCTTCCTCGAAAAGTGCAGGATATTCAGGGTGACTATTAAATTTGGAAAGATTGGCATTAAAAAACTCAGTCACCTCAAAGTACATAAGCTCCTCCAGGCTTCCACTTTGGCTACCGTCCCACATATATAGGTTTTTCCAGGCAAGATTTGCATGGTGTAGTACAGGCATTACGTTTTGACTGGATTTGGTAAAGCCTTGTGCTTGAATGTGGCAGCTGGCACAGGCGCGGCCATCATTACTCAGAGTAGAGTCGTAATACAGTTTGCGCCCTAGGGCAATGCGCTCCATATAGGGCTGGTTATCATCAGGGATTTCAAGCCTGGGAAAACTGTTTGGGAGCTCAATAATATAGGGCTTGAGCCTGGTTGTCTGGTTACTTTCTTTTTGGCAACTCAGGGCCATGCTCAATAACATAACTAGGAGAATGCTTACAACAATAGAGGCGGGCAGGGTTTTTTGTGAGGTTTGAAAGAGTCTCATGATTGGAGCTATTTAGAAGTCCTGCAGTTTAGCCTTAAAGACATGTTGGCCGTTTAATACCAAATTATTCATTTGCCCCTGGTTACCCATGGTGTATCCGTTTTCCTTGCTGAGGTCAAATAAATAGGGGTTTTCGAACCATTCGTGGGTATTCATGGTCATAATGATGTTAGTACTCTGAGCTTCCTGCACATCCAACGGTAGCTTAAAACCATGGATGATCAGATTTTCCTTAGCCCCAACATGAAAGGCGAAAGTGCCGAATTCATCCCCATCTCGCCAATGGCCTTCAAACTTCATAAAGTGATATCCTCCACCTAAATTGATGGGCCAGTACATGTCATAGTCGTCATTGCTGATTTCAAATCCTCCATGGTAGTTGTATTCTGGAACAATACCAAAGGCGAAGGATAAAGAATCATAGCTGCCTACAGGAACCTGCTCAAAAGCCGCTTGTAAGCAATCCTGGTATTTGGCATTAATGGAAATGGGAGGAGTCTTGGTTTGCCAGATTTTTCGGCCGTTTTTATAGAGACTAAGTCCGCTAATGAAGTATTTTAAATAGGAGACCCGGTATTCATTTCCGGCTGCATTTGGGTAATACTCTTTACCAATTAAAAGAGAGTCTGTGCCCGCAAAATGTCGAAAGTCAATTGAAATCCTGCCCTGGGGTTCCGAAGGGGCTGTTTCATCTTTACTGCAGGAAAACACTAAACCACAGAGTAGGAAGAAAGTTAAAAACTGTCGCATATGCCCATTGCCCTTAATTGCCCAATTAAAGTAGAATGCCTGGCTGAGCAGGGAAATGATATTTATCACTATAAAGGCGTTCATAATCTTAAATAATGGATTAGGCTTCATTCCTTTCTAGCTTAAAATTTAAGAGTCAGGCTAAGAATCAGATTCCGGCCCATACTTGGGAAGGCGCCCCAGTTTAGATGATCGCGGTAATATTGATTGAATATATTATTGGCATTGAGGCTAAATGTAGCCTGGTATTTTTCCATATCCAGCTGGTACTCTATTCCGGCATCCCAGAGCATATAAGCCGGTGTATAGCGATCGCCATAGGCGGTGTTGAAATGCTTTTGTTCTGCTGCCATCCGGCTTTGAATTAAATAGCGGAAATTTTGGTAGCGGTAGTTTAGGGCTACTAGAGCTTGTAGTGGAGGAATTAGGGGTAAGTCGAAATCGGGGTGAATGCCTCGCAAATAGTCTAATTTGACCCGGCTACCCAGCTTTTTATTAAATGCGTATTCACCTGCCAATTCCAAACCCCAGAAAGTGGCATGGGCCAGGTTTTGATATTCTCGGAGTCCTTTGGCTCCGAAGGTCATCGCGTCATAGTTTGTGTTTATACCAAAGATGTAATTGCGATAGAATTGGCTAAATAGGCTTGTGCTAAACTGTAATTTTTCCGAGCGATAGCTTTGACCAATTTCCAAGCTTAAAAGTTGTTCGGCCTCTAATTCTGGATTCCCTAAATAATCATAGTTATCGTGCGCATTGAATAGGTAAAAGCCATATAGCTCTGAAGTGGTAGGGCCGCGGGACCCGAAGCTAAATGCGCTGATTAGACTGATTTTTGAATTTAGTTGATGACGGTATGCCGTTTTAATTTGAGCCAGTAAAAAGTTTCTGGGGGACTTTAAGGTGTAGCCCATTCCTGTCCATTGGTCTTTACCGATTTCGGACAGAATTGAGGAGCTTTCATAATCAAACCGGATGGTGCTCTGCACACTGTTTTTAGCAAAATGCCAATGATCACTTATTCCCAATGCCATACCATTAAGGCGCGTATCAGGCCAACTAAGCATAAACATGGCGGGCTCACTGCTCTTGCTGGGGAACATAGTCATCTCAGCCCTTCTGAAATTGCTGTAATACTCCGTAAACAGGTTGATACGATGTGCTCCCGTCTTCCAATTCATGGCTTCCAAACTAATACCGGAGGTGCGGCTCCATCCAGGCATATCCATATGCATAAATACCTCCTCTCGCTGTGTGTCATCCATTTCATGGTAGATATCATTATGGTATAGTTTCAATTCGAAATTGGCAAAGGGCCCCAGAGGGTGATAGCTGTGATAGCTGAGTCCGCCAATGAATGCCCTGGCCAGGCCAACATCCATCGGAAGGGCTGGATATCCCACATTGGTGGCCAGGTCAAAAATGAAATCCAATTTTAAAAATTGTTTCGGAGATAGGCGGTAAACTGAATTCAGGGCCCAGTTTTGCTTTTCGTTTTGTGAGTACAATACTTCCTGTCCGCGACCATCTCGATAATTGGCATTTTTTAACCAGGTGCCATTCAGTCGCCAAGCCAATTTTTCGGAATTACTCTCCACGAAAAAGGCGGAATTTAGACCATGAGTATTCGTCTGAAATTGCTGGCTAAAGCCAAAACGCCAGGTCTTGGACTTTTGGAAGCTCGCTTCTTTGGTTTTAAGATTAATGCTGCCAGCCAAGCCATTAGAACTGCATTGGCTTTCGCAGGATGAGGTTAGCTCAGCGGAACTTAAATTATTAGCAACAATATAGGAGGTGGAAGGGTCCATGCGATCTGTGCAGGCATGGTAAACTCGCATGCCATTAAGTTTAACCTGAATCCGGCCATCGGCCTGACCGCGGTATATCAACTCTTGCGCAAAATTGCCTCGCGAAATAAGATTTACCCCTTTGAGTTGTTTGAGTTGAAGTTCCAACTGATGATTTTCGGCTGTTTTTTTTAGGGCGTCCTTATTTTCCCAATTATCCAAAACCAGAACTTCATCCAAGCTGAGGTGCTTAAGATCGATGGTTTGGGTATCTGATTGGCCTCGGGAAAGACTGGCTAGCAGAATAAAAAAGCCTGTGCAAATCCATTTCATGGTTTAGACTTTTGGATGGGCTTAGGGCGCCGAGCAATTATCAGCGCCCTAAGCCAAATCCGGTTTTGGAATCACCTGTTTAATTAAAAGCTGATGTCGAAAGAGGCATCTTCATTCAGCGTTTGGCCATTGGCATCTTTTATTTTCAGGTGCAGCTTCCAGTATCCGCTCATGGTAAAATTCACCTTGCCCCTATAAAGACCATTGGCAATCGATATGGGATCTTCATTGTTGGGAGATCCATGTCCCATGGAGGGCATTTCAGGTTCTACTTCGATACTGAAATCGCTCACAGGCGGAAATGACATCATGCTTTCCTTTTCGTAGACCATCAGCTCCAGAGTATTCAAGCCAATTTCCGGACTGCGGGGTTCCTTTAGGGCAATGAAAATGGAACTTAGGCTATCCGCAGCAGAAATAAAGCTGATCACTTTGGCTTCAGCCTTAGCTTTTACCTCGAGACTATAACTGAGGGTGTCGATATTTCCATTATGATTGATAATCAGCTCAAAGCTCCAGCTGGCCATAGCACTGCTGGGCATAATAAAGGTGGCACTACCTTGATAAGCTTCAAGCTCTGCACTGTAAACAGGGTTGTCGAAAGGGCAGCTATGTTTCGTGGTGCCCATATCCATTAGGGGGAGAAATGATAGGGAAGCGTTTTCAATTCTTTGTTGACTGCCGCTTTCAAATAGCTCCACCGCCACGCGATTGTAACCCACAAAGGCATCTTCAGCAAAGTAGAGTTTCACATCGGCGAAAGCTGTGGATTTTTCACCATAATAAACGTAATTCTGTAAAGGGCTGTCGGGACTTGTTTGCCCATTGTTATCCGGCTCTTTTTCGCAGGAAATAGACAGCAGAGCCAGGCCTAAGGCAAAAGCCATAGTGCCCCAATTTTTTGAAATATTCATCTTGATTTCTTTAAAGTTTAAAACAAAAGTTGAAGGAGAGAAATGCTTTAAACTTTGGGAGGATGATCTATCTCTGTTAAATAGGGGGATTGAATTTTTGACTTTAAAAAGTGCGTAGGCCCTTCATCCGTAGGAAGACTAATTCCTAAGTTCAATTCGCTTGGAGAATCCTGGCTAAACAGTAATAGTTCGGGCAAGAGTCTGGGAGGGCTGCTGGGCTCCGAATCCTCATGCAGTTGCAATTGTTTAGCGAAATAGCATTTACCCTCGCAATGAAGTTCAGGTTTATCAGCGTTTTCGCAAAGCACGGTAGAGTAATACTGGTAATTAAGCTCATACACAGCGGTGATAACACTGTTGTAAAGCTGCGAGAACAACAGGCTAAACAATAAAATGCTATGTACTAAATGAGCTTTCATTAGTTCAAATGTAGTGGGGCTTGTAGGCTTAAAGGATGAGAAATATCAGGAAGTGAAAAATAAAGGACATTTTTATCTTAAATAGAGGGGCTTTTTCATTTTGTTGCCTTTTCATTGACTATCATCCGGACTTAAGCTTCTACTAATAGTTTGATTCCAGATGATAGGATGTGTTTCTACGCAGGTTTTTGAGATAGGAAAAAGCAAGGATCAACCAAATCGAAACAAGGCCGGCATAGATATAAAAGGTGAGGATCGGCCAGGATTGAAATCCCGGTATGAGTTTTAAGGAAGGTGCGATCAAGGCAATTTCGCTAAGTATAAACAGCAGCCAATAGGCAATCATCCATTTGTTGAAGGCCGGGATGCGTCTTTTCAGCATCTCCCAAATAAAAGGCGTGTAAATCCCCAGGAAGATAAAGTGCAGATAGGCAATAAGCAGGAAACGATTGAATTGGATTTGCTCTGCAATAAGTGAAGTGGAGCCCAGGATTTGAAAGATCCATTTAAAGAAAAGGAGGAAGAGGATGAGCTTAAGATGATTGCTGATCCTTTTTCGGAAAACAGCTTTAATAAAGCGGATGCCCGCATAAAGCTGTGCGCTAGATCCCAGTGCTGCCAACAGGTATATCCAAGATTGATCAAAGGAATACTCCAGATTTAAAGCATAGCTAAAGATGCTGCCCCAAAGCATGGGTAAATAGAAATGTTGAAACTCTTTTTCGTCGCTAAACAACTTCAATTTATGCACGATAATAGCCAGAAGGAAAAAGAAAAAACTGCCATTGTAAAGGAAGTGCAGGTAAAAATAAATTGCCTGATCATACCAGGGCGAACTTTGCATTTCATTGGCCATTAAAGGACCTAAACAATATGGACCCAGGGAGGAAAGGTAAAACAAGAGTATGCCGGTGCGGAGAAGCTTAGCGGAAGGTCCTCGGTTTTTTAAGGCTCGAAATAGTCGGTAAAAGAGCGCATAGCTTAGCCAGAGGTGTAAGGTGGAAAAGGAAATGGAAATAGCAGCATATCCCTGAAAAGGAAAAGAGCAAAGCATGCCGACCACAGATAGAGCTAAGCCGTAAAATAGAATCTTAGTGCTTTGCGATAGCTTAATTTCCCATTGTTGGTAAATGATCAAAATTAAAGCTCCCAGGAGCCAGGCAAGCAGCATTGCATGGGAATGCGCATGCAGCATAAAGCGGAAGTTAAATGCCTGAGGCCATACAAAATAAGAACGCAGTAGAAGGCCAATCAGGGCGGCAATTATGCCCAGATACACCGTTAGGGACCATGATGTTATATTGAACTTCAAGCCTGGCAAGCGTTAAATTATTTGAGGGTATAAGGCCAGTTTCTAAAACCAAGGTAGGCATTTGAATTTGCCATTCACACCCTAAATCGGGGCTAAAAATCTTTGAGCTGTGCTTTTCGAAGGAGCAGCCATGAGGGGAAACCAATCCACAGTAAATAGGCAAATCCGATAATCACTGTACCTTGAAGAGTGCCAAAAAACTTTTCAAATATGGCTCCAGTATAACCCATCAAGGCACTGTAATCTAATTGAAAAATGAGTAAAACCCGACCCATGTCTACCGGGTTGGCCAGGGTAAGTCCCAGAGCCATTTGTTCCACCGGATAGGCTTCGAAGGCAACAAGGATTACTAAGAACAGGCCATCATAGATTACCGCCAGAAATAGCCAAATGAATAAGCCAATGCCAAAGCCTTTTAGGCGATTTTCATGTTTGAGGACCAGGAAACTGGCTAGGATGCAAAAGATAATGGTCAGAATTACTGAGATGCCAATTAGCATGAGCCATTGGGCCTGAACTATTTGCTGCGGATCAAAAAAGAGGAGTGGTATCAGTAAGCCCAAAACTACACAAATGCTAAGTGCGGCGCTAAGTCCCAGGATGTATCCCCCAAAGATGCTTTTACGAGAGATGGGTTGCGCCAGGAGGATTTCCACATAATCCCGTACCTGGTACATATACATCATGCCGTAAATCATACTGATGAGCGGCACCAGTAGGATAATTACATTCATTAAACTTACCACTACCTTGTTGCTATCACCACTTAGGTAAAGCAAGCCGCCGCTGCTAAGTATAAAAAACAGTCCATAGGCCAGGGTCCACCGACTGCGGATCAAATCGAGAAAACAATATTTAAATACCTTATTCATGATCAAGAAGCTTTTTGCAGGCTGAGCAATTGAGCAATGGCCTGTTCCGTGTTTTCCGTTTGGGTTTGGCTGAGCAGTTCTTCTTGAGAACCGCGGTAATACACTTTACCCTCGAGGATAAAAACTATTTCATCGGCCAATTCTTGAACGATTTCCATGATATGCGTCGTTAGCAGAATTGTTTTCCCCGCTTCTTTTTCTTTGCGAATCCAGTTTTTGAGATTGATCAAAGCAATGGGGTCCAGTCCGATAGTAGGCTCATCCAGAATAATAGTGTGGGTGTCATACATTAAGGCACTCACCAGATTTACTTTTTGGCGCATACCTCCGGATAGGGTTCTCAATTTCTTGTCCTTAAAATCATTGAGGCCAAAAATTGCACTAAGCTCTTCTTTGCGATTGCCTTTTCCTCGGATGTTTTCGATGAAACTTAGGAATTCACTCACGCTGAGGTTTTCTGGGAAACGCGCAATTTGGGGGAGATAAGCAATGGAATTTCGATATTCATTCCCCTTCTTTAAATGGCCATCAATCCAAATTTCTCCGGCGGAGGGATAAACCATCCCCATCAGGCTTTTTATTAAAGTGGTTTTCCCGGATCCATTGGGCCCCAGGATGGCAAAAATTCCGGGTTGGTCGAATTTTAAATTGATACCCGATAGTACCGCTTGGCGACCAAAGCTTTTTTCTATGTCTTTAAATTCTATCATGGTTGTTGTGGGTTTAAGAGGTGAGAATTGACTAGAGCATGGGCTTCATTAATGGTTCTTCGTCGACCAGATTAGTGGGGGTAACGGCTGGTGCTACTTTCTCTGCAAAATTGAGTACTTCGATAAAGGAGCTTTTAAGCAGGATGATGCTTTCGTCGATCCTGGAAACCAGGTAGCTAAACAGATTGACGGGGCGATGTGGGACATCTCCTAAGCCATCTCTGTTCAGGTCGTATCCTTCATAGCTATCCCAGTAATTATTATAATAGCGATTATGGTCTTTCTTCGCATCGGTGGCGATGTCGAAGCTATTGGATACAAAGTTGTTGAAGGAAATTTCGTTATCCATTGAACTGCCCCGCATGCGGATGGCCCAGCCATTGGCTTTAAAATGATTGGCTTCAAAAGCAATGCGGCTACTTCCTTCACTAAAGATGCCGGTGGTGTTTTTCTCGAAGGTGTTGCCTTTAATCTGACTATCGTAAATTTCCTTTAAGAGCAGTCCGTAGGAGGCACGGCCCCAGTTTTCCAGAAAATGATTGCCGGTCATTTTAATATGATCACTAAACATTACGGCTACTCCAGCTCCATTTTTGCTGAAGGTATTATTGTGGTAGAGGTCATTATTGCTGAACATAAAATGCAGGCCGTAGCGGAGGTTATTACGACTCAAATTTTGGTCGATCACCGAATTATCCGTGAATTCGAGATAAATACCATCCCGATGATGTTCTACCTGATTAGTGCTGATCTGTACACTATCGCAATGCCATAGGTGAATGGCATTAGCGGAGGAATGTTCTTCCTTGGCATTACCGTAAATCTGATTGCCGGTGATTTTTCCATTTTGAGATTTGGTGCAGAAAATGCCAAAAAAGCAATCTTTAATATGATTGTCGCGGAGCTCAAAGTGCTGGGCATAATCCACCCAGATGGCGGCTAAATCTTTGGTGTAGCTCTTGGGAACATTGAGTAGGGTAAAACCACTGATGCTTACCGAGTCAGCGCGTACTTCAAAGATTCCGGCTTTATCGGGGGCATGAAGTCTCACTTCACCACAAGCAATGAGATGCACGGCTTTTTTTAGCACAAGTGTGTGGCTAAGCTTGTAATCTCCAGGATTAACACAAATGGTATCCTGAGGATTGGCCATTTCAATAGCTTGAGAAAGGGAAGTGACCGCCCGAGTAGGACCCACTTCCCACTCTTTGGCCATGGCGGTCACGCCCCAAACCACCACTATGACTATAACAACCAAATATCTGTTCATAGCGCTGGTAATGTGCTGAATTCGGCCAGCAGTTCCGGATAGCTGTAAAGACTACCTCCTTCTTGTGCCTGTAAGGCTTTGGCCTCCTCTTCATTGGCCACAGCAGTAAGGTACATTCCCATTGGGCTGGGAAGATTTTTACTTCTTAAAAACCAGGCCCCTTGAGCGGGAATCAAATGCCGGGGCTTTTGGTAATCGCTTACTAATTCCATAGCCCATTTTTCGCTGTGCCCAGTTTTGTAATGGAGTAGGCATTCGAGGGCATCAAAGCTGTAGCTCTTCCCTTTTGTGTTTACTAGTTGAGCGGCATATCTTTCGTCTACGATACTCATCCGACAATAGTCACAAGCTTCTTTTCCGTACTCGATGGCCTTGGCTTCGGGTTTACAGCCCCATAAGAAGCTGATGGAGGCAAAAAGAACAAAGTATTTCATGATGTGGTGGGTTTTAGACTCGCTCATCCTGCGAGTATTGATTTATTGGGCTCCGGGCCTTCCTTCGCCCTCTAGGATTGGGTTTTTAGTTTATTTAATTTGATGCGAATCCAGCTTACGAGGATCGAAAGCATTAAGGCAATGCCCATGAAAATACCTCCGGTTGCGGGATATGAAATAGCATTGAAGTTAAGTAGCATTTTAGATCCAAAAAGTGGAGGCTGATAACTCTGACCCGGAACTTTAATCGGTGCAGTAGGGCTTAGATTATGGCCATAATCGTATTCCCATAAGTAGAAATCATAAATTCCCAGAATGGCCAAAATCAGAAAGATAGAGGCCCAGCTTAGATAGAATTTTGAACGGTTTATGATACCGGCCAGGAATCCCATCAGACCTAAGCCGCCAACAACCCAGGGGAAGTAGCTTAATTCTGGAATGCTATTGGGTTCAATCATTTTCATCCCTACATAGTGATTCAAAATATTGATGTTTTGTAGGGTGCCTGGGCTATCGCCCGTTATTTGATGAATCCAGATGTACATGGTAACTCCATCAGGATATTGCGGTGCTATCAAGGTGATTCTCCAAAGTGGGAAGAAGAATAACATCAATAAACAGGCAGTAGCAATGAAGGCTATTATTCGAGGGGCGCTTTTCATGGCTTAAATTTTCGATTCGAAAAAAGGAGGGGGCCTTTCAATGGTTCTGCTGCAAGGGTCAATTGAATAGGATTAGCCCCCTCATTAGTTCAAGCGTAGATTTTAATCTCCGGTACTAGCCAGGATAGCCGGAGCATTGCCCTTGGCAGATACTCTGAGGTAGCCTTGCATTTCCTGGTGCAAAGCCGAGCAAAAGTCGGTGCAATAGAAGGGGAATACCCCTGGTTTTAAAGGTTCCCAAAGCAGGGTTTCGGTCTGCCCGGGCATAATTAGTAATTCGGCATTTTGTGCACCCAAAACGGAGAATCCATGGGGAACATCCCAGTCTTGCTCCAAATTGGTTACGTGGAAGTAGACCTTATCACCAACCTCAATACCCTCGATATTATCAGGCGCAAAATGGCTGCGAATGGTGGTCATATATACATGCACTTCATTACCCTTTTTCTCTACCCTGGCATCCGCTTCACTTTTGGTAACATGGGGGTGCTCATTTTCTTCCAGCGGATAAATCTTCTTACTTCGATTCATCACAATGTCAGCGGCAATGGCTTGAGCGTAGTGCGGTTCACCAATTGTGGGGAAGTCGAGGATGAGCTCCATCTTATCACCAGAGATATCATACAATTGAGCGGAGTGCGCCAATTCGGGGCCGGTAGGTAAATAGCGATCTTTGGTAATCTTGTTTAAGGCTACCATATACTTACCCCAAGGTTCTTTGCTATCCCCGCCTGGGATCATCAAGTGACCAACAGAATAATAGGTTGGTACACGGTCTAATACTTCCCAAGTACCTAATTTCCATTTTACCACTTCACTACTGATAAAGAAGGTGGTATAGGCATTGCCTTCGCCGTCAAACTCAGTGTGCAAGGGTCCTAAGCCTCCGCTTTCAACGGTACCGGCAACCACATCTTCGAAGTTTAATACAGGAATACCATAGGCCTCATCCGCAAAGGATTTGTTTTCTATGGCCTGAATCATTTTGTCGAAACTGTGCACGGTTAAATTGGCATTCAGTTTACCATTACCGATAATATAGGATCCGGTAGGGTCTACATCAACTCCGTGTGGAGATTTAGGGGTAGGTAAGAAATACACCACTCCAGGGCATTCGGTGGGATCGAGAACACGAACTTTTTTCCGGGTGATGCTTTCAGCCAGGTGTTTCTTTTCGTCGTAGCGATTGATTAGGTACTCAGAATCCATCTCTTTGTATTTACCCTGTTCGATGTACTCTTTGGCCTTTTTCCAATTAATAGCTGCGATGTAATCCTTGTCATTTTGAGAGGCATTTACCTCCTTAAGGGTATGAGACTCTTCGGTATTATAAGTGGTGAAGAACATCCAACCATGGGATTTTCCTTTACCTCCATGGGCGAGATCATAATCAAAACCGGGCATTAATATCTGGAAGTCAACGTCCATATGACCATGTTCAGGATCTACAGAAATAAAGGAGAGGGAACCTTTAAATTTCCCTTTATAATCTGCAATGCTCATATCAGTCTGAGGAATGGGCACACTAAAGCGGGTACCGGCTACTACATACTCACTGTTTTCGGTAGTGAAGGGAGAGCTGTGGTTACCGCCTGCATTGGGCAACTCAATAATTTCAGCAGTTTCAAAGGTGCTGAGGTCGATTCGGGCAACCCTTGGGGTGTTATTACCGTTAATAAAGATGTATTTGCCATCAGGCTTACCATTGGTTTGCGAAAGCTCCGGGTGGTGGGCATCGTCCCAGGGGATAAAACCATGGCTGGTTTCTAAGAGCGGTTTGGTTTCTTCATTAAAACCATAGCCTTTTTCGCCATCCACAGAAAATACGGGTACTACTTTTAAAAGACGTCCGGAGGGTAGGCCATAAACACTTACCTGGCCGCTGAATCCACCGGACATAAAAGCGTAGAATTCATCGTATTCGCCCGGAGCCACATAAACTTTTTCGGCTGCCGAGGATTTGTTAATAGCTCCTTTGTTTTCGCTGGACTTATTTGCGTTGGTATTGGTGCAAGCTGCGGCCAGGAGTAAAGCCGCAATGAGCATAGTCCAAATTGGTTTAAAGGATTTCATAGTCACTTGATTTGTTAGAATTAGAGGGTTCTGAAAAATTCCAGAATTTTTCGGGCGTCTTCTTCGCTGATGTTTTGATCAGCCATGATGGCGCCATTTGCTTCAGCCAGGACTTGTTTAGCTACAGGGTCCTTTTGGATCATTTCATTTGGATTCATGATCATATTCATGATCCATTCGGGAGTTCGGCGCTCCAAAATGTCTTTGGGTGCGGGTCCGATGTATTTTTTGTCCGTTTTGTGGCAAGCCGTGCAGTTTTGCTCAAAGATGGCTTTCCCTTCAGCAGCCATGTTTTCATCAATAGCATCATTCAGAACCACATTGCTTATTGGGCCAATACCTTTGCTGGACATAGGGTCTATTGCTTCTGTTTTGGCTTTTGTTTGTGGGGCTTCCGTACTTTTTGAATCGTGGGTGCTGGTCGTATTTTGAGTTTCATTATTTCTACCACATGAAGCGAGGGCTAGTAGTAGAACTCCACTCAGGATGACTTTTAAGTGTCTCATTTGAGTTTAGATTGTTAGAAATATGGAGCTAAAGTATTGGGGCATGAAAGCCTAAAAAATGATTTATATCATAAAAGAGGATAAAATTGTCCGAAATAGAGCGAGGTGGTATTTTTCTAGATTTGGGATTGCATTGAACCGTATTTCTTTGAAAGTATTTGTTATTTGTAGGATGTGGGCTGTTAGTGCCTTTTGGTTACATTGTGTAGGAAACTGTTTGATTTAGTTTTAGCGAGGTTTAAAAGACAATTTGGTCCTTATTAATTATATTAGCTATCTTTGTGTTCGAATCTGAATCCTATGTTTTCAAAAGCCTGTGAGTACGGAATTAAAGCGATGATCTATATCGCTCAACAGGAAGTGGGGCAGAGAGTAGGGCTTAAGCAGATAGCGCAGGCAACCGAATCCCCGGAAGCATTTACGGCCAAAACCCTGCAAATTTTAGCGAGAAATGGGGTCTTAGTTTCATTTAAAGGCCCCACTGGCGGATTTAGTTTATCCAAAGATTCCAGCAAGATCAATTTAGCTCAAATTGTTAAGGCTATTGATGGGGAAGAGATATTTACGGGCTGTGGTTTAGGGTTGGAGAAATGTGATGCCAGTAGGCCTTGCCCAGTACATTTCAAATTTGCATCGGTGAGAGATGGTCTGTCACTAATGTTGCATAGTACAAGCTTAAAAGAATTAGCAGATGGCCTGGATGCAGGTACTGTGTTTTTGACCCAATAGATTTTTTTTCAACCAATAAAAGATAAAAATGTCCGAAATAGAAAAGAAGTTCAAAATGGAAAATCGTGCCATTGGCGAGGTGGTGGCGGAAGATTATCGTACGGCCACAGTTTTTAAATCTTATAACATTGATTTTTGTTGCCAGGGAGGGAGAAGTATTGCGGAGGCCTGTGCGAAGAAAGGGGTAAGCATCTGGGAATTAATAAAGGATTTGGAAAAGGCCCAATCAGAGGGCCTGGATCCGGCCGTTGATTTCAAAGCCTGGCCTTTGGATGTTCTGGTCAATTATATTGAGCAAAGACATCACAAGTATGTGGAGAAACGCAGTATAGAGATAAAGCCTTTTCTGGATAAATTATGTCGGGTGCATGGAGAAAGACATCCTGAGCTATTAGAGATTAATGGACTGTTTAGTACCGCGATATCGGCTTTAAGCCAGCACATGAAAAAGGAAGAACTTGTACTATTTCCCTACGTTCTGAAAATGGTAAAAAGTGAATTGAGCGGTGAGCCCATAAAAATGGCTTCTTTTGGTGAAGTGCATAATCCCATTGGGATGATGGAATATGAGCACGATGCGGAAGGAGAGCGCTTTCGCGAAATATCCAGACTATCTAATAATTATCAATGTCCACCGGATGGCTGCAATACTTACCAGGTCACATTTGCACTCTTGAAAGAGTTTGAAGATGATTTACATCTCCATATCCATTTGGAAAACAATATTCTTTTTCCGGCTGCGAAACAATTGGAAGATAGGCTTAAATCTCAGGGCTTAATTGAGGCCTAATAAAGATTGGATCAACTCTGTTTAGAAGTTGATAAATAGTCTTAAGTTTCAGTTTGTCAGCGTGTTAGTTTTGGGGATAAGTTGCGGAGATTTTTCCGGTCACCTCCCAGATTTTAAAGCCCAGGATCATACCTTTAATATATCTGAAAAAATACGGGTGAATCTGGGTATTTGCCTTTCCTCCTTTTTTGGGGGATTGTTTCTTAATAGTGCAGGTCAAGGCATTGAGGCCTGCTTCTATTTTTCTAAGTATTAAAGCTAGAGCCTGCAGGTGCTGCATGGAATGCCTTAAGTGTTTTTCAGAAGCCAGTTTCCATACTGTATCTACTCACATATATTCTGAATCTAAAGCTTGCACTATGAGTTCTGTACCAACGGAAGACTTAATACAAAACGAACCATTTACCTATGAAGAAGCCTTAAAATCGGCAATTGAATATTTTAAGGGCGATGAACTAGCCGCAGGAGTATGGCTTAATAAATACGCCCTCAAAGACTCTCAAGGGAATATCTACGAAAGAAGCCCAGCGGATATGCATCAGCGTATGGCAAGCGAGATTAGTCGTGTTGAAAGCAAGTATGCAAATCCCTTAAGTAGGGAAGATGTTTTTGAGGTTTTAGATCGCTTTCAGTACATCGTGCCTCAAGGCGGACCCATGACCGGGATTGGTAATCAGTATCAAATTGCCTCCCTTTCTAACTGTTTCGTAATCGGTAATGATGGGCGTGGGGATTCCTACGGTTCGATCATGAAAGTAGATGAGGAGCAAGTGCAGCTTATGAAACGCCGGGGTGGCGTGGGGCACGATTTATCCCATATCCGACCCAAAGGCTCACCAGTAAAAAACTCCGCCTTAAGTTCTACTGGCATTGTGCCTTTCATGGAGCGCTACAGTAATTCTACTCGTGAAGTTGCACAGGATGGTCGTCGCGGTGCTTTGATGTTAAGTATCTCGGTGGATCATCCCGATTCCGAATCCTTTGTGGATGCCAAATTGGATGGCACTAAGGTAACCGGAGCCAATGTTTCAGTGCGAATTAGTGATGCTTTTATGAAGGCCGCCTTGAATGGTGAGCAGTATAAACAAACCTTTCCGGTAAACGCTTCCAATCCTTCTGTAATTAGAGAGGTGGATGCTTCGGCTTTGTGGAAGAAGATTGTTCACAATGCCTGGGCTTCGGCAGAACCTGGTATTTTGTTTTGGGATACGGTAATCCGCGAATCAGTTCCGGATTCCTATGCTGATTTTGGTTTTAGGACAGTGTCAACCAATCCTTGTGGTGAAATTCCACTCTGCCCTTATGATTCCTGCCGACTGCTGGCGATTAATCTTTTGTCTTATGTAGACAATCCTTTTAGTAAGGCGGCGACATTTAATTTTGAAAAGTTTAAAAAGCATATTCGCATTGCTCAACGCATCGCGGACGATATCATTGACCTGGAATTAGAAAAAATCGATGCCATTTTGGCTAAGGTGAATTCGGATCCGGAGAGTGATGAAACCAAAAGAACCGAAATTTTACTTTGGGAAAAGATTCGCGAGAAAGCTATTCAAGGTCGCAGAACTGGAATAGGTATCACTGCTGAAGGTGATATGTTAGCCGCTTTGGGCCTTCGTTATGGTTCGGAAGAGTCCATTGACTTTTCGGAAGAGGTGCACAAATTCCTGGCTTTGGAAACCTACCGTGGCTCAGTAGAATTAGCTAAGGAAAGAGGTGCTTTTCCAATTTACGATGCAAAGCTGGAAAGCAAGAATCCCTTTATCAGTCGATTAGGTGAAGCTGACCCTGAACTGATCAAGGAAATGAAGATTTACGGTCGAAGGAATATTGCCCTACTGACCATCGCTCCTACTGGCACCACGAGCTTAATGACCCAAACCACATCCGGGATCGAACCCGTGTTTATGGTATTCTATAAGCGGAGGAAGAAGATTAATCCCAATGATACCAATACCCGCACGGACTTCGTGGATGATTTAGGCGATCACTGGCAAGAGTTTAATGTATTCCACCACCAATTTGCGGCCTGGCTTAAGCAAAACGGCCACGATCTCACTGAAGTGGAAAATATGAAGGAAGAGCAATTAAATGAATTGGTTGCTCAATCACCTTATGCTGGTTCTACCGCCAGAGATGTAGATTGGCCCAGCAAAGTACGCTTGCAAGGAAAGGTTCAAAAATGGGTGGATCATTCCATTAGCGTTACAGTGAATATCCCTGAAGACACCTCAGAAGAAATGGTGGGCGATATTTATCGTATCGCTTGGGAAAGTGGCTGTAAAGGCATTACAGTCTACCGAGAAGGCAGTCGTTCCGGAGTGCTGGTTTCATCCACCGAGAAAAAGAAAGAACAGAACTTTATCGCCGAGCGTAAAGCTCCCGAACGTCCTCAATCTTTGGATGCTCGCATTGTGCGCTTCAACAATAATGAAGAGCGTTGGATTGCGGTGATTGGCTTGCTCAATGATCATCCCTACGAAATCTTTACCGGTAGAACGGAAGATTCCTTCCACTTACCGCATTGGTGTAAATCCGGCTTTGTGCTGAAGAATAAAGATGAGCAGGGGAAAAGTCGTTATGACTTTCAATACAAAGACCGTGATGGATATCGGATTACCATCGAAGGACTATCGCGATCCTTTAACCCTGAGTATTGGAATTATGCCAAACTCATTAGCGGTGTACTGCGTCATGGAATGCCGCTCTTGGATGTAATTCACATGGTGGGTAATCTGCATTTGGATGATGAGTTCTTAAATACCTGGAAGAACGGGGTGATTCGGGCATTGAAGATGTTTGTGCCTGATGGAACTCGTGCTTTGGATAGTACCTGCAGTGAATGTGGCGAAGACTCATTAGTTTATGAGGAAGGTTGCTTGAATTGCAAGAACTGCGGACATAGTAAGTGTGGCTAAGCATTTGGGTCTAGCGTTAAGTCTTTACTTCATTGAATAGTTGTTTAAACGCAAATAGGACTAGGGATTTTTAGACCTAGTCCTATCTTTAGCTAATGCTGACCTATAATCATTGCCAGGCCAGGCTTTTTTTAAACTTCCTATTCTTTGATTATAAGACCAGTGCGAGTAATTTTCATGGAAGTTGCACGATATTGATAGGTGCCCGCAGCCAGTTTTGAAACCTTAATGCTTTCACCTGCCATTGCTTCAGTCTCCAGAAGTTTTTGGCCTTGCATATCAAAAAGCTCGAGCCGAATTCGAGTAGGGATTTTACTATCCAGTATTAGAAAGTCTTTTGCGGGATTAGGGTAAATGAAGATTTCGAATGGGTTTTCCGCTTGGGGATTTGGGATACCTGGACTTAGGCTGGCTAAATCTCCAAAATAATATTGCGGTCGATCTTGCGGAATTACCTTAGCTAAAACGGCCGTGCTTCCTTCAATAACATAAGCTAAAACAGAGCTGGGGTAACTTGTGTTTTGGGGGCCAGCTCCAATGTAAATGACACCTTTAACGATAGCCACTCCATAAAGATTATTATCATCAATGCTATTTTGCATTAGATAGCTGCCTTTCAAGGTGCCGCTTGAGTCGATAAACTCAAGTCGATCTACTAAACCGTTATATGGGTTTCTAGCGGGATACCATGCTCTGCCAAGGCTATCTACTGCCAAATCAGCAGCAAAGGATCGGGAGTCTGAGTCTATTAAACTGAGCTTAGATCCATTGTAATAGTAAATTTTGGATCGATGGAACATACTAGCTCTTGTATATAGATGTTTTTTAAAGGCACCAAAACCAGAAATGTCCCAATCTACCCGGGGAATTTTCAACAGCAGCCATTTTTTACCTGTCCAATAAACATAATGATTGTAGTCTATCCTATGGAAGATATAGGTGTTCAAGATGGTGTCAGGATTAATTTGAACATATCCAATAGCCATTGATGGGTAATCCTTTTTGAAAATGGCTTTTGGTTTGTATTTGGAATCCCAGTTGCTGGTCCATTGCCAGCAGGAGTCGGTGGAAGATGACCATAGGCAATCAGAACATTCAACAAGATTGATAACTATCTGAGCTTTGGTGGAAATAGATGTGAAAGCTAAGCTGGAAATGAAGATTGCTAAGAAGTAGGTTTTGTACATGCGCTTTTATTAGGGCAATTTCTGCATGAGGTATAAGGAGGCAAATTACTTATTCAGTGAGTACTATAAGATTCGGGTACCATAAAAAATCCACCCCGAATCTTTCAGAGTGGATTTCCTGCTTAACAATCCCGATGAAAGGATTAAGTATTTTTTAGCGGTGTAAACCTTTGGAGCGCAAATAGTCCAGAAGCAATTGCGGACGATCGGTTTGGATCATGTCGATATCATTCTCAATAAACCAATCATATACGCTGGGGTCCATAGCGGCTTGCTCATCATCATGACCGCCATTGTGATGGGGCCAAAGTGAGTTCACCCAAACACCGGCGCCTTGAGCACGGATTTCAGCGAAGTTTTTAATAAAGGCAATCGTGTCTTGAGGAGCGGTGAACTCAAAGGCAACTGGTAAATGATGCTGCAAATAATCTTCTACCTTGGCTTTATGTCCGGGCTCGAATAAACGAACAATCGGCATGAAATAAACCTTGTCCAGATATTCACCGAATTCAGCTTCTACCTGTTCCCGACTGATGTTCCCTTTAATGACTACCTGCTTTTGCGTGCCGGTTTTTTCCAGCAGGGCATAGCACTTATCAAAAATGCTGTAGCTCTTATCCAGGTTTAAAAGGATCTTATCCTTGCTCAGCTCTAAGGCTTGTTCTAAGGTTGGGATTTTGTGTGGAGTGGCAACCCCCAATCCGTCTTTTAAAAAAAGTCCTTGCAGGCTGTCTAAGGTCCAATCCGAAACCTTTCCCTTTCCAGTAGTGGTGCGATCGATGGTTTGATCATGCATTAATACCAAATGGCCATCCTTAGTTTCACGTACATCAATTTCTACCATATCCACACCCATGTCGACACAGTTTTGAATTGCCTGTAGGGAGTTTTCAGGGGCATTACGCCAGTCACCACGATGGGCCACTACTATGATTTCCTTGTTTTTGGAATCTTCTAAATTGGCAATCAGCTCATCAATAGTTTGATGCTGATCAGCTACGTTCTCAACTTTAGCCTGGCTTTCATTTGCAGAATTCTCGGCTTTTGGTGCTTCCTGGCAGGCGGCCAATAGTAGAGCTGCTCCCAGAAGGAATGTGTTTTTCTTCATCATTTAGATTTATAAATGGGAAGCAGCCGAAGCCGCTCCCCAATAGGGTTTAGTAACCAGGATTTTGGGCTAAAGAAGGGTCAGTAGCAATCTGACTGGCAGGTAATGGCATCAGCAATTTATTGGCATCACTAATTCCTAATACACTCATGGCGCGACCTTGACGTAAAAGGTCGAACCAACGGTGACCTTCCCAAACCAATTCTTTACGACGTTGTAAATCGATTTCAGCGAAAAGATCTGCTTTAGCAGTACTGCCACTGTAATCGGCTAAGCCTGCGCGATTACGAATTTCATCCAGGTAGTCCACGGCATCTGGGGTATTTCCCAATTCGTTTTCTACTTCGGCTAGCATGAGGAGCACATCCGCGTAGCGAAGAACAACCCAGTCACTTTCTGCATCTCCCACCACCGTGGTAGGTACAGCGATTTTCTTGCTATAGGCAATCCCGGAAGAAAGGGTGTCGATATACACTCCTTTGCGCATATCATTGCTTTCGTATAAAGCATAGAAATCCGGTTTTAATACGCCATGACCTTTGGTTCCGGTCATGGCACCTTCTACACGGCCAGTAGGGTTGAACATGCGATAGGCGTCCGAACCTTCGCTATTCGAATTTATGCCTGAAGCGAATTGCACCGCGAAAATGATCTCGGGATTCAATTCATTATCAGCGGCGAAAACCTGGTTTAAGCTTTCTAAATCATGCGCTCCGGAGTTCACCACTTCTAAGAATTGCGTACGCGCAGCACTGTAATTACCTTCAGTTAACTCCACCTTTCCCAGTAATGCCTGAGCAGCGGTTTTTACTGCGCGAGCTTTATTCGACTCAGTACGAGCGGGTAGTAAGGTGATGGCTTCTATAAGGTCCGCTTTAATTTGGCTGTAAACCTCAGCTACAGGAGCGCGGTTTTGACCGAAATAATCCTGGGGATTACGAACCTCTTCTATCACTAAGGGCACAGGACCGAAGGTGCGCACCAAATTGAAGTAATGCAAAGCACGGATAAAGAGCATTTCGCCTATACGCGATTCGCGGGTTTGGGCATCTTCATAAGCAATGCTTTGGATGCGTTCCAAAACGATATTGGCGCGTTGGATGCCGATATAGCTGTCCTCCCAAACATTGGCAATTAAGCTACTCTGAGCGATCACATTATACTGGTCCAACATTCCATAAACACCACCATCGTTGGCAGGGGTTTCATCATAAGCATCTTCACCGGGTAATTCGCCAATGGCAGGCATGGCCGTATTAAATACACCGGTGTATTGTAAAGCTGCGTATGCAGCGTTTACAGCTTCTTCCATCTCAGCTTCGGTGCTGTAAAAATTATCAGCCACCTTTACTGAATTAGGGTTTTGTAAAAGCTCCTTTTCGCAAGCAAGAAGGGCTAGAAAAACGGGGAGAATAAGCAATACTTTTTTCATGTCGATCTTTATTAGAAAGGAGAAATTTTGAATCCGATCAGGTAAGTTTTAGTGATGGGGTAGTTGGAGCCGTTATTGTATCCTGATTGCAGGATATTGCTGGAGGTTCCGTCATTGTTCCATCCTCGCCAATCGCTAATAGTAAAGAGGTTATTAGCAGAAATGTACACCTGAAGAGAGCTTAAGCGCAGGGGCTTAATCATACGACGAGGGAAATTGTAGGCTAAGCGAACATCGCGCAAACGCAGGTAATCACCATTGTTTTCGTCTACTACTACCGAGCTGCGTAGGATTTTTCTCGAGTTAGAAAAATTACCGAAGTTGGGTTGTCCTAAGAATCCATCAGGATTGTTCACCGGATGGTAGCGATTCTCGAAATAGTACTTGCTGGGAACCGCAAATCCCTCACCAGATTCCGTTAAGGAGGCCATATCGCCATCCATCAGAGTACGACCCTCAACTCCCACAAAATTGAAGCTAAATGTGAAGCCTTTGTACTCCGCTTGTCCACCAAATCCATAGGTGAAATCAGGAGCATAGGTTCCTTTGGATACCTGGTCTTTGGTATTGATAACACCGTCACCATTTACATCCTCTACGATATAATCACCGGTAAGAGTTCCATCGAGGTGTGGGGTAGAAGCAATCTCATCTTCGTCTTTGTAGATACCAATTACATTATATCCATAAATCTCCGCTACCGGACGACCAATTTGGGTAACGAATAACTGATCACGGCCCGTGGCAATGCGCTCCTGGCCAGGACCTAAGGCTAATACCTTATTGTTATAGGTGGTGATATTGGCATTCATTCCCACTCGTACATTCCCAACTTTGATATTATTAGAAGCCAATTGCAGTTCGAAGCCCTGGTTTTCCATCTCACCAATATTGGCTAATACAGTGCTGTAACCCGTTTGCTGAGGTACCGGAACTTCCAATAATAAGTCGCGGGTATTGGTTTTATAGTAAGCGGCATTCAAGTCGATCTTACCATTAAAGAAGCTTAGGTCTAAACCAATATTAAAGGAGGAAGCAACTTCCCAGCCCAAGTCGGGGTTAGGAGCGGTGCTGGTGATATACCCAGGTTGAATAGCATTACCAAATACGTAGGTGTCATCGGTAACCAGAGCCTTGGAGCTGTAGTTTCCAATTTGATTGTTACCGGTTTGTCCCCAGCTTGCAGAAAGCTTGGTGAAGGTGAGCACATCATTAATGGGGAAGAATTTCTCACGACTTAAAATCCAGCCTGCCGATACGGAGGGGAAATTACCCCAGCGATTGTTGAGACCGAAGCGAGAAGATCCATCCCGACGAATAGCTAAGGAGAGCAAATACTTGGTAGCGTAATCGTATTGAATACGGCCTAAATAAGATTCCAGGGCCCAAATGTCATGGTTAGATGAAGCGGTGAATGAACTGGCACCCGCTACGTTTTGGATATTATCATCCGGGAAACCGGAACCCTCAATAGATGTACTGTAAATATGCTCCTTTTGGAAAGTATGACCTAATAGCACATTGATGTTATGGTCTCCGATGGATTTACGGTAATTCAAAGTGTTTTCCACCAAATAGTTCATGCGGTTTAAAACATCTTGTTCGGCATTAGCATCAGATCGAGGAGCCGGGGTACGGTAAGATCCAATGCTAGCTGGATAATAATAGTCGCGCTGCATTGAGAGGTAATCACCACCCATGGAAATACGATAATCCAAACCGGGGAGGATTTGCGCATCTAAATACACATTACCAAATCCGCGTAAGCGATTGTATTGGTTTTTTACATTTTCGGCAGTGGCTACCAGGTTTTCTACCGGAGTACCATTAATACGAACCCCTTCAATTTCTCTTTGCTCATTTACTAGCTGGTCGCTGATGTTTACTGATCCATCCGGATTGAAAGCCTCATAATAGCCAAAGTTCAAGGGAATTAAAGCCAGGGTGCCCGAAGAGCGACTGCTTTGCACCGGCGCACTTTGCACGCTGTAGGAAGGCTTTAGGTTGATGCCTAATTTGATCTTGTCATTCAGCTCGGTTTGCAAGTTTAAGGAAGCAGAATAGCGTTTGAATTCGCTACCTAATACTACCCCTTCTTGATCGAAATATCCGAGGGAGGTATAAAAGGAGGTTTTGTCGTTTCCACCTTGAGCTGAGAATACATAATTAGAAATTGCCGCATCCCGGAAAGCCAAGTCCATCCAATTGGTATTGGTAAGGCCAGGGGTTCCGTCTAAATAGGGTTGCAAGAAGTCAAGACTTAATTCACGGCCATCAATACCCTGACCATTAATGGTGCGGGTAACTCGAACTGAGTTGGGGTCGCTGGCACTACGAAGGGTTGGGTCTTTAGATACATACCCCCAGTCACGAGCCTCTTTTAAGAATTGAGCATGTTGGTAAGCATCTACTAATTCAACGCCAGAGCTCTGTTGTTGGAAGCCAGTGTACACATCTAAACTATACTGAGTTTTCTGATTTTGATTCCCTCTTTTGGTGGTTACCAGGATTACTCCATTAGCCGCACGAGAACCATAAATGGCCGCCGAAGCCGCATCTTTCAGTACGTTGATTTCCTCAATGTCATTGGGGTTGATGGAGTTAATGGAACTTCCTTCGGTAAGTGGGAAGCCGTCAACAACAATTAAAGGATTGGTTCCTGCGGTTAGGGTTCCGGTACCCCGAATTACAATTTGCGATCCTTCTCCGGGTTGACCATTGGCCTGGTTAATTACCACCCCCGACATTTTTCCGGCTAATTGCTGATCAAAAGAAGAGGCGGCTACGTTTTTAAGTTCTTTGGCATCGATGGCGCCAACAGCACCTACCACTTTTACGCGTTCCTGTTGACCGTAACCGATCACCACTACTTCATCCAGGGCATTGTTGTCTTCCTCCAATACAATGCTCAATTGATTGCTTTCTCCCAAGCTAATGATTTGGGTTTTGAATCCGATAAATGAAACTTCCAAGGATTTAACCGTGTCGGGTAAAGCCAAGGTGAAATTCCCGTCGATGTCGGGGGTAGTTCCAATGCCGGTATTGGGCACACGAACACTAGCCCCTGGCAAGGGCTCATTGTTGGTGTCCATCACCTTTCCTTTGATTGTCCGAGCAGGGATCTCCATGATCTCAGGTTTGGTATTCTGGGCATTATCAGAATTATCTTTCACCAAAATCATGCGGTGGATACGTTCAAAACGCAGATCGTTTAAACGAGAGAGGTCTTCCAGTAGACTACGTAGATTGTGGTAATCATGATCGATTTCTACGCGATTGGATAATTGGATTTCCTCTTCAGTGTAGAGGAAATTGAAATCCGTTTGTTCTTCGATCAAACCAAAGAGCCCTTTTAAATCATAGGTGCTTTGCTTGATTTCGATGCGGGTTTCTTCCAAAATTTGACCATTGGCGCTGCTGTAAGCAAAAATGCTATTGGCAGCGATGGTAAACAGTATGGCAAGTACATGAACCTGCATAAAAGCTTTTATTAGGTATTTAAGGCTGGTAAATAGCTTTGTCATATTTTTGATGGTGTATAAGGTTAATACCAATCATGTGTTGATTCTAATTCAATGCGGATTTGATACGAATGGCTTTGTACTCAAAGGGAGCGCTGCAACGCTTCCTTTTTCGTTTTAGGGGTTTCATTTCATTGGCGGCTTTGGGGTTTATAGATTAATACCTTCAGTTTATCGTCGTAATTCTCTTGTTCTTCGATGCTTTCGAAATCCAATTTTCGCAGTTGGGTAATGGAATGCAGGATTACAGATAGGCTTTGGCTTTCAAATCGACCGGTAATTTTTTCTTCCTTCAGGCTAGGATCAGCAAATTCGATTTGGATATCATATTTGCGTTCCAATCTTAAGGCCACTGCTCCCAAGCTGGTATTTTCGAAGCTGAGGATATTGTCCATCCATCCCGTAAGAAGCTCGGGCTGATAGGCCATAGCACTCACCTGTCCGGTTTTCGAATTAAAATTGATGGCCTCCTGAGGTTGAAGGATTTCTTCGGTTCCCAATCCGCTGATAGCTACTGATCCTTCCACCAGGGTTAAAGTGGTGGATGAATCATTTTTATAGGAGTTGAGGTTAAATTCGGTTCCTAAAACTTTGGTTTGGATTCCATTGGACTCGATAATAAAGGGCTTCTTAGGGTCCTTCGCTACGCGAAAGAAGGCTTCACCTTCGAAGCTTACCCTACGTTCCTTTGGGTCAAAGCTTTTCGGGAAGCTCAGCTTGCTTTGCACATTGAGCATTACTTCAGTTCCGTCAGCTAAAATCACCGTGCGACGCTGACCGGCTTCGGTGGCCACCCATACCATTTCGATGTCCTTTGCAGTACCATGGTAATAGTAGAAAGCGCCATAGCTGAGGCTAAATAGAATAAGGATGGCAGCGGCAATATTGATGAACCTCCGCAAAGGAAGAACATTGGTTTTTTTAGGAGCTGCTAATTGATCACGCTTGCGGAGGAAATCGGCATAAGCGATTTTGGTGTTCAGGTCCGAATTGGGTTCTTGTTGATCCCAACGTTCCTTTAATTCATTAAAGAGTTCACGATGTTTAGGGTCAGAGCCTAACCATTTCTGAAATCGGATTTGATCTTCCTCGCTGGCGATATCGTTAAGGATATTACTAATGAGCCTCCAGTCAATATTCATGAGCGCATTTATCGGTTGCTTTCATGAGAAAGACAGAGTATTGATGCTCCAAGAACCAAGCGACTTGATTAAGGGTCTGTTAAGCAATCCTTAGGCTAATGTAAATCGCTTTGCAGGCTTGCGATAACGAGCAGTTTTTAGTGGAAAAAAGAATGAAGATTAAGGAAAGAAGCAGCCAATTAAATAAGCAGAAAGGGTAGATAAACTGCGTAAGGCCAGTTGTACATGATTGCGTACTGTTTTTACGGAGAGGGAAAGCTCTTCCGCAATTTCCTCATGTCGTTTGCCTTCTAATTTATTCATGCGGAAGATTTTCTGCCTTTGAGCGGGTAACTGATTAATGCGAGATTCCCATTCTTGAATTACCTCTTCAGATATCAAGATTTCCAGTGGGTTTTCTTGAATAGCCTCCAATTGCAGGTTGGCTTCTTGCAGGCTCAAGGATTCCTGCTTTTTCTGCTTAAGCTGATTGATGGCCATATTTCGGGCCGCCAGGTAAAAATAGCCTCGGACGGTAGAGTGGATATGGATGTCTGCGCGCTTAGTCCAAACTTTTAGAAAAAGGTCACTCACCAATTCTTGAGCTTGCATGTGATCGCTCACCATATTTTGAACGTAGCGACAAAGAGGGGAGTAATACAGTTTAAAGAGCAGTTCAAAGGCTGCTTCATCGCCTAAGGCAACAGCTTCAAATAAAAGCAGGTCTGATTGGTCCCTGTTCATCTTCCTCCCAATTGATGAGGCTAATAAATGCTATAGATTTTTCGTGAAAATTATCGGGGTATTAAATCCCTGTGATGCTCAGACAAGGCTGGGCCTGGAAAGGCCATGGTGCTGTTTAATCAGTGCTGGATTTAGGATTAAGGCTAAAAAAATTTAATAAGGTACTTAATTACTTAAGGTGAATGCGGAGGAAAATCCCCTTTAAAATGATAGGTTATTGCCTGGCAATGAGGCTAATTCTTATTTATAAATTCCGATTCTAAATTTTATTGGAAATTTAATTGAGTGCTCCCCCTTTTAAATGACTATCACATTTCATCTTGATTCTATTTGGCTGTTGATTGAGGTTTAATTGTTGAAAATCAAATAGCTATTTCTTTTACTTGGATTGGGTTTCCGGGGGATTTCGACTGCGATTTTCCATTTAAACATTTTTCAACATGCCGGAATTAACCAATCAATCTAATTACAGTGCTAATTTTAGTACTTCTACTGGATTAGATAATTGCAGTTTAACTGCGAGTTTTCCTGATTCATTTTATCCAAAGTATATACTGGTAAATCCTGCAGGTTCTTCGGGGCAATATTGTATTGGAGAGCTGGAGGTCAGTTATTTTTCACTAACCGACAAATTCATTTATCATGTTTAAACTGCGTACTTGTCTATTTCTGATTTTGGCTTTATTCCTGAATGCCTGTAACTCCGGGCCAGGAGCTTCTCCTAAGGAAGAGAAGACTGAGAAGGCCGAGGAGATCTCTGCAGAAAAGGTGAAACAGGCCATTACTATGTTGGCGGCTGAATCGCGCAATGGTATTCCTGCTCCTCTTGATTTTACCAAGGAGCATCACCTTACCATTTATAAGTATCACTTGATGCAGGCTGGCTATACCAAGGAAAAGTATCCACAATTGTACAAGTCCTTGGAGCAAGCGCAAAAAATGCATTTGGAAGCAGGTGGTCCACCCGAGGTGAAGTCTTATGAAGTGCCTTCTGAAGCCGATTTTCAAGCCATGTCGGAAAATGGTACAACTACCGATTCGGGATATGCTATCGTTCCCATTCAACAAATTACCTCTCTAGGCTCGGCAAATGGGACCAATTATAATACTTCCGCTTTATCCTCAGTGCCTGGTCCTTTGGCTGCGCATCAAATGATTTTAGGGATGTATGATATGCAAGGACGATCCATTGGGCCAACTTCAGATACTACCGTCTATGGCTCCGCTACCGAACTTGCGGTAGAAACCACCGGAGATGTAGGTTCCTCTGAAAATGAGGCTCAATCGATACTCACCTATTTTTACGAGGATTCAACCGGCACCCCATATCATGGATACATCTACGGCTATACCAGTGCCGCTCCGGATAGCATCCAGAATATTAACCCTACTATTCAGGTGGCCGGAAACACGGAAATTATATTGTGTTTAGGTCGCACCTTGGGTAATTGTGATTATTCCCCGGAGGGTGGTTCAGGTTCAAATGTCCTACTGCCTATTACCGGTACTATTTGGTTTGGCGATTCTATTGATCCCATTAATAGTGACAGCACTAATGTTTCTTGCTTAATAACCCTGGCCAGAACTCAAGCGCAAGGTGGAGGATGCATGGTGAAATCGACTGATAATTTCTTTGCTGACCCTAATACTCATATCACAGGAAATGTGCTTACCTGGAACCTAAGCCCGGCTCATTTCGATAAGGTAGATGGATGTTTAGAGAAGAATCAAAATGCCATTTACACTTTTACAGTTAGCGTAACGATTAGGGGTTTACCTGTTTTTGTTTCCATTACCAATGCACCTGATACTGAGCCCAGCCCGTATTTCTTAAAGATCCCAGATTTAAAAGTGGTTTGGAGTTGCTTGCCTAGCGGTACTCAAATATTGATGGCAGATGGAAGTAGTAAATCCATAGAGTTTATTGAAGATAATGATGAGGTAGTCGCAGATGCATCCGGGCGCACGGTTAAAGTGCATTCTGTGATGCGAGGCAAGGATGAAATGCTTTATCAGGTCCAAACTCGCAATGGATATACCCTTCGGGCAACCAAGGGGCATACCCTGATGGTTCAAAGAGGACAAGAATTTCTGCCTTTGGCCGCTAAGGATCTAAAAAATGGCGATCTGGTTCAGACTTCTACTGGCTTAAGTCCGATATCTGAGATTAGTACCGAGCCCTATGACGGATATGTTTGGAATTTGGTAATTGATCCAGCTGGTAAAATGGATTCTGAAAAGACTGCTCAGAGTACCTATTTCGCCGATGGCATTTTAGTAGGAGACTCTTATATGCAGTTTAAATATGGCAGAGATGAAAAACAGGGTTCAACTGCTCATCTGACCAAGGTTCCTGAAAAATGGCAAGTGGACTATCAAAATTATATGAATCGATAAGGTTTATAATCTACCTCCTTCCCCAGAAGGAGGTAGATTCTTTAAATCAACAAACCATGGCAAAACCCGTACTTACTTCAGCGGATTATAATGGAAGCCAATTGTATATGGAGTGGCAAGTAGAATTGCCACCTCGATTCACTGGTTTTCAAATTGATCTGGATGATTCCGGAGGTGGTAAACAGAGCTTTACAACCAGCAATACCTTCCTGAAAGAAGAAGTGGATTTATCGTCCTCTTTAACTTATACAGCCACCATAATTGTAATGGTTCAGGATCAGCCCAGTTCAAGTAGCGATCCCAGTACCTTAATAAGTTCAGCTCCTTTACTTTATAGGGTGGCCTATACCTTGTCGCCCAATAAGCTTAGTTTAAACTGGCAAGCGGCCCAGGGAAAAGGCGCCGCTGGTATTGAGGCGTATATCGCAACTTTAACCGAGGTAGGTAAAAATAACTGGAATCAAAGTACAGAAGGCAATAGCACTACTTTCGATAAAAGCTTATCCAGTTCTGAGTCTTATACCTCTGTGGTTCGTGGTACAAATGAACTGGGTAATATTTTGGGGCCGCCCTCCACGGTTTATAATCCGATTGTTGAGGCTCCAATTGTACTTAGTGTGGTCTACGATATTGATCCAAAGGATGTACTCACTCTAAGGTGGAATGCGGTATCGGGTGCCGATATATTATACACAGTAGTATTACAGGATGTGGGTCATAGCTCATGGAGTCCTCAAACCACTGATCTGACCTTGGACTTTGATAAATCGCTGGATTCCAATAAGCAATATACAGTTCAAGTGCAGGTCTCGGATAGTACCGGTGTGGTTTGGGGGCCTAGTAGCAAGGTTTATATCCCCATTTGCGTAGCCCCGGAACTCAGCATGGTTTCCTATGATACTGGAGTGCTGGATCTAAAGTGGGATGCAGCTGTTGGTGAAGGAGTAGAGGCTTATGAAGCAGCATTGGTTAAGCCTGGTGCAGATAAATGGTATTCCGATACCGATGGCCTCGAAACCCAATTCAATAAGAACCTGGATGAGCAGGTGACTTATCAAACCAGCGTGCGAGCTACTGACCAAGACCAAATTGTCTTTGGACCTTCCAGCGATGTGCTTATTCCTTTGCTGACTTCGGCAACGGATTTTAATCTCATTTATACCGGAACCAAGATTAGTACTAGCTGGGTGAATGACAGTAATCCAGCGGTTACGGGCTACCTCGTCGAATTAGATAAAAACGGAGCACAAGAAGCCCAAAATACGGCCACTGATTCCCCTTCGGATTTCGATGAAACCTTAAGCGATGGCAGTGTTTACAAAGCAAGGATTCGCAGCACCGCTCCCAAATTACAAGGTCCTTGGAGTAGCTGGGTGTATGCTCCATATGCGCAGAGTATAAGCTATGCATACGATGATTATGGTCGCTTAATATCTCAAGCCTGGAATTCAGTTTCAACGGTTAGCTATGTCCTGGACGGGCCTGGCAATATTCAAACCAGGGTCTTTTCCGATTCTTAAAATATTCATTTTATGGCAGCCCCCAATCAACCAAACCTAAGCCTAGCGTATTCGAGTCAATTACAGGATACAGGACAGGTATTTCAGTTTACTGGTGATGCCTCAATCTCTGAGGAAGGCATCAGTAATTTTCCCACAAATGGATTTTGCATTTCCTTTTGGATTAAATGCGGAGGCAGCCAGAATGATGCGGTGATTTGGTCCTATGACGCTGGAGAAACTTCCACCTCAAATCAGATCTATCTTAAAAATCCATCCAATTTAGTTTTAGGGATCGGGGAAAGCGCAGTTAGTGCCGCTACCGGGGTATCAATTGATGATAATAATTGGCATCATTTGGCCCTGAATATCGTGCCCAATGCAGGTAACAAATCCTGGCAAGTGGGTATTTGCAAGGATGGTGTTCAGGTGTATATGGCATTTGGAGCCCTAAGTAGTGCTACGGCCATCTCCTTTGAAACGAATGGTAATTTGGTTTTAGGACAAAGTCCGGCAGTAGGTGCAGCTTCTCAGTTCAGCGGCTATATGAGTGAGTTTAGATTATGGTCCGCTCCCAGGTCTCAAGCTCAGATTATGACTGATATGCAACAGCGTTTAAGCGCCAACAGTAGTTTGTTGATTTGCTGGGCCTTGCAATCAGCCGATAGCGCTGGTACAATAAGTGGTGGGGCTTTTGCGGATACCACAATCTTACAATTTTTAAGTGTCGATTTGGTGGCTTCCTGGGATCCCGTAACCAATGCGGATAGCTACAATTTTGAAATTCATTCGGATATTGGCTATTTCAGTTATAGTCAACCGGGAACAACAAAAACCTCATTTAGTATTCCAGGGGTTTATTTGAATACTTCCTATACCGCTAAAGTACAGGCGGTTGGCAGCGGAGGTTCCAGTGACTGGGCCAGTGCTCAGGTTACAAATCTCAATTTGCAGAGCTTCGAGCAAAGCCTAAATAATCCCTCAGCTGAGCAATTAACCGCGAATTGGAATGCAGTGGATCAGGCCCAGGCCTATAGGGTGGATTGGTTTCAGAGTGGAGCTGCCAAGCCAAGTTCCAGTGCCTCTCAGACTGGTACCAGCTTGGATCTTAGTACTAAGATTCAGGATAGTGATTATTGGACCTATCAGGTTTATGCCACTTGCCTTAACTCCAATGGACCGGCTACTATCATTAACAATTTAGGAGCGGTAAATCTTACTTTATCCTATAGCAGCGCAGCTTTAAATGCCAGCTGGAATTTAGCTTCGGGGACGGCGCAATATTACCTTCTGGAGGTATTCAAGAAAGAAAGTGAGGGTGCGGATGCTTCGGTTTACTCCGCATTAGTAGATGGGACTGTAAACAATCAGGATATCCCGGGAAGTTATTCCGAGGGCGACACTTATTATGCGAAAATCAGGGCTATTGCCGCTGGGAATATTGGAGACTGGGCAAATAGCGCTGAGGTGGTTGTTTACAATTTCATTGCGCCAATTATTACCAATGCCACAGGGGATTCTACGACCAATAGTATTACAGTAGACTGGACCTTTGACGAAAGCATTGATCCTGCCTTAAAGTACAAGTTAGAGCTTTTCAAAAGCGGAGAGAGCAGTCCTTTTATAACTTCTTCTTTGCAAGCTGCCGATATTAAGACCTACGAATTTGACAGTCCTGATATTGTAAAAGGAAGCAATTTTCAGGTGCAAATTAGGGTTGAAGATGGTACTACATATGGGCCATGGAGTGAGAAATATACCGTTTGTGTTAATGATCTGCCCCAGGTTCAGGGTGTTATTGCTTCGGTGGATCCCCATGGCAATATTACCGTCAATTGGTTGCCGGTAAGCGGTGTGGATGGATTGACCTATACCGTTAGTCTTAGCGGACCTAAAACTATTCCTGATAAAACCGGTATTACGGATACCAGCGTAGAGTTTAAAGAGTCGGATACCAAGGTAAGTACCGGGGAAACCTATGTGGCAGAAGTGACAGCTAAAAAAGGAGGTCAGAGTAGTTGCCCCAGCGCTGGAAGTTCTATCAAAGTTGGAGACATTACTCCTGATCCCAATCAGGGAGGAAGTAGCACTGTTACAGATCCTGTGGCGGTTTCAGATGGCTCTTATTCCTATTCTCATCTTGATATGGAAGTGGCATCCGTTTTTCCATTGCAGTTTATCACCTATTACAATACCCGTACACCGATTCCCTCCGAAAGTTCCCTGTATACCGGAAACCCCATGGGCTTGAGATGGAATCATAATTACAATACCAAACTCATTGCGAATAACAGTGCTAAGGAGCTTTATGTTATTTGGGGAACAGGTCTGGTAAATACTTTCACTATTCCGATTTCCATCAGTGGTAATTATCCTCCCAAAGGGATTTCAGATGGTTCAAGCCTCTTTTACAATTCTAATAATACCTATACTTTAACCACTAAGGAGCAGCAGGTGCTTAGCTTTAATAGTGCCGGTGTTTTGCAGAAAATCACTTCGCCATCAGGTAATAATCAAAATCTGAGCTACAGTGGTTCTAAGCTGAATTTGGTTACCGATGAGGCGAGCGGTAGAACCCTGGCCTTCGACTATGATGGCGCTAATGTGAAATCCGTAACCGACAATTTAGGGCGGAAAATTAGTTATGCCTACAATTCCGGTAACCTGAGCACTTTTACGGATCTAATGGGTAAAACAATTGAGTTTACTTACGATGCTAATTCCTTAATGGAAACCATCACCAATCAAAACAACATTCTGATTTTAAAGAATGTCTATTCCGATTCCAAGGTTGTGAAGCAATACGATGGTGTTTCCTTGGCTCTGCCGGAAGCGGATCAATATTATACTTCACTGGCTTATACCGAATCGCAAGAGAATGGCATTGACTATGTGACTTGCGCTGTCGTTGATCGGGAAGGGAATAGCTCTACTTACAAATCTGTTAAGGCCAATGGGAATACCATTTTTGAAAGCTATGATTTGGGCTCAGGAAATGTGCGCAATATCAAAAGGGATTTTGATGGCTTCAATAATAAAGTTGCGGAAACTATTTACGAAGGTCCGGCATCTGATTATAGTGATGGGAAAGGAAATAAAACCAGCTATATCTATGACGGAAACAACAATCAGCAAAGCAAAACTAATCCGCTCGGTCAGGTAGAAAGCTTCACTTATAATGCTCAAAATTTAATTACCAGCTATACCGACGAATTAGGGAATACTACTAACTATAGTTATGCCAATAATTTGGTAACCGCTATTGAAAATCCGCTTGGACAAAGTTCGGTGATAGTCTATGAGTCCGGTGCCATTAAAGGATTGGTGAAAAGCTATCAAGATTTCAATGGCAATACCACCACCTTCGAATACAATTCCAATGGAGATTTAAAATCGGCACACAATCCTCTGGGTACCATACAGGAGATTACCGCTTATGATGCCATTGGGCGAAAACTCAATGAAGAGAATCAGCAGGCGGATAAAACGGTGATGCGAAGTTTAGCCTATACCTATTGGGACTCTTCACAGCTTAAGACTTTCAAAGAATGGCTACCTGGTCAAACCGAGGCGAATGGCTTCGAATATCAATATGAATACGATGGTATAAACCAACTTCTGGTCGAAACCAATCCACTAGGGGAAGCCCTCACCTATACCTATAATCAAAATGATTTATTGGCTTCGGTCCAATATGCCGAATTTCAATCAGAGCAGGTTGGAAAGCAATACCTATATGACAAGAATGATCATCTTAAAAAGTTGCTTTCAAGCTCTGATATATTTGAGCAATATCAATACGATATTTTTAATCGACTGTTGCAGTTCACCGATCCAATGGGAAAGGTTTATGCAACCAGCTATACTGAGGAAGCGACCGGTTCGACTTATAATGAACAAATCGCCCAAACCTTTCCCCCATTGGCTGAAGATCCGGATGCTAGCTATCAGTCAATGAGCCTCTATGATGCGGCCCAAAAGCTAATTTCCATTCAAGATAAAGGAGATAGTGCCGCCAGTACCTATGCTTATTCACAACGAAAGGACCCTAATGGTGATAGTCAGCAATTGATTATTACCGAAACTCTTCCACCAGAAAATAGTGGTGATACCCCCTATACCCGCATTAGTATTTATGATGCCTTAGGTAGAATCGTATCCTTTCAGGATGAGGCAGGCAATGAATACACCACCTCCTATGAATTGGAAGCTGATAGTGCCAGCGGAACGAATAATTTAAAGGTGAAGCTTCTGGATCCTGAAGGGAACTTCCAGCAAAATACCTATGATGCCCTTGGGCGTCTTCTGGAGAGCAGTCGTGGGGATGAGAGTTTACAAGAAAGTAGTTCCTTTGTGTATGATGCCCTGGATCGGCTAATCTCTGTAACAAGTTCGGGCAGTACCCCATTAGTCAACAATTACAGTTATGCCTATGATTCCGATTTTCATGGGGTTATTGTAAGCATTGATCGCCCCGGAGAAACTACCGGCAAGACCTTGCAGTACTACAATGGCTTAAGCCAATTAGTGCAGGAAACAGATCCAAATGGAGCTAATCGAAAATGGGAGTACAGTCCCTGGGGGGAGATATCAAAGTATACCGATGGCAAGAATCAGGAGCTGAATTTTTCTTTTGATGCTGCGGGTCGTTTCTACAAGATTACCTTGCCCAATGGTGCTGATTACATTCAGCATAGCCTGGACAAAAATGGCAATCGTACCGCTACTTCTTCGAATGAAACGGAAACCATTAGTAGAACATTCGATGCCTGGAATCGCATGCTTTCCAGAACCAATGCCCAGTCTAAAGCTGTAAACTATTCATACTACCCCAGCAACCTGCTTAAGAAACTCACTTATTCGGACAGTTCTGCTGTGGATTATAGCTACAATGGTTTAAATCGCTTAAGCCAGGTTTCGGATTGGAATGCTAAGGTCACAGCCTATACCTATTGGCCTACCGGTCAAGTAAAGAAAAGCAGTTTCGCCAATGGCAGCATTTGCAATACCAGCTTCAATAAAGTAGGTGAGTTAAACCAGATTGAGTACCTCAAAGGCGGTGCAATCTTGTCTCAAATTCAGATTACGGATATTGATGCCTTGGGTAATCGTAAGGCTGTTAGTGCAATACTGCCTATGGCGCCTAATTATCCCTCGCAAATGCTCAATCTGGCTTATAATGAAGCCAATGAGCTGGTTGATTACAATTCGGTTGCTGTTTCCTACGATGCCAATGGAAGTGTGATCAGCTTTTCAGGTGATCCGGTTTTAGAGGCAAGCTATAATGCCTTTGATCAAATGATCAGTATGGGCAGCGATTCCTATACTTATGATGATGATGGCTTACGTGCTTCAAGAACCATAGCAGGAAGTCAGGAGTATTTTGTGCAGGATGTACAATCCTATCAAAGTCCCATGTACGAAATGGCCGATGCCCAAAGGGAGATTTCCCAAAGTCGCCAGGTTTTAAATCCAATGGGTTTGAGAGAGACTCAGGCAGCTTATGGCGGGCAGTTTTCTACCCCTTTAGATCAGGAAGTTAATCGACTTTTGGAAATCACTAATGCCAGTGGGGAGGTACAGTATCGCTATGTCTATGGCAATGGATTGATAAGCCAAATAGACAGCGCAGGAAATTATCGCAATTATATTTTCGATACCAGCGGAAACACCCTGGCGCGAACCGATGATGCCGGGCAAATTCAAGATGCCTATTCCTATACTCCTTATGGATTAGCGAAAGGCTTAAGTAGCAATTCGTATAATCCCTTTGCATTTGGCGGTCGCGATGGTGTGATGGATGATGGCAATGGCCTGGTATACATGCGGGCCCGTTATTATTCTCCCGGTCTTTTGCGCTTTGTGCAAAGAGATTATCTCTTGGGAGCTATTTATGATCCACAGACCTTGAATGCCTATAGCTATGCAGGCAATAACCCTGTTTCACATATCGATCCTTTAGGCTTATCTACAGCTAAAGATGTGGCTATTGGCTTTGGAATTGGTCTGGGTGTATTAGCAGGTCTAGCCGGAATTGTCGGTATCGTTGGCTATGTAGCCGGTGGTAGTGGCGCGATGGGACCTGCAATTGGCGGGGGTGTATTGTCTCGAATAGCCGGAGGACTTGGTAGAATAGGGAGTAGAATTACAGGTAATGCCAGACCCTATCGACCCATGGGAAATAGTGGTTCAGGTAGTTCAGGAGGGTCCAGTGGTTCAGGAGGGTCCAGTGGTTCAGGTGGCTCAGGTGGTACTGGAGGTTCTGGAGGCACGGGAACAGGTTCAGGTAATCCATTTACTTCACCCAGGCCTTATTCAAATAGCTCGGGTAGTCAATTGCGCTATAGAGGAAGGATAGCAAGTCCTCAAAGTGTTGAAATGCAGCCTATGGGTAATAGCGCAGGTAGTTCAAGTAGCCAGGTTTCAGCCTCGCAATCAAATGGTTTCTCCAATGTTGGCTTAAAGCCTAAGATAGACTAGTAAAGACTCATTTTTTTCCAATCGCCCAAGTAACTCCCCCATTATGATAAGTCCAGCAGATATTGATAATAGTGTAGACCTGTATTCAGGGCAGGTTCAATTTCCCATAAGCCTCGCTTCCCTAGCTGGGAGAAATGGTCTCGACTATAGCCTGAATATGTATTACAGTTCACAGGTTTTGGAAGAAGCCGGTTTTTGGAATTTGACTAATCCTACCGGTGTTTTGGGATTGGGTTGGTCTTTGCCTTTTGAGGGGATATTTCGCTTGAGTGATCATTCGGCCGTATTGGGCGCAGCTAAATTTTACCTATCAGGCAGTTTGGGGAATACGGCCCTAGTATGTACGGGCGAATCATCAGGGGTCTATAGCTTTGCAGCTGAGAGCTATAGCTTTTGGCAAATCAGCTACAATCCTTCATCCGAAAAGTGGACCATTATTGTTGAAAATGGGGATACCTACATTTATGGGGATAGTAGCAGTGGTCGTAGTACTGTGCAATGGGGGGTAAATTGGGAGAATTGGATCGACAGCAGTAACCAAACTGTTAACCAAAGTAAGCTAGCCATTGGCTGGAACCTCAGTACTATCAGTAATCGATACGAAGACGAACTTAGCTTTAGCTATACTGCGGTGGAAAAGGCTGTTGCTTCGGCAGAAGGAATTGAATATACGCAAGCAAGCTATTTGCATTCGGTTAAAAATGCCTTAGGCCAAAGCATTGTGCTGGGCTATAAAGCAAAGGACTCCAGTGAATACCAGGATCCTCATACCAATCCAACTCCCCCTAATGCCTATCAAGATCGATTTGAAAGCCAGTACTTGGATTCGGTGCAATTTTTGGCGCAAGACAATTCAATTTTATATTCCCTGAAATTCACTTATGCTTCGGAGTTTTTAGGCAGCGGAAATCTATCGAAACGCCTCTTAAGCAAATTAACACGCTCCTCCTCTAACGGGAAATCCCTGCCCGGTAATAAGTTTAGTTATTACACCAGTGCAGATGGGGTAAGTGCTACACAGCCTTTTGATGCTGCTAATAAGGCGCTTTATGGGGCCCTAAAAACGGTGACCTTCCCAGAAGGAGGTACGGCCACTTATCAATTCAGTGCTTTAAGCTTGGGCCTGTCTGATCGCAAGATGGCCTTGGCAAAACCCAGCAAGGAGGGGGTGACCTATTCGAGTCCGAAATTTTACTTTAAAAGCCGTTATACCCTGGTAAGTTGGAAGGGGAGTGATGATACTTTTTCACTGCAATCCTATGTCTGGGATGGCCGTTGGTTACATAAAGATTTAGGTTCCTTTGCATTAGCTGCAGCCGACTATGAGGCTTTTCAGATTGAATTACAAAACCAATATTTCGGTTTTTACGCCTCAGCTAAGCTTTATTTATTTCATACAAATCCAGCGCAAGCCGGCGAATGGATTCAGCCCAAGGTAGCGGCTGATGGGGCCACAGATGTAAATTATTACAGTCCCGTTTTTGATTCCGGCTCTGCTAAGTCCCTCGCTGCTGCAGATAGTTTCTTTGCAATTTGTGGGCTAAATGCGGGTCAGCTTGCACTCTACCAATATTATTGGAATGGTGCTGCATGGGCCGCCGAAGCGGTGCAAAATATTTCTGCGGTAAGTAATCCGCAGTTTGCTATTACAGCGGTACAAAATCAAGTCTTCGCTATGTACTGGCAGTCCGGGGCAAATCTGGCAGTTTATCAAAGTCGCCGCAACATTAGTGGCGCCTGGAATTATAAATCCTACTCGATCAGTGGTTTACGCTTAAGCGCTGTGCAAGGTCTGAGTTTGTACCCGGGGGCTAGTTTTGTAAGCTTTGCAATTGTTAGTTCAGGAGGATCCAAGCTTCAAGTTCAGTACGGAGCATTTTGGACCAACCAGGCCCAGAGCAAGCTCAATTCCAATATTTTTCAATCAGTATATGTAGATACTATGGCGGATATGGCAATTCCATCTATCCTCAATAGTATGGTTATGATTGGCCAGAATAGTTATCGTTTTGACGGTCAGTCTTGGATAAATTATGATACCAATAGCATTAGTTATTCAAATCAAAGTCAGGTAGATGCTACTTCTGTCGGTATTGATCGCCTCTTACGCAAAATCACTACCACAGGTTCGGACCCTTATATCTATGACCTTTTAGAGTTTGATCCAAGTACTGGAGAGTGGGGCAGTTCTGCGGCAATCAAGGAAAGCAGCACCAATGCTAATTTGTTATTTGCCGCTGCAAGAGAAGCTGCTTCTCAAAGTGTTTATGCTTTGGTAGCTAATAAGTTATATCTACAAGCTTCGGATGGGACCTGGTCCAGTTCCTTCACTATTCCAGATACCATTACGGCCGATGATTTAGCCACGGTTCAATTGATTGAAGAAAATTTGTTGGCGTATCAAGTAGATACAGGCACAGCTAGTCAGAAAACCGTTTTATTTCCTTTAAAAAATGGGGGGCCTCAAGATGCAGCCAATCCAATAGAGCTTGCGGGGGAGCAGATTTATCAATCGAGCCTGGGAGCTAATGGTTTGTTTGGCGAAAAGGCCTTTGTTACTTATACCGGGACTTTTGATAGTGCCGATTCGGCCTTGAGCTTGTACCGACCTGTGCGTGGTGCCGTGTCAGGTAAGGTGGAGTTGTATCTCGCCACCTTAGTGCAAAGTAGCAATGGCTATACCCAATCGGCAGAAATCAATGCCTTGTTTAATAATAGCATTGCTTATGAGGCTTCTACCGCCATTGCATCCTATTCAGGTTATTCTGCTCAAATAAATAAGGCCAGCCAGATTCCGGGTAGTGCTTCTTCAGACACGACTCCAAATGGAACCATTGATTCTTATTTTTTCAATGGATTGGCCGAGGCCTTCGGAGAAACCCCTTCATTAGCATATCCCCTTAGTGCAGATTATACCAATACCAACGACTATTATTCGCTTTGTAAAGGCGTTTTATATACTCGTAATATCAATGCTTTTCAATCCACTCTTGCCATGCAAGCCCAATCCGTGGAATACCATTGGGTTTATGCTTTGACTTTGGGGCAGCGGGGGCAAGGGTTTTATCAGAGAACCCTACAAAAGGAAAATGCGAAAGATGGTGTTTCCCAAACTCAACAATTTACCTACGATTCCAATACAGGCTTTCCTAGTCAAAGTCTAAGTACCAATTACAATGCGGCTGGAGAATTGGAAAATTGGATTGAGGATTATGTGTATTTCTATCAGAAATATGATACGGATCGTAGTCTTAATTTATTGTCGCCTATTGTCCAAACCACAAAAACCACTCATAATGATGCGCAGTCCACAGATACAATCACGGGCATCTATATAAATACCTGGAAAGAGGATTGGGGCTCCGGTTCAGAGCAATGGAGTCCGTATAAAAGTTTCGAAGCTTTAAGTGCAACGCCCCCCGCATTTGATAGTTGGCAGGCATCAGATCCTGATCCTGCCAGTGGTTGGCTTAAAACGCTAACCATTAAAACCCGCAATACCTATGGCCTGGTTACGGAGCAAAGTGATGTGGATGGGCTAGTAACTTCCTCCCTTTTGGATACCAATGGCCATTTAAGTGTGGCAGCCTGCCGCAATGCCAGTAATAGCGCCGGTGAATTTTCATATTATGATTTTGAGCCTTATGCCCAAAGTGATGGTTGGAATTATTTGCCTTCGAGCATTTCTTTAGCTAGCCAGATCAGCACCGAGGATTACAATACCGGAACCCAATGTTTGAAATTGGCCGCGAATGCCAGTGAAAAGCAAGGTCCCTTTCAAAACATTAATCCCCAAAACCAGAATGCCGCTTATGTCTTTGGATTTTGGGCTAAAGTGGATGCCGATTTTGATCCCGCCAAGGGAGCTGCTCAATGGGAAATTACCGTGTACAATGCCGGTACTAAAGTAGGGTCGCCTATAGTGATTGATTTTAGCGATTCGATTAGTAAATGGTCTTACTATCAATATATCATCGATTTAAATGCCATCCGCTCAAGTGCGGGCCTTGACCCCAGTGTGGTGCTTAGCCTTGACTTTATGGCGACTAATCAGAATTCGGATGACCTCAATGCCTGGTTGGATAATTTACGATTCAGTCCATTGCTGTCTGCTTTTGAAGCCTCTGTTTATGATCCGGTTCGTTGGCGACCCACCGCAGCCATTGATCATAATGGGCAGCTAAACCAATGGATTTATAACAGCTTGGATCTAATGGTGGCCAAGATAGGTGCCAAGGAAAGAGTAGACTCCTTAAGCCTGCCTACCTATTCTCGTTCATTGAGCAGTGATGATGATTTTCTGCCTGAACATCCCAATAGTGAGCTCAATTTGGGGAGTTCGCAATTAAGTCTCTATTATGATTTTCATAATGTGAAATCTTCGGATTGGACTTTTAGCCCTGCTTCAGACTGGCATATATCTTCCGGTACCCTTAATTATTCTCCAGCTAGCCCAACCAGTGGTTTAGGTGGTACGGCTGTTCTTACAAAATATGCTTACACCAATTTTGCGGCTCGTTTGGAAGTAGATCGTTCTGTAAGTGGTGATACAGCCACTGTTTCTTTGGGGAATGGTTATCTGTATTTACAGTGGAATGAAAGTTCTGCGAATTGGAATTTGATTGAAGTGGATTCGGCCGGAACGACCACGGTTGTGCAGAGCAATTCGGATTTTGATTTTGGAGAGGACTGGTTATTTATGGTGGTAGACAATTATGTGCTTTGCTTCGTAAATGGAGTACAATTGTTTAATTATCAATTTAGTACTCCCTCGGAATTGCCTAGCAATTATGGGAAAATGGTGATTGCCGCCACTGACCATTGTTCTTTTGATAATGTCATTTTATTTCAGGAGCCACAAATGAGGATGAGCTTTAAGGATGGCTTAGGGAATCAATTGCAAAGCATAGCGCTGCAGGGAATGGAGCCGGGTGGAAGTGATTTGTATCCCAACCAACAAGCAATCAGTGCAAGTGGGGTGTTTTTAGATTCGATGGGTCGGCAGCAGTATATACGCAATTCACTTACGGCCCCTTTGCAATTTGGAAATGCTAGTGGAGTTGGAGATGAAACTACGCCTGCTCAATTAATTGAGGCTGATCAAAATGACTATCTGTATAGTGATCAGGGAACTGAACTAAGCATTTCAGATTATTTAAGTGGTACCGATGGCGATCTAAGCTTTAGCACCTATAGCTATGAAGCTTCTCCCTTGTCTCGTCCGGTTTCGATTCTTAGACCTCGCGCCAGTTCGGCTAATGCTTCAGATTATACAGAAAGCATTGCTTATTCCGGAATAGAAACCATGCCGGATCTGGCGGGCCAATCTTCAGCCGGGGCAGGCACTAAGATGTACTATCAAAAACAGAGTTCCGGGGTGCAAAGCAAGGCTTTGAATGGCGATTTGATTATTCAGAGCAAAAGCCAGGTTAAGGACCTGCGCGGCAATGTTTTGGCGGTGCTGGAAGGTAGTAGCACTGATTTCCGCAAAACGGAATATGTTTACGATGCAAATGGGAATTTAAGCGAAGAAAAATTACCCAATTATTTTGCGCCACCTGCTAATTCAGAGGCAGGAACCTGGAAAAAACAATACAGCTATAGTTTCAATAATTTATTGATTCAAGCTATTAGTCCGGATGCCGGAACAGTTCAATATGCTTATGATTCGGCAAATCGACTCCGCTTTAAAATGGATGCGGCAGGCGCTGCCTTAAATCCACAGCAAATAATTTATTTCAAGTACGATACCCTGGGGCGGCTGATTGAAGAAGGATACATTCAATCGGCCGATTACCCCTGGGGAAGCTCTGCGCTGGAAGGGAAAATAAACACGGCGGCCTTCCCGATTACGGATAGTACAAAATCTTCGGACCCCAATTATGCTTCGGGGAAATGGCTGAAGAGCTATCAGTACGACAGCAATGGAACGAATAGCACTAAATACCTATTAGGGCGATTATGGAAAACTCAAATTAATAATGGTTCGAGCCCGGATAGTGAGTCTAAACTTTATGATGCCTTTGGGAATATCACCCAGGTTTCCGTACAGGTACAAGCTCATGGTTCGGAAGTCTTAAGTACCAATTATAGCTATAACAATCAGGATCAAGTGGCCTCCATTAGCTATCCAAAATTAGTGGCGGCGGATACTGCATTAGAGGTTTCGTACTCCTACGATCGCTTAGGTAGATTGGCAGGGGTGGGGCAGGCCGTTTCGGATGGAAGCATAATTGATCCTTCCAATCCACCCTCCGATCCTCAGAAGTACTACGCCTGGTACAAATATGATTTTGAAGGGCGACTGGCGGAAAGCATTTTAAACAGTCAGGTAAGCTCTGCCAATCCAATAAGCCGCACCCATGCCTATTCGGATGAAGGTTTTCTTTTAAGTATTGAAGATCAATATGGGAAGGAGACTTTGGGCTACACCGATGAAAGTGGCTATAATGGACTCAGCTATTTTAATGGTCTTATTGCCTCGAGTGCCTATTCGTATAAGGCAGGTGCCTATTGGGAAAATCCTCCATTGCCTTATTCTTATCAATATGCCTATGATGTTCATGGTCAGCTGACCCAAGCGCTCAATTCGGCGAATAATGCCTGGACCCTAGCGATGGGTCCTGGTGGTTCGGCGGCATTTGATGCCAATGGAAATATTCAAAATGTACAACGTGGTGCCGATCTCGAAAACTATAAGTACCTTTTTAGTGGGTCGGATAAAATTAGTTCGAATCAATTAGCGAATCTGGGTCATAATACCACCCTTAGTCAGGATTTTGAAGGTCTGGCGCCGGATGCCAGCAGTGGTGGAGGCTGGGCTTGGAATAGCAATAATGGAGGGCCTTCTAATTCGGGCATCAGCACCTTGGACCCTCATTCAGGGAGCCAGTGTTTGCACTTGGCAGGTGGCAGTCTGGGACATTATAATGTTTTAAGCCTGGCCACTTATTTAAACCCACAAAGCAGTTATGCTCTTTCTTCCTGGATAAAAACCGAAGCTGGTTTTGATACTGGAATTGGCGAGGCAGGCTGGTATATAAGCATTAATCAAGCGGAAGGGCCTTTAGTGGAAACGCGTGTCGCTGCAGTGGCTACTTCGGCAGATTGGACTGAGCTTCAAAGTACGATTGACCTCCCGACTCTTCTACAAAATCTGGCTCTGGATATTAACACCATCAGCAGTATTAGTCTGGAATTGCGCAATTATAAAAGGCTTTCGGATGCTGGAACCGGAGCGGGTTTATTTGTGGACGACATTGGCTTAAGTGCCAATTATACCGCAGCAGAGTTTCATTACAATGCTAATGGAAATGCCTCGCAAGTACCCAATCCGGATTTATACAGCATAGACTACGACCCGATTAGCTCCAGAACTACTGCCATTCAATTGGACAGTGATACGGGAGCCAAGCTGGCCTATCAATATGGGGCTCGAAACACCCGTACATGGGAAACGTATTCCGATGGCGGGGGAACATTAATTTCCTCCAAGCTTTCACTCTATGGAACTGGAGATTCGGTATTGGGAGAACTAAACAATGGAGCCAGCGCTGGTACCTATTATATCCATGGTTTGGATGGAATAGTTGCAATTAGTCAGGGTGCTCAATTTAAATACCCCTTAAAGGATCATTTAGGTTCAAGTAGAATTATTGTGGATGGTGATACGGGTGATGTGCTGAGCTATTACGACTACATGCCATATGGCGATTTAATGCGATCAGGTAAGGGTGATGGAACGGATTTCCGTTATACTGGGCAGGAGTTTGATTCTACAACCGGCTTGTATAATTACAAAGCAAGATTGTTTGATACCAACCTAAGACGTTTTATGGCTACCGATCCAGCCGCGCAGTATGCCAGTCCTTACAATTATGTGGGAAATAATCCGGTTAATCGGGTGGATCCGAGTGGCGAATTTGCATTTGCAACTCCAATGGCTTTAGGTTTTATCGCTGCTGGTTTAATGAACTCCTATGAAAATTGGGATGACCCTTCCTGGAGCAATCATGCTTGTTACTTCTTGGCCGGGGGAATTTCAGGTATGCCTAGTTATTTGTTTCCATTTTATGTTGGAGGATTTGCTGCTTTGGCTGGTTCCAGCTATATCCTGGCAGGAGTGTTTGAAGGTGCTGCCGCTGCGGGAATCCACACTTATCTCAAAGAAGGAGCAAATCATTGGATTCGCACCGGTGAGTTTAATTTTAATTCAGAGGAAAACTGGGAAAAGGTAAAAAGCAGTGCGGTTAGTGGAGCGATTACTGGAGGAGCTGCAGCTGTGGTCGGAACAATAGTTGGGAAGTTTCTAGTTGGCCCTAACGACAATGCCTACAGAGGTGTTGTAAACCCGGTTGGTAGACGTGACCGCTATGAAGCTGCAAGTATGTCTCGCTATTATTATGAGCCTAGTGGTAGGTTTGAAGTAAGCGGAGATTTAACTCAAGGAATGCGCAGTGCCGGACTTATTGAGAAAACAATGTCTTTAGGTAAAAATTTGAAAAGCAGATACATACCCCCTCAGGTTATTGGGTTTGAAAAGCGTGGCTTCGATTTGGAACACTTGTTACCACAACGTTGGTTCCGGAATACTAACGGAAGATTCTTCTTAAATGGTCCCCTTAATTTATTCCCAGTGGATTCCTATTTTAATCAAGTTTGGTTGGAAGGAAATATCTTTTCTTGGACAGGTCGTGCGTACCCAGCAATGGCCTATGTTGTAAGAGGTTTTCGCAGAGCGGGCTGGATAGCGGTAACTATACCCTATAAATTTGCCGGCTATCCTTTATTAGCCTATGCTGCCATTGATTATATGTATCCACAGAAACCTGAGGACATGAGTAACTAAAGGAATGATGTGAAAGCCATAATAAGGGATTTTCCTTAGGATTAAATTCAGCTGGCCACATTCAATTGACTAGCTTTAAGGAGTTTAATTTGATCTGTAATGAAGATTCCATTGCTTTTGTCGTCAAAAACCATACTGCTTATCCTGATGCTGGTATTTCTTTCCTCTTGCGTTTCAAAGAAGAAGTACGTGGATGTCCAAAGCCAGAATGAGGCATTGGAGCTCAGAGTAGAGCAGCTCACGGCGGATGAAGATGGGGATGGGGTTAGTGATTATTTCGACCGTGAGCCCGGTACTCCAGAGGGAGTGCGAGTAGATGGAAGTGGCCAGTCTTTGGATAGTGATGGAGATGGCATTCCTGATTATATGGATGAAGAACCTAATACCCTAAGAGGGGCGCTGGTGAGTGAAAATGGCAAAGCAGTAGATTCGGATGGGGATGGAGTTCCGGATGTTCAGGATTTAAGTCCGAATACACCCAAGGGGGCCTATGTGGATCATAATGGTCGCCCGATTTTAGCGGGTTCCTCGGGCGGAGGTATTAAACCACCCAAAGCGGTGCCTGAAGTTCAGCCTATTAGTCGGGTGGTTCATGATACGGTGCAGGATAAGGAAGCCTTTCTTTTGAATTCTACCGGTCGACTGTTTATTTCCTGTCCGGCAGAAATGAAGGAGGAAACGGAATACATCGTTCGCATAAGTATTGCTGATATCCTAAATAACCCGGAGGCTAAGCAGCATTTCCTGGCAAAGATTAATGAGGTGCAGGAAGATTTAGGAGAGGCTGCATTTACGGAACAGGATCTGCGGGATGAGAAAATTAATCTCTCAGATTATATGTCAGTGGAAATTGAACCTAATGACAAATTCGCGGTAAGCTTGCTTAATAAGCCAATGGTGAAGCAAATCCAACCTACAGAAAATCCCGAATGGCGCTGGAAGGTGAAGCCCTTAAGCGGCTGGGGAGGTCAAGATGCTTACCTAACCATTGTGGTGAAGACTCTGGATGATGCCACCCATTTAATCTCCCAGTCGGAGGAGCGCTTTAAGGTGAAGATCAATTTCAAGACTAGCTACATTCAAGATTTATGGTTGGCCTTAAAGGCCGATCCCAAATGGCTGTTTACTGCGATCTTAATTCCGATCGTAACTTTCTTTGCCGGTATATGGAAGGAACGACGCAAGGCTAAAAAGTCCAAGTCTTAATGAAGGCATATCTGGCGAAAGCCAAAAAAAGAAAAGCCCCCATGCAAGGATACATAGGGGCTTAATCTGATTTATCGCTTAAAGTCTAGGCTTCCTTTTCAAGTAGAACACTCACTTTGTTAAAGTCGGCGGCGGCATTAATTACCTTCAGGTATTCCTGGAAAAGTTCTTTGGGATAGATTTTATCCTCATACCATTCTTCGATGGTTACCACTACCTTCTTTCCTTCTTTGCTGAAATTAGAAGTAAAGAGGGCCTTGGTTTCGCCATCGATCATCAGTTTCTCATCAAATACCAGTTTCTCTGGGTCTACCAATGTATAGCCTTCGGGAATTTCGAATTCAATTGTTCGATAATACTTGTGGGCGTATTGGTTGTAGATATCATGGTTACGCACTGAATCCTCATCATACATCGCCATTTGAGGGCCGATTAGTTTACCCACATTAAGGAGTAAATCCTGACCCGCATTTTCTAAAAAGCGAATATCCGTAAGGCTACCTTTGGCTTGCAGAGGCTTGTAACCTACATAGCGAGCCATGGCGTTTTCCACTTCCAGATCTTCCACTTCGCCTTCATCGTCGATATAGCTAATCAAGGTTTCTTTGAATTCCTTGAGGTCGTCTTCATCGTCGATCAATTCGAAAATTCCTTGATAGGAACGAGCAGAGAAACCGGTCATAGCGCGGTAAATTTCCACCTTGTTATCCAATAAATCCGGCCCAAATACCACCTTGGCAATAATAGTGTCGCTGGTGAAGATAGAAGGGTGGTAAGGGATTTCTTTAACCTCGGTGATTGCTACATATTCATCAGCCAACATTTCCTTATCAATAAATAGCGCTTTGGTTCCGGTGTAGTTGAAGTTTAAAACTCCGTTACGCGACATGCTCTCGGAGATATCAATGTAAAGGTCATCCTCGGGAACGTAAATCAGCATTTCCTCCAAGAAATTATCAGCCTCGAATTCCGAATCGAAAAAGAGTTGATTGCGATTACAGGTATAAACGATTTGATAAGGAATTTCCAGGAAATCATAAATACCGCAGTAGAGACGGGTTCCGCCTACATTGTTAAACACTTTACGATCGCGAATGAAATCCAGGTCTCTTAATTCCGCTGCTCCTACGTTGTAATAGCTGTAATTGTCTTTGATATAGTGCTCTACTCTTTGAGCCGTGGTAAAATCGGGTTCTTCTTCAAGCAGGTATTCTTGGGCGGCCTTAGCTTCTTTCTTAATTACTTTTTCTCCCTTGCGATCCAATTCGGAGGTCAAGAAAGAGACTACATTTTGTGCAGTATAATTATAGGAGGTAATATCTCGGTCGCCAGTGTATAAATTCCGATCGAGCTTAAAGATCACTCTTCCCATTAAGGCATCACTGGGGCTTACACTTTCTTCTTCATAGGCAGGTACCGAGGTACGAATGTAGAGGCGGTTTTCCTGTTCCAGTACCGTGTCATTCATAACTGAGTCTGGAAGGTTGTAAACCTTGGAATCGAAGATTAGGCCCCAGGGCGTTACCACATCAATTTCAAGCTCTTTAATTTCGTATTCCTCTTGATAATTGATCATTAAACCATCAGTATTGGGGGAGAGGCGATTGATGTAGTAAAACTCGATTTCTGATCCTACCTCCAGACCTTCAAAAGCAAAGTAATTGTACTCAGCTTCACTGTCTTCCAATTGACCAGTCTGAATGTCGTCTTCACCAATTTCCGTCACCTTAGTACCGGTAATGGCACGGGCGCGAAACTTAAGCAGTTCACTTCCTGCACCAGTAGGGACATAGCGTCGGTTATATTCTTCCAGCGCGCGGGTACTGTTGATATAGATCCTTTGATGGAAAAGGCGGTCCATTACCAGGCGTTCTTCCTCTTCATGGTAATAGTAATTGAAAAGGTGTTTTTCCTTTAGAATTAAGGCAGCAGTACTGTCATCCAGTTCGCCAGTAAAAGGCGCTTGCTCCTCTTCCCAATCGTAGTCTTCAAATACGAAATAGGGTTCTTCTTCCTGGGCTTGAAGGCTCAGGCTAAAAAGAAGGAGTAATAGGCTATAGAAGGGATTAATTTTCATTAGGGTTAAGTATTAAAGTTTGTTGGTATTCTTTACGAAGCTTGCGGATAAATTCATTCCAGTCTTGCAGGTCTTCTACCTCTACAAAGAGAGTTTTTAAGGCAATTTCGATTTCATAGATCACCTTGTTGCCCTCTTGTTTGTAGCTGATAGTATAGGAGAATTTAGGATGATCATAGCTGCTATTTTCTGGAAGATAGTTCAGGCTGTAGTTCTCCGGAATTTCCAATTCGAAATAGCGCTTAAAAAGGGTGGTATTATTCAATTCCATTGGGTTCTTGCGATCCTCCTCCAGGCTATTGCTGGCTAAAATTTGCTCCAGATTTAAATTGATGATGGTTTTATTTCCCGCAACCCTGGCATATCGATCCAGGCGCATGCTGTAGTTGAGTTCAAAGCCATCTTCCGTAATCTCGTGATTCTTGAGTTCCGATTTACAGCGGTTGTCGCCCTTTTGTAAATCGTATTTTAAGAAGTTTTTCATGGCTTCTTCATCCTTGCGTTCCAGGATTCGCAAGACATTGGAACGGTGATAAACGCCATAATGCTTATGACCTTCTCCCACTAAATTATTGCCTTCCAATTTTAGGAAGCAGGAGTCGGTCTCGTCATTTAAACGATGATCTAAAACCGGAACGGTTTTCAAGTCAAAGGCCTCTGGTCCTAGATTGATAAGAGCCTGTTTACCTTGAATGAAACTGCTGGGATAGGGGAAGGGCAGGTTTTTATTGGTGGCATCCAGGAAGTAGTATTCTCCGTCCAATTTTAAAGCGGCGATCATATGATTGTCGGATAGGCCGGTAGGAACTTCTTCGTAGGTGTAGGGGATGGAGCGCGTGCCAATCCAAACATGATGTGCTTCCAGACCGGCATAGGTCATCATCTGCACTAAGAGATTGCCCATATCCTTACAATCGCCATAGCGTTTGGTGCAAACAAAATTTGCTTCTCGGGGTCGAAATCCGCCATAACCATCTTCAAAAGCGATGTAACGAATGGAGTGATTTACCCAGTCGTAAATGGCTTTGGCTTTGGCGCGCGGAGTTTCCAAACCCTTGGTTAGGCTATCGGTTAGGCTTTTCAATTCAGCATCGGGGCTTTCTAAATCGCTTAAAAAGCGTTGGTAGTAGCGGTGTAGATCGCTAACATCTCCCATTACCTTTTCTACCTGACCATCTGATTTTACAAAGGACTTTATGCGGTAAACAATATGGGGGCTGAGGTATAAGCTACTGGGGGAACCGCTTTCCCATTTGCGGGATTTCATTTCGGCGGTGCGCCAATGGTGGGTGGTTTCATCGCGGTCATGATCTACCCAATGCTCAAAGAAGCTGCTGTCGCAGTTAAAGTATTGGTATTCGATTTCAATGCCTTCTTCTACAATCAGGCTAAAGTGCTGCGACTTGGAGTACATATAGGGGTCGAAAACCTCACGCCCAACCAAAAAGGGTTCGTGGTATTCTTCTTCGTATTCCAATACGGTGATGGCGCCTTGCATCATTCCTTCGAAAGTGAAGGATTTTGCGCGGGTGCCATCATGGAAAACATCTTCATCAATCACCTTACGATCCGTAAAGTCCCGCACTTTTTCTTTGTCGTATTTATCTTTTTCGAAATTGGGAACCAGAGTATAAGCCTCTATATCCGTAATCTCCGAAAAGGGTGGTTCGTAGTTCAGAGAAACCTCCCCTCTGCCATTCACATTTTTGTCATTGAGGAAAGTCTTCATCGAGTGGCGATTGGTGATCAGAATTTGATCATCCTTTATACTCAATTGGGTTTCATTATGACCTTCCAGACGAACCGCATCTTCGTCCTTATATTCTTTCATCAGGGCACTGGGAGTTTGAGCTTGAAGCCCTAAACTACATCCCACTAAAAGCCCCAAGAGGACTTTAATTTTATTCATACAGGTGGTTTGCGACGTAGAGGTACTCTGCAATAACATTTCCTTCTTCATCATATTCAATAAGTTTTCCATGCTTGTCGCCGGCCATCCACTGGGCTTCATAGGCTAGCTTCCCATTAGGATGATAGCGTTTTTCGCTGCCATTTTTAAAGCCCATATCACTTTGGTATTCCCGCTGAACTTGACCATCCGCATAGTAGTAACGTGTAGTGCCATGGTCTTCGCCTGCTTTGTGAGGAATTTCACTTTCAAGCTGGCCCGAGCTGTAATAAGTCCGGTAGGGGCTTTCCTGGAATTCTCCTTTTTTAATTTCGTATTCCATAGCAGTTTTGCCATTGGGGTACAGTGCTTTAACCATACCTGTTCCTTGCTTTAGGGCAACAAAATCGCCAATAGATCCATCGGCATTGAGCTTGCGCCAACCAATAATCCGACCCAGGTCGTATACACGGATATGCTGCAATTCGCCGGTTTCACTGTAGAAATAACGATCTCCGTCTATTTCTCCTAAAACATAGGTGATGCTATCGGTACGAATGCCTTTGTCATTGTACTCCACATTAGGTCCGTGGATGGCATCGGAGAGATAGGTGAAACTTTCCTGAAACTCTCCATTGGGCCAGTAATATTTCCATTCATCCACTCGAGTTCCTAAATGGTAAAGGCCGGTGCTTTGAATTTTTCCATTTGGATAGTAATAGGTCCATTTTCCGTCCCTTTCACCATCCACATACTGACCATCAATTTCTAATTGACCATTGCCATAAAACCATTCTGCTTTCCCCTGAAAATGACTACCAGTGCGATTAATGCGGAAACGCAAAAAGCCATTGGGGTATTTTAAGATGAGGGGGTCCATTGGTTTATGGACATCAGCGGTGTATACCCGTTTTCCATCTTGATAGGCTTCCATTTTCACGATGGTACCCATTTTAAAGTATTCAATGCGCTCAATTTCACCCTCCGGATCGAAATAAAAACGCGGTCCATTGGGATGTCCGTCCACATAAAAAATCTCTCCCATCTTTTTCCCATTGGGATGATAGGTGGTGCTTAAGCCTTGGCGATTACCTTTATAATATATCCCTTCATCGCTGATTTGACCATTTAAGTAATAGCGGGTATAGGGGCCATGCAGGGAATCATTGCGGTAGGGGTAAACTGAGGAAATAGATGCATTGCCTGTGTGGTAATTGGTATAGTCGCCATGGTAGCTTCCTTCATCATTGTACTTAATTTTAGAATAAAGGTTACCGTATAAATCGTATTCATTCCAGGTGCCAATGCGATGGGTTTCGTCAAAAATCCCTTCAGTTTGCGGGCTGCCATAAAGGTCGAATTCTTTGTAGTCAAGTTCACCGCGTTTATCTTCTGCGGAAGCTTGAACTTTAGCATTAATATCGTAGCACTCGTAATAAACAATCTCTTCCTTTTTATAGCGGAACATTTCGGTTTTACGGCCTTTGGAGTCGTAATAGGTTTGGGTGCCGGTTTTCTTGCCGCGTTCATCAAAGCTTTCTTCCCGCACGAGCTTTCCTTCGGCATTAAAGCTTTGCCAGTTGCCAATTTTATTGCCCTCAACGTACTCGCCTTTTTCGTGAAGTTGGCCATTGGTATGATAGGATTCATAGGGGCCATTATAGCGACCGTCCTCATCATAGACCACTTTCACATCCAGTTGTCCATTGGGGAAGTAAAATTCGGAGGCTCCGGTACGGGTATCATTAACCAGATTAATTTTAGAAAGTAAGCTGCCGTCTTCGTGGTAGTAAGTGGCCAATCCATTGCCGTCGCCCTCTTTTTGCGGGATTTTGGCAGAAAGTTGTCCATTCTTGTAATAAACATATAAGGTGTCGACGGGTCTTCCATTTTTAAAATTGAAAACCCGATGCTTGGTTCCGTGAGTATAGTGCATGGTAGCCGGGCCATCGAGTTCACCTTGCTTGAATTCAGCGAAAATGTAGGGCACTCCACTTTCATAATACTCTTTGCTCAGGCCATTGAGGGTTCCCTTATCGTAAGATACCTCTCGACTCACTTCGCCATTTTCATGATAGGCAATAAAGTCTCCGATTTTTTCACCTTCGGCATTCAATTTACCTCGACTGCTAACTTCGCCGGTGCTGTAGTAAAATTCAAATTCACCTTGTGGATTTCCATCGGCATCAGGTTTACCCGCTGCACTAAGTCCATCAACACCGTTGTGGAAGTAGTAAAGTAATTTTTCGGCACCTTCAATATATCCTTTGGGGTGCAGGCCATGGTAATCGCGCAGGAAGCCGGCATTCCAATTGATTAAGTCTTTGATCTCGTCGATGTTTCCGTTAACAATTTTTTGGTAGTAATCGGTTTCAATATTAACCGAGAGGAGTTGACTAAAGGGTTCAAAGAGTTCTTCCTCCATTAAAGCTTTGTAATAAGGGAGGTAATACATCGCCCAAAAGTCGGTCTTATTCTTAAGCTTCACGGATTGGCTAATGGCCAGGTGCATTTGCTTCATCAAGGGGAAGTCGCAATCCGAATCAATCTCATAAGCGTCGCGCAAGGCGGCATAACTTTTTATGAGGCGATCACTCTTGGCATAGGTTTTTTCGGGATCGAAATCGTAGTCAATAGGTTCAAATTCAGTTTTCTCAGAAAGAGAGGTATTGAAATACTGCAAAATGGCATTGGTACGGCCACTGGCAGGCTCCGAGATAAAATAGTAGCCTAATGAAAGCAGGGCTTGGGTGTGATTGCCATTGTTCATCGCCAATTTGGCCAATTGAAAATGCGAAGAAGCATGGAAAGGGCTAATCTCAATCGCGCGTTTTAAATCGGCAATTCCCTCTTCATAGCGTTCTTTACCGAGGTGCATTACAGCCCGGTTGTACAGCAATTGAGTACTGGCAGGGTAAATAGCGATCGCACTGTCGTATGCGGCCTTGGCTGCTTCGGTTTTGCCCATTTCATCCAGGCTATTGCCAATGGCGGTGGTAAATTCAATATTGTAACGGCTATTCATCGCCAGGCCTTTACGGGCATTACTAAGGGCCTCTTCATAACGCTCAGCTTCCATTAAGCTTAGAGTTTTCTCGTACTGAGCAAAAGCATAGTTGGTGTCGCCGGGATGAATTTGATCGAACATGGCGATGGCACTATCGTAGGATTCACGATCGTGCATTTCGATGCCTGCGTATATAGTGTCTACAGAGTTGAAATGCCAATCTTCCGATTGGGCATAGATGCTCACAGGGGCAAGAAATGCCACCATAAGCAAGCGATAAGCAGTTTTCAATTTGATATGAATTTGGTGATTTGAGCGGTTAAAATAAGGCCTAGGCCGCGTTTATGAAAATTTTCAAGGACTCACTTTTTTTGCTTTAACTGTAATAAATTGCCCCATCTCTATACTAACAGGTATAATCAGCCTCCATGAAGAAAATATTTTACAGCCTATTCTTAAGCCTGGCCTTTGTTTGTCAAGGTCAAGCCCAGTCTTCGCTTTTTTGGGAAGTAGAAAGTCCGGAGGGTAAAAAGTCTTACCTCTATGGGACTTACCATCTGCTGGGTTCTGATTTTTTAGCCGAACGCCCTAAGGTGATGGAAGCTTTCAAGGAATCAAAAGCAGTGGTGGTGGAAACGGTAATTGATAGCTCGCAATTGATGCAATTGGCCTACCTGATGATTATGCCTAAATCGCTGAAGGCTATGACGGATTCGGTGGACTATCAATTGTTAAAGCGGGAGTTGGAGCCCATAATTGGGACGGATCTGGCGGTTTATGATCAGATGAAGCCCATTGTTTTGAGTACGACTTATGCCGGATACTTAGCGGAAGAGTTGACTCCAGATTCACTCGATTATGGCGGCATGCCTTTGGATATGTATTTCGCTGCTGAGGCTAAAAAAGCCACCAAGAAGGTGATTGAACTGGAGACTATGCAGGAGCAGTTTGAAATTCTGTTTAGTAGTCAAAGTGAAGAAGAACAATTGCAAGATCTTATAGATGTATTGAAAGAGGGTGCGCCTTCCGGTGATATGATGTCGGGCATTATTACAGCCTATCATGCCAATGATCTGGATGCACTTTATCAGAGCGCCATGGAGTGGGAGGATGGCCTTTCAGATATGGAGGTGATGATCGATCAGCGTAATTTGAATTGGGTAGAGAAACTTGAAATTCAATTGCAAAAGGGCGGATTGTTTATTGCTGTAGGTGCTTTGCACTTGCCTGGAGAAAAGGGCTTGATTCAATTATTGGAAGCTCGTGGTTATACCCTTAAGCCCATAAAATAAGCAGGTGAGCGATAAGCGGGAACAGGAATTTGTTCAATTGCTGGAAGAGCATAGTGGCATCATCTATAAGGTGACGCGTATTTATGCCAAAAACCAGGCAGATGAACAGGATTTGCGGCAGGAGGTAGTATACCAGGCCTGGCGTTCCTATCCTCGTTTTAAAGGGAATTCAAAATTTTCCACCTGGCTGTATCGGGTGGCTCTCAATACTGCTCTTACTCATGTGAAGAAGGAGAATAAGGAGTACGAGGGTTTTGACGGCGATTGGCAGGTGGCTCCGGATGGAGATGAGCGAGCTGTGCTGATGGCCCATATCCGAACCCTGAACGATGCCGAGAAATTGGTGATAATGCTTCACCTCGATGGCTATGCAAATGATGAAATCGCTCTGATTTCAGGAATCAGTAAAAATCACGTGGCTGTGCGCTTACACCGGATAAAGGAAAAGCTGAGCCAGGCGATCAAGAACGACGAAAATGAAAATTGAAGATACCTGGAAATCCCTTCAAGGAGAGGAGGCGCGCTTAACGGGCGAAGAGATCCGGGCCGGATTAACTTTGCGGAGCGCAGATGCAGTGCGGAAGCTCAATAAGCGTTTAGCCTGGAAAATTGGCTTTACCCTGCTGTTTACGCCTTTGTACGTCATTGCGCTTTGGCTGGTGGATAGCTGGCTTACTCAATTGCTGTTTGGAATAATTATCGTAGCCCACTTCATTGGCTTGGTTTTCTTTATCCAACGCTATCGTAAAGCACGCTCTTTCCATATGGCTGGGGCCGATGCGAAATCCACATTAATTGCCTATTTGCATAATGTGAAGGCTACTTTACGACAGGAGGAGATAGGAGGTTTAATCCTTTATCCCATTGCTGCCGCCTCGGGTTTCTTTTTAAGCCTTTTGCAGAAAATGACTTTAGAAGAGGCACTGGCCGACACCAAAATATTGACCACCCTGATTATTGTGATGATCTTAATTACACCTTTGTCGCATTGGTTGGCCCGATGGATGAACCGCAAAACATTTGGTAAATACATTGAGCAACTAGAGTCGCGCTTGGCACAATTGGAAGACGAGTCTTAGAAGAGTTCTCGGTTTTTAGGATCGGGAGCATTGAGGGTCCATTCAAGGGGACCGTCGCATTTTAACTCTATCACTATGGTGCTGTCCTTGTCACCAAAGTATTTGATCATGCGATCACGCCAATCTTCAAAATCATAATCATCATAGTACTTACAGTCGTAGTTCATGATGATGATGTTGGTAGGGTTAATCAGAATAATGGTGGGCTTGGCATAATCATAAGTACGCTTACCACGACCAGGGCGGATGGATTCCCCTTCAATAAAACTCTCTAACCAGTATTTTAAGGCGTATTGGCGATCCACTACTGTTTCGTAGTGATAGAACAAGAAATAGTATTCGCGTTCGGTGGTATAGCCTAAGGTGTTCTCATATTCATCTTTAGTTTCCAAACGGAAAAACTCCTTCCAGGCATAGGGCTCATTCTCCAGGCTGCCAATATCACGCATACGAAGGTTGAGCGATTTTTTTTCATGGCTTTCCAGTTGATCCCCTAAAAAAGTGTCGATGTCCTGGCGTAGTTCTTTGCCCTCAGCGTCCTTTTTCCCTTCCTCTTGAGCAAAGCTGAGGCTAGGGTTAATTAGTAAAAGTGCGAGGCTGAAGAAGAAAATGCTTTTTTTAGACATAAAATTTTATAAGTGTTTGTTAATCAAGACCGATTCTTATTTGTTTTTCTTGGTAAAGGTTTTATATTTGACCTGAGTAGAGTTTTCAAATGTTTCATGACATGACCTTTTGGTCGAAATAGTCCTGGCTCCGGCCGGGACTATTTATTTTTGCCCTGTGAAGACCCTATCAATATTACGCAAAGTTCTCTTTTTTAGTTTGCTTTGGGCAAGTCTACCGGCGCAGATTGTAAATATTGAGCAGTTGCGTTTTCAGCGCGATTCCAGTCGCTGGCTTTTCCAAGACGATTTAAGTTTCAACATTTTTCGAAATACTCAGCAGGTAGTTGATTTCGAGAATAATTTCCTGCTTCGCTACCAGAGAGCCGGTCATCGCTTGCTGCTCCTCAATTCTCTGCACTTCAATTTTACGGAGAACACGGATTTTGCCCAATCGGGATTTTTACATTTCCGCTATGTGAAGCAATTATCCGAGCGCTGGGATTGGGAGGTCTTTAGTCAGCTGCAAGGTGACCGACCTCTACAAATTGAAAGGCGGATCCTATATGGCTTAGGGCCTCGCCTGAGTATTGATCAAAAGGGCAATTTCCAATTCTTTACCGGGCACCTTTTTATGTATGAGGACGATTTGGAAAGGGAGACCGGAATCCAGCATTTCGATTGGCGACTAAGCTCTTATGTGAGTATGTTTTATCAGTATAAAGATCGGGTGCAATGGTCCTCCGTAACGTATTATCAACCCCGCTTGGACGATTGGTCAGATTGGCGCCTAAGCTTTCAAAACCAATTAGCTTTTAAGCTCGGAGCGCATTGGGCCTTTACGGTAAGTGCACAGCTTAACTACGATGCCGAGCCGGTGCAGGCTGCCGATATTCCCAATCTTACTTATAAGATTGATAATGGGGTGAGGATTCGTTTTTAAAGTTGAATATTGAATCGAATTGCAAATTCGATCCATGTCGAAGTGGTTAGGATTCGAGTTTAATGTTAAATACTGGATCGAATTTGAAATTCGATTCAGATCTTCGAAGACGATTTAGACTTTACAGCAAAACAATATCGCCATCCACCAAAGCTTTCTTGAGCTCCGGCGGCCAGCCAAAATTGTTTTCCGAAAAACGATTGAGTTCTTCTCGGCTTTCGGGTGATAAAAGTTCTTGAATGGCTTCCAGCATTTCGGCGCTCAGGCAAACCGGACTGTCTACTAAGCTCTCGCCCTGGCAAACGGCCATCATTTGAAATTCACTGCTTTCTTGCAGGTAAGTTCCGCTGAGGGTACAGCGATGTTGCTCCCAACGATCGGAGGCTTCTTCGCCACTGGCTTCCAAATTTTCGAGGCCTTCCATCATAAATTGATCTATTCGCTGTCGCGATTCTTTGCTGAGCTCTGCCCGGGCTTGCTCCATGCAGTTCTTGCAAAGGGCAAAATCGAAGAGAGCCTGCGCTTCTTGATCAGGATAATTCTTAAACACTTTTTGGATCGCATAGAGCTCTCCGTCCATAAGGTTTTTCTGGCAGATTCGGCATTCGCGATGCGGAGCCTTAGAATCTTCATTAAAGAGAACAGCGGGAATAGAATGGTCGCGCATAATCAAGTTTTGAATATCGTTTCCGGGGGCAGCAGTAAAGGTAATAGGAATTTGGAAGGGGGCGAAGGCCAATTTAAAATGCTTGTGACCCTTAGAAATGAAAAAAGCCACACTATCGTATGGCTTTTTTCATTTGGTGGGCGCTGAGGGATTCGAACCCCCGACCCCCTCGGTGTAAACGAGGTGCTCTGAACCAGCTGAGCTAAGCGCCCCTTCCGTTTTGGGACGGCAAATATAGAATGCTTTTTTCTTTTGTGCCGCACATTGGGGCTAAAAAAATGCGAGAAAATTGAATGCTTGATTCAAGCTTTTGATTTTCAGCTTGATTATCTTTCCTGTAAATCGAAAATGTAGGTTTGGGCTGCTTCTCCTTCGCGCTTAAAGCCACGTAACATCCCTACCGTATTAAAGGCATAGAAGAATTCACCCTTGGCATCAATGCCAATTAATCCCCCAAAAGCCTTTTGCCCGCTTAATAAATCGTGGATCATATAATCTGCGGCTTCTTGTCCGCCTTCCTTCAAATACAAATAGCGGGCGGCTAATTGGTAGGCAATTACATTGCGGATAAAGTATTCGCCATGACCGGTGCAGCTTACCCCCACCGAAGCGTTATTAGCATAAGTGCCAGCTCCTATGATGGGAGAGTCGCCAATGCGTCCGAATTTCTTGGCCATTAAACCACCGGTGGATGTACCAGCAGCTATATTTCCTTCTCGATCGCGAACTACGCAGCCCACCGTTCCCATTTTATGGTCAATCAGGCTATCCAATGCCCCTTGATCACCACGGATTTTACGGAGTGTTTTTAGGTGGCTATCAATAAGAAAGTAATTCGGATCAACGCAAGTACCACCATGGAGTTGCGCAAAATCATCGGCCCCCGAGCCACTTAATAGTACATGATCGGAATAGCGCAAAACCGCCAGGGCAGCAGTGATTGGGTTTTTAATACAAGAGATACCAGCAACTGCTCCGGCTTCTCCTGTTGCGCCATCCATAATGGAGGCATCCATTGAGGCTTTGCCTTCGTAGGTTAATACCGCTCCGCGACCGGCATTAAATAAAGTATCATTTTCTAAAACCTGTAATACAAGACTTACCACCTCAGGTCCGGCAGTGCCCGCATTTAAGGCTGAGTCACCCACAGCAAGAGCGCGATTTAGTCCAGCGTGGAAAGCTGCTTTTTGAACTTCAGTATAGTTTTCCGGTTTGAGGCCGTTTCCGGCGCCCCCGTGAATAATGATGGAATATTGCTGCGCTGATGCGCAGCTGCTAAGAATTAATACAAGGCAGGTTAGTAAATGTCTTCCCTTCATTTAGCATTTGGATTGGTCGTGCAGGCGAATATAATCTTTCCAAAGCTTAAAAGTGGCATCAATAAAGTGTTGACTTTTTTCCTCCGAACATCCGCTGAGTTCTACGTACGACCGACCTTCTTCCGGGAAGGTGTGCAGGGCACAATGACTCTCGCTTAATAGCCAGGTGCAGGTATAGCCTTGGGGGTGAAAGTGGTGTTCCACAAAGCCCACGATACCGTATCCGGCCTCTCGGAGCATCTTTTCCAAGTGGGGGCTAATTTCCTTTTCATCCTTGAGCTTTATCCAAAAGCGGAAGTTGTAAATCTTCGTTTCTTCCATCTTAATATAAGTCCCAATTTCCTTTTAAATAATAGCGATATAGCACCGGATCCTGAATGTGGTTTATCTCAATGCTGTCTTTCACTTCAAAATAGATCTCCTTGCCAAATGAGCTCATCATCAAGATGGCCTCATTGTTTAACCAACGGGTATCAATATCCTCAAATCTTAAACTGCGTGCTCGTTGTTTTAATTCACCCTGCGTCCACTCTTGCTTTTGCCCTAATACCCAGCCCCATTCTCCAAGGGTTAGTACATGGTTGTGTAAGGGGAGGGTTTCGAAGCCGGCGGCCGTCATGCTTTTATCAATGCATTTAAAGGCCTTGGTCGCGAAGTAAGGACTGCCAGCCTGAGTAATTAATACTCCGTGGGGGCGCAGCTTTAGATTGCAGATTCGGTAAAACTCCTCCGTGTACATGCGATTTAATTCTACCGACCGTGGATCGGGGAGGTCTATCATAATCACATCGAAAAAAGCACTACTATTCTCCAGCCAGGTAAAGGCATCAGCATTCAATACCTTAACTTTAGGATTAGAGAAAGAAGCTTCATTCAGTTCTTTCAAGATCGGATGGCGCGTGGCTAAGCCTGTCATCATCGAGTCTAAATCTACCACCGTGATGCTTTTTACGGAAGGGTATTTTAAGACTTCACGTGCCGCACAACCATCACCACCGCCGAGGATTAAAACATCCTTTACTTCATGGCTAAGCTTCATCGTTGGGTGGACTAATGCCTCATGGTATTTGTCTTCATCTAAGGTGCTCAGTTGCTGATTGCCATTGAGGTAAAGCCAATAATGATCCTTCCATTGGGTCATCACTATCTTCTGATATTTGCTCTGGGCAGAGAAGACCACCTTATCCTTATAGCGTTTTTGCTCCCCAAAAAGAATGATATCCTGTGCCTGGGTAATTCCGCCAAACATTACCAGCAGAATGATGCCGGAGCTAATCGTGATGCGCGCATTAAATTTGGAACCCAATTCACGCCTTACGGTGATAAACAGGCCTACCGCAACCAGTAAATTGATGAATCCCAAAATAAAGGGAGTGTAGGTAAGGCCTAAGATGGGTAAACCTACAAAGGCAAAGAATAATCCTCCTACCAGAGAGCCTAAATAATCCTTTTCCATTACCGAGGCGATATTCACCTTCAGGCTTTCAAAATCTTCATTGAGGCGTATCACCAAGGGGATTTCCAAACCAATTAGTAAGCCGATCAATATGCTCATCCCATAAATGATTACTCCCACATAGTCGGTAAATCCGGCCGCAGAATAAGCAATGAGGGAGGAGAAGGATACCAGCAGGCTTAATGCGAATTCAACCCCAATAAATTTGATCAGCAAATTGCCCTCCAGGTATTTGCTGATGCGGGAACCCAGCCCCATTGAAAAGAGCATTACCGATACAATGAGGGACCATTGTACCGCCGAGTCGCCAATGAAATAAGTAGCCAGAGTGGATAAAATGTACTCCGCTACAATTCCGGATAATCCGGTGGCGAATAGGGCTAATTTCAAAAAGGGGGAGCGACGGTTTTTCACTTTAGATGCACCAAATAATGAGTACGGATCCTCCGATATAGCCAAAGGCCTCGATTAAGCCAGCACCTACATTGGGTTTCTCTTGAGCGGCAATTTCATCGCTGAGCTTACGCCCAGGTAGTAAAATACGATCCACCAAGGTGCGGATAAGAGGCAGAACCACTAATCCAATTCCGGTTTCATAGGCTACCTCTAAGAGCGTTTGATCCCAGCTCTCGAAATTGCCCATTAAACCATGGCGAATCAAATTCGCTACCGCAATGATTAATCCGGCGAAAGCCACACCAGCGGCATTGTTATCCTTTTCGATTTCATCGTGGAGGGAATAGGGCATCATTCGATCGTAAAGCGCGGTGGCGATAACGATTAAAATCTGACCTAAAGCCCAGTAGGCAATAGCGGTATAAATCCCGAAGGCCAAGCCGCCACTTTCGCCGGTAATGGCACCGAAAATGATCAGGCCCGAGGCGAGGTAATTAGCTCCTTCGATAATACCCATGCCGGGATTACGGTCTACGGTAATCTCCTTCCAAATCGAAAAGCGACGCAAATTGATGTGGTCGATAATCAAGGAGGAAAGGTTGAGGAGAATAATGGCCAGAATGCCATAAATCGCCATGTCTTCAAGGTCGATCAATAGACCATTAGACTCACCGTATATCGCCGAGCCAACCGCCATAAGTAAACCTGCGAAATAGCCGGTATAGGCAAAGCTAAAAGCGAGGTTATCTTTTTCTACCAGTTCTTCTCCTACCTTAATGGAGGATTTGGTCCATTTAAAGACCCATTTACCAAGGTAGAGGAGGATTAGGGAACTTGCCAAATAAATGCCAAAGAGAAGGAGATCGTTCATCCATTCGTTTGCTAATATCTCTGTAGTCATGTCTTTCCTTTTTTAGCTTATTTACCTCCTCCAAATCCACGTCCACGGCTGCTGGATCCACTCCGGTAGCGCGATCCACTGCGGCTGGTTCTACTGCGGCTGGCACTTCTTTGTACCCGGCTGCGGACTCTGTTTTTGAAACTTTGGTCTTTACTGTTCCAGGTCGAAGCGGTGCTTCGGCTGCTGTTGTGGCTGCCGGTAGTTCCAAATCGGTTGCCTCTTCCGCTGCTAGCGGTACCGTAATAGGTGCGTCCGTAGGGGTAATAGTTGCGACGGTAATCGTACCAACCCCCGTAGTAAATAGGAGAGTAGCCAAAACCCAGAACACTGCGGAGGAAGGCGTACTTTCCGTAAAACTCCCAAAAGCTGCTGCCATCCGATTGTTGGCGCCATTGTCCGTATTTTTCATTGCCTACATATTGGTTATATCCGGGTGGACTTACTTTTTTGTCCACCGTTCCATTGGTTTTAGAAACTATCGTCATCCCCATATTATCCACCTGCTCATTGAAATATTCGGGGCTTACTTGCAGCCATCCGGTGGTTTCACTGAGAATGCTGTCGGAACCCTGAGGTTCCTTAAGGATGCGATATTGATGTTGATATTGTTCCGATTGCTCATCGAAATTCATATCGTAGAGGATAATGCTGAAGTCGGGGACCTCAGTCATGTCCTTGATCAGGTCGTCAACCGGATTTTTCCGGAAGCTTGGTCCTTGGGATGTACAAGCCTGCATAAGCAGGACCAATGCTCCCAGGCCTAATGCGCGATAGAACTGTTTCATAATCATTGTTCTCGAGGTAAAATGTCAGATATCTCGTAGCTCTTCAGCACCTTGCCATGGGAAGCTTCAAAGGATCGTGGTCCCCATTGCTCGATGCTGAGTTGATATTCTTCTTTCTTATCGTAATAATCCCAAACCATAAATTCGGCCCAGGCGTTTTCGTCGCTTCCTTTTTCGTGGAAGTAACCCGCACTTTCTTCATCTAAAAAATAGGTGCGCGATTCGTAAACGATGGTTTCCGGCGGGCGCTCATCTTCTTCAATCTGTTGCGCGATCGGGCCTTCAATGGAACGTAAAGGGATTTTCTTTGACCAGGTCATTTCAATTTCATCATCTTCTTCTACTGATAAGTAATAGGTGTTTTGCCCGTCACTTACCTTGAACTCCTTGCTGAAGTCCTCATCCCCCCAGTCGTATTCGTAGACGGCCATTACTTCCCAGGATTGCATATCGTACTCGAAGATATAGCCCTGATCCAGATCCAGGGGCGTGCGGCTAAATGGCTTGGGATCTTCCTTCTTGCCGCCAAAGAGGTTTTTAAATAGACTCATTGGTATTGTTTTCTTTTAGTTTTCGTTCCTGGGCGAAGATGCGAACCAAGTCCTGCAATCCCAGACCCATTTGCTCCAATCTTTCCACAATGGGGGCTACTTGATTGGAGCCGTAGCCCTTGGCTTCCTGCTGTTTGCGGAAGACCTTGATAATTTCTTTCAGTCGCGCTTGTTCTTCTACCTCGATCTTACCTAGCATTTGCTTCAGGCGCAGGAAGTTGAATTCAGCTCCTTGGGTAAGGGTTTGCGACTCATTCTCATAATGCGAAAGCAGGATTTGATCTAACTCCGAATTATTCATCAGAGGACTCAACTTTTCGCATAATTTATTCATGTCCCGATAGGAACCTTGCAACTTAAAGGGAGGTTCGGTTCTAAAGGCTTCCGCCTGACCGGCCGAAAGTATATATTGCTTATTGACCTCCAGTACAATTTTACGGATCTGATAGCTCAGCTCCAAAATACGGAGTACTTCTTCTTTTTCCGTGGCACTGTAATTTGCCTCTAATTCCAGGCTTTCAGGATTTTCATTTTCAATGGAGCGGATAAAGCTCTTGAGGTCCTGGCGAGGTTTATCGCTTAAGGCGGCTAATGCCCGATTGGAACTCAGGGCATTCTCGATATAGCTTAATTCGAAGGCTTCGGCTTTACCACCGATAATGTCTCCTAAATTGTAAATATCAGCCCGGTTGGCTAGCATATCCGGAATTTGGAATTTCTCGCCACTCTCCGTGTATGGGTTTCCAGCCATAATCACCGCTACTTTCTTGCCACGGAAATCATAGGTTTTAGCCTCTCCTTTATAAACCCCTTCAATTTTGCGCTGGGCATCACAAAGGGAAATGAACTTTTGCAAGAACTCGGGATTACAATGTTGAATGTCGTCAAGATAGATCATCACATTGTCGCCCATTTCAAAGGCTAAATTCAACTTATAAAGTTCTTCTCGCGCTCCGGCATTGGGTGCACTTTCGGGATCAACGCTGCTTACTGAATGCCCTAGAGCCGGTCCATTAATTTTCATGAAAACCAATCCCAATCGAGCGGCGATGTATTCCATCAAAGTGGTTTTACCATAGCCGGGAGGTGAGATTAAAAGCAGCATTCCCATGAGGTCGGTACGCTTGTCTTTACCGGCTGCGCCAATTTGCTTGGCCAGGTTATCACCGATTAAAGGGAGGTACACTTCATCCAGTAGTTCATTGCGTACGAAAGAGCTCATAATGCGAGGTTTAAACTCGTTGAGCCCCATGTTTTTACGCTCCTGATTCAGAATCTCTTTTTTCAATTTCTGGTAGCGATCAAATAAAGGCTGGCTTTCGCCGAGAAAGACCTGCATTCGATTTTTAAGATCCAGATAATCTAAATTCAGCTTGCCATCATTAATTCGGGGATGATCGCCGCGTAATCCTTCCAGTTCTACTTTACTAATTAATGCATGACCATGCTCTTGCTCCAGCTTATTAAGGCTCAACAAATAGCAGGCTTCCAATTCTACTTCTATGCTTGGTTTTAGAGGACTCTCCTGAACAAAGGCTTTTAACCAGCTGTGGATCCGCTGACTGGCCCTCAACCAATTTTCATTCGGTTTCACTTTGCTTGCGGCCTCAAAATTTTTCAGGGCATTACTGCGCTTTAGCGCTTGGCTAAATTGTTCAACCAGTTCACGAGATTCTTTTTTAAAGCTGATTTTTTCTCTTTGGGCTAACCAATCGAATAAAAAGGCAGTCGCTTCTTCCAGGTCGCCTTCATCTGCATTTAAGAAGCTGGCAATTTCACCTTCCTGACTCAGTAATTTTTTAAGCTCCGCCATGCTGCTTTGGAAGCTCTGGCTGGCTGGGAAAAACTGCAATATACTTCGAATGTGCTCAAAGTCCTCTTGCAAGGCTTTTTTGGTTTCGGCAGTCCAGGATTTATCCCAAGCATACAATGCCCATAATCGCGCCTTAGAGCTGTAGCGAAGAGCGCCCAAATTGAAATGCAATTTTAAAAGTGCTTCTAAAATTATCGTGGCATCTTCATCATGTACCCCCTTTACATAGGCTTCCTGGAAACGCTGACTTAAGCTAGCTTGAACCACTTCTTTTAATTCGGTAGGACTCAGGGTTTTTAATTGCTGAATGTCCAATTCCTTCTGCTCTAAAGCTTGTTGGAACAGGCTGTAGGCCAAGTATTCAGCGCGGTAGATCTGCTCATTTTCGCTGCGAACTGCTTGATCCCAAACCGGGCGGCAAGCTTCCAGTTCCGGGTTTTGGATTTCTTCAAAGAAGCCGGTGCCATTAATGTGCAGGAACAACGCTTCATTGCGCTGCACCAGCGAAAGGTCTATATCTTGATGGTTGATGCTAAAGCGGTGCTTACCTAATTGAATTAATTGGTCGCCATCGGCATAGAGCTCTTGCTTGTCTTTTAATTGACGTAATGCCTCTTCGTAGGTCGATTTCAGTAGGCTCTCTAATTCGTCGGCCTTAACGGATTCACCGAGTTCTAAAAGGGCTTTCGCCTGATCGCGCAATTTGAGGACCATGAAATCCGAAGCGTAATAAGCCTGAATTTCTTCGCTGCTATTCATGTGCTGCATGCGGCGGTCTATGCCTTCCAGAATGCGTTTGCCGGCATCACTAAGCTTGAGGGCTTTGCGGTTCTTGGCTTCCTTGAGCTGTACTTTCCGACTTTCGAAGGTGTTGTAAATCTCATCACGCAGGCTGCTGATTTGCTCCAAAAACTCTTCGGATTCCGAAAAGCGGCTTTCCAATTCCTCCAACTGAATCATCAGTTTATTGAGGTAGGTGTCGCATTTCTCGGGCTCATCCGCCAGCTCGAGGTAATTGCTTAAGCTTTGGTCAATTAAGCGCAATTGAGCTTTAAACTCACTGGCGCCTTCGGTTTGAACCAGACTTTTTCGCTTTTGCTTGATATAGGCTTTCGCTTGATTGAATTCGGCATAAAGTTCCGAAATACGATCAATAATAGCGGTGCTTTGGGTGGCGTCCTCAATTTGCAGATTGCTCACAGTTTCGATAAGCATCTCCAACTCCTGCGATAACTTCAGGCTTTCCTCCTCCAGTTTTTTGGCCTCGATGGATTTCTTGAGTTCCTCCGACTGCTTTTGCAATTGTTGGAGCTTCTCGCGATAGGGGTCCAGGGCTTTGTCCTTCACCAGGAAGCTGGCGGTTTCGGAGGCGAGTTTTTCGGAGGCTTCAACCAATTGTGCTTCCAAATCCTTTAAGCCTACGAGGTCGATGTAGGGGAGTTCTTGCAGCTTTAATACCTGACCCCGACTGTGGCGGAGCTCGGCCATGCGCTTTACGTACTCATCAATATGATTGCCCAAGCCTGCTTTCAGGCCTTTTAACTGCGCTGTAGACGCATCGGCGAAAGCCAAAAACTCGGCCTCGCTTTCACTACGTAATTGAAGCACTTTTTCGTACTCATCAATGGCGCTCTTAGCGGTTTGACGAATCTGTAAAAGGGGCTCTTCCAGTTTATAGGTTTCCTCAGCGCCAAGCCAATGGTAAGCATCGAGAATATCGCCCGACTTTTTGGTGATGTCACTATAGAGGTTTTGATAGCTATCGCCTTTGTAAACCAGCTTTAGTAACTCGCGAGCCTCGGACATAGCTCGTACAATTTCTTTATTACCAACCTTGGCGATATAGCTTTGGTCGGATACCTGAGCTTGGCGATTGGGCGAATAAAATGGAGTTTGCCAAATCTGTATCAGGTGGTGTTTACTTTGTTCAGCTTCCGCCCGGAAATAAATCAGTTCGCCGTCCTCGAAGAGGCTATAGCCACTGCAAATAATGGGGGTACCTACTTCTTGCTCTATTAAGTTGTAGCGCATTAAGGCATAGGTGCCAGTTTCGGCCTGGTAGAATACATAGAGTACATCTTCGCCATTGGGCGATTTAATGCGTTTTTCGAACTGCATATTCTGCAGCTCATTATCAAATAATTTTACCTCACCACTCTGGATATAATATCCCTTGGCGAAGATGAGTCCCTGATCTTCGGGGAGTAATACGCAGGAGTCTTTAATGGCATCTACCCGTTTTACCGCCTGAATTTTTTCATTATAGATCAGGTAACGGAATTTCTCCTCCTGGTAGGGCTGTACTTTTAAGATGATGAGGTTGCCAATTTCGGCATAGAAGATTTCCGCATCATCTAGCGTTTGGTCGGCATTGTCTACGGCCTCACTGTAAATGCCCTTTCCGGTATTGGTATTGTCTTCCACCTTTAAGGTGAGGTCGCCGCCAATGGTTTCCACGAAAAGACGATCGGCGATGGAAATATGCGGATGCAGGCCTTTGCGGTGCATATCGCGGTTTACCTTGGTCCAGCGGAATTCATGCTGATCAGGAAAATGGAATTCATGATCGCTGCGATTGTCTACATATACATAGCGACCATTTTTAAGGCTCCATTTAAAGGTTTTGATATCGGCTGTACTTTTCCCCACCTGGAATACCATAAAAAGGTGAGGGCCGATAAGCGCGAATTTGCTGAAGCGAGTTTCGCGGTAATATTGATACAGGTTTTGGAAATCGATCTGAAACTGCTCATTGGCAAAAGCCTCTGCATCCGCGCTCTGAAAGCGATGTTCCTTGCGGTCGTAGCGATACACACTAAATACATCGGAAATCTTGGTTTCGGCTTTCAGGCCGATTTGCACATTATAACCGAACCAGAAGAAGTCCTCGCCAACCGGTACAATGTCGCGGGCCAAACAGTTGTTCTCGGTGCTGATGCGCTCATTGGCGATCAGCTTGGTTTCGGTAGCGCCAAATACTTCCCGGCGCTCACTGTTCAGCTGGTTGAGCCTTTGCTGTAAGTCTTTACCCTGCTTTTGCAGACGCTCGCGAATAATGCTGTAGCTGCCTGCCTCTAGGCCGGGTTCTTTAGAATCAGATGTTGGGTTGATTTCAGGCATTCAGAAAATAATTAGGGGCGAGGCTTATGCTCGCCCCCTTTGTTTGTTTTTAGAGAATTCCCAGGTCTTGCACAGAATTGTTGCCAATTCCGGAGCTTTTAGCGAGTTGCAACATCTGTTGCAGATTACTGCGCTTTATCGGGTCTTCGGTTTGCGACATCAGGCGGTTCAGGAATACCGCTACCGATAAATTGCGGATGTCGTCGCTTTTCAAATTGGAGTCCTGGAAGATTTCTTTTACCTGTTGCAAAAGGCTCTTGCCATTTGGATCCAATAATTGTCCTTTGAGTTCCGTGAAAATATCACTGTTGTACACGGTGCGGTCTACCGATTTACCTTGGGTAATGGCACCTACAATCTTATCGAAGAATACTTGCTCGCCACCCACAATGTCGATCTTGGCATTTTTAAGTGCTTCCGAAAGTACTTCGGCTTGGGCATCAGCGATATCACGTTGAATATTGATGCCGGCCAATTCAATTTGCAGGTCTTTATCCAAGCGTAATTTGAATTCTTCGTGCTCTTTGCCCGCTTCGTTAAAGGTCTTCATGGCTTTAGCTTTGCGGTCGATACCTTCGGCTTCAGCTTGTGCTTTTTCGAAGAGTACCTGAGCGTCGGCCAGGCCTTTTTCTTTATCGGCTTCAGCTTTCTTGCGAATTACTTCCGCTTCGGCTAGGCCTCGGGCTTTATTTACTTCCGCTGCAGCATTACCTATGCGGAGGTCGGCTTCGGCTTGAGCATTGGATTTAGCTTCAATTCCTTTGGCTTCAGCCAGTGCTTGATCTTCCAGTACACTTGCTTCAGCTTCACCTTGCTTCTCACGAGCGGCAGCTTTGGCTTCCATTACTTGCGCTTCGGCCATTCCCTTGGCAGCTTCGCGGGCAGCTTCGGCTTCGGCCAGTACTTTAACTGCCTCGGCTTTTTGGCTGGCACTTTGCTGTTCGGCCTCCGCGTCGATGATCTTGCGCTTGGCATTAAACTCGGCGGACTGCTTGGCAGCCTCGGCACGCTTGATTTCTTCTACCAGGGCGGCTTCGGCGCGTTGCTCAGCTTCCGTTAAGGCAACCTTTTTCAGACGTTCAGCTTCAGCATAAGCACGAGTATCTTTGATGCGCTCTTCTTCGTCAACGACCGTTTTCTCAATGGCTACACGTTCTCGGATCACTTCTTGGATGTTCTTTCGCTCGTGCTCAATCGCTTTTTCCTTCTCAATTTGAGTGAGAGTTACGATGCGTTCACGCTCCGTGGCTTCCAATTGGCGATCTTTCTCTACACGCTCATTTTCGATGGCCTCGGTGCGTTCCTTATTTTTGGCAGCTACTATTACCTGACGTAATTTGTTTTCCTCTGCTACTTGTAATTCTTCTTCGGTAGTAATGCGGGCCCGTTCTGATTTAAGACGTTCTTCTTCATTAACTCTAAGAATTTCCGCTCCTTCACGCGCTTGAATATTGGCAACCTCCCGTTTTTGCTTTTCTTCCGATTCAGCTAATTGACGTTCCAGAACTAATACTGCTTCTCGGGCTTCTACATCCTGTTGCTTAATGGTTTTCTCCTTATCCCGTAAGATGAAGTTCGATTTCACCGCTTCACGAGAGGTGATTTCAGTAATCTTTTTGATACCCTCGGCATCGAGAATATTGTTGGGGTCTAAAGACTCTAAGGGAGTTTGTTCCAAAAAGTCGATAGCGGCATCATCCAGAATATAGCCATTAAGGTCGGTGCCGATAATGTCGATAATCTCCTTACGGAATTCGTCTCGCTGATTATAGAGGTCTACGAAATCAAATTTCTTACCTACTGTTTTCAGGGCTTCAGAGAATTTCGCATCGAAGAGCAGGCGCAGGGCATCTTTGGAAGAGGCGCGGCTACAACCAACCGATTGGGCTACCCGCTTTACATCTTCCTGCATTTCATTTACTCGCACGTAAAAGGCTACACTGATGTCGGCGCGTAGGTTGTCTTTACATACCAGGCCATCCTTCCCTCTTCTTTCTATAGTGATGGTGTTGAGGGAGATATCCATGATCTCAACTTTATGCAGTACAGGGATGACCAGCATGCTATTAAAGTCGACTTTAATTCCACCTACACCCGTTTTAACCAGGGCCTGGCCTTGGGAGGTTTTATGGTAAAATCTAGAGAGAAATGCGATGATTCCCAGGATGAGCAATACGCCCACGATGATTGGGACCGCCAGAGTGGTTTGGAAAAAATCCATAGAGTTTGTTGATTAATCGATTGAAGAATAGGGTTCTACTAGATAAACTCCGCGTTCGTCTAGTTTGCGGATAAAGAGGACTTTATCGCCTTTTTTTACATTTTGACCTTCGTGGCAGCGGATCATTAAGCGCAGGAAAGAGCCGTCGTAATTTATTTCGGCCATGCCTTTGCTGCTAGCGGTGGCGGAGCTGGTTACAGTTCCGGTTTTGCCTTCAATTTCTTTGGGTTTTGAATCTGCGTCCAGTTTTTCAAACATCTTCACGAAAGGCCAGGTGGCGAATTTGGCGAAGAACAGGCTCACGAAAGCGGAGGGCAGGAAGATCAATAAGCCGCTTAAAAAACCTTCGAAGCCCAGGAAATGATTGAGGTTCACGGCAATAAACCATAAGGGTAGGGCTACGAAGCTTAGCCAGATCATCAGTGGGATTTTGCCCAGGTTGAAGAACTGGAGAACATTGTTAATCCATGAGACTTCCACTCCTTCGCCATCTACATCCAGGTCGGCTTCACCATCGGCGTCGATATCCAGATCTATATCCAGAAAATCGGTGCCGATAAAGCCCAGGATTACGATAATCCAATAGAGGACTACGAAGAGGAGCAATGCCGTGGGGATGGCATTGGCTCCGTTAAATATTTGGTTGAGGAAGTCGGTCATGGTTTAATCTTATTGCGGGTCTTTGGCTTCGCCTTCACCTTCCGGCTTGGCGTCTTTGTTTAGACCCATTTTTGCTTTTAAAGCGGCTAAATCTTCACTAGCCGAGCCACTGTCTTCCAGGGCGCGGTCGATCTCTTCATCGAGGCTGCGACTTTCGTTGGCAATGTCGCCATAGCTTTCGGCCAGGGCTTCTTCTTCAGCAACCTTGTCTTTCATACGTTCTAGTAAGCTTACGGTGCTAGATGAATCGATTTGAGCCATTTGCTTATTGATATTCTTAGTGGCGGAACTCACTTTTACCCGTGCTTTTAGGGTTTTAAGTTCGTTTTCATATTGACTGATTTGCTGGCGAAGACGTTTGATCTTGCTGTCCATAGAGTCGATATTGCCATCGAACTTTTCCTTATCAGCTTTCGCTTGATTCATCAGGGCTTCATTCTCCTTTTTCTTGTTCAGGGCCTCTCCGGCTAAACGGTCGGCTTCGCTGCTTTCCATTTCACCGTTTTCCACCTTGCGTAAAAGGGCGATGGCTTTGTTTTCGTAATCTTTGGCTTTGGCCTGATAGGTGTTCGTGTCGTTGCGGGCACGAATGCTAAGGGCTTTGATTTCGGCCAAAGATTGCAGGGCTTTGTCGAGATCAACTTTAAGATCGCGAATCCCTTGTTCGGTCATTTTAATGGGGTCCTCTAATTTGTCGAGGGCCGAATTAGCTTCTGCTTTACCGATGCTGAAAAGTCGTTTGAAAATACTCATGTCTTAGTTTTTAGAAAATTCAATTAATTCATCAGAATACTCACTGAGGAGCAGTTCCAGGGAGTTTACCGAGCCCTCGATCTCGTTCAGGTCAATGTTTTCCAATTGTAAGGTGTCCCTAAACACCACTCTTGTCCCCGTCTCATCGAGGGCGAAAGCACCGTGAACGATATCGCGGTTCTTTTCCAGAAGTTTGCGAAAGACTTCCGGTTTGCCCTCTTTCAATTCGAAAAGGAATTGTTCCATGATGAGAATCGGGTCGGCGACAGCAATCACCAGGTTGTATATTCCAGCATCTGGATATTCCACTACGAAAACCTCCTCCTCGGCGCTTTCGTAAGTAATGTTGTAGTCCAGATCAATGAGGTAGTTTTTTACTCGGTCAAAGTAATGGTTCATGGTTTCAGAAATTTGATTTTTTACGATTCTTGCTTAGCGTAGATAGGCACCAAATTAGGTTTTTTCTCCGGGGCAAAAAGGCGTTTCCAAAGGAAGAGCACACTTTTCATGTTATTATTTTTAGTTTTACACTGCTAAGCTACTAATATTTTTAGTTTTGCCAAAAGAATTAGCAAAAATATTTTTAGGATATGTCATACGTTGGTAAGAATATTAAAAAGATACGTTCGGTTAAAAACTTGAATCAGAGTCAGTTTGCTGATTTGTTCGATTTAAAACGAGCGAGTATTGGTGCTTATGAAGAAGGGAGGGCAGAGCCGAAGATTGCTACTTTGATGGATATTGCTAAGCATTTTGGCATATCCACCGATGATTTGCTAAATAAGGAGCTTTCCGTAAATGATCTCTTTCATTTCGACATCTTTAAAAAGGACTATGTAAAGAGCAGTAGCAATCAGTTACGTCCTAGGAAAATGCCTTTGAGTTTTAGTCCGGTTTATTATATCAGTTCCGAAAAGCGGAATGACTATTTCGAGGGCAAGGGTCTGGATCATTATTTAAAGCTAAGCCTACCTCTGCCTGCGCTGAAGTCGGATTACCTGGCCTTTGAACCGCATGCTGGTTTGCCCTGGATTAATGAGCAAGGTCGAGTTTTAGATTTGCTCATCGTTAGAGAGTTGGAGGATAAGAAGGAATGGCCGGTGGCCTTGAGTAAAAAAGTGATTCTTTGGCAGGATGGCCAGTTTCAAATCGGCAGAGTAGAGGCCAAAGATCGCAAACCGGGTTTGAGGGATTTTCGCAACTCAGAGTTTCAGGAATTGGATGCTAAAAAACAGCGCTTGTTTTTAGTCTTATATGAGCTTGCTAATGTTTTGAGCAATAATTGATGAAATGGAAATGCTGAGGGCATGAAAAGTGGAAGCTTGTCGTTTTTAAAGAGTAGATCTGAATCCTTTTCTATGGAAAATACTCGCTATCTGTTTTCGTTTCTTCTCATATCATTTTTGGGCTTAGTTTCCCTTCATGCTCAAAGCTCCTTTCAATTTTTCGATGCACAAGACAGTAGTTTTATTCCCTATGTAAAGGTGCAAAAGCGCGGTTCCGCCAGATTGCTGTATTCAGATGAAAAGGGAAGAGCTTCGCTTAAAGTAAAGGAGGGGGATACCCTGATTTTTTCCTCTATGGGCTATCAATCCTATCTTTTGCCTTGGTCGCCAAATGAAGCCAAGCAAGTCTATTTAAAAGCCGACCAAAAAATGCTGGGAGCGGTAACGGTGAAGCCACGCTCCGAAAAGGTGGTGGATTGGGAAGGCAGGCATGCGGATATTAGTCTCTGGTCTAATAGTGGAATGGAGATGGCCTATATAATCGATCCCGGAGCCACAGAGTTTCCCCTGCAATTGAATCATTTGAAAATAAAGCTTCGCAATGGGGATAATGTAGTACGCCTTTCCTTTTATACACGACAAGATTCAATACCTGGACAAATGTTGGCTATTGAGCCTGTATTAATTGAGGCGTATTCGGGTCGTTATTTGGAATTGAACCTCGAGGCCAGGCAGCTAAAGTTCACGGAGCCTTTTTTCGTGGTGGTGGAATTTATCCATCAGAATTCGGATTATAAGGCCATGGGTGGGATTCGCTATTATCTACAAGGCAGTGAGCATCAGCGTACCTGGTATAAATATCCCAAAATGGAAAGCTGGCGATCTATGGGGCGAGGTCAGGGCTTAGGGAGCCTGGTAGAAGAACCTCACTTGAATATGATAGTGAAGTATCGCTATCGTTGATTCCTTTTTGATCTTAGCTTAGAGCTAAAATCACTGCAAAAGTGCATAGGGCCAGGGTGAGCGGGCTAAAGGCCATTTTCTCCAAACGGTTTTTAGACATCAAATTTCCGAAGGTGTTAAAGGCGAATAATGCAGCCATGATCCATAAGCTAATTTGCATGGCTAGCTCCGGTAGCTGAATGCCGAGGAGCTCGGCTTTGATAAGGGCTATACCCAAGAAAAGAGCATTTATCAGAATCGAAGGAATTTCAAAGCGATACATCTCCTTATCATTCTTAAGGCGGCCACCCCATACACTTGCATAAGGGATGGCCTTAAGGAGAATCAAGAAGTGGAAAAGCAGCATCAGGCTTAAAATGATTAATAGGCCGTATTGAGCAAAGACTATCATATCAATATATGTTGAAGCCAATAATAAGCATATTCGCGATGCCCTCGCGTAGACCATTATTCTTTAATTGGGCTTGTCCGTAGAAAAAACGGTATTGCAGGTCGATGGCCATTCTGCCACTACGCCATACTTCATAGCCCGTGGCAAAGCTCAATGCGGGCAGACCAAAATTGAATTCGGCGGTTTTGGGATCCTCAACCGTATAAAAAGCGGCGGCATCGAAGGTGAGTCCGGCGGTTCCCATGATCCACCATCTTTCTTTAGGCCAATACTGCGCTCCCAGCATAAAGCCTTCAAAGCCGCGGTCCTTGCCTTCAGATTTGTAAGTCGCGCCAGGCAAAAGGCCTAAGATTGCCAGATTGGGTTTTAACATATAACCTACTTTAATATTAGGGAGGCTGGCGGAGAAAGCAGTGCTTTTAGATTGGTTGGTGTTTAGGGATAAAGTGCCGGCTCCCAAACCGATTCCCATGGTGAAGCCATCTCTTTTGTGGTTTTCAGTTTTCTTTTCAGTTTGGCCATAACTGAGCTGGCTTACAAGTACTAAAAGGATTAAAAATGTTTTTTGCATCTCATATTTATTTGAGTGCAAAGGTTCGGTATCCCCATTTTTCAGGAATTACCATAGGGTAAAAAATCAAGCTTGCTGTTTGCGCAATCGGCTAAGGCTTTGGGGGGTAATGCCCAGGTAAGATGCGATATGTTTTTGGGCGATTCTCAATTCAATGCCTGGAAAGCGTTTTTGTAGGATGTGATAGCGTTCCTCGGCGCTTTTTGTGAGGAGCTCAATTTGCTGCTGTTGCTTTTCGATAAAGGAGGCTTCGGCAGTCATTTGCATGATTACCCGGCCTACACTCTTTTGACCTAAGCGATGAAATTCGGCGCGTGGCATGCGAATCATTTCTGATTTCTCCAGGGCTACAATTTCCAGTTCGGTGCTTTCGCCGGTGAGTAAGGACATATAATCACAGCAAGCGGATTTTTCCAGCGCAAAATCCAGGCAAACGAAATTATGGTTCTTCCAAAGGAAAACGCCAGCACTTCCTTCAATGATAAAATAGAAATATCGCTCTGCTGTGCCTTGAGCTTTGATCACTTCATCCTTCTTAAACTGAATGGGTTCACAGAATTCTGCGAACTCCAGCCAGGCCTCTATGGGGGCCTCGAAATAGTGATCGAAGGATTGTTTTAGGGATTGGGCCAGCATTTCGACTTCTGAAAATTAGGTAGGCAATTTAGGTAGAAGGTGTTAACTGAGGATTTCTAAGCTAACCTAAGATCCTGTCTTTTCCCAGCAGATCTTTAACGTTTTGATTATGTGTAGCCTGTAGCTCATTAGATTCTCCTCGCCTCGATGCGTTTTTAAGGAAATCAAAGACCTCACGTTTGCTGCTATAGGTGGCGGGCTTATTATTGATTTTAATAAGCCTTATTGCTTCGTGAAGCCGATTGGCCTTGACAACATAGGTATCTTTAGGGACATAATTGATCTCCTTTAATTCACAGTTTCCTGTAAATGCTATAATTGAGTAAAAAGGAATGTTTTGAAATTGCCTTAATTGATTTTGTAAGGCTCTAATATGACTGTGGTTTTGCTTTATTGGATTATAGAATTTGAATTTCTTCTTTCCATAGGCTAGAACTTGGGTCCAATTCTGGTGATAGTTATTCCCGAAAATCCAACCACTATGATTTTTTACTTCTATTACAATAATTCCCACTGTGGTAGCAATAACAATATCAATTTGAGAATACTTGTCTTTACCAGTGTTTATGTATAGATCGTGGAAGATTGCTTTTTCAGGATGGCCTTGCTTAAGCAGTTGAAGAATCAATTTTCGCTCTGAGCTCGTGCCGCGTCTGACTTGGGTAATAGACTTTAATTGAGTGAAGCGTTTTCGTCGCTGCCAAACATTAAAGGCGAAAATTGAGGCTATGAAAACCAAAACAAATAGTAGGGTTAATTGATATAATTCCATAGCCTCGCAATTCGTCTAGATCATGAATTATTTTAAATCAAAGCGATCGGCGTTCATCACTTTTACCCAGGCTTTTATAAAGTCGCGAGCAAACTTTTCTTGATTATCATCTTGGGCATATACTTCTGAATAGGCACGAAGGATGGAGTTGGAGCCAAAAATCAGGTCCACTCTACTGGCAGTCCATTTTTCCTCTCCGGAAGCCCGATCTACAATGGCGTACTTATCTTCTCCTTTAGGGCGCCATTGCAAGCGCATATCGGTAATATTCACGAAGAAATCGTTGGATAATACTCCGGGCTTATCGGTAAATACCCCTTCTTGATTATGTTCGTAATTGCAATCTAGAACCCTTAATCCGCCTAATAAGACGGTCATTTCCGGGGCGCTTAAACCCATCAGCTGACTACGATCAACTAATAGCTCTTCAGCGCTTACATCATAATCTTCCTTTAACCAATTTCTAAAACCATCATGGATGGGTTCTAAAACTTCAAAGGACTCCGCATCGGTCATTTCCGGGCTGGCATCACCTCTGCCCGGATTAAAGGGAACTTTAAGGTCGAAGCCTCCCTCTTGGGCTGCTTTTTCAACCGCTGCACTACCGCCCAATACAATCAGGTCGGCCAGGCTAATGCTCTTGCTTTGCTTTGCTTGAATATCATTGAGCACCTTTAGTACTTTATCGAGTCTTTCGGGCTCATTGCCTTTCCAATTTTTAAGAGGACTCAAACGGATATGGGCACCATTGGCACCGCCACGAAAATCAGAGCCTCTATAAGTGCGTGCACTATCCCAGGCCGTGCTGATCAATTCGCTTTTCGATAATCCGCTATTGAGGATTTGCTGTTTGAGATCTTCGATTTCGGATTCCGAAAGGCTGTAATTGACTGTTGGAATAGGGTCTTGCCAAATTAAATCTTCCTGAGGAACATCCGCGCCCAAGTAACGGCTCTTTGGACCTAAATCGCGATGGGTGAGTTTAAACCAAGCCCGAGCGAAGGTGTCAGCAAAATATTCGGGGTCCTTATAAAAACGCTCGGAGATTTTTCGGTATTCAGGGTCCATTTTCATGGCCATGTCAGCATCGGTCATGATGGGATTGCGGCGTACGGTTGGGTCATGAGCATCCACTGGCTTATCTTCTTCTTTAATCTGGACGGGTTCCCATTGCCAGGCTCCGGCCGGGCTTTTCTTCAGTTCCCAATCATGCTCCAGCAAAAGGAAGAAGTAAGAGTGGTTCCAGCGATCTGGAGTGGTGGTCCAGGCGCCTTCCAGGCCACTGGTCACTGTGTCGGCGCCATTGCCATTTCCTTTAGGATTATGCCAGCCTAAACCTTGTTCGTGGATATCCGCACCTTCCGGACTTTCGCCCAGAGCTCCGGCATCGCCATTACCATGGGTTTTTCCAACCGTATGGCCGCCTGCGGTTAGGGCTACCGTTTCCTCATCATTCATGGCCATGCGCTTAAAGGTGAGGCGCACATCCTTAGCGGTGCGAAGGGGATCTGGATTTCCGTCCACTCCTTCGGGGTTCACATATATTAATCCCATTTGAACAGCGGCCAGAGGATTTTCCAGAGATTCGCGATCGCTGTCATTTTCATATCTATGGTGGGTGGAGGCCAGCCATTCTTTTTCGGAACCCCAGAAGGCGTCTTTTTCAGGGTGCCAAATATCTTCGCGGCCCCCGGCAAAGCCAAAGGTTTTAAAGCCCATGGATTCATAGGCCATATTGCCGGCCAGAATAATAAGGTCGGCCCAGGAAATTTTGTTCCCGTATTTCTTTTTTACTGGCCAAAGTAGGCGACGGGCTTTATCAAGATTGGCATTGTCGGGCCAGCTATTAATAGGAGCAAAACGTTGGTTTCCGGTTCCGGCTCCTCCGCGACCATCGGATATGCGATAAGTTCCGGCGGCATGCCAGGCCATGCGAATCATTAAGCCGCCATAATGTCCCCAGTCGGCGGGCCACCAATCCTGACTGTCGGTCATTAATTTCTTTAAGTCGCTTTTTAGGGCTTCTAAATCCAGTTTTTTGAATTCCTCAGCATAATTAAAGTCTGCTTCCAGCGGATTGGATTTTCGATCATGTTGATGGAGGATGTCCAGATTGAGGGCCTTGGGCCACCATTCCATTACATCATTATGACTTTGGGTATTGGCGCCGTGCATTACGGGGCATTTTCCTTTGCTGGCTGGGTCCATATTTTTTTGATTTTGATTTTCAGGAAAATTGAAAGGCCCCACTTCGAGTGTCCATGGCTTAGCTAGCAGACTCAGGTGAGGGGGCTTCAAATGAGCCTGTTGAAGGTCGGAAATTTAAAGCTGGGAAGCAAAGATTAGCTCTTGATAATGAAGGTCTTTCTTCTGCTCTTGAAAGGCATATTTATCGGATTGAAACATTTACAACAATGAAAGTATTTGTGCTGATGTCAATAATAGGCTAGGGTCATGGATTTTGATCGAGCTTAAAAATCTACTTTAGTGCCCATTAAAAACTAAGCTTTATGAAAATCAAACAAATTTTCCTTTTCCTGACTTTAGTTGTTTTGGCCAGCTCTTGTGCTTTAAAGAAGAAGGCTTATAAAAACACAGACAACATTGCCATTATTTCGATCAACTCGCTTGATCAAGTGAAGAATAATTCTTCATTACAAGCTCGCTTAGTTTCAGATATCAATCTTCCAGATACCGTTTTAACGGAACCTGGTAATAAGGTGCATGATCATTTTTTTAAGCAGCGCAGCAGCTTGGTGGATAAGGTGATTAATGAAGATGAAATACTTAATTCACCCGAGTTTCAAGAATTCGTAAGCGAATACAATGCTTCTATTGATAAGGAATTTAGAAGTGTAGATAAGCTTTTATACATGGGAGGCGAATTTGTGGCTGCGGATGGTTATCCGGTAATGAAAAGAGGGGATGACGCAGTACTGAACTCCTTCAATTATTTACCCGAACGTGTAGATGCAGTATTGATCCTAAGCAATACTTTCCAGTTTTTCGAGGAGGCTAATGTGCAAGTGATGGGGATTTCCTCTGCAGGTTTTCACAAGCAAAAAGTACAGGCGGTTATTACCGTTTATCTGGTGAATCGTGAGGGTAAAAAAATCTTCTTTGCTAGCTTCATGGGTGAGTCAGAGGGCAAGATTGGTAAAAATGCCGAAGACAACAAGTACAGTCTTGATGAATTAGCCGATCAGGCTTTAGCTGAAGCTGTTACCAAAATGAGAGAATACCTTGAGAAAAAGGTAGGTAGATAATTATAGAATAATATTTACTTCTAATAGACCGGAGTTTACTAGTGAGGCTTCGGTCTATTTGTTTAAAAACAACTCTTTTTTAAGGTGGGGTGTTTCATTCTTTAGTCAGAACATACTGATCATCAACCAACTGATACATCCCATATTCCAAATGCTGATAATGCTCCCAATAGGCCTGGTCTGCATTGCCATGATTCATAATGTCCAGATAAGGTTCTCCCGGCCAAAAACGAAGTTTAATAGTTCGGTCATTGCTTAGCGTCTTTTGCGAGTTTCCGGGATTGCGATTTTCTCGCGCGAGAAGGTGTGTACGGCTAATACCTTCAAAAAGAATGCTCTTCGATTCGAGGGAAATGATGACCAGTCCGCTGTAGCTACTTTCATTCTCTGTGATTATTTCTGTGCACGAAAATTCCTCGCTGCCAGAGCTTTTTGAGTATTGGGAGAAAGTGTGCTCTTCCCAATTGATGGTGAAATAAGCTTGGTTTTGACCCAGGCTGTCAATTTTTAAAGTGTAGTAAATGCTTTGGTCTTCCGGATGCATGAGCCGCGGAATATTGAGTTGCGTGATTTGATATTTCTCCTTAGAGCCGTAAGCCAAATAAATCTGATTGGAAGCAATTTGGAAAAGATGAAAGGAGTCGGTTTCAAATTGTGTAGAAACAAGCTGTTTGGCTGCGGCTAAACGCGCCTGCATATCGAATGGATAATCCGAAAAATGCAAAGGGTGCTTAGGGATGCTAGTTTGAAGGCTGTCACCAGTGCTTTGGGCCCAGCTTAGCGAGCAGTAAGTAAGAAGAAGCAAAAGGTGAGTAATCCGCATGAGCGTCTTTAATTTTCATAAATGTACAAGGTCTCCGAAATTAGCTCTTGATTTACCTTATCCGTTTTACGTTCCTTAATCTTCTTGCCTTCCTCATCATAATCAAAATGGGTTTCATGAATGTACTGCGCTTCTTCGGTGAATTTGATGCCTGCCTTCAAGAAGCCTTTTTTATAAGCACGGTGAGGGTACTCTGTCATTCTGCTTAGTCGACCATTATCATATTGGTAATCGATGATCTGGCAATAGCCTTGGTATTTGTAGTCTTGATATTGAATCAGGAATCCCTCCGAATCGTATTTGTAAATCACCGAGCCCTCATCATTGGGATAGATCACCTTTTCTTCGCTGAAGTTTTTATTCCACTGATGGTTAATGACATATTCCATATCCGGATAACTGTATTTCTCTTCTGCCAGTCTTCCATCTTCATATTGCTTTTGGCCCTTGTAAACTAATTCTTCCTTTGTGTCGATTAGATTGAATAAGGTCTCTTCAATTTCCAGATCATTTTCTCGGCGGATCAATTTTCGAGAGTCCAATACTTTGTCTGCAGGACTTTCTTCGAATTGATAAAAGTTGATACTTAGTTGGTCATGGTCCAAATAAGTGTATTCCGAAACATTGGCGCCTAAATGGTCAGTTAAGCGATAAAGCTTGCTGTTTTTGTATTCATATTCTTGACTAAGTATTTCCTGATTTCCTTCCTTGATCAAGATTTTAACATTCGTATAGGGACTGGAGTATTGAGCGAGGGAAAAATGTCCTTTGTAATTCATTTTGAGATAGGGGCTGTTTGGCTTTCAAGATAATGCCTTCTAGCTTAAATTTTTGAATCAAGATCTAAAAAGTTTAATGCCTGCATTTGGTTTGAGGTGAAAGCCCTGTGGTGAGCTAATGGATTCATTTTTAGTTGACTAATCCTGTTTTAGGCCTGATAATAACGTGGTGGTTAATTGCAGTGGTTTTAATATAACCCCGAACCCTAATTGTTGAACCTGTGAATTTTAGTACTTGATAAAGGGTAAAATTTCAGGATTAAAAATAGTTTCTATGGGGTCTATATTTCCGATCTATCGGAAATAATACAGTTTATTAAGGAATATTTTATTTTGAATACTTGATCCTTTTTATTTACCAAATTGCTGCTTAGATTAGTATTGTAAATAGAGTAGGAATTGGGTGGGAAAATGATATTAAGGTGGCTGCTTGTGCTTGGCTTTTTGCCTATGATTCTACAGGCCCAGTCTCTGATTTTCAAACAGCTTGACGTAGAAAATGGCCTTCCATGCCAGGAAACTTATGAAACCCTTCAGGCTTCCGATGGTTTTTTATGGGTAGCTACTGATAGGGGCGTTTGTCGCTTTAATGGGCGGGATTTTGAATGCTTTTCAGTAGAAGATGGTTTACTCGATAATGCTGTCTTGGGTCTTTATGAAGATGCCGAAGGTAATATCTGGTTTCCCTTAGCGCTTGGAGGCTTAAACTACTGGGATGGCGATGCAATAAAAGCTTTTAAGTACAATAATACTTTGCTGCGCTATATAAGAAATTCCGGTTCAATCGACAGAATTGTTATTGATGACAAGGGATCCCTGTGGGTGGTTGGTTATAAGGAAGGTATACTGTTGGAGATTGATAAATACGGTAAGGCTTTTACGCATATTAATTCGGAGGCGAGAGGCCATTTTTATATTAAAGAATTTAAAAATGGCCATTTGCTTTCAGGACCTTTACATGGGCTAAGCAATTATCATTCGGTCAGGAAGGATACCAGCCTCCTAATTTTCTATAAACCGAATACGCAGGATACAATTCGGCTGCCTTTCCCTTTTAATAAGAATGCCCGAACGGAAATTTTGGTTAAAACGGATTCCAGTTATTTGGTGGCTATCGACTCAATCCTCCTCCAAATTAAGGGTACTGATATAGTAGCTCGTCATGATTTTGATTACAATGTGGTTGGTATGGAAGAAGCTCCGGGAGAGGGGCTTTGGGTAACAACAGAGGAAGGTTTGTTCCATTTTAAGGAGAGTATTGAAACCGATTATAGCACTTATCTGGATGGTCTTAATCCCTGCTTTGTAGCGAAGGATTTTGAGGGGGGACTTTGGGTTAATAGTTTAAGCTCCGGTCTCTTTTATCTACCGCCATTGCGGTGGTTGGAATTAGCCCTGAATAATTCTGCTGTATCACATGTTGAGATATTTAATGAGGATATAGTATGCAGTGATTTTAAAGGATCGGTTAGCATATTAATGCAGAAAGGAGAGGGGCTTCTTATTGATACCATCCTTAGAAATGCAGGCTATAGTCCAACCCTTTTTACGGATGGGGATACTCTTTATGCCGGGACGAATTTGGTGCTGGGAAAGAAGCTTGGCTATCATACGGAAAAGTCAAGCATACAAAGGGTTTTATCGTATTCAAAAGGCTCAGCCGGAAAGGTGTATGCTGGTACTATTTTGGGGTATGTTGAATTGCTGGAGGGTAGAGAAATTTATTCGTCAGCAGATCATGGTTTTTCGCAAAGAGTTACGGCCATTGCTGAAATGGCAAATGCTGAAGTGCTTATAGGAACAGGCAAGGGCCTCTATCGGAAGGTTGGGCAGTCCTTTTTGAAAATCAGTGATTTTGCGGTAGTTGATATTGTGCAAGGACCAAAGGGTGGTTTTTGGGTTCTTAGCGACGGGCAGGGTACCTATCGTTACCAAAACGGAGAATTGAGTTTGATTGTGCAGTTAAACCTCACTTCAAATCTTAGTACTTGTGCCTTCTTGGATAGCCAGGGAGATTTGTGGATCGGTACCACCAAAGGTTTGAATAGGGTAGAGTTTTTATCAGAAAACCCTCTGAGAACGCGAAGCACTCAATTCGATATTTCGGATGGCTTGCCCTCTAATCAGATCAATTCTTTAAATGAGAAGAATCAGGCCTTAGTTATTGGTACCAATAAGGGTATAGTGATGATCAATTTAGATCAAATGGATCGTAATCGGACTCCCCCGAAATTGGCCTTTTCAGGGATTGGGATAAATAATCAAATCCAAAATGAGCAAGCTCCAATTAGATTATCACCATCCGAAAACGAACTGAGCTTTGAGTTTGAAGGGATCTCTTTTAGAGATGCCAAAGAGCTGAGTTACAAATACAAATTGGAAGGCCAGGATGAGCTTTGGCAAAGCACCGATCAGAATAAGGTGAATTACACCAATCTCAAGGCAGGCCATTATACCTTTTTACTTTCGGTGAAAAATGGTGATGGGCAGTGGTCTGAAGTTATAGAGTCCCAAAGTTTTACTATTGAACAAAGTTTGTTTGGTTCGCTCTGGTTTTGGTTAGGGGTATGGCTGCTCTTTGCTGCCTTGGTGGTCTTTATATCTTTTAAAGTAGTTTCCTATGTGAAGCGAAATGAAGAAAATAAAAGGGAGCTTCTTATTGCTGAGCAAATGGCACTAAAAGCGCAAATGAAGCCTCATTTCATTTTTAATGCCCTCAATGCTATTCAGCTGTTTATTGCGCGAAATCAGAAAAAGGAAGCCAATATCTACCTCTCCAATTTTTCACAACTAATGCGGAGTATTCTGGATGGATCCAACAAAGGACTCATCTCTTTAAGTGAAGAACTGGCCATGTTGGAGAATTATCTGAAACTGGAGATACTCAGACTTAAAGATAAGGTCACTTACGATATTCAAGTGGAAAAGGAGATTTGCGCGGAAAGGGTCTTAATCCCTCCTATGTTGATTCAGCCTATCATAGAAAATGCCCTTTGGCATGGACTGTCTTCCAAAGATGAGGTTGGTTTGCTTCAGTTGCGAATCGGTCTTCGGGAGTCCAATCTCCAAATTGAGGTAGAAGATAATGGCATCGGCAGAGAAACAGCGGCCAAACAAAAGGCAGACAATCGTAAGAAAGGGGATTCAATTGGGCTTCAAAACATTATCGATCGCTTAAAAATTGCCTATCCCAAGCGGGTGGAGCAACCGGTCAATATTATTGATTTGTACGATGGATTAAAACCCATGGGCACCCGAGTTATTCTTTTGATCCCCATTGATTTAAGTCCATGAATGAAATTTGATGAAAAGATTCCGCTCTAGATCCTGTATTTGGATTTGTACCTAATCTCCACATTGCTATAGAACATGTTGATATGAAAACCATACGAACTCTTATTATTGATGATGAACAAAGTAGTATTGAGCTGTTGGAAACCTTGCTGTCGGACTACTGCCCCCATATTGAGCTTATCGCGCAAGCTCAATCGGTGAAGGAAGGCATCGAGCAGATTCAGGAATTAAAACCTGAATTATTGTTTCTAGATATTGATTTGCCCGATGGTGAAGGATTTAAAGTATTGGAGGCCACTCGGGATCAAAAATACCAGGTCATCTTCACCACGGCCTATAATGAATATGCGATTCGAGCCTTTGAGCATTCGGCATTACATTATTTACTCAAACCCATCAATATTGACAAATTGGTGGAAGCGACTTCTCGATATAAGGATATACCTGAGCAGGGTTTTGGGGAGGAAAAGCTGGATGAATTAAAGAACAACTTTCATCAAGAGCCGGATAAATTAGCCCTGGCCAATATGCTGGGCTACGAATTTGTGGAGATTTCTCAAATCATAAGAGTGGAAGGAGAGCAGGGCTATAGTCGATTCTACTTTAAGGATAATAAGGAGGTTTTGGTGAGTAAAGCTATTGGTGAGTATGAGAAGCTTCTCAATCCACACGGCTTCTTTAGGGTTCATAAAAAGCATATCATTAATCCTTCCTATTTGATCTCCATGCAAAAGGGTAAAACCTCTACTTTATTGCTGGAAAAGGGGCATCAGGTGCCATTGTCCTCCAAACGTAAACCCTGGTTTATATCCAAGTTAAAAGGAAAAATAGCTTTCTGATAAAAAAAAAGCTCCCAAAATTGGGAGCCTTTTTTTGAAGCAGCTAGAATGCTTATTCCTTGATAAACTTTTTAGTTATCATTTTTCCACTGTTCTTAATACGCATGATATACAGACCTTTAGGGAGTTCTGAAATATTGATCATGGCAGTATTTCCGTTTTTGGAAATTTTTTCACCCGCAGCAATCTCAGAGTAGTTTTTACCAGAGAGGTCAAAAATTAGAATCTCCAAGTTTTGCGCATCGAGTTTTTGATCGATGAAGTCAATGTTCAAATTAGTGCTACCAGGATTGGGGTAGATTTTAATTCCCTCGCTCATTTGTGCATTAGAATTAGCTTCAGTCGCATTGCTTGAACCAGAATTAATCGCTCTTTTTCCTTTTCCACAACCTTCTACGGTTACCTCTTCGCAGTATTTGAAAGTACAGCAGTCACCATTATTGTCGATGGCAACAATGCTTAAGCATACATTGTAAGTACCTGCATTGGCATAGGTGTGGTTTACATAAGCTCCGTTACCGGTATTGCCATCACCAAAGTCCCAGTTGTAGCTAATTACGTGGCCGGAAGTGCTGATGTTGCGATGGAAGCTAATTTCACAATTGTCGAGGTAGTTGTACTTAAAGTTGCCATCAATTCCACAGGGACCAACTTCGCAGCTTGCTTCGATTTCGCGGCAAGTTTTATCTGAGCAGCAGTCACCATTGCTGTTTACAGCGTAGGTAGTAAGGCAAACATTATAGTTTCCGGGTGTAGCATAGTAGTGTACAGGATTTGGGTCGGTAGAAGTAGTACCATCACCAAAATCCCAGTAATAGGCTACGATATTTGTTGAACCATTGTTAGCAGTAGAGTTGGCGGTAAATTCCCACTCACAAGTGCCTTCATCCAATTTAGAAGTAAAGCTAGAGCTTACATCGCAAGGTACTACGCGTGGGGTGACTGTAATATCATCAAGGTTAAAGTCAGTTGGCCCTCCATTATTATTTTGACGCATATGCAAGAAAATAGAGGTGTTAGCTCCAGAATTGAAGGTGAAGGGGAAGTCTTGCCAACCACTGGTGGTGTCATCTGTAAATACAATTGTGCCCAAAACAGTTGCACCCGCTCTGATCGTTACGTTCACAATATCAGTTTGACTGCTTAGATTACGGGCTTCTAGCCACATAAGTACATCATAGGTGGTTCCTGGTACAACGGAGATTTGTTGGCCCCAAACCGTATCATTTACTTGATTTAAATTGCGACCGTCAACTCGCATTAGTGAGTCTCCCCCGCCATGACTGGTTGTGCCATTCCAGCCAGTATTTACAATGTCATAGGAGTAGCTTCCTGATCCGTGTGGGTAGGTTGATATGCTGGGAGCTAAGCCGCTCTCAAAGCCTCCGTTTACAAGTTGTGCCTGTCCAGAAAAAAGCATCAAAGACATAGCTAGTACGAGTAATCTTTTCATAGAATGTGTTTTGTGTTTGAATTATGATCCTAAACTTAGAGGGCTTAGGAGGCATTCAAAAGCTAAAACACAGGAACAGGTCCTATGAGCAGAAGAAGTGGTACTCACATACTAAGAACTTGGAAAACCAAATAATATCTAATTGAGGAAAGTGGTGTTTTTTGTGGGGTGAATGTGAAATCACCATTGAAAATGAGGTGATTTAGCTGATCGAAAACTGCTGTTCTCTTAGCCGCAACAATATTAGTAAAGTTTTATACAAAGGATGGATGAAGTCCTTAAAAGCAATGCGAACTTAATGGCACTAAGCATCCTTAAGCAAAGATTGAGCCTTGCGTGGTGCTACGCGGAGCAGCATTCGTAGTAATTTGGTTTTACCAATAAAGCTTTCCTCTTTGCCCGCTTTAAAATTGTCTAAGAACTCATCCACCAATTTATCAGGACTCAATTTGGATTTTCCCCGACCGGCGGTCATTGGCGTGTCTATTAGGGCCGGTATGATCTCATGAACTTCAACTTTGCTTTCTTCCAATTGATAGCGTAGGCTCTGGGTGAAGTTGTGCAGGGCGGCCTTACTGGCACAATAGACGGGTGCCGATTTTTTAGGGGCCATAAACAAGGCACTACTCACATTTACAATGGCGCTATGGTCTTGATTCTCAAGAAAGGGAAGTAGCAAGCTTGTGAGCTTAATAGGCGCATTTAGGTTGCAAGCCAGTTCATAGTCTATTTTGGCCAGTATATCTCGCTCTTCGTTTAAGCGGTAATTGTATTGAATGCCGGCATTGTTGATCAGGATATTTAAATGTGGGAACTCATCTTGAATGAATTTTTGCAATTGAAGCAGGTTTTCCTTTTCACTTAAATCTCCACAGAAAGTGGCGATTCCTGGGATTTCATTTTTAATTCGATTCAGTTTTTCTGCCGAACGTCCGCTAATAATTACCTGATTTCCCAGCATCATAAAGCGCTTTGCCAGGGCTAGTCCTATCCCCGAAGAGCCACCGGTAATGAGAATGGTATTGCCACTAAGTTTCATTGCTCTTCCTGTTTAAAATGGGCATTGAAGTCTTCAAAGAGTTCTTCCTGCCCCACAATAATATCCTTCACTTCAAAATAGGGGACGCCATAAATTTTGCTGTCGCGTAGCATTTCGATCAAGAGTTTATATTGATTTAAGTCCTTGGTGCTGATTATCATGAAGTCTGAAACTGCAGCGTGGAAGTATTCGCTGTCGAATAGGCGAATTTCTACCGCTGGATTCACCTTACTAAAGATGGGCTTCAGTTCTTCTTCAACAAATTGACTGCGTTCATCACGATTGAGGCTTAACCATTGTGGACTGGCATTGAGTAATACCAAAATGGTATAGGGCTTTTTACTATGCATGGCATTCGGATTGGAGGAGCTAAAGGCAGAAAGCAGGAAGAGTGCTGCTAAAAGAAGACTTAGCTTTTTCATTATTGATTTCATTCGAAAAACAAAAGTCTACCAGTCCGAAGGGAATTCCATTTACATAGGTAAAGAAATCATTTGCCAGCCAATTTGCGACGAATCCGACTTAATTGAGTGGGGCTAATTCCTAAATAGGAGGCAATGTGATATTGGGCGATATTTTGTTCTAATTGCGGGAACTCCTTTTGGAATTTCAGGTAGCGTTCTTCCGCATCTAAAAGCACGATCTCTACTTCTCGCTGTTCCTTCTGAACAAAGAATTGCTCGGCTAAAATTCGAGCCCCTCTTTCAATGTCCGGTGCTTTTTCGTAGAGTTGGAGAATCTCAGCATAATTAGCGACTAAAAGCCGGCAATCGCTTAAAGCCTCCTGATTTATATAGTTTGTCTGTTTGGTGATTAGGGAGCTGTAGCCTCCAATAAAGCAGGGGTTTAGGAAGAAATGTTTGTTGTATTCCTGAGCTTTTTCATTGCGGTAGAAGGCCCGAATAATGCCTTCTTCCAGAAAAGCAATATCCCTTGCTTGTTCTCCAGCCTCAATAAAGTATTCACCCTTTTTTAATTGCATGGGTTTAAAGAGCTTTTCGAAGGCTCTCCAATTATCCTCTTCGATAGGGCATAAGTGGGTGAAGAAGCTTTTAAAGTCGGTCATTAGAAATGCAGACACTGTAAATTGAATGCTAAAAATATCAATTTACCTAATTTGAAGGAATAAGCTTGCAGCTCAATAGTGAAGAGCTTAATTGTGGGTTTCGATATGCCAGATTTCTTCTAAGATTCTTATGGCTTTTGATACTTCGTACTGAAATGCAATCGTACTAAGTAAATAGGCGAAAATGAGCATTGCAATGGGACCAAGTTGCAAAATGATTGGCTGTTCGGTTTCGGGTGGTGAAACCAAGTTTGGGATTAAAAAGAAAAGGATCATGGCAAACCAAACTCCAAGGAAGAGTAATCGGCCTTTGGGGAGGCGCATTTTAAGATGTATTTCGGTATTAGGCCCGCTTGAGCGGATCGTACCAATAATTTTTGGAAGAAAGGAATTTTGATAATTTATCGTTCTTCGAATTTCAAAGTTTTTCCCTTTGAGCTCACCTTCAAAGGCTCTTCGATACTTGCCTTTTGAATTAAACTGTAAAGCTTTTTTTGCTTCCAGGTTTTCTTCAAGATACTGACAAACCTCACTTTCTGAAAGAGGGCTTTTTAATTGAAGATCAGAATGGGGTAAGAGTTTTTTGCTTAGGTTTTTATTCAAAATCATTGTTGCATCTTGAGTTGTACAGAGCCTGACTTATATTTCTGGAAATGGTTCTTTCATCCGATTTAAGCTGCTTAAGAAAGCGTCCGGACCTATCATAAATTTTATGCGTGGTTTTTCCCCGGAATTGCCTTGCTGAAAAAACTTCATAGCCGGAATCTAGCAGCTTGATTGCATTAAGTCGTAAGATCATAGTAGCGTCACCTTTGCATCGAAATAAACTGGTTTTTCGGCAGAGTCGCTTGCCATCGGAATCGTAAACTTCAAATATAGTTTTAGACCAATAAGCTTCATAGTTTTCAGGTGGAAATAAGCGGGCAGGTGTGCTGCGAGTAATTAGTTTAAGGCTTCGGTCAGAGTTCCATTGAAAGCAGAAAATTTCCTTGTCCAATATAAAACAAGAATCGCATGCGGACGAGGGTGGGCTGCGCAGGGAGTCATTTTGAGCCAAGGTATTAAAGCTTGATATGCCTAGCATAACTGAAAGTACCAGCCATGTAGATAGGACTTTAGCTAGCTTTCGACTGGTTTGAGTCATTTCAAAATATTGCAGTTGTACAAGTTATTGATCTTAAATCCTAGGATGTACTACCCTTTCTGCAATTTTAAGGCCTAAAAAAATCCCCGCTTATGGCGGGGATTAGTCCTACTCGATGAATCTGAAAGATTAGCTGTTAGGGCTAATGGTTAGATTGTCATTTACATAGCCAGTATCGGTAGGTGATATCGGACTGGCATTTCCCAGAGCAGACATTCCTTTGCCACCGGCCAGGGTCATTTCGATACCCCAAATGTGAATGCAATTGCGTTGCATAGAGCCTTGAAATAGTACCCAAAGTGCACAGGTGTCTCCATTCCAGGCTTCGCCCCAAACTATATCCTGTGGGGGAGCACCATTGGGTTTGTAGGTACCGGTTGTGTCACCAGCCAAACTTAGAATTCCATTGGAGCCGGTATTTGCGTGATTAATAAGCCAAGAGGTCTTTTTCAATGTTGACATAAGAGGGTTTTTAAATGTTCAATATTCTAAAGTAGAATAATTTCACCTTGGTAAAGCCCTGGTTTAAAGATGGCTAGCGATTTTAGTTGAAATAAGGGGAATACCCTTTTAGTCTGGATAGGTTTTTCCCTTTAAATTTTAAAGAGCCTTCTGCAATTGGTTTAGACCTTGGCAGGCCTTTACTTGAATGTCAATTCTCCTAATTCAGGAGGCCAACTTTGCTGCCAATTGGAATTAGTATTCCTTCAAATCTGGCTCGATCTGATGCTCCGGACATAAGTCTTTGAAAGTCATAAAGTGCGACACTATCTTCTGGGTTTGTAATCGCGGGTATAACTTTTTTGAAATCAGGGTTTTGTGGGCATAAGTAGCCATAGTCTTTAATGACAGGCTCCTCTTCGAATGCTGTAATTAATAAGGAGGCAATCGCACCTAGAATAGAAAATATAAGAATGGAAATCCAAAAGCCTTTGGATAGAAATAGTTCTTTCATTTGATCTCCTCCATCTGGGAATTTAATACAAGCTCATCATCCCGGTATAGCCTTAAAAATAATCCCAGGTTTTCAATGGACTCTGCCATCTGAACCTGGTCCAGGCTATAGGTCCAATCCCCATTGCTGAAAACATAGTTTACTCCTCCCATGGTACCCTGGAACTCTTCCTTGCCTTGGAAGAGAATTAAGTCCGGCGGGTCAGATATTGTCTTGTTTTTGGACCAAGAGCAATAACGAAGTTCATTGTTTTCCAAGCGATCGATTCGAATTAGGAACTTCTTATTTTGGCAAACTAAAATGTTCTCTTTCCAGGTGGAAACAGAGGAATGAATCTTGGCTTTAATGGCTTCATGGAGCTTCATCTGTAAGGCCAGTTCTTGTGGAGAATGGTGATTAAAGCTGATAATCCAACCTTCCTCATCCAGCCAAATCTTCCCATTGAGCAATCCAATGTTACCATGCCTTTCAATCGTGTTTTCCGGGGTATAGGTCTGTTTAATTAGGCTGCTCCGAAAGTTAGAATCCATTAAAGTAGGATAATAGCGAATGAATTCTGCGGCATTTTGGATATCGGGCACCGGGTTGGGACGCTTTAGAGGATAGCGTACCCTTTGGGCCAGTTGGGCGATCTGATTGTTTTGGATGAAGGTCACCAGGCTGTCGATCTGACCTTGTCTTGTAAGCCTAAGTTCCGCTGAACTTTGGGCTTGGTATTTTGCACTTAAAAGGAACAGGAATATTAAAGCAAAGGATTTGGTCATGGCACATTACTTTTAGAGATATAAAGGTCCTACGAGCAATTTGTAAAGCGTAATTATACTTAGTATGGCTAAACCAAGCCAAAACATTTTTCGTCCCTGTTTACGATCGTATTCTCTGTAGGTATATACCTTTTGGCCATTAGGTAAGGTTTTTTGCTGATGCCAAATAATGTAACCGATAAATACTCCTAGTAAGCCGCCGAGAAAGCACATTAGATAGCCGATCACTATCCACATAAATGGGATATTCTCGGGCTTAGCCAATTCTTGTAATCTCTGCATTTTCCATTCCTCCATCCGTGCATCGCTGGTGTCTTCACCTTTGGATGCAAGGATTTTCCGAGCAAGTAGTACATCGTACTCTCCCCATTCATCACATTTAAGCAGGATATCTTGCAATTCCTCATTCGAAAAATCCAGTAGATAATAGTCGGGATCAATTTCTTCGAGATTAATATCCAGCTCCGAGAAGAGCAAGTCCTTCGCTTTTCTGAAATCTGCACCCGGAATTTTAAGCTCTATCTGATTGTCGAGGGTATTGCCGCTAAAGGTGATATCCAGGGCCGGTGAGTTATCAGCCAACTCAACATCAAAGCCCTTGTCCTTAAGAATCTCTGCCAGTTTTTGGGCCTCGGATAAGTCGTTGAATCGTTTAAATACGGATAGTTGGGATTCGGACATGATTGTTCATAATTGAATTTGGCCGGGCTGTCAATGGCGAGAGTCTAATTTATTGATTGCTAAGTCACTTAAATTCTAATCCATGGAGTCTTTGAGAACCTTGGTATTTGAGAATTTGTCGTGTAAACCTAAATTTGAGAAAAAATAAGAGAAACGATCAAATGGAATGAATCGACAGGTGGTACGCAGGAGAATATCTTTTAGTTCAGGTTTTCTACCATCTTCCATAACCACTTTAGTTCGTGTAAGAAATTTAGCGATGGTTTTTTGATAGCGGTATTCCATAAATACATAATAGGCGTAGAATAGGCTTACAAGTAAAAAGTAGCCCAGTTTAGTGCCATTCTCTTGACTTAGATTCACTTTAAAAAGCTCCAGGATAAGTCCAAAAAGAAAAAGGATGATAATGTAAATTAGGAGATCGATGCAAAAATGCAGCAGTCTGGTCCAGGCACTTACTTTTGTCGCTTCAAGCTGACTCTTGTGCTTTAAATCATCTTGAAGAACTTCTTCAATTAAATTGATTTGGCTGACTTCAAGACCTCTTTTCTGAAGTTCTATTTCCGCAGCTTTCACAGCCTCTTCTTGATAATCTTCCCTTTTGATTTTTACAATTTCGATAAGCTGGTCATCGGTATGTCCCGACATTATCTCACTGAAATCTTGTTTCATGATTCTTGCGGCTTAGGTTTTTTATTGGCCCTAAAAATACTAAGGGTATTGGGAATAGTCTTATTGCTGCAGAATTCTGCTTTAAGGATTTCTATCGATTGGTTGGATGCTCGGGAGTTTGAATTTACATCTGCCTCAAAATGAAAACAATTCAAAGCCTTGTCCTTTCTTAACCCAAGTCAATGGATTTGATTTCAGCCTCTTGCAGTTTTGCCTTGTTGAATTTTTAAATCAAAAAAGCAATGAGAGCAATAGAGTGCAAGCAATACGGGGCGGCAGAGCATTTGGTTTTAAGTGAGGTAGCCAAACCGGAGCCTAAATCCAATGAAGTATTAATTAAGATCCGTGCTACCTCAGTTACCACTAGCGATGTTTTAATAAGGGGCCTTAAAGCTTCCCCCATTGCGAAGTTTATGGTTCAACTCATCTTTGGCTTTGGCAAACCTCGTAATCCCATTTTAGGAATGGTGAGCGCCGGGGTGGTGGAAGCCAAAGGGGCTAAGGTGACGCAGTATAAGGTGGGGGATGAGGTATTTGCCTATGGATCCATGTCGCCAACTAAAAGGCATTTTGGTTCTTATGCGGATTATATCTGCTTGCCAGAAAATTGGAATATCGCTCTGAAACCTAAGAATAGAAGCTTTGAGGAAGCGGCAGCGATTCCCTATGGAGGTTTATTGGCTTCTCATTTATTAACCAAAGCCTCTATCAAGAAAGGAAATAAGATTCTGATTTATGGGGCTTCGGGAAGCATCGGTACCATGGCCATTCAATTGGCGAAGTATGCGGGTGCAGAAGTAACCAGTGTTTGCAGCAGTGCTAATTTCGATCTGGTAAAATCCCTGGGAAGCGATAAGCATATTGACTATAAGAAGGAGAACGCTGAGCTTGATTTAGAGCGCTATCATTATGTTTTTGATGCCGTTGGAAATAGCAAGTCATCTAAGCTTAAGGAGCTGAGCAAAAAGGCCTTATTGCCAGGAGGGAAGTATATATCTATTGATCATGGTACTCCCTTAAGTCCGAAAGTGGCCTTCCTCAAATTAAAGTCTCTGACCGAAAAAAATTGGATTAAGCCGGTGATTGATCGGGTTTATCCATTGGAGCAAATGGTTGAGGCACATCAATATGTTGAGGCCGGACATAAGAGAGGTAATGTGATTATCAGCCTTTAAAATTTAGAGTATGAAGTCACCAAAAACAGTGGCCCGCATCTTTGGGGTCTTTTTTATCCTGGCCTTTTTGTCCTATGGTATTGGTAATGGTTTTATTGCCAATCTTTTAAACAAGAGTAATGCTTTTGAGCTTATCCAGGAAAAGGAATCCACATTTATCTTGAGTTATATCCAAATGGCATTAGTCCACACCCTTGTAAATATAGGTTTGCCGGTGCTGATGTTACCGATCTTAAAGCCATTTGGGAAAACTTTGACTTACGGCTACCTCAGTGCGGGTATCGCAGCAACTCTGATTCTGATTGTTGGGGCTATTTTCCTTTTACTGAATATTCCTTTAAGCTCAATAGCTCTTGGTGCTGAGGCAGGAGTGCAAGGCAATTTTGACCTAATAAGCCAATTGCTGATCAAAGGAAACTTTTATGCTTATCAAACAGGGATGACCATTTGGGGAATGGGCGGTATCCTCTTTTGCAGCTTGATGTATCGCTCCCAGATTGTACCAAGATTCTTTGCCTTTTGGGGAATGCTGGGCTATTTGATATTTGGTATTGGCACCCTTGCAGAGCTTTTTGGATATGAAATTGGACTCCTATTATCCCTGCCCGGTGGTTTGTTTGAAATTACACTGAGTATTTGGTTAATTCTTAAAGGGTTTAAAGCTCAAGCGCTGCAGCTTTCCTAGTTAATACCCTTGGCGATGCGCTTGCGGATTCTGCTCAAGGATTCGGGTTTAACCCCAATATAACTGGCAATTTGATATTGGGGAATCCTTTGCAATAAGCTGGGCCTTGAACTAAGCAATTTGAGATAACGTTCTTCAGGACTGTCGGTATAATAGGAATTTAGGGCATCTCTCTGTTCTGCGAAGGCCGCTTCCATAATGGTTCTTGAAAGGGTTTCGAAGCGCGGGAATTTTTTAAAAAGAGCCTGAGCCTGCTCTTCGTCCCCTTGAACCACCTGGCAATCTTCAACGCAAACCCAATTATGCTTGGCGGGAATTTGTTGATCAAAACTATTGAGAGAAATCGCCCACTGCTCTTCGGTATAAAAGTTGGTGGTTTTTTCTTCACCATCGGCAAGGATGTACTCACGGATACATCCTTCAAGAATAAAATAGGTACTACCCGAGATTTGACCTTCCCTTAATAGATAGTCTCCTTTTTTCAAGCTGCGAGTTTGCATGCTAAGTGCGATTGCATTGGCCTCCTCAGTTGTGAGGGGCGATATTTTGGAGAAATAAGAGACAAACTTATTGTCCATGTACTATTATTTGTTTTGAATTGTAGATCAAATGGAAGCCTAATTAGAGGTAAAAATCTTTTTCCCGGACCTTGATTGTGGTGAGTTCTACAGTATGTCCATCGGGATCTTTGGTATAAAGGGAATCAAAAAAGTGATGGTCTTGAATTTCAAACACTAAATTTAAAGCAGCGTAGTGTTTGCATGCTTTTTCGAATTTCTCTCGACTAACATTAAAGGCAAAGTGATCGATTTTAATGTTTTTGGACTCCGGGTCTAGCTTTGGGTCTAGTTTGTTGGCGGGGAATAAGGCAAGGCCAGTTTTTCCGGCAAGTAAAAAAATGGGATAGTCTCCCCATTCACTTAGTTGGTATTTCTTTAAGCCCAGTACTTTTTCATACCATAAAACGGATGCTTCTATATCCGCAACTCTTAGGGCGACATGATCTAAGAAATCAATATGAATAGGGCTTTTAGGCATTTGTGGAAGTTTTTAATGCTGGAGTTTGAGTTGGGGTATTCATTACTATAGCAGTAAAATTCTGTTTTGCCTACAAGTTAAAAGGAAACTCATTTTGACTCTTAATTTTTCTTGTCAGAAATGATTCCGAAAATCGCATCCGCAATCAGCCGAGCACCTTTAGGTGACCAATGCGTATCATCATAATAGTAGATATCCTTTTCACTTGCAATCTGCTTTTGGAGAATCTCAAATGCTTTAACACTGCTGAAAGGCTTGGGGTATGCATTAAAGTGACTGAAAAATAAAGGCGCTTTCAATTGCTCTTTTCCGCTTAGATAAGGATAGTATAGGTCGTATTTATCGGGGCTGATAAGTGAGAGCAATTTGATTCCTTGCTGCTTCAGCAGCTTGTCAATCTTACTTAAAGCTTCGATACTGTGTATTGTCTGATCGGCATTGTTCTTTGAGTCCAGCTTATTGATGTCCTCCTGATAGATTAGGATATTCTTCGGTTCATGGGAAAAAAGCTCCGGACGGCTGGACGGGAAGATATAAGTTTGGGAATAAGGTGGCTTGGCACTATACAGGTACTGCAGGTTGCTAAGCGGTATTTTAAAAAGGGCGTCGGAGAAGAATTCTACTTCCAGTTTGGGAGGAATGTTCTCATGTTCCTTAATCTGTTTTTGGAGGCTGTCTAGATTCAGGCTGGCATTGAAGTCCAAATCTTGCGTGATTTGATTGAAACTACGCTCCACCGACTGCAGTACTACATAGTCCACTTTTACCCGCTCAAAAAATCGAGAATTACTTAATTTAATTAGGGTTTGAATAGGATTGACTCCTGAAATAAAGCGATCTACATGTAGTACCCTCAGACCCTGATGGGCCAAGAAGTTTTTATAGCCCAATTTCCCCTGTTCTGAAAAGGAATCCCCAATGATGAGAACATCAAATTGAGTGTCCTCTTCCAGATTGATTTCCGAAAGCAAGTGGTATTTCTTTTCTAATTGAAATTGACTTCGAATTTCAGTTCGTGGACAGGGATTGTTATAGAGATAAGCCAAACGGGCCAGGTCTCCTTCTGTCGGATCGTACATCAAAGAGTTAAAGAGGTACAGGCCAATGAATGGGAGGCAGAATGCAGCTATTTTAAGGACAAACTTTTTCATTACCATTTCTAAAATTGAAAATAGATGAATTGTTGTTCCTTGCCTCCAAACCAAAAGAGCGCTGCAATTAGGCTCAGATACATTAGGTAACGGAGGGGTCTTCTCCACTTCAATCCGATTTGCTGCAAAGCGAATTGATCTTCTCTGCCTAGCCATTCAATTACTAAAAAGAGTAGTAGCAAAATCAGCGTTGCTTTAGGTAGGATCTCAGGTAGGGAGAATAAAGAAGTTGAAAATATTTCAGCGAAATAGTGGAGGGCATGTTCCAGGTTCTCGGCTCTGAAAAATACCCAAGCCAGAACCGTTAAGCCAAAGGTTAAAAGGATTTTTAATAGTTCCTTAAGCTTGATGGGATTTCCATTAGAACCTACAATGTCTAGGTGCTTGCGATTATTTTGACTCAGTAATAAGGGGAGGAAATACAGGGCGTTTAAGGCTCCCCAAATAATGAAAGTCCAATTGGCACCATGCCAAAATCCACTCACGAGGAAAATCACAAAGGTATTGCGGACTTTTAGGGCGGTACTGCCACGACTGCCTCCCAGGGGGATGTAGAGGTAATCTCTAAACCAGGTGGAAAGAGAGATATGCCAACGCCGCCAAAACTCGGCGATATCGCGAGAGAAATAGGGGAAGGCAAAGTTCCGACTTAAATTGAAGCCGAAGAGACGCGCCGTACCAATGGCGATATCCGAATAACCGGAGAAGTCGCCATAGATCTGAAAGCTGAAAAATAGCGCCCCCTGCACTAAGGTGCTCCCGGAAAAGTGATCGGAGTTGTTGAAAATGAGGTTGGCGTATTCCGCGCAGTTATCCGCAATCACGATCTTCTTAAACAAACCCCAGAGGATTTGGCGCAGTCCATCCACCGCTTTTGAATAATCGAAGCTGCGGCTTTTATAAAATTGCGGTAATAGCTGAGTGGCTCTTTCAATCGGGCCTGCTACCAATTGAGGAAAGAAGCTCACAAAGGCACTAAAAGCTATAAAGTCATGGGTGGGATTTAGCTTTCGTTTGTAAACATCGATCGTGTAACTAAGGGTCTGAAAGGTGTAGAAGCTAATCCCCACTGGAAGTATCAGGTTCAGGGAACTGGCATTGAGTTCGGTGCCGAAGAAGGAAAAGGAGGCTTTGAAATTCTCTAGAAAGAAATCGTAATACTTAAAGAAGCCTAAAAGTCCGAGATTCACCAGCAGGCTGATCCAAAGCAATGCTTTTCGTGAACCGCGAGCGTCTGTGTTCGACAGTTTCAGTCCAACAGCATAATCAACAATGGTGCTTAATAGTATGAGTCCTAAATAGCGCCAATCCCACCAGCCATAGAAGAAATAGCTGGCTCCTACAATCAGGAGGTTTTGAAGCTTGATTTTTTCTTTAGGGATTAGCCAATAGAGAATAAAAACTATTGGCAGGAAAACCACAAAGTCGATGGAGTTGAAAAGCATTAATTTAAATCTCTTGAGCGGTTATATCCGTAAGGTTGCTTTTCCTGGGCATTGCTTAGTGCTTTGGGCTAAAATAAGGATTTGCGCTTCGAAAAATAAATAGACTTTCGGTCGCAAGTGTTTTTCATTTTGGCTTGACCCAAAACGAAACAAAAGGTCAAGGCCCCTGAAAGGCGATTCCTTTGGACCGCCGCTTCTTGGGTCGGGCCAGTTTGATTGATGATTTTCTTTGGGTGGAAATCCTCTTTCAAGCGATTTTGAGTCCTGGGTACTACCCTGCGAACGGCTATCGCTGCTCAGGTGCCGGAGGCTCCGAAACGATGCTTTAAGGAGGGGATGAGGTTTTGTGCAGGATTCTGCCAAATTCTGGAGTTTGTAGCGGCCATCATTTGGAAGATTCGGCCTTTCCCCAGTGATAGTTCCGAGCTTCGCGGAATTGCGTCCGCCGCAGGCGGAAGGAGCACGAAGCGAAAAGCGAAGAACGGTTTTGATGACTAAAAAGGAATCAAAAATCATCTAGGGAAAGGCCTAGGGTTTTTGAATACTTTTTGGCCAATGTAAAAAGTATTAGGGAGCTTTTTTAGGAAATTAGGTTTTGCGTGATGGGATACTTTTTTCTTGATAAAAAAGTATCCAAAAAATCAAGGCCCCTGAGAGGCGATTCCCTTGGACCGCCGTTTCTTGGGTCGGGCCAGTCTGATTGATGTTGTTCCTTGGATTGGGGGTTTTCTTTCAAGCGAATTTGAGTCTTAGGTACTACCCTGCGAACGGCTATCGCTGCTCAGGTGCCATAGGCTCCGAAATTATGTTTTTAGGAGGGGATGATGTTTGGTGAAGGATTCCACTGAACTCTATTTGTGACAGCTGATGACATTTGGAAGATGCGGTCTTTACTTTGAGATATTATTTAATGCTCTTTAATTTTTTTGAAAATTGATGTGAACTCTATCTCGTCTAAAAGGTGTTCAATAATTTCTTCAATCTCTATCCTTGAAGCCCGTTCTACAAGAATCATGTCGGAGGCCCAAAAGAATCGCCCATTCAGGCATTCACCGGATTTCTGATTCTTCATTCTTAGGGCCACAATGTTTTCATAGGTAAAGAATGTTGCTGCATATCGGTTGTTATCCTGCAAAGTGACAATCACGTCTGTATTGTCATTTGATTCTTCGCTTTCAATCCAAATGTTTTTGATTGAAGAGTTCATCCTTTTCTGGCTATGGTATGTAAAGAGATTAGTGCTGCCTGTAAATATGAATTGAAGGAGGTTTTGAGATTAGATCAATTCTAATTCCATCATACCTTTTCAAAAAACTGAACTGCAAAAGCGCAGAAGTCAATAATCACATCTTTGTCAAGGTCAAATTCTTTTCGATTTCCTAAATAGTTTTTTGATGTGGGTGATATTTCTTGTCCTCCATTTAACTCACTTACTGTAATGCATTTGATATGCTTCTTGGAAACCAGGATTATATAGGCATTTTCGTATGGATAGTTTTTAGGTAAATCACTCGCTTTATAGGCACCACTGGCTCTGAATTTTACTTCAATGAAATAAACTGACTTTGAGCGTGGGTCTTGAATTACAAAGTCAGGCATGCGCCTAATTTCTTGGGCCACATCGGATCGGACACCTTTTAACAGCTCCATGATTCCTGGAATTGTGTTTTCCATGCCATACCTAAAAACATTATATCCAAGACTTAGAAACAATTCTTGGATTAGGGTTTCAGCAATACGCCCTTTAATCATACTGTAGCGATAGTTAAAATCTCTATCGCTCAATCCTTTTGATTCGTCTTCGATCACTTCATTAAAACTCCTTCCACTGGAGTTTTGATCTTTATAACATTTGTAGCAAAGTCCACCGTTAAACTTGGTGTAGCTACCACATTCAATACATTCAGCCATGGTTTTAGCTCAGGTTAATTTTTTTAAATTTCAGGTTTACAGTGCTCCTTCTAACCTGTTAGCGTTAAAAGTCAGTTGCTATCTTTTTTTAATAATTATCTAAGTTCTTTTGATTCCCTAAATATCTTTTTACCGAAAACTTAGGCGTTTTTTTGTCCTTGAAGCTTTAAGCCATCGAAGCAGAAGATTTCAAAGCAAAGGTTTCAGGGCTAGTCCGTTTAAACTTTAAATAATGATTAGTTTAATACCTATTCTCAATCTTCAATTCTTCGATAATCAAATCTTGAAGCGCTTTTAACTCTTTGTTGATATTGAGCTTTTCTTCCTCTTCTTTCTTTAAGACGGACAAGACTTCAAAACTGAAGTTCTCTTCACCATATTGATTCCAATCCTTTTGTAAATCTTTGTTTCGATGGTTACCAAACTTGAGTTCCATTTTATGGCGGTTCCATTTGGATTCCATGTCCACACTATGGTCAATAAGGGATCTCCCGTTTATGGTACATTTTAGTTGAAAGACGCCTCTGGGGAATTCCATTTGTTTGTATTCGTCCCTAAGCTCTTTTTTAGTTTTCATTTTGATGTCATTTCGATTAATACAAAGGTTAAGGCAATAATCGCAGGCAAAGCTTGAATAATGAATATTTTTTTAGCGGCCGTAAGCGCACCAAAAATCCCGGCGATCACTACACAGCCTAGGAAAAACAAACGAAGATTGATTTGCCAATCCATATCCCTTATCAGGAAGGACCAGATTAATCCAACGGCTAAAAAGCCATTATAAAGACCCTGATTTGCGGCCAATCCCTTAGTTCTAGGAAATAGATCTGCGGGTATTGATTTAAAGGCCTTTCTACCTCGTGTTTCCCAGGCAAACATTTCTATCCATAAAATGTACAAATGCTCTAATGCAACCAAGGCGGTTAATATATCGGCGGTAATTTCAATCATCTTTAAATGGTATTGGGTGATTTTTAAACTAAGATAAAGCAAGTCCTGGAGTAGCCCAATGATAATTGAAGTTCCATAGATCTATCCTGGTCGATTTTTCATTGACTTTGGCTGGTCAAACCATTTCTATTTTGTTAATCTTCTTCCATACTGGATACCTCTAATGAGTGACTTCATGTGCCGAGTTTTAGGTAGTACTTTTTTCTTGATAAAACCGAAGGCTTCTAGCCTGAGCTCTCAAATTCCATTGAAAATTTATAAGGCATTTGAAAAAGTATTCAAAAAATCAAGGCCCCTGAGAGGCGATTCCTTTGGACCGCCGCTTCTGGGGTCGGGCCAGCCTGATTGATGGTTTTCTATGGGGTTGAAGTTTTCTTTTAAGCGAATTTGAGTCCTGAGTACTACCCTGCGATCGGCTATCACTGCTCAGGTGCCAGAGCCTCCGAAACTAAGTTTTAAGGTTGGGGTGAAGTTTAGTGAAGGATTCGGCTAAATACTGGAGTTTGCAGCTCCCATCATTTGGAAGATTCGGCCTTTCCTCAGTGATAGTTCCGAGCTTCGCGTAATTGCGTCCGCTGCAGGCGGAGAGAGCATGGAGCGAAAAGCGAAGAACGGTTTTGATGACTAAAAAGGAATCAAAAATCACCTAGGGAAAGGCCTAGGGTTTTTGGGTACTTTTTGGCCAATGCAAAAAGTATCACCCAAAACAAAAGGTCAAGGCCGCTGGGAGGCGATTCCCTTGGACCGCCGTTTCTTGGGTCGGGCCAGCCTGATTGAAGTTTTTCCTTGGATTGGGGATTTTCTTTTAAGCGAATTTGAGTCCTGAGTGCTACCCTGCGAACGGCTATCGCTGCTCAGGTGCCGGAGGCTCCGAAACGATGCTTTAAGGAGGGGATGAGGTTTTGTGCAGGATTCTGTCAAATTCTGGAGTTTGTAGCGGCCATCATTTGGAAGATTCGGCCTTTCCCCAGTGATAGTTCCGAGCTTCGCGGAATTGCGTCCGCCGCAGGCGGAAGGAGCATGAAGCGAAAAGCGAAGAACGGTTTTGATGACTAAAAAGGAATCAAAAATCATCTAGGGAAAGGCCTAGGGTTTTTGGATACTTTTTGGCCAATGCAAAAAGTATCAAAGAGCTTTCTTTTGGAAATGAAGTTCTGCTTTTTGTTTGGGTGATACTTTCCTTGATACAACCGAAGGCTTCTAGCCTGAGCTCTCAAATTCCATTGAAAAATAAAGAGTCATTTGAAAAAGTATCCAAAAGATTAAGGAAGCTTGAAGGCGATTCGAAATTACCTGAACCTCCGGTCGGTTCTTTCGACCACAGAAGCTTGGGTTGTATGTGGTTCTAACCTTTAGTGGATGTGTATTGCGCTTCATTTTTTCTTGATAAAACCGATGGCGCAGCCAGAGCTCACAAATTCCTTTGAGTTTAATAAAGATCATTTGTAAAACGAAGCAAAAAATCAAGGCCCCTGAGAGGCGATTCCTTTGGACCGCCGCTTCTTGGGTCGGGCCAGCCTGATTGAAGTTTTTCCTTGGATTGGGGATTTTCTTTTAAGCGAATTTGAGTCCTGAGTGCTACCCTTCGAACCGCTATCGCTGCTCAGGTGCCGAAAACTCCGATACATTGGTTTTAAGGAAGGGCTAATGTTTTGAGCAGGATACCAACGAATACGGATAAATAGTTTTGGCCAATGCAAAAAGTATTAAGTGAATAGATTTTGGGCCATCCAATCTAATATTCCGGTTTAAGGCACGTGTATGTGAACTGATTGTTTCGATCAAACTTGAAAAGAAAGAGAACAGGTCTTTTAAATCCAAATTCTAAGTCTGTTCTATCCGTAGTCGCTAAAATAATATCATTGGAGTATCGAATGAACCAAACTGAAATGTCGGACCTCTTTTTTGATGACAATGGATCTAAGCAGCTGGAGGTAAATTTAATAGTGTCAGACACATATTTATTCTTGTGAGTTTCAATTAGAGAAAAAATGCTATCATCTTCCATCGATAATATGCTGTCTTTGCTGATGTCTATTTCCATTGCCAAAAGCTCTAATCCCATTATTGGCAGGATTTGTTTGTTCATTACCGATGCAGAAACTCCGATGCGGTGCTTTTGTACCTGGTGATATTTAAATAAGCTGGTGTCTGCTTTTAAGAAGTCCAATACGATTTGGTACTGTTCACAATTGCGATCTGATTCTACCCGAATTTCTTGTCCGAAAGCAAGGTAGTTTGTAAGAAGAATAAAAGAAGTGATAAATTGTTTCATGGGATCAGGCTGGCGTAAGGTTTATGGTGCGGATCACTTATTTCATTTGGTGTTATTCATTTTGAAAGTAATTTTTATTTCCGGATTTGGTCTACTGTCTTAATAAGCCTTATTCATCCGAGATTTGATAAGGGTTTACCACATCCTATATTCTTCAGTGATGTCAAGTCCTTCTGGAATCCTGAAGCCAGTTGATTGTACCACTTTTTCAATAAAAGCACATAAGTCTGCTCTTTCAGTTGACTCTATAAAGCTTGAGTCTTGGTTAAGCTTATTTATGGATTTTACCAACTTAGTGGTCTCTGCGTATATCTTACTTGCAGATTTTTTAGCCGTGTGTTCGGAAATTAGAGCAAGGTAGTTTTTCATAAATTCGATCAGTTCATTTTTCTTAGGCTCATCTTTGGTGTCAATGCTCCATCGATTTAGAAAACTAAGATCTCCCGCTGCTTCAATATTCTTTAAGTTTTCAGGTCTTAGGTTTTTCTTTTGCTCCCTTAAAGTTGCTGTAAGCTTGATTTTCAGTTTCTCACTTTTTTCAAATTCACGAACCCGAATGAAGTCAAGCTTAAAGTCATCGAGAAAGGAAATTTGAAGTTTGTAGTCTTCCATCCAAAATATCCAGTTATGTCTTTTAACACTACCGGGCATTGAGCTTGGTTCGGAAGTGATTTTTTCTTTAGGCTTGGTATTTAGTTTCCGAAGTACATCCTCTTGAGAATCCCCAATTTTTAAACCATGCACCCCTTCCAAGATATTGGACATTAGGGTTATTTCCATCAGAATAATTTCTTCTTCCTCATGAATGCCAATCGATTTAGGCTTTCCAAAACCAGCAGGATAGGCATAATTAGCCCCTTTAAAACCTAAGTAAAGATCTTTAGAAGCATTTGAAGCAGTGGCTGTCATGATCTCTCCTTTAGAGTTCAAAAAAGGCTTTTCAGGATAATTGATTTCAAATAGTTCAATTAGATGGAGAAGCTCTTTAGTGTGATAGGAATGCCCAAAGAGATTAATGAATCTGTTCATTTCTTGGTGGTATTAAGGTTTTGAAGGGGGCTTTAAATGGTTTAGCTGAGCTAATTTATTTATGCATGCGAAAACCAAGGCTAGCTTTGAAGTGAAAACCCTGCCTTCCGGCTGACTGGTTTATTGGCGAATCTTCGATTATCATATGTGTTGTTACGAGCCGTTCTTTATTTTTTTGAAGTTTTCTCCATAGTACTCGTACTTCACGTACAAAGAAGGGAAAATCAAAATGCCCGAATACCATTCTTCTTCTGAGTCCACAATTAAGTTGTTGTCGATGTGGCCAATCCGCGTCCGTTGTCGGGTTAATGTTTTCAGAATTCCATAAAGGTCGTTTTCCAGATGCACTTGGCGATTTAAAACGAAGTAATTGTTTTTCAGCCTCCCCTTAAGAACTTTCTCAAATTCAAGATTCTTATTTCGAAAAACTCTGACTTTTATTTGTCGCGTATTCAGGGTTACTAATTCAACCAACAGAGTGTCATCGTCTTCATAGGAGAGATGATCTAAGTAGTAGTTGATTATTAAAAAGTCCGCAAGAGTTGGTTTCCATGAAGAATCAGGTCTTGCTGAGTAAATCCCATTTATCTCAATAAAATTTTCCTGATCAAGTTTGTCGGTCTTTGTGGTAGTTTCATTTAACGCGACACAAGAGGTTAGAAATAAACTTGATATGACCAGAACTCTCTTCATTTCAAGTGATAGGTAAAGGTTTGCATAGGGCTTGTGGCGGTTCAGCTGCGCTGAAATTCAATTCGAAGCAATCCTGCTTTCCGGAACCAAACTTAGCTAGGGAGCGAAAACTCTGCTTGTCGACAGGCATGCTTGCTGGTAGCCGTTCACCCGCCATAAGCTATATGTGTTGTTGTGAGCCGTTATTTTTTATTATTAGTGTCAATAGGTGTTATGGTTGATTCATTCAGTTCGTCTTTCTTAATTGCTTGTTCTGTCTGTGATTTGGATTGATTAGGCCAAATTAGGGCTTTAACTTTCGGTCCAACCCAAATTCCTAATACAAAGATTAAGAAGCCGGCAATTAAGTTGATAAAGAAGGAAACTACTCTCTCAATATTTCTGCTTTTTCCAACAGTCTTTTCTAATTGATTTATCAAAGGCTGAATTTTTTCTTCTTCTATTTCTGCAAGCTTTGAATACTCTTCATAAGTCTCCTTTAACTCTTTTACTTTTTCAGTTCGTTCATTTAGGTCACTTTCAAGATCTGCAATCAGTTTAGAAGTTTCTTTAAGAGATTTATATGCCTTTTCAATTTTGGTATTAATCGATTTTTTTCCTTCCCTTAACTCTATGAAAATGTCGAACAACTCAGGTCCAGGAATTATAGGCATGGTTCTCAGAATCATTCGAGTGAGCTTATTCGATAGGCTTTTGGTTATAAATGGTTCCTTGATTTTCATGTCATTTTTATGGCTCACAACGTTTAGTATAAGCGGACATTTAAATGCCGCTTATATGTTGTTATGCACTTTTAACTGAATCGAGTTCAACATCATATGCTCTCAACCCATTATTACTAAAACCCAAATAGAATATTACATTTTTATTTATGTCCTTGTCTTTCGATAGACCTCCAATAGCACGGGCTGGAACAAAAAATGCAGATAGCCCACAACTTAGCTCTATTGAACCCGCCTCTGGTCCTTTAATTGCCGAGATTTTTCCTTTAACTTTTTTAAGACCCGATGCATTGAATTTGTATTCATTGCCAGGTTCTTTAATAACTGCCGTTTTGAATGGGATTAATCTACCAAGAGATGAACCATTGCCATACCATTCATAACAATGAGTTCTGTACGGTGTACTTCTCTTTCGTTCGCTTAACTCTTGAATCAATTTCTCGGCTTTTGGGACGGAAGCTGATGTTCCATCAATTGCCTGTATTGTATGGAGGGCTCCTAAGTAGTATAACGATTCATCACTATCTGATGCAGATCGCCAATTTGAGATTTTATCAATTGCACTATTAATATCAATATTGGAGGTCTGTCTAGCTGCCTGAAACCACAAGAATATATTATGACCGTTATCCGGTTCATCTCTTAAGTTTTCTTGTATTAATTTAATAATTTTCTCTATGTCTTTCTTTTCTATTGAATTCCATGAGTTTGCTCGCCTCACATATGCTCTTATTAATGACCGTCTTATTATTGCTTTGTTACCATCGGGCTTTGAAAGTAAATTATTCCAGCCTTCAATTACTGAAGAAAAATTCTCATATAGTTGTTGAACTTTAATATCGCATTCCTCTATGTACTGATTGTTTTCTTGAGGTTTAGTATAAAGTCGTATATCTTCTAAAAGTTTTTCTGCTAAGTCCAGTTTTTCTTGATACCATGAATTTAGATTTCTTAAATACTCAGATCTAGACTGATATTTACTTGTTCTGAACCCAAAATCAATAGTATTGATTAATAGTTGGATATCAGAAATATATCCATGTTGGTTATAAGGATTTATTTCTCTACACTCCTCAAAATTGAGGTTAGCCTCATCTACAAGATTATAGATTTCTTGAATTACTTCTGTTGACGGAATCTGATTATGTCTCAGGCTTCTCATTTTATCATTTGCAATTGACCTTAAACACATGCCTTTCATATGAAAAAGCAATGAGTCTTTACCATTTGATAGATCTATTGCGTTGTTGATTGCAATTACCGCCTCCTCGAAGTTTTTCATTTTCAAACTATAAAATCTCGCAAGGTGGGCCCAAAAATGCGAAGACTCTGGAAAAGATTCTGTCAATTGCAAAAATATTCGCAAGCGTGATTCATCTGACGTTAATCCATTCTCCATGAAATTGGAAAAGGAAGACTCTTCTTCCTTACCCAATACTTCTTGGTTATCCCTATATACAAAAAGTCGTTTTAGTAGTTCAGATTCGTTATCCGATGGAATTGAAGACTTATGAGCCATTAATTTAATAAGATCAATAGCAAGGTCAACTAGATTATATCTCCATGAATCATTATTCTGGTTGTTTCCTGATAAAAGCTGAATTAGCAACTCTTGTGCTACTAGATAATGCAGTGGTCTCCATTTAATATCCTCGGTGTTTATTAGCATCGACATTAAATTTTCATTCATGTACTCCTCAATTTTAATGACTGAATTTTCTGAAGTCATGAACAATGATGAAAACAACTGAGATGATGTTGGTTTTTGCCCGTAGTAATAACATAACGCTATAATCGAAAGAGCCTTCTTTTGCACCTGCGTACAAGCAATAAGATTCTTTTTAACGAAATTTTTTAGACCTTCAAAATTTTCCTCGAATGCAGTTAAGCCAATGTAAAAAGGGTGTCTTTCAGCTGGTAGTGAGCTTTGAAGTAGGTTATTAAGTTCAATCGATTTTTCAGGAATGAGTTCTTTATATTTTGTAATAAAAGTTTGGAACTCAAGATCTGTGAGAATATCTTCTATATAAAAATCCCCTTTTCTTGCTTGATCTTTTCTTTGTGTCACAAGGGAAACACAAGGGAAGTTCCTACTTAAAAGTTCGTTTATTAAACGTTCAGTTTCATCACTATTAAGTACAGAAGTATCTATAACAATTAGAACCGATTTTTTTGTTAATTCGAAGACTCTGTAAATTTTATCGACCGTAACAGTCGGGCGATAGTTTTTAAGAATTAGCACTGGAAAATCATTTTTCAATTCCCAGGCAACTCTTCGAGAAATTGTTGTGCCACCAATTCCCGGGTGATGAGATAATATAATCTTTTCTGTACCTCTTCCTCTTAATAGCTTTTCTAATTTTCTTTTAATTGAATCCGTTTTCTCTCTACGCACATCATGGCCAAGATGTAATCCTGGCCAAGTGATTTGATCCCCTTTAAAAAAGCGATCCTTATCTGATAGGTTATTGTCGGCTAGGTCAACTCCATCTAGGATATTTCTATGAACGATTTCAAAATCTTCTGATATCCACCTAAAGTCAGCATCCTCAATTGATATGAACTCTTGATCCTTGGAGGGCAATGTTCGTAGATATTGTTCAATTGAACTTTTGAAGTTTCGAATTCTTAGTATTCCATCAGAAATTTTTGGAATTGATATTTCAATTGATTCTCCTTCGTATATTTCAGTTAAATGTAAGCTTCCCTTAAAACCGAACTGTTTAAAAGTAGAGGAATAGGATTAATTTTAAACAGTCGATTATGAGAAAGAGTAAGTTTTCGCCAGAGAAGATTGCCAGGGTCTTGAAAGAGTTTG
>Ga0189275_100114_pt1 | contig 122132 bp, 91 predicted proteins | sample N19A6minimetaG_FD_130329 | JGI IMG/M metagenome (GOLD analysis project Ga0189275, IMG submission 130329) | Marine microbial communities from the Costa Rica Dome - N19 A6 mini metaG | ecosystem: Environmental > Aquatic > Marine > Oceanic > Photic zone | place: Costa Rica: the Eastern Pacific...
ATCATATCATCTTTTGATTTTTCGGGAGATAAATAAGAATACATCGCAGGAATCACATAAAGTGTTAAAAGACTTCCGATAATTAATCCACCAATTACAGCAATACCCATAGAAGTTCTACTCTCAGCGCCGGCTCCGAGTGCTAATGCGATTGGTAAAATCCCCAAAACAGTAGAAATACTCGTCATCAAAATTGGACGAAAACGAGAGGCTGATGCATCCATTATAGCCTCTCTGATTGAAAGCCCTTGAACCTGTCTTTGATTTGCAAATTCTACAATTAATATTCCATTTTTGGTTACCAAACCAATAAGCATGATCATACCTATTTGACTGAAAATGTTTAATGTTTGTCCGAAGTACCACATGCTTACTAAAGCTCCGGAAAGTGCAAGAGGAACGGTTAACATAATCGTGAATGGATCTCTAAAGCTTTCGAATTGAGCCGAGAGCACTAAATAGACCAGCAGCAAGGCCAAAAAGAAAATAAACAATAAACTCGATGAACTTTCTACGAAATCTCTGGAAGGTCCGGATAAACTGGTTGAAAATGTATTATCTAAAACATTAGCTGCTATTACCTCCATTGCTTCAATTCCATCAGAAATTGTTTTACCGGGAGCCAGCGCTCCTGAAATAGTTGCAGAAGCATATCTGTTATACCTGTATAGCTGTGGCGGACTACTTTGTTCAGCTACTCTAACCAAGTTATCAAGTTGAATTAATCTTCCTGAGGCATTTCTTACGAATAAACTTTTTAAATCAACAGGTTCGTTTCTGTTTTTTCTTTCTACCTGACCGATGACCTGATATTGCTTTCCGTTCATAATGAAAAAATCAAAACGTTGACCGCTCAAAGAAAACTGTAAAGTCTGGGCAATATCACGAACTGAAACACCCAAATCTTGAGCTCGTTCTCTATCGATTTCTACCTGAAGTTCAGGTTTATTGAATTTCAGGTCTACGTCTTGATAGGTAAATGTGGGATCATTCCTCACGGCTTCAAGAAAATCTGGAATAGCGCTTTTCAATCGGTCAAAATCTTGATTCTGAAGCACAAATTGAACAGGTAAACCTCCGCCTCCACCGCCGATAGTTTGTTCTTGAGATACGAAGGTTTGGGCTCCACTTAATGCTTTTACTTTTTCCGTTAAATCATCCGCTACTTGATTTTGAGAACGATCTCTTAGCTCAGGATCTTTCAAAATAGAGAATGCAAACCCTGAATTTACCGAACTTGAAGCGCCAAACCCCGGAGAAGTAACAGAAATGACTGACTTTGTTTCAGGGATACTATCTTGGACAAGTTTTACCAGTCGGTCCATATAATTGTCCATATACTCATAAGAAGCACCTTCCGGAGCTTGAGCAAACATTCTTACGCGGCTTCTATCTTCCAAAGGGGCTGTCTCTTGAGGAAGTGTACTCATCAACAAATATATCAATCCTCCACTAGCTAAAATAGTTATTGGTGCCAACCATCTTTTTTTCATGAATGATTCTAGAGAATTTTTATACGCTTTGTTCATTCTTAGGAAAAAAGGCTCGGTGGCATTATAAAAACGATTGTGAGTTTCTCTTTTCTTCAAAAGTTTGGTTGAAAGCATTGGTGTTAAAGAAAGTGCTACAAACGATGAAATTATCACAGCTCCTGCAATTACAACGCCAAATTCCCTAAATAAACGGCCCGTAATTCCACCCAAAAATAGAATCGGCATAAACACGGAAACCAGCGCCGCAGTTGTAGCAATTACAGCGAAAAAAATCTCTTTCGAGCCTAAAATTCCCGCCATCATTGGCTGCTGACCACTTTCTATTTTAGCGTAGATATTTTCCAATACTACTATTGCATCATCAACTACTAAACCAATAGCGAGAACAATTGCCAACAGCGTTAGCACATTGATTGAAAAACCAGCTAAATACATAATGAAAAAAGATCCGATGAGAGCAATCGGAATCACTAGTACCGGAATTATCGTAGTTCTCCAATCTCGCAAGAACAAAAAGATAACTGCTATCACCAAAAAGAATGCGATAAAAATAGTTTGTTTTACTTCGTCGATTGAAGCTCTGACATAAGTTGTAGAGTCAAACCCAATGGCCGTTTCAATATCAGCCGGTAAGTCTTTTTCAATATTTTCGGCTCTTTTATAAAACTCATCCGCTATATCAATTTGGTTAGCACCTGGCTGTGGAATTAAAACAACCCCAACCATTGGAACTCCATCTCTCTTCAGAATTGTCCGTTCGTTTTGCGGGCCTAATTCTGCATATCCCAGATCCCTTAATTTTATAGTACTCCCCGCAGTCTTTTTTACGATCAGGTCATTAAACTCATCTACATTTGTGATTCTGCCCATCGTTCGAACAGTGAGCTCAGTCAGGTTTCCTTCGATTCGTCCTGAGGGCAATTCTACATTTTCGCTTGTTAGAGCATTACGAACATCAATTGGTGTTAAATTATATGCCGCGAGTTTCATTGGATCTAACCACAATCGCATTGAGTATGTTTTATCGCCCCAAATTTGGACGTTACTTACTCCGGGAATTGTTTGAACACGTTCTTTGAAATAGTTCTCAGCTACTTCTGAAAGTTGGAGCAGGTTTCTGGAATCACTTTTAATGTTGAAGAAGAGAATCGGTCTCGCATCTGCATCTGCTTTAGACACAATGGGTGGATCTGCATCAGGTGGAATATTTCCTACTGCTCTGGAAACTCGAGAACGAACGTCGTTAGTAGCAGTTTCAAGATCTACATCCAAATCAAATTCTACGGTAACAGTACTTCTACCTTCACGGCTTACGGAAGTCAAATTCTTAATTCCGGCAATTCCATTGATCTGATCTTCAAGTGGCTCCGTGATCTGGGATTCAATAACTTCGGCATTGGCTCCAATATAACTTGTACTAACGGTAACAATAGGAGGATCAACAGCAGGATATTCTCGAATTGGAAGGTAATTAAAGCCAATAATTCCAAATAATACAATAACTATCGAAAAAACAGTTGCGAGAACAGGTCTTCGAATGCTAAGCGACGATAAACTCATACTACTCTCCGTTTATGCTTTTAACACTAACTTTCATCTGTGGGCGCACTTGAAGCAATCCTGTTGTCAGAACCGTATCACCAACTTGAACTCCCTCAGTTATTTGTACTTTGGATTCGTTCCTCAATCCTGTAATTACACTCTGTGGCTGCACCACTCCATTTTTCAGTAGAAATACCTTTTGGCCTTGAAGTTCAGGAACTAAAGAAATGGTTGGAACCATTTTAGCATTTTCTATAGTCTTTAACGTTAGTTCAAGATCGGCGAATGCCCCCGGAAGTAATTTCCCATCAGGATTAGAACTCCTTGCTCTTACTTGTAGCGTTCTCGTTTCTGTGTCAATTCTCGGCTCTTTCGCATAAACTTCAGCTATTAAAGCTTCATTTATTCCCTGAACCGTAAAGGTTACTTTATTACCTACTTCCAACTGAGATGCATAGCGTTCCGGAATTGAAAAATCAATCTTAATAGGATCTATATCTTGTAATGTAGCAATCCTTGAACTTGATGTAATATAACTTCCATCACTAACATACTTTAACCCAAGTTTACCTGTAAATGGGGCTCGCACTTCGGTTTTTTCAATCTGAGCATTTATCAGAGAAACTTCTGCTCTTAAAACATTTACTTCATTTAAAGTAGCGTCGTATTCTTCCTGACTGATACCTCCTTTTTCCAATAATTGCTTTTGACGTTTCTCACGATCTTCTGCTAAGTTCAATCTGAAATCAGCTCGCTTTAGTTGTGCCTTTAATTCGCTGTCATTTATTTTTACTAGCAGCTCACCTTTTCTGACGTCTTTCCCCTCTTGCAAATAAATTTTCTGAATCAAGCCAGAGCTTTCACTAGCCAATTCTACTTCTTCATTTGATGTGAGTGTACCGGTAGTAAAAATTTTATCCTCTATTACATCAGGTTTTACAACATATACATCAACATTTAGAGGAACTGTGTTCCCGGAGTTATTCGAGGGCGCCGTCTCAGAAGCTTTTAGATAATCTTTAACCTTTGGAAATGCCAAAAGTCCGATTACTATAATTAAACCTACAATACTTACTGCTCTTTTCATTCAATTATCTTTTTTGTTATTCCGATAAAGATAACTGTAATAATCGTAGAAGCATTCTTAAGCAATGCAAAGCCTTGTAAAACTCTAACTATAGTTCTTTTTAGCAGATCTTAGGTAATCGTTTGTAGATGTTAGATAATTTGATGACAGTTTTATCTATTAAAACTCTTCTGCTAGGTCGGCTCAATTAATTACATCTTTTATCTGTCTATTTCGTCATCGCGGGTGCAGAAAAAAACTACCGTAAAATTTATTAAGGTACATTTTTGTAGTTATCTATATAACGGTGAACGATCCGCGATCTCCTTAACAAAGAGCATAATTATATCGAGAGATACCGGGCAAGTTTGCCCGATATGACGTGCTTTGTTTGATGTTTAGAAACTAATTATTGTCAGCGAACCAGTCTGCCGACAGGCAGGTTACCTGACATTTACGATCCCTCAGCTAATGCCGAGGATCCGGATTGTAAATTTAACTCTTAGTTTTAATAAAAATCCTAATTCCAAGCTTTCGCCGTGGAATAACACTCTAAACTCCACTTAAGAACAAAGACTTACAAATAATCTCTACCAATAAACCCTTTCAGTACTTCTGGCACTCTTACTTTTCCATTCTCTTCCTGATATGCTTCCAATATGGCTGACACTACTCTCGGTAACGCCAATGCAGATCCGTTCAGGGTATGAGCCATTTCAGTACTCTTCTCACCTTTTCTGTAACGAAGTTGCATTCTTCTGGCCTGGAAACTCTCGAAATTAGAGCAGGAGCTCACTTCCAGCCATCTCTGCTGTCCCGGACTCCAAACTTCAAGATCGTACTTTTTGCTTTGCGTAAAACCCATATCTCCTGTACACATTAACAGAGTTCTGTACGGCAATTCCAAAGCTTGTAGTAACTTCTCAGAATGTTCACGCAAACTTTCTAGTTCGTCATAAGAAGTTTCAGGCTTAACAATTTTAACCAACTCCACTTTATCAAACTGATGAAGACGATTCAAACCCCTTACATCTTTTCCATAAGAACCTGCCTCTCTTCTCCAGCAAGGAGTATAACACACATATTTGATCGGTAGGTCACTTTCAGATAAAATTTCATCTCTATGGAAATTTGTAACCGGTACTTCCGCTGTAGGAATCGCAAAAAATTCATCTCTCGGAATTACATACATCATATCTTCTTTGTCCGGAATCTGTCCTGTACCTCGTGCTGAATCTTCATTTACAAAATAAGGAGCTTGTAATTCTGTGTATCCAGCATTCCCCGCTTCATTGATAAAGTAATTGATTAATGCACGTTGAAGTTGAGCAACTGCTCCTACATAAAATGGGAATCCTGCTCCGGTTACCTTTACGCCTCGTTCAAAATCTACCCATCCATAGCGTTCTGTAAGTTCCCAATGTGGTTTTCTCCATTCTTCTTTGTTAGGTTCTCCCCAGCTTGCAAAGGTTTCATTATCGTTTTCGGTAGCTCCAACCGGTACTGATGAGTGAGCAACATTCGGAATTCTGAGTAACATATTCTCTCGTTCCTCTGCCAGACCTTTTAACTTGTCTTCGAGTTCTTTTACATCTTCTTTTAGCTTTGATGTTTCTGCAATAATAGTCTGGGCTTCTTCTTTCTTTCCTTGCCCCATTAATACACCAATCTGCTTTGCCTTGGCATTGCTATCTGTTCTTAAAGCATCAACTTTTTGTACTAAGCTTCTCCATTGTTCATCTTTTTCAATGACTTGATCAACAAGAGCATCTGATTTCTCGCCCTTATTCAGCATTCCTTGCTTAACAGCTTCTTCGTTTTCTTTTATAAAATTGATGTCTAACATTCGATCTGTTGCTTTAAAATTTAAGCTTCAAGATAAGACCATTTCTCCTCTTCTTGAACCCTTTTTTAAAATTTCGTTGATTCAATTTTAAAGTTAGTTCCTGATGTTGCTTACCTAATTTTTTTAGGATATTATCAATCCTGCAAATAATTATTAGGACTACAATAACTATGAGTCATTTATTAGACGATATCGACATTTCCATACTTAATCATCTTCAGGAAAATGGTAGAGCACAACGCAACCAAATTGCAGAACTTGTTGGGCTTTCTGTTCCATCCGTTTCAGAGAGAATGAGAAAACTGGAAGAGCGGGGACTTATAACTGATTATAATGCAATATTGAATTCTAAAGAATTTCATTTTGATATAACGGCCTTCATGTTTGTTGAAGTTGACGGCTCCGATAATTACCCGGCGTTTGTAGATCAAGCTCAAAAAGAAAAAGAAATTTTGGAATGTCATTCCATTACCGGAGACGGTTCTCATTTCCTAAAAGTAAGAACTAAAAATACAGCTTCTTTTGAACGCCTTCTTTCTCGTATTCAATCATGGAAAGGCGTTCATAAAACCCGTTCTAACCTTGTGCTCTCTAGTTTTAAAGAAACTCGTGCGCTTCCTATAGAGCAAGCTACTGAGATCATAAAATAAAAAATTTCAATTACATCAACGAATAACAAGATCTAGGTTCCTTCCTTCAAAGGAATTACTATTGCGTTCAGAAATCAACAGCCAAAGCCTCGTCATCCTTCAGCGAATGCAGAGATGTAGATTATAAATATTACTTCTAGGTGTTTAAACAATCACGATTCTTTTCTTCGAAGAAATGATATTGATATTGAAAGTAGCTATAGAAAAAACTCATAAATTATATCAAGATTTACCTTACTTACTAACTCATTAATCGTTAAATTTACGTCAAAATGACAGACAAAGAATATATTTAATGGATCGCGAAGTATTTCAGGAACAATTTGGTTTATTAGGCACTTCTCAGGAAATGCGACATGTTATTGATAAAATCATGCAAGTTGCAAAAACGGACATCAGTGTACTTTTACAAGGAGAAAGTGGGGTTGGAAAAGATGTTACTGCAAGAGCTATTCATGCGCTTAGTGAGCGTAAACGAAATAATTTGATCATAGTAAACTGTGGTGCAATACCAGAAGGAATCATCGAAAGCGAACTTTTTGGACACGAAAAAGGAGCTTTTACCGGAGCTAATGAGAGCAGAGAAGGATATTTTGAGAAAGCCAATGGCGGAACTATTTTCCTTGATGAGATTGGAGACACACCAAAAAATGTTCAGGTTAAGCTGCTGCGCGTGCTCGAAAATGGTGAATATTTCAGAGTTGGTTCAAGCAAAGTACAAACCACGGATGTACGAGTTATAGCAGCCACAAACCATGATCTATGGAAGTTAGTCCAAGAAGGTTCATTCCGAGAAGATCTATATTATAGGTTAGATACTGTCCAGATCCACCTCCCGGCACTGCGAGAACGGCAAGAAGATGTCGTTCCTATATTTAGAAAATTTGTGCAAGAATTTTCAGCGCGTTACGATTCCGTGTTCAAAGGCTTTTCTGACGAAGCTAGAGAATTACTGATTTCCTACAGATGGCCGGGAAACATCAGAGAACTTAGAAATGTAGCTGAACAACTTGTAGTACTCGAGAAATCACAATTTATAGATGTTGATCGATTACAGAAATATTTAAAAGGAAGGCAACGACAAGGGTCTCCTGACAACCTCCCTATGGTTTCAAATGGAGAAGAAAAGCAGACAAATTCTCAAAATGATTTTGAACGCAGAGATCGGGAATTAGTGTATCGTGCTTTGGTTGAACTAAGAACAGATATTTCTGATGTAAAAAAGATGCTTGCCAATTTCATGTACTCAACTATGTCGAGTAAAGATATAAAAGCTCTTCCTCCGGCTATGCAAAGTAATATGGATAACTCCGATATCTCAGAAATGAATATTAATCTCAATGAGCATGCCACTCTTGGGATGAAAGAAATGCCATCTAAAGAAGATGACATCGACGATGGGAATGAAGTTCAGGAAAGTGAAGAATCGTCATTAGTGAATTTCTTTGGTGGAGATGAAATCCCCTCCATCGAAGCCACAGAGCAATTCCTTATAAAACAGGCATTAGATAAGTATGATGGCAACAGACGCAGAGCTTCAGAAACCTTAGGAATAAGCGAACGAACTCTATACAGAAAATTAGACCAATACGGCCTTGCGTAAACTTATTCTAATATCATTAGTTTCGATTTTTACCCTATCAGGTTGTTTAAAATACAGCTTTACAGGTGCATCTATTCCACCCGGTGTTAGAACTATTTATATCCCTTTTTTCCCTGATAGATCTGCAAGTGGATTAGGTGACTTAAGTGATCGTTTGAACCGAATTCTGGTAGATCGTTTCGTAAACCAAAGCAAGTTGCGCTTGGCAAGTTCAGAAGAAGATGCCGATGCTATTTTAGATGGTTCCATTTCAAGTTACAGTAATCGTCCGTTTAGTATTGGCGGTGATGAACAAGCAAATCAAAATCAAGTTCAGATATCCGTAAATGCCAGCTTCATTTATACAAAAAATGATGACCCTGAGTGGGATAAAGCGTTTAGTGGCAACTTTACTTTTGATCCTACTCAAGATCCCATCAGTGGCGAACAAAACGCAGCTGACGAAGCATTAGAACAGATTGCAAATAATATGTTTAACGACGCAGTAAGTAATTGGTAAACTTTTTGAATCTAATAGCGGCTAAGTGTATTTTTGCACTCTGAAAAAATGGCGAAATTACCTTTTAACATACCACAATCTCTCCGTTCTTTTAATGAACGCTTTGAAAAGAATCCTAAAACAGGAATCACTAAACTTAGCAGACATTTAAAAAAACGCGGTCCCGATGCTGTAGGGCATTTTTTACTTGCTTGGTTTTATCACTTAGATGACCAGAATTCCTTAGCAATTAAAGAAGCTCTGAAAGCAAAAAACTATGCTCCGGGCAGTCCTTTGATGGAGCACTTACATTACTTTTTGGTACATCCGGAAAAGTTTGACGCTGCCGTTCCTGTTCAGAGTTACAGTTCTTCCAAAAAGCTTAATCAGTCTAATCGTAAATCTCCAATTTTAGATTTAGACAGCCTGATTGCTATGCTTGAAGCTGTGGAGTCCAAAAAAATCAGAATTCCTACTGATGACGAACCATTTGATGATACTGATTTGGCACAAGAAGCTGAACAAGTAGATGATATCATCTCTGAAACTTTGGCTAAAATTCATGTCTTACAAGGAAAGAAAAAACAAGCCATTGATATGTATAATCAGCTAAAAGAAATCCATCCTGATAAAGCCGATCGTTTCCAGAGTGAGATTGATAAACTTGGGTAAAACTAAGTTATAGAAAGTATCGAAATACCTGTTCTGAGAAATACAAGAAAACAAACGTGATACACTCCGGATGTTTATTCATCCGTAATTGTAATCATCTATTTTTGTTCCTGAGCTTTCAGCTACCCTTTACAAACGGATTATTCTCTTTTTCAAATCCAATAGTTGTTACGGGACCATGACCGGGATACACTTTCGTATTCTCTGGAAGTGTGTACAGCTTTTCTTTAATGGATTGTTCAAGCACTTCAAAATCCCCTTGATACAAATCTGTACGCCCGATACTTCCCTTGAAAAGCGCATCTCCCGCAATCACTAATTCTTCGACTTCAAAATATAGCGATGTATGATCCGGTGAATGTCCCGGAGTATATAAACAGTTGAATGTAAAATTTCCAATTTCGAATATCGCATCTTTTGGTAAAGATTCAGGGGTGAATGAGAACGCTACTTGATTTAAGCCAAACATCGTTGCCTGACTTCCGAAATTGTTCCACAAAAAAAGATCATCACTGTTCACATATACCTTAACATCAAAATCTTTAAGAACTCGTTGCAAACCCAATACATGATCTACATGAGCATGTGTTAAAACAATAGCCTCTAATTCCTTATTTGAGAGTGCATTTTTAAAACTTTGATATTCTGTTTCGTTTGAAAAGCCAGGATCAATAAGGATGGCCGAGTCATAATCGGAGAGCACATACGTGTTTTCTGCAAATGGTCCGACTTCAAAAATTTTAATATCCATAACTACATATAAAAAAAGGATGCGACCAATTACGGTGCATCCTTATATTCAAATAAAAATAAATTTACTTCTTCTTTTTGTCGTACATGCGCTTAAAGCGATCAACACGACCAGCTTTAGCAGAAAAAGTAGTGTCTTTAGTATAAAATGGGTGATTTTTTGAATCTACCTCACTTTTATAAATGCCATCTTTCACGTTCATAGTACTTCTAGTTGTAACTTCAGTACCGTCGCTCATGACAACTGTAATTTCTTTGTAATCTGGATGAATTCCGTTTTTCATAATACTGGCTGTTTCGAATTTTTCAAAGGTTGTAAATATAAGACTATATCAGGGCGAATTCAATCTTTTATATATCAAAATCTTCAAAGTCATCTTCGTCACCCATTCCTCCTATTGATGAGAACATAGAACCTAGCATATCAGTGTATAAAGCCTGATCGTCAAGGTCTTGTTTACTCAGTAATGAATTTTGATACATCGCTTCTAAAACAAGATCCATCCACACAAATAATTCATCCTTTTGAGCATCATTAACATGCTTTTTTACTAATTCTTCTAAGCCAGAAACTTTTTTTAGTTCTTCTTTATAATCTTTTGATGGAATTATATCGGGCAAATTTATCTCATTCCCGTTTGCAAACCAGTCTGTTATTGGCTTATACATTTCCTTAACATTTTCTGCTTTACTTTGTGGATCAGGAAATGTTTTTTTGAATGTTTTGTTAATCGCTTTTCCAATTATATGCTTTGCAACACTTATTGCACCCTCCTGTTCACCTTCATAAACAAGTTCTAACTTTCCGGTTAATGCGGGGATCATATGGAAAATATCTGCAATGCGTACATTTGCTGCTGTTTCTTTATTGATAACAGCTCTTCTTTCAGCTGATGAAATAACTTGCTCCAAGGCAGTTATTGTCATACGAGTTGAAACACCACTTTTCTGATCTATGTATTCTGAATCTCGGGCTTCAAATGCTGTTTGTTCAATAATATTTCGATAAACATCTGCTATGCTAACTTTAATTTTTTTATCTCTTTGTTGCCACGCTTCTTGTTTAGTAATCTGAATTCCAGTCTCAATTTCTCTTGGATAATGGGTGATTATCTGTGAGTCTATTCTATCTTTGAGTGGTGTAATTATATTTCCGCGATTGGTGTAATCTTCAGGATTTGCTGAAAATGCCATTGCTATATCAATAGGCATTCGAATATTGAATCCACGGATTTGAATATCTCTTTCTTGCATAATATTCAACAAAGCTACTTGTATTCTGGGCTGTAGATCAGGTAATTCGTTAATAACAAAAATCCCTCGATTTGTGCGCGGTATTAACCCGTAATTGATTACATTTTCATCAGCAAGATCTAACTTCTTTGTAGCGGCTTTTATTGGATCGATATCCCCAATCAAATCGGCTACAGTGGTGTCTGGTGTTGCTAATTTTTCTCCGTATCTAAAAGACCGATGTAACCAAGAAATTTCTGTATCACCACCATTTTCTTCGATTACTTTTTTTGCGAATTTTGAAATTGGATTCAGGGGATCATCATTAATTTCGGAACCCTTTACAACAGGAATGTACTCATCCAAAAAATTACTTAAAGAGCGTAAAATTTTAGTTTTAGCTTGCCCTCTAAGTCCCAACAGAATCATATCATGCTTTGAAATAATGGCATGCTGAATTTGAGGAGACACCGTTGTGTCGTACCCAAGAATTCCGGGAAAAAGCTCTTCACCTTTACCGATTTTAGCTATTAAGTTTTTTCGTAATTCCTCTTTAACAGAAAGAGATTTCCACCCACTTTCTTTTAGCTGTTTAAGGGTAGAAACTGTTTCGTATAGTTCGCTCATAATATCCTATTTATTCAATGAACCGAGATAAGTAGTACTTCATTCAGATAGCACAAAATTAATTAAGCAAATTTGTGAGTGCCCGGGCTTTAAGTAACGTTTCTTCCCATTCCAGTTCCGGGTCAGAGTCGGAAGTTATTGCACCTCCTACAGGATAAACCAAATAGTCTTTATTCACAACGGCAGTTCGAATTACCACACTAAAATCGAAATTGTTTTGCGGGGAGATATAACCAATGGCACCCGAATAAATTCCTCGTCTATAATTTTCTAGAGTTTCAATCGCTCTCATTGCAGCAATTTTGGGAGCTCCGGTCATAGACCCCATCGGAAAACAAGCTTCAATAATATCTGTTACTGACACATTCTCATCCACTTTACCTTCTACCGTAGAAACCATTTGATGTACCGTTTCAAAACTCTGAATCTCGAATAGATTTGAGACTTGAATACTTCCGTTTTTACAAATTTTGCCCAGATCGTTTCTTACAAGATCCACAATCATCAAATTCTCCGCTCTTTCTTTTTCCGAATTCTTTAGAGCTTCGATCTTTTCTTCATCTTTTTTATCTGATCTTGAGATGGTTCCTTTAATAGGCTGAGAAATTATTTTGCTCTCTGTTTTAGACAAAAATCGCTCTGGTGAAGCCGAGCATATTTCAAATTCGTCAAAGCAAATATAACTAGCGAATGGAACAGGTCCCAAAGACTTCATTTTCTGGTACAACCCCCATCCTGTTCCGCTCAATTCAAACTCTAAAGGATGTGATACATTGATCTCATAATAAGCTCCTTCTTTTATCTGATCTTGAGCTTTTTTTATAACTTGTATATACTCTTCTTTTGAGATCTGTTTTTTGGGGTGAATAGAAACTGCTTCCTGAACCATCGTTCTGGGCAAATCCTCAGGCATAGCACCTACCAAAACATCAATTTCATTATTAGAGTGTAGTTCAGCGAGAAACCCTGGTACAAAAAAATACAGATCAGGTGTGTGAACTAACGCGAGATTCTCAGATCTAAGTTCTTCAATAAAATTCTTTAAGTCGTACCCAAAAAAGCCAAACAACCAGGTTCCGTACTTCTTTTTAAACTCTGAGAGTGCAGAAAACGGATTTTGTTCAAAAGTCCTTTCTTTTCCATCCTCGCTAACTATAATTTTATTTCCATAAGCTTTAATTGTAGCAACCGGAACGGCAGCCAAATAGCTTTTTTTACTTGCCGGATGGTTCTTCATTTGAGATTCGAGTACAATCAAATCTCCTTTTTTCTTATAGAATCGAGCTAGAGCTTGTATATATGGGTTTTTATCAATCATAATTTTTATTGCGACCGATTATAAGGTAAATCCATCATTTATTTCAGCGTTTTCTTATTATTCCTGATATCAAAAATTTATGCTCTATAAACACATAGTAAAACCACTGATTTTTAAGAAAGATGCTGAAGAAGCTCATGAACTTGGATTAAAAATCGCATCTGCAACACACACCTCTAATTTTCTACAAGAGCTTTCTACTTTTTTTTATGGCGGAGGCAAAGAATATACACAAACTTTTTGGGGTTTAGATTTTAAAAACCCCATTGGTCTTGCAGCCGGTTTTGATAAAAACGGAACTACCCCCAAGGCAATGCAAGCTCTTGGATTTGGCTTTGTTGAAATTGGTAGCATTACTGCAAAGCCAGCACTCGGAAACCCCAAGCCCAGAGCTTTTCGCTTACCAAAAGATCGATCTCTAATTAACAGAATGGGATTGAATAATGAAGGGTCAGATCTCATCACCGAACGGTTAAAAAACATCGACTTAACAATTCCTCTTGGTGTAAATATTGCCAAAACCAATGATCCGAACATTCATGGCAATGATGCCATCGAAGACTATTTATACAGCTATAAAAAAGCACAAACAGTGGCTGATTATATTACAGTAAATATTTCCTGTCCAAACACAGGAGAAGGCAAAACTTTTGAAGACCCTACAGCATTAAGAAATCTTCTTCAAGGCTTGGATACGGCTAACTCTAAAACCCCAACTTTGGTTAAATTCTCAGTTGATACAGATCAAAGAACATTGACAGAATTAGTAGATATTTGTGAAAAATTTGAAATTTCAGGTTATGTAGCCACCAATACTTCTTCACATAAAAAAGATTTACAAACTTCAGATTCTATACTAGAAAATATTGGAAACGGCGGATTAAGTGGTGCTGCTATAGCCTCGAAAAGCGATAATGTAATATCTTGGTTATATGAAATTCTGGAAGGTTCAAAGCCGATTATCGGTGTTGGTGGAATAGACAGTATAGAATCGGCGCAAAGGAAGGTAGATTTGGGTGCTAATTTACTACAGATTTATACTGGACTCATATATGAAGGCCCCGGACTGGTTAAAAGACTTAAAAACGGAATTAAATTCCAGTACTTATCCAGTTAGTTAGAAACCGGAAATGAGAACTCACAATTTACTTCTATAGCTTCACCCTCTATTAGAACCGGACTAAATACCAATTCATTTTCAATGACTTTATTGAATGATGAAACCAGCTCTTCGTCCTTCACATCAGTAATTAATCGAAACCCTTCCAGAATTCCGCGTTGATTAATTTTCAGCAAATAAACAATTTCATCGATAGCAGACGTTTCAATATCTGCCTTTGCCATAAACGCTTCCAAACCTCCCCTGACCTGGAGATCAGGCTCATATTCTGTACAAGACATATTATTTTGATTTACGACTTCAGAAGGAACCTCTGCTTCGGGATTTTGAGTAGTTAAAGGTTCGGCTTCTACCGGTTTTTGTAGCTCTTGCTTCAACGCTCTCATAGGTTTTGCAAGTTCAGAGTTTTTAAAATTGGAACTAAATAAATCGATATTGATTCTTGCTTTATCCCAGTATTCACCGTAATAAGGAAAAGTGTCTTTAAATGACGGTTCTGAAAGTGTTGAATCAATTAGATTTTCAAAATTTATTTTCTCCGAATCTGTTAAAGAAGAATCGTTCAAAGCTTCTACAGCTATTTTTTGCTTCTCTTTAAACGATTCTTTTTCAATCTTCCAATCTTTTTTTGCCTGAACCCATTTTTCGTAATTTTGAGAATAGACAACTCCTTGTTTTGCCAATTCTATATAACTCTGGGTAGCATCGAACAAAATAGCAGCTGCTTTTATATTTTTGCTATTTTCTAGAGCTAATTCAGTACTAAGTTTTGCATAATTGTTCTTAGTAATAGAAGTATCATTTTTTAGTATTTGATGCTTTTCAACTACACTTAGTTGAGTTGAATCCGAAATTGAGTTGTGTTCAATATTATATTTTTCAGCTAGTCTGTAAGCATATCTTGATGTCGGAAACTTTTGAATAAGTTCTTCCGCATTTTGTTTTGCTTCAGTCTCCATTCCAAACGAATTTTGTATTTCGGAAAGAGAATAATAAGATACAGCCACTTCTTCAGTATTCGGGTGATTTTCAATTACATCTTTGAAATATATTGCTGCGCTATCAGGCATCTCTAAAGAAATGAAAAACAAGTTCCCAAGTTGGTACTTCAATCCTGCGATTTGTTTTTTTGTTTCTTCTTTTTGTTCAGGCTCAAAAGGTACTTCTGAAAGATCTATTGATGTCTCTATTCTGGTTACAGACTGCGCTTGTTGTACAACTTCACTTCCCTCTTCATCAGATTGTTGAGATGGTCCGGAAGCATTGATCAGCTCTTCTACTCTCCAATTGTCAGCTAAAGGTCGATTCCCCCAAATAGCAAAAAACTGTGTTCGGGCATTGTTTTGCTGAGAAGGACTATTCACGTTCAAAAACCCATTTCCCGATCCTGTATTTTCAGCTTCCTGAGAGTTTGATACATTCACTAATGTATTTTGTTGTTGTTCCTGAGTACGTCTCGCTTCCTGAATTTCTTCCAGCTTTCTCTTTTTTATTTCTGCTATTAAAGAATCCAGCTCTGTAGTTGATAAATTTGAAACCCATAGAAGACTGTCTCTATAGTCTAATTCATTCTTCAACGACGAGTAATTTCCAAATGAGATAGCTAACTCAGATGCATTATAACTATCAGGTAATTTCTCCGCTGAAGCATTTTGTCTTGATGAAGTATCGTAATAAGCGGCAGCCATCTCAAAGTCATTATATCCATAACGGTAAACCTCTGCCAGTCCAAAATAAGAAAGAGCCATTGTTTCTGCTGCCGGACGATCTATTTTATTATTCAACACGGATTTATAAACTTCTTCCGCTTTTCTATACTCCTTTTGCTCTTGATATGTTTTAGCAATTTCGTAATCAAGTTCAGCTTTAAATTCTGTATTCTTATCATCTCGAACCATTTTTGTAAAAGTATCGAGAGCTGCTTTATTATCACCTAATAATCTGGCTGTTTCCGCAGTTTTGCGGAGAGCTAAATATTGAAGATCATAATCAAAGTAAAAATTCTCTACAGTACTAAATGATTTGTACGCTTCGCGGAAGTTTTCTTTTTTTTCGTACAGTTGACCCAGCAAAAAGTACCCCCTTTCCTTGTACTTCTTTTCGCTTAATTCAGGCAATGCCTCATTCAATAAAGGTATTGCATCATCCCAGTTATTTTGCACGACATGATACTGCGCCAATATAATTTTCAGTTCGGCTTTTTTCTTTTTATTCCATGCAGCTTCCTCATCATTAAGTTGCTCATTTATATATTGGATGCCTTGTCCATACAGTTCCATTTCTAAAAGCACACGACTCCTCCAAATAATAGATTCCTGAACTAGAGATCTGTCATCAGAGGTCAAAGACAATTCTTGGAACTTTTGATCAGCTGAAAAATATTCTTTTTTAAAATAATAAGACTTCCCGATAAGATTCAGGGAGTTATCTACCCATTTGGAATCGCCATGTTTCCTTAGTATTTCAGCACCTTTTTCAATTGCTTTATCAAAATCCTGTGCTCCGACATTTATTGGTACTTCATGAATTCGAATAGGTTGTTGAGGATTAAAATTTATTTTCGAACTCAGTACTTTATCAACACCTGCATTATAACTTTTTTTGGCATTATAATAGGTATTATAGTAAGCGGTAAAATTTCCCCAGCCAGACTTAATGCCTGAGCCACATCCTAGAAATAAAATACCTGCTAATAAAGTAAGAATCGCTCTTTTCATATCAGTTACTACAACAAATCTATTTGCTAATTGTTATTCAAGTGTACTTACTTTAATCATATTGGTACTACCACGTTTTGCAATTGGAATACCGGTTGTAAGAATAGCACGATCTCCTTTTTTTACGAAGCCGTTCTCTTCTAGAAATTCTTCCATCAATTTAACACCCATATCAGTATCAAATATTTTTTCAACCCGTACTGAATAAACTCCCCAAACTAAGTTCAATTGTCTGCGAACTTTTTGACTTTCTGTGAAAGCGATAATTGGAGCTTTTGGGCGAAATTTAGCGATTCGCCTTGCGGTACTTCCAGAATTTGTCAGTGTTCCTATTACTTTTGCTTCTACGTTTTCTGCAATACTTACACATGAATATGAAAGACTTTCAACCACTTGTTTTTCTTTCCATTCGGGTTTATCAAAAGCCAGGCTATTGTATAAATTTGTACGATTACCTTCAACTCGTCTGCAAATTCTGTCCATTACGTTTACAGCTTCCAATGGATATTTACCGGAAGCTGTTTCTCCCGACAACATAACGGCATCGGTTCCATCAATTACAGCATTTGCAACATCCGAGCTTTCAGCTCTGGTAGGTCTTGGATTGCTAATCATCGAGTCTAACATTTGTGTGGCTGTGATAACCGGTTTACCAGCCATTCTACATTTCTCAATCAAAGATTTTTGAACAATTGGAACTTCCTCGGTAGGTATTTCTATTCCAAGATCACCTCTTGCAACCATTATTCCATCACATTCTTCTATAATTTCATCAATCACGTCTAAGGCTTCCGGCTTTTCAATCTTAGCAATAATTGAAGCGTCACTTCCAGCTGCCCTAACCCTTGATACAATATCTCTAATATCTTTTGCTGACCTAACAAATGAAAGTGCTATAATATCGACATCTTGCTTAATTCCAAAGTCTAAATCTTTTATGTCTTTCTCTGTTAATGCAGGAATGGAGATTTTAACATTTGGCAGATTTACACCTTTTCTAGATTTGAGTACTCCCCCGACAACCACTTCAACTTCGAGCTCATCTTTCGTTTTCGAGACTACTTTAAACTCTAGTAACCCATCGTCCAAAAGAATTGTATTGCCTATTTCTGCTTCGGTCACTAAACTTGGATAATCAATCGGTATCTGCGAAGGTGTCCCTTCAACCTCTTTGCCTGTAATTGTTATAATACTTCCTGTTTTTAATACCTGCCCTCCATTTTTCATAGAACCAACTCGTATTTTAGGTCCTTGCAAATCCATCAATACCGGAATACTGTATTTATGTTTCTTTGCAATTTCCCTAATATACTGAATCACTTTTGCATGATCTTTGTGAGTGCCGTGGGAGAAATTTAACCTGGCGACATTCATTCCATGTAACAGTAAATCCTCAATGCCCTTTTTTGTATTGCAACTAGGCCCGATTGTACATACAATTTTAGTTCTTCTTCTTGTTGATATCATTACCAATATTTAAATAACTTTTTTATTTATACTAAAGATAACCTAAATGATGTTATCATTTCACATTGTTTTTTATTCAAATTAAACTCTATATATGTTTACTGCTTCCAAAAAGTCGATCTTAAGCCTTTCAATTAGTTGCTTATTCTTATTTTTGACTGCTTGTACAAACTCTTATGTAGATAAGATAGAAAAAGGAGCTGACTATAAATATATACCCGGTTATCCTGAATTAAGAGTTGCGGCTTCAGGATTCCTGTCAGAAAATGATTCAGCATTTATTAATGTTGCAAGCGAAGTCGTATATGCGAGCTTGGTTTTTAAAAAAAGAGATTCACTCTATGTAGCAGAAGCTACAATTAGTTATCAATTAATAGATCTTGATAACCCGGAAAACATTATTGAGGCTAAAGAATTTCCTATACAAATAGCTTCTCGCACTAACCAACTATCATTTGATCAAAACACCTACAAAATTGAGAAAAACTTTCTTGTAAATCCGGGTAATTTCAAAGTTATAACTAATATTACTGACAACAATACCGGCAAACAAATAAATAGAGTAACAGATATATCTATACCTGACCCCAAAGAGGATGTAAATAATATTACGAACATCAGGATTTTTAGTAAGAACAATCAAGAAAACTCTTCTTTTATTCCCGTAGCAACATTTGATATACAAAATGATACCGACTCTTTGAAGTTTGCTTTTCAAATTACTAACAATAAATCCTCTGAACCTCTCACCATAAATACCCGATTGCTACAATTTGAAGCAGATAGCAGCATTGCCCGACCAATGAATTACAGTAACTATGGCCCTAGTAGTATAGAGTACAAAGGTATCGACTACTCGGAAAAGGAAGAAATCAACACAAACAGACGTGTATTAACAAATCAAGGAAATGTCTCAATTGAATTTACTTTTCCTGAACTTAAAAGAGGTAACTACCGCTTCGAAGTATTTTCTGATCAAGGTTCCGAAAATGAATTATACAAAGCTCGTGATTTTTCTATTAAAAGTTCCAGCTACCCTTCTTTAAGCACAGCAAGAGAGCTTGCCCGTCCACTATACTATTTAATGTCAGAAAAAGAATATGATAAATTAATGGAAATTGAAGATGATTTGGAACTTAAAAAAGCAATGGACCGATTCTGGCTTTCTAACATCAAAAATTCTAAGATTGCGAAAAGTGTAGTTGAATTGTTTTATGAAAGGGTTGAAGAAGCTAATAAACAGTTCTCTAACTTTAAGGAAGGCTGGAAAACTGATCAAGGAATGATCTACATTTTATTTGGCCCGCCTTGGTATGTTGATTCTTCCCTGAATAGGACAGCTTGGCGTTATTCCTACAACTCAGCTGATCCGGAAAAAAACTTCTTTTTTGAGGCCCCAAAAATGAATAACAAGTTCTTTCCTTTTGATAATTTCTTACTTGAAAGGTCCCCTTCTTATTACACCATTCAATATCAACAAATTGAGTTTTGGAGAAGTGGTTTAATAGTTAGAAAAAACTACTAACCCATTGCAACATCGATCAGTGGCAGATTTTGTATAAATCTTTGCCCATTCAAAGTTAAATTTTAGTTATTAAATCTTGTAATTAAGGCTTAAAGTCATCATATTATCCGATCGAACAAATAATCGTCATTTCGATTATTTAAATTTCAATTAAAATATAGGCTAGTATGTTTAAAAAGCTACAATTACTCGCATTGGCTTTGTTTTTACCATTATGTGCGTCTGCTCAGTCAGGCTCGTTAAGTGGTAAAGTAACAGATGCCAAGACTGGGGAACCTCTTACAGGTGCTACGGTCATTATACAATCGTTAACCAAAGGTGCTTCGGCAGATATTAATGGTGATTATACAATCACAGGTATCCCAGCTGGTAGCTACCAAGTGGTAACACAATTTGTTGGTTATAAATCAGCTACTAATACAGTAGAAATCGGTTCTGGTTCAGTTACTCTTGACATTGAGATGGCTGTTGACCTTGTAGGTCTAGAAGAATTGGTAATTACAGGTTATGGTAGTGTTAACCGAGCAAACTTAACAAGTTCAATTTCTAAGGTTAGTAGAAAAGAGATTGAAGAAAGTCCTGTTGTAAGCGCTGATGCACTATTGCAAGGTAAAGCAGCGGGTGTTCAAATCAACTCTGACTCTGGTACTCCAGGTGGTGGTGTTTCAGTAAGAATTCGTGGTGCGTCTTCTATTTCTGCAAACAACGATCCACTTTATGTTGTAGATGGTATTCCATTGAACTCAGGAAGCAACTCTGCATTTGGTGTTGGTAACCAGCAGTTAAATGCTATTTCTGATTTAAACCCAAATGAAATTGAGTCTATTGAAATCCTAAAAGATGCTTCTGCAACTGCAATTTATGGATCTCGTGGAGCTAACGGTGTTGTTTTAATTACAACAAGACGTGGTGTTGCAGGTGATTCTAAAATTAACGTTAACATTAGCAGTGGATTCAAAGAATTTCCTAACGAACTTGAGTTTGTTAATTCTGAGCAATTCATTGAAATGTATGTTGATGGACTTTATGGTGACTTCTTTGGTTACGCTAACTGGGGAACTTACAATGATAGATTCACTACATTCCAAAACTTCTTAGCAGCTAACGGCTTAACTTACGGCACTTATGCTGGTTTAGGAGAAATTGATGATTTCGGTGCAAATCCAGCAGATGCTCCTTACACTGACTGGCAAGACGCAGTTTTCGAAACTGGTGTTACTCAGAACTACTCTATTAACGCATCAGGTGGTGACGTTAAAACTAGATATTACATTTCTGGTGATTACTATGATGAAAAAGGTATCATGCGTAATTCCGGATTTGAAAGAATTAATGGTCGTCTTAACCTTGATCATTCGATTAACGAAAAAGCTTCTATTTCAACAAGCGTTAGTTATTTGAGATCTGTAAGTGAAAGATTGGAAAATGATAACAACATTTATGGAGTACTAACTAACTCTTACCTATCATACCCAACTCGTTCTATCAGAAACGCAGATGGTACATTTAACAATAGTGTTGGTGCATTCTCTAACGCTGTTTCAGCTTCTGAAGTTTTTAACGAAGCAGTAAGAACTAGATTTATTGGTAACCTAAAAGGTGAGTACCAATTTACAGATGAGTTTAAAGTAACAGGTAGCCTTGGATTAGATCGTTATGACCTAAACGAAGATACTTATTCTCCTAGCTTCACAAACCAAGGTTCTCCTTTAGGTTCTGGTGGGGCAAGTGTGGGTATTACTCAAACTTGGATTACTGAAGTACAAGCTCAATACAATAATGTATTTAGTGATGTTCACACCTTAGATGCAGTTGCTGCAATAAGCTACCAAGAGAATACTTTTGAAAGAACTTTTGCTAGTGGTACTGATTATCCTGGTGATGTACTTCCAAATATTAATAACGCTGCTACTACAACAGCTGGTTCTTCAGGTTCTTCATCTGGATTAGAATCTTACACAGCTCGTGTAAACTACGGTTATGATTCTAAGTACTTACTAACTCTTTCTGGACGTTTAGATGGTTCTTCAAGATTTAGTGAAGACAACCAATATGGATTCTTCCCTTCAGTTGCGGCTGCATGGAGAGTTTCTAACGAATCTTTCATGGAAGATGTTGATTTGATTGACGAATTAAAGCTTAGAGCTAGTGTTGGTATCGTAGGTAACCAAGGTATTGGTAACTTTAACTATCAAGCATTGTTTGGTGTTGTAAGTTATTCAGGAACTCCTGGTCTTGCTCCATCTCAGATTCCTAACCCGGATCTAAAATGGGAAGAAACTACTCAGATTGACGTTGGAGTTGATATTGCAATGTTAGACGAAAGAGTTTCTATCGCACTTGATGCTTACATAAAAGAAACTGATGACTTATTATTGAATCGTCCGGTTCCTTCAAACACTGGATTTACTTCTTTCAGCAGTAACATTGGTGCTACTGAAAACAGAGGTATTGAATTGACTTTAAACACTACCAATATCCAAACCAGAGATATGCAGTGGACTACAAGTCTTAACATTTCTACCAACAGTAACGAAGTTAAAACTTTATTCAATGACGAGCCTTTCAACTCAGGTTTCGCTAGTAGAATTCAAGTTGGTGAAGAAATTGGTGCTTTTTACGGTTACGTAACTGACGGTATCTGGAATACACAGCAAGAAATTGATGATTACTTGGCTGAAGATCCTAACCACAGTGTTGGAGCAGCAATTCCTGGTGACGTTAGATTTGTTGACTTAAACGATGATGGTGTTGTTAACAGTTTAGATCAACAGATTATTGGTAGTGCTAACCCAGATTTCTTTGGTGGATTTAACAGTAATTTCTCCTTCAAAGGATTTGAATTAAACGCTTTCTTCCAATTCCAGTACGGAAATGACATCTACAATAACAACCGTGGTTTCTATGAGCATTTCGGATACTCATACACAGCAACTACAAAAGCTTTGGATAGATGGGACCCAGATAACACTGACACAAACGTGTACAGATCTTCTTGGTTCGATGACAACAGCAACACGAGAGATTCGGACTTATTCTTAGAAGATGGTTCTTACCTCCGTTTAAAAAGCTTAACTGTTGCTTATAACTTTGAAGAAGAATTGCTAGATAGAATTGGTTTAAGATCAGCTCGTATTTATGCAACTGGTGCTAACCTGTTGACTTTCACAAAATATGAAGGTCCGGATCCGGAAGTTAACACGTTCTCTGGCTCAAATACTTCGCTAGGTACAGACTTCTTTACTTATCCACAAGCTCGGTCTATCCAGTTTGGAATTAATTTTGGACTTTAAAAATAGAATACAATGAGATTTAATTTAAAAATCCTAACAATTGTAGCACTTGCATTTGCAGCAAGTTGCGATGTGTTGGATCAAACTCCACAACAGAGTTTACCAACTGAAGATATATTCACTAATGAAGCCAATGTTAATGCCGTATTAGCAGGCGCTTACAGTGGGCTACAAGGCTCATTAGATGACAACATTAGATTTACTGAATTAGCTGGCGATAACGCTCGTCATACAGGTTCATTCCCTTCATGGGCTGCAGTAGATCAACATAACTTACTTGCAGATAATGCAGAAGGTAGAAACCAGTACATAGCTCTTTATGATGTAATTAATACTGCTAATAACATTATTAAATTCACATCTGATGTAGAGTCTATGCCTGAAGCTCGCCAGAATATTGCGATTGCAGAAGCAAAAGTAATCAGAGCTTTGGCTTACCACAATCTAGTAAGATGGTATGGTGGTGTTCCATTGATGGTTGAGCCGATCGAAGGTTTAGAAGAAGGTAATGTACCTCGTTCTACAGCAGCTGAAGTATACACCTTAATTACTCAAGATCTTGAAGATGCAGTTGCAACTTTAGGAGCTTCAGGTACTTCAGGATCAACTAGAATCACTGGTTATGCAGCTACTGCTCTATTAGCTCGTGTTAATTTATACACAGGTGATTACCCAGCTGCAGAAGCTAATGCTACTACAGTTATCAATAGTGGTAACTTTGCCGTAACAGGTGTTCTTTATTCTGCAAACTTTGGTGTTGCTGAAGCCGACGGACAAGGTAGCGGTGAATCTATCTTTGAACTATTGTTCACTGACGAAGATTCAAATAGCTTATCTTTCTTCGCTAGACCTAACGGTAACGGTGGTAGATTTGAGTACGGCCCGGAGCCAACTTACTCTGGTATCTACGACGCTGCTGATACTCGTATTTCTTCAAACTTACGTACTTACAGTGGTGCGCTAAGACTGGGTAAATACTTCAGAACTGACGGAAGCGATAACTTTATCATTGTTCGTTTAGCTGAAATGTATCTAATTCGTGCAGAAGCAATTGCTCGTCAAGATTTCATTACTCCTGTTGAGCAACAAGCTGCAATTGCTGATGTTAATGTAATCCGTGACAGAGCTGGTTTAGCAGATGTTACCATTGCTGACTTTGCAAACTTTGAAGCTTTCTTAGATGAAGTACTTCTTCAAAAAAGAATCGAACTTGATCAAGAAGGTCACAGATGGCATGACTTAGTGCGTACTGGTAGAGCACAAGCAACGTTAGGCATCACTGATGCAAATGACTTGTTGTGGCCAATACCACAAAGAGAAATTGATTCAAATTCAGCTATTGCTCCAGAAGATCAAAATCCTGGATACTAATTCTGAATAGAATTTAACTTCAAAGCCACCTTCGGGTGGCTTTTTTTTTGGGCATAGTTTTTAGAACGTTTTGAAAAAATCTTTGAGTTGCTAGTCTTCTGTTCCACTCTATATACGAACTATTTACTCTACCCTCTTTTTAAATTCAAAAGCAACTATAATATCTCTATATCGAGTTTGATTGCACAGGTCTCTTCAACTTAATTTAAATCACCTGTTCAAATTTTTTAACTTTTACAAATCAAATAGAGATAATTATTTGCGGAAAGTATATAATTTTATACTGACTAAGATCCTAACCGACAATTAGATCTTTATGAATTAGATAAATCTGAATATTGCCCATACCTACTTTCCATCTCTATAGACAGGCACAGGATTTAATTCACTCAATTCTCCGTAATGAGAAAAGGTTATTAAATAGTCAACAATCCCAGTTTCTACTCGATATTCGTTGAGCTGATCTCATCTTGAGCGTTCCAAGAAAACTTAGATGAAAATATACCCGAAATAAAAAAAGCCCTCGGAAAGAGGGCTTTAAGTAGTGGCGGGGACAGGATTCGAACCTGCGACCTTCGGGTTATGAGCCCGACGAGCTACCAGCTGCTCCACCCCGCGATATTGAGTCTTAAAGATACGACTTATTATGGATGACTTTCAACCTTTATTTTGAGTTTTTTGTAATGCTTGTCTATCAATTTTTTATCTTCCATAAAACTTAAAAAAATAGACTATGATATCATCAAAAGATGCAATTGAATTAGAAGATAAATTCGGAGCACATAATTACCATCCCCTTCCAGTAGTGTTGGAAAAAGGAAAAGGAGTTTATGTGTGGGATCCGGAAGGCAATAAATATTTTGATTTTTTATCGGCTTATTCAGCTGTAAACCAAGGTCATTGCCATCCAAAAATTACTAAAGCTCTTACAGATCAAGCGCAAACTTTGACTCTAACCTCACGGGCATTTTATAATAATGTGTTAGGTGAGTATGAAAAATACATGAGTGAATACTTTGGATTTGATAAAATACTTCCCATGAATACAGGAGCAGAAGGTGTTGAGACCGCAATAAAAGTTTGCAGAAAATGGGCTTATGAAAAAAAAGGAATTCCTGAGAATGAAGCTCAGATTATTGTTTGCGAAAATAATTTTCATGGAAGAACAACAACCGTTATTTCTTTTTCAAATGACCCCGATGCTAAGAAGAATTTTGGTCCTTACACACCCGGGTTTTTAAAAATTCCGTATAATGATCTTGATGCATTAGAAGAAGCTTTAAAATTGCCGAATGTTGCAGGCTTCTTAGTAGAACCAATCCAAGGCGAGGCAGGTGTTGTAGTGCCTGATGAAGGATACCTCTCTACTGCTTTTGAGTTATGTAGAAAAGCTAATGCACTATTTATAGCCGATGAAGTTCAAACAGGTATCGCTCGTACTGGTAAGCTTTTAGCTTGTGATTATGATAATATTAAACCAGACATTCTCATTTTAGGCAAAGCTCTTTCAGGAGGAGCCTATCCTGTTTCAGCAATTTTAGCTGATAATAATGTAATGGATGTAATTAAACCTGGTCAGCATGGTTCAACTTATGGCGGGAACCCACTTGGTTGTAAGATTGCAATGGCTGCTCTTGAAGTTGTTGATGAAGAGAACTTAGCTCAAAACGCGCAAACATTAGGTAATCTATTTCGCTCAGAGATGCAGAAACTTGTAGAAAGCTCAGATCTATTTGTAAAAGTGCGGGGAAGAGGACTCCTTAATGCCGTAATAATTAACGACTCTCCTGATAGTGATACTGCGTGGAGATTTTGTCTGGCTTTAAATGAAAACGGATTATTAGCAAAACCTACGCACGGAAATATCATCAGATTTGCGCCTCCATTGGTAATGACAGAATCTGAACTTTTGGAATGTGCTTCTATAATCACTAAAACTGTTTCCGAGTTCAAAAAGTGAAAGTACAAAAATACTTTTTTGTTTGAGCTATAAATATCTATTTACTAGCTTCATTAATTAATAGAATTTTTAACTTATTTATTTAATTGATGGCTAAAGCTACTACTATTGAACCTGCACAAGTAAGGCAGGTATTGGGGAAACACTTACTCACAGACGGTTTTGATATGGTACTGGATCTTGAAAAAAGTGAAGGTGCCTATCTCCATGATTCTAAATCGGGAAAGAATTATCTCGATTTCTTTACATTTTTTGCGTCTAATCCGTTGGGCATGAACCATCCTAAAATTGCCGGAGATGCTGATTTTGTTGCAAAGCTTGGAAAAACAGCCATTAACAAGCCGTCTAACTCTGATGTTTATACAGAAGAATTAGCAGAATTCATGAGTTCATTCAGTAGAGTTGCTGTTCCTGATCATCTACCTCACTCTTTCTTTATTTCCGGTGGTGCACTAGCTGTAGAAAATGCTATGAAAGTTGCATTCGACTGGAAAGTGCAAAAGAATTTTCAAAAGGGTTATCGTCATGAAATTGGCCACAAAGTTCTTCATTTTGAAAAAGCATTTCATGGACGATCAGGTTACACTCTTTCTGTGACGAACACAATTCATGATAAAGTAAAATATTTTCCAAAGTTTGACTGGCCACGTGTTGTTAGTCCATCCAATTATTATCCTGAAACACCGGAATCATTACAATCAGTAATTGCTGAAGAAAAATTAGCCATTGCTCAGGCTGAACGATTCTTTGAAATATATAAAGATGACATTGCATGCATTTTGATTGAGCCTATTCAAGGTGAAGGTGGTGATCGTCACTTCAGACCAGAATTTCATCAAGCACTTCGTGATATTGCAGACAAACATGAGGCACTTCTTATTTATGATGAAGTACAAACGGGCGTTGGAATGACCGGAAAATTCTGGGCACATGAGCACTATGTAAAACCTGACATTCTTGCCTTCGGGAAAAAAGCACAGGTTTGTGGTATTCTAGCAGGTCCAAGAGTTGATGAAGTTGAAACTAATTGTTTTAAAGTATCATCGCGAATTAACTCTACGTGGGGAGGTAATCTCGTTGATATGGTTCGTTTTGGAAGAATTCTTGATATCATCGAAGAAGACAACCTTGTTGCCAATGCAGCTAAAGTAGGTGATCATCTTCTTTCGAAACTCCAGAAAATGGCAGGTTCATATGAACATCTTTCAAATCCTAGAGGAAAAGGATTATTCGCTGCAATTGACCTTCCTGATTCTCATTCCAGAGATGCTGTAATCAGCCAATGTATCGAAAATGGACTAATGATTCTATCCTGCGGTCCTAATACCGTTCGTTTCCGTCCACCTTTAACGATTACCTCAGAACAGATTGACGAAGGTCTGGACATCCTCGAAAAGGCATATACTTCAGCTTTTGGATAAATATCCGTTAGCGGACCAGTTTTTAAATAATTGTATGGATGTGAGTAACCATGTCCATACAGTTGTTTAGGTTTTTTTAAACCAACTGATGACTTTCCGGCTGAATAACAACTTCATTCATTACAGAACCCGAAGGTTGATTTACTCCGTAATACACAGCTTCAGCAACTTCCTCTGGAGATAACATCATCTCTTTCTTAACTTTCATACCAACTCGTTCGTCCTCCCAGAAGGCAGTATCTACTCCGCCTAGATAAAATAGCGAGTATTTTGTCTTACCTCTTCTTTGTTCTTCAATCAAAGCTTTAACAAACCCTTGAATAGCGAATTTTGAAGCGGAATAAACCGAGGCATTCTTCATCACATATTTACCCATTGTTCCGGGAAAGAATATAATACTAGTTGGCTCATCTGTATTCATGTGTTTCATTACGATTTGCGTCACCAGAAAAGTACCGTACACATTAACATCGATGACCTCTTTAGCATCTTCCGGATTGATATCCATAAAAGGCTGGATAATTCCTTGCCCAAATGCATTGATCAAAACATCAATTTTACCAAGATTATCTTCAACTTCTTGAGCCATGTTTGATACAGAAGCTTGATCTGTTACCTCCACTTGTATAGCAAATGCATCTCCCCCGTTGTCATTGATCTCTTTGGCTACTTCTTCTGCTTTGGCTTTATTGCGTGCTGCAAGAATTACTTTAGCACCATCTTTGGCGATTCGCTTAGCTGTAGCAGAACCAATTCCGCCTGAACCACCTACAATGAGTACAATCTTATCTTTCATAATTAACAATCTGTCTTTCTTAATGAATAGTCAGATAGTAAAATGAAAATTAGATTGTTTTTCGTTCCAAATTTAAGTCCAATCAGAAAGATAAGAACCTTGAGTTAATAGCTCCTTTTAAAGTGATTTCTTTTTGAAAAAACTGAAGCTCACGCCTAAATCCTGATCTCGGGTATCCACCACGAGAATATTTTAGAATTTAAAATGTTCAGACGGAGAAACGCCTAGCTGAATTTTGGATGAGACTTAATTTAATCTTAAATCTTACGTCCCGCATCTTAAATCTACTACCCCATTATCCCAGGAAGAACCCCTTCGTAGATCTCAGACATTTCCTCAACATCAAATATTCCCACTTCCTCTATTACCATCTTCTTGTCTCCGGTAACTGCCCCAAGTACATGAGTTGGAACTTCCGCATCTCCGAAATGAGAAATTAATGTGGGTAAATCTTCGGCATTTAGAGTAATAACAACACCTGATTGAGCCTCACTAAATAAAACTTCGTGATCGTTTCCGGCAAGCCCACTTAAAGAAACTTTTGCTCCTTTTTTAGAGAAAATTGCTTTTTCAGCTAAAGCAATAGCTAAACCTCCATCTGAAATATCATGAGCTGATTTTATCCACCCAGACTTTATAGCGGTGAGTAAACTTTCTTGTAAACTTACTTCAAACGGAATATCCAATTCGGGAGCATCGCCCGTAGTTAAGTTATGAATTTTCTTTAGATACTCTGTTCCACCCAAACCTTTACGCTCAGCGCCGATATATAGAACTACATCACCATCATCCTTAAATCCCGGAGTTGTGGTGTGATTCTCCACATCTTCAATTAGTCCTAACATTCCTATTATTGGCGAAGGAAAAATTGCACTATTCGGATTTTCATTATAAAAACTCACATTTCCACCTGTAACCGGAGTATTAAGTGCTTTACATGCATCTCCCATTCCGCCCAAAGCTTCTTTGAATGTCCAGTACACTTCCGGCTTGTATGGATTCCCAAAATTCAGACAGTTGGTAATAGCTAAAGGTTTTCCTCCTGAACAAACTACGTTACGGGCTGATTCGATCACAGCAATTTGTCCACCGCGCCGAGGGTTTAAATACACGTATCTGCCGTTGCAGTCTGTTTTGGCTACTAATCCTCGATTTGTTCCTTTTACGCGGATTACGCCTGAATCAGAAGCTCCAGGAGGGGTTATCGTATTCGTTCTTACCGTAGTATCATATTGTTCATGAACCCATTTCTTCGAAGCAATATTTACAGAACTCAATAAAGTTTTTATCGTTTCTTGGTGATCAGTTGGGTGGTCTAAACTTTCAATATCGAAATTTTGAACTCCTTCCAAGTAAGCTGGTTTTTTAGTTTCGCGGATATATTGTGGAGCTCCGCCACCAAGCACCAAATGCTCAGCAAACATATCACCTTTAACCTCGCCATCTTTCATGTAGGTGACTTTATCTGTATCCACAACTTCGCCGATTACAACACCGTGAAGATCCCACTTTTCATATACATCAATAACTTCTTGCTCTCGCCCTTTTTCAGCAACAATCAGCATACGCTCTTGGCTTTCGGAAAGAAGTAATTCATACGCTGTCATTCCTTCTTCTCTGGCCGGAACTTTATCGAGATCAATCAACATTCCTTGTCCACCTTTTGCAGTCATTTCAGAAGTAGAACAGGCAATTCCTGCTGCACCCATATCCTGCATTCCTACTACTGCGCCGGTTTTCAGAACCTCAAGGCTGGCTTCTAACAATAACTTCTCTGTAAAAGGATCTCCAACCTGAACACTTGGACGTTTTGCTTCACTTTCTTCACTGATTTCTTCGGATGCAAACGTAGCTCCATGAATTCCATCACGACCAGTACTTGCGCCCACAATTATTACTGGATTCCCGATTCCTTCAGAAATAGCTGAAACTGTTTTACCCGCTTCCACCAAACCTATACTCATCGCATTTACAAGGGGGTTTCCCTCGTAGCTTTCATCGAAATAAACTTCACCGCCAATTACCGGAATTCCGAATGAGTTTCCGTAATCTCCAATTCCTCGTACAACTCCGTCCAACAAATAACGAACTCTTGGATTATCAAGACTTCCGAATCGCAATGAATTCAAACTTGCAACAGGTCGAGCTCCCATTGTAAAAATATCTCTATGAATTCCTCCAACACCCGTTGCAGCTCCCTGATATGGCTCAATTGCTGAGGGATGATTATGGCTTTCAATTTTGAATGCGCATCCGAGTCCGTCGCCGATATCTACAAGTCCAGCATTTTCTTCTCCAGCGCCTACCAGCATGTGTTCCCCTTCGCGAGGAAGTTTTTTTAGCTCAACAATAGAATTTTTGTACGAACAATGCTCACTCCACATTACCGAATAAACACCCAACTCTGTAAATGTAGGAACCCGACCTAAGCGGGTTTTTATCATTTCAAATTCTTCTTCGTTTAATCCGTGTTCTTGAGCAAGTTCCAGATTTACTTCTGGTTCTTGAATGCTAGCGTTAGCCATGAATGTAGTTAGCTTGGGAGTTTGAATTTGAGAAAATTTCTGTAATCCAACAGAAGCTTAAAGGTACGAGGTTTTTAAAAGAATTAAGAATGAAAAATTAGCGATTAAGATTTTTTGATGATTCGCTGCGGACTAAAGTCCTCGTTTTGTTTACCTGAATTGCAATCAATGTAAATCAGCAATCGAATCATCGAAATCAGTAATCAATTCTGAACCCAAAACGATCCCACATAGTAATCTATATCAACTTTGAGTTCTTTTCCCGAGCTTTTGACGGCATTCCATTGGGTTGTTGGCTTTAGCATCATTTCTTTACCGTCAATATAAACCTTAACAGGCATATTGAAGTTAGAAACCGCATTACTCCATCGATAAACTAGCTTATTATCTCTAAAAAAGTATTCCAATACCGGAAATCGGTAATCTCGTAAATACTGGTCAAAAACTGATTCTAAATCTTTTCCGGATCTTTCAGTTATGTAGCTTTCAATTTCTTTCGTTGTTACCGTTTGATGATAAAATTCTTTATTCAATCCTCGAAGTATTTCTCTCCATAATTCATCATCTCCAATAACTTGACGGATCGTATGGAGCATATTTCCTCCTTTATAATACATATCAGAAGAGCCTTCATAATTCACACCATAAATACCAATAATTGGTCTGTCATTTTGGATTGACAATCGTACTCCGCGTGCATATTCCTGCGCCGCTTTTTTCCCAAAATGATACTCCAAAAACAGATATTCAGAATAATGTGTAAAGCTTTCATGAATCCACATGTCAGCCACATCTTTATAGGTGATATTGTTGGCAAACCATTCGTGTCCTGATTCATGAACGATAATAAAATCAAATTTTAGTCCCCAACCAGTGCTGCTTAAATCTCGCCCTAAATATCCATTTTCATAGCCATTGCCATAAGTCACCGAACTCTGATGTTCCATTCCTAAGTACGGAGCTTCCACCAATTTATAACTGTCTTCATAAAAAGGATAAGGTCCGAACCAGTATTCAAATGCTTCGATTGTTCTGGGTGCATCGGCAAATTGATCCATTGCTTTCTCCAGATTATAACTGAGGACATAGTAATCCATATCCAATATCCCATTCTCACCTTTATAAACTTCCTTAAAGTTTTTGTAGTCACCAATATTAATATTTACACCGTAATTATTAATCGGATTGCTGACATACCAATGCCAGGTTTTTGTGCCATCATTATTGTCTATTTCATTGCGTAATCTTCCATTAGAAACATTCATCAAATCATCCCTAACGGTAATACTCATTAGCATACTATCCGGTTCATCGTATCCATGATCTTTATTTGGCCACCAAACACTTGCTCCAATTCCTTGATTTGAAGAAGCCACAAAAGGGTTTCCGTTTTTATCTCTTGTCCAGGAAATTCCTCCATCCCAAGGAGCTCGAATAGCTTTCTTTGGTTTCCCCGAAAAATGAACCACTACTTCATTCACTTCTCCTATTTTTTGATTTGACGACGTTTCAACAAAAAAAACATTTCCTTCTCGTTCAAATGTAAGCGCTTCCCTTTCTTGAGTTATTTTAGATATCTGCATTGGTTCTTGAAGATCAATTTGCATGATATTGGTAGTTGTGGAATCTACTCTATACTGTATTCTGTTCGTTCCTGAAAAAGTACTATCTTCTAAATTTACATTCATATCAAGATGATAGTAAGTCACGTCCCACCAAGAACGTTCTGCTGTAATAGTTCCCCGTAGAGTATCCTGACGATTGAAATCCGGTTGACGACCAAAGAGTTGAGCTGAAACATAATCCCCGGTTGTTAACATCAATGTGAGGAGGATGAATATTTTTTTCATTTTTGAAATCCTTTAAATAATACCAGTGAAAATATAGTCTAAGATTATACATTAAAGTTTACACTTTTAATTCTGTTTAACCCAACCATAGACTGTAATCGTATACATAACATGCACAATTATCTTATTTCATAATATATACCTTTCTTTAATCGATAACTTTTCTATTAACTAAATATTTAATTGAATGAAAAAACATTTACAAAATTTACTGTTGGGAACCTCAGCAGTTTTATTACTAATTACGGGGATTACTTTTTCGGTACAAGCACAGGAGCTTAATACTGTCTGGGAGCGAACTTCGCGAACGGGTGCAGCGGAAGCGCTACCATCTTGGTTTACTATTGGATGGGTAAGAGGCATGGACCTTCATGGTGAAAACCTTTATGCAGCAGACCGAGCTAACTCACAAATTAGAGTATTAAATGCTACAACAGGAGCTGATGTTAATTTAGCAACTCCTTATGATTTAACCGGAGTAGCCGGCGGGACATATCCTATGAACGATATCGCTTTCTCTGACGATGGAGTTGCTTTCTTAGGGAACCTGACTACGAATGCTTCAACTAGTCCATTCCATTTATATTGGTGGTCAACCGAAGGCGGAACATACAGTGATTCTTTAGTAATAACCACTTCAACTGCTCAACGATTAGGAGATAAGTTTACCGTTGTAGGTTCTGTTAATGATAACACAGTTGAAGTTTGGATACCGGTTGCAAGCAGTGATCCTGGAATTATTTATGTGCTTACAACTGCAGATCAGGGAGCTACCTGGAATACTGAAACCATTACTTTATCCGGAACAAATGTAATAGTTGGTAGCAACGCTGATGTTACTCCATTAGGAACAGGCCGAAGCTCAGATTTCTATATTGGTGGAAACAGTTCTGCTCCGGCAAGGTACACCAGTACAGGGGCTTATGTTGACAATAGTGCACTTGCTTCTGCTTCAAGAAACGGAATGCAAACCTTTTCTTATGATAGTAAAGATCATCTAGCGGTGTATTCTTACAGAGCAGATGGGTCAGGCGGTGGAAATAAAACTGGGAAAATTTATATCTATGATGTTTCTGATGCTACCGCCCCAACAATAGTTGCTGAATCTCCTCTAATGGGAGACGATGCTGATACTTTTAGTTCTATTTACGGTGAAGCTAAAGTTTCATTGAATGAAGATGGCACTTACAACGTATATGCCCTTGAAGGTGTAAATGGTTTTGCTACCTTTACAAATGCAATACTTCCGGTTGTAGACAATCCTTCTAACTTAATTTTCTCTGAGTATATTGAAGGCTCCGGAAACAATAAAGCTCTTGAAATTACAAACCTGACAGATTCAACTGTTAGTCTCCAAAATTATAGAATCGCACAATCAGTAAATGGCGGCGGTTGGGAATACTATCATACATTTGCTGCGGAAGCCAGTATCGCTGCGGGCGCACAATATGTTATACTTAACGACGAAGTTGATCCAACTTTCTTTGCTGCTGAAAATGCAGATGAAGTATTAGGCTTTCCGAGTGCAGTTCACCACAATGGTGATGATGCTCGCGGAATTATCCATATCGACTCTCAAAGTGGTGATACTACTTGGGTTGATGTATTTGGTGACCCAAATAATGATCCTGGTTCGGGTTGGGAAGTAGCTGGCGTTGAAAATGGAACTCAGAACTTTACCTTACTTAGAAAGGCAAGTGTTGCAAAAGGTGATACCGCGTCATTAGGATCTTTCGGTACTAATTTTGATGACAGTGAGTGGATCATAAAAAACACCAATATATTCACCAACCTGGGCGCAGCTACAGAAACTGAAGCAGCACTAGCAGGAGATTATTTCGTTCCTCAACGATCTACTGATGCTGAAGGTTTTATTTCACTTAGCCAAGCAATTCATTATGTAAATGCTGATGGTATTTCATCAGCAACTAATTTGATTCTAACCAGTGATTTAACTGAAAGTTCAACTCTTAGATTAAATAGAGATGACTTCAGTGAAACAAATAACCTAACGATCAAACCAGAGGCAGGAGAACAGGTAAAAGTAGAAGTTGATGACTTCCGTTTTGTAGATACCAGATATATTACTATCGACGGATCTAATAATGGAACTGATTCTCGTGACCTCACTTTTGAAAAGTCAGGTACAGCCGGTGGATTTTTAAAGCTTGTAAGCTACAACCGCTTCATTGACATAAAAAACATCAATCTTACTTATGCCGAAGATAATGGACTAGGTACGTACGCTGTACTTATTAATAGAAGAGAAGCAAGCACAGAAACTGGACGTGCAGAAAACGTAACATTTAAAAATGTTGCAATTGGTACTTCTGAGAAGCCTTTCCGTGATGCTTTTTGGTTATTTGGTTCAACAAGTAATGAGAATTTTTTCCACCTCAACGTTTCTTTACTTGGTGGTGAAGCACATGTTGGAAGAAGCTTTTTCCGCAGTCAAACACATACCAACACAATTATTTCAGGTAATAAAATCTTTTCTTACGGATCAGAAACCGGAGATAATCAAGTTGTGAACCTAAACACTCCACTTGATACATTTACTTTCACAAATAATGAAATAGTATTTGCTAATGCTGCCGGAACTGAAGACAGAACGTATATAGGTTTAAATGCAACTAACACCTTAGTTGATACAGTTAATGTATCAAATAATACTTTTTCTAATGCTGGTTTTGCAGGAACAGGAACAAATAATAGTTTTATTGCCTTCTATCACAATGGAAGTGCTAGTTCTGCGAAATTCCAACTCCTTCACAACTCTGTAAACTTTACAGAAAATGGACAAACAGGAACACATGCGGCTATAGCTCGTTCAGCTTCTGCTTCAGCAAGTGCTACTGTTCAGGCTTTCAACAATATTTTTGTGAATAATCAAGACGGATCTAGTTCTTATATTTATGATTGGGATGGCAATACATTATTCACTAATTCCAACAATATCGTTGTTAGCGCGAATGCATCTGTTGCTAATTTTGATGATGAAGTTTATGCAACTCTTTCTGCATTCTCAGATTCTTTAGGATTAGACAATATTTCGACAGCAGCAGAAGTAAATTTTGTTTCTGGTACTGATCTTCGCTTAACCGGAGCTTCTATTGGCAACAATGAACTAGCCGGAATCCCTATAGCTTCTGTTTCGACAGACATCGACGGAACCACAAGAAGTTTAGTTGCACCATACAAAGGTGCTTTCGAAGGTGATGTTGAATTGACGGTTGATGTTGAAATTACAATTGACGCCTTCAGTTTACTTACACCTGCAGATGATTCCAGTTTTGACTTAGGAACGGGCTCTGAGACAGAAGTTACATTTACATGGGATGAAGCAACTTCAAATGCTGAAGTAACCTATGTATTTATGTTAGACTCAGCTAATGCAGATTTCTCTACGCCACTGTTCACAACTGAATCTGATGGTGAAGGAATGTCAGCTATGCTAACGGGTACTTATGGCGCAATTGATTCTACACTTAATGATCTAGGAGTACTTGAAGGAGAAAGTATCGATCTAAAATGGACGGTAATGGCAGTAGCCTCAGACTCAACCAGAATGGCAGAAAGTTCGAATAATATTTCTTTCACTAGAATGGTTAAGGTATCAAACGAACAGGACGATACACCATTAACATTCAAGCTAAATCAAAATTACCCTAACCCTTTTAACCCTTCGTCTACTATTCAATTTACTCTTCCACAAGCCGGAAATGTAAGACTTGATGTATTTACTATTACAGGACAGTTAGTAACGACCTTGGTAAATAATAGAATGGGATCAGGAGAACATTCCGTTACATTCGATGGAAGTAATCTCGCCAGTGGCGTTTACATCTACCGAATAATGGCCGGAAAAAACATCCAAACGAAGCGAATGACTTTGATTAAATAACTAAGCACATTTATTCGGAAGTTAAAAGCCCTGCTTTTTGGCAGGGCTTTTTTTATTGTCTTAATTCCAGTTGTTCGGAAACATTAAAATAATGCCGTTCTTGATTGGATTATCTCACCGATATTTAATACCTATGTAAGTCTGTTATTCATTAATTACGTTAATATGTCTTTGAATTCCGATCAATCCCCTGTCAACAGTAATAAGCAAGCTGAAAAAATCCGTCAAGCTTGTATTGGAGCTGCAAGAGAAGGCTTCATGGATGCATCGATAAGCGGGTTATGTACAGAAGGAGCTATAGAAGCTGCAATAAGTGCTATTCAAAACCTGGATCTAACCAAAGTACTTGCATCCGAAAAAGATAAATGAAACGAACTATTGTTGGTTTTCATAAAGATGAAAAGGATGATTGGGTTGCTGATCTAGAATGCGGTCACCAACAGCATGTTCGTCATAATCCGCCTTGGCAAATTCGTGAATGGGTGACTACTGAATCAGGTCGTAAAAGCAAATTAGGACATTTATTGAATTGTAAAGAATGTGATAAATGCTAATATTTGGTAACCCTCCTCTCAAAACTTGATCTTATTTACTATGGAAAAAATCCGGAGTTAGAACAAACATCACCCATCCCCATTGTTGTAATCCATCACCTGTCCGTTCTCGAAGACGTTCAAGAGAATCAAAACTAAACAGAGTTGAATATCCTAGTACTAGCTTTACATCATCTGAAACTGTATATGTGGTTGAAATATCTATTTCAGATGCTAACCTTTTGTTCAATAGTTCAAGATTATTAGCGGGACTGGATATTTTCTGAGCTAAGGAAAAGTAATGATAGCTAAGGTTCAACATAATTTTTGGTGATGATTTATGCTCAGCACTAAAGTAAATATCCTGAAGTCCCCCACCGTTTGTTTCATTCGGAATGTTCAAAAAGTAGTCCATATTTCCATAGAACTTATGATTGGTTGCGTATAAAGTACTGAATGAATTTCGGTCGGGATTAGCATCATCTGAATTTCCTCCTGATAAATAGTCTATACCTACACTAAACTTCGAATCTTTCAATTGATACGATACTTTACCTGCCAACATGTGGGCTGAAATATTTGAACGGGAATTGTCATCTCCCCTTTGAAGATATATAGTTCCTGAAAAGAATAGATCCTTGACTTTATAATTTATAAAAGAGCCATATGTATAGCGATAATTGATATTTCCAGAAGCCAATTCAAAACCATCTGTCAATAAAATTCCTGAGATATCTACTGTTCCGAACTTCTTATTCATCCACATATATAAGAGAGCCTTATAATTGTTAAGCGTGTAGGTGTTTCCCAGAATTTTTTCGCTTTCTTGGTTATATGCTCCACCAACATGCATATCGAACTCAGAAACAATATTCTGATACTTAAGTACAACCGCATCATGACTTCTACCAGGCTGAGTCCAATTAACACTACCTAACAATCGTTGATCATCGTAAACTAACTCCTGTCGTCCTAACTTAACTTTAAAATGGTTTACTAAACTAAGTTGAGCCCAAGCTTCGTGGATATTTATACTAGCATTATCCTGTAACTGGATTTCATCTCCCCATGTTCTAATATCCTGTGCAGATAGCTTAAAAAGGTATAAATCGTCATTAAACAAAAGTGATAACCGCGTTCTCTGTGAGATAAAAAACGCAGGATCATCTTGGACTGAGTGAAGAGTACGATATCCATTTCTGAATTCAGTTCTAGGTCTAAATTCTCCACTGAAATTTAATTGGGCAACTCCCGAAAGAGGTAATAGCAATAAAATTAGCAGTAGTAAATATTGAAGGCAAAAATTGGTTAACGTTTTCATATCAATTCTCCTGTAAATTTTATGATAAAAAAAGACAACCCATTTTTACGAGTTGTCTTTTTTGGTTTTTTGATGTCATCCTTGTTAACAAAAAAACCTATTTATTCTCAATCTTTTTGGGCTCACTTATTTGCTTCATCAAATCATCATTCCATTCACCTTCAACTTCAACAATACCGACTGCTCCGAAAGACATTGCCTCAATTAGGTTATGATTTACATAAGCGTAAGTACCTGGTTGTCTAAATTCGTAAAGCATGGGAACAGCAGCCCCTCCCGGAATTGCCCAGGTTTCATAGTTTGTAGAAGGTTTATCTCCAAAAGAACCACCGTTCCAAACAAGATCAGCGTGGCCACCAATTAAATGCATTCTTGTATCTCTGTTAGCTTGCGCTGATACAAAAAGAACTTTGTCTCCCACTTCAGCTTTAAGTGCGTTCTCCCCGGTTAATGCACCTTCTACGCCATTAAATACGATGTGAGATGGAGTTAATGATCTAAATGCTTGCATCATGTCACCGAATCCTTCAGAAGGGAAGTCATATTCTTTATAATCTCCACCCTCATCGGTTGGGATATAGTAATCCTGTTCCACAACGTAAAATGCTTTATCAAATGTAACAGATTTGCCTAATTCATCAGTTAATCCTTCTCTTGGAAGTACCATTATAACTCCGTTCATACCGGAAACTACATGTAAAGGAACCATCATACCGCCTGGCGCACAGTGATATACAAAGGTTCCTGATTTTGTTGCCTTAAATCTCATCGTAACTTCTTCACCCGGATTAACAACAGTTAAATCGCCACCGCCCATTGCACCTGTAGCTGCATGAAAGTCTATGTTGTGCTGCAAACTATTACTTTCTGGATTGATTAGAGTAAGTTCTACATAATCGTTCTCATGTACTACAATCATCGGCCCTGGAACAGAACCATCAAAAGTCATAGCCCAAATAAATACACCTGGTGCTATTTCCAGTTTTTTCTCTTCAATAGTTAATTCAACTTCAACCACAACAGGTTCTTTTGATCCGACTTGGTCAAATTCCGGTAAAAATGGTGGAGCAACCATTTCCTGTTTAATGCGCTTTAAATTATCTGCGTTATCCTGTGCACTTATCCCAAATGTGAATCCAAGAATTACTAACACGGTCATTAATACAGGAACTTTTTTAAGGATGTTTATTGAGTTTTTCATTATTCTATATTTAAGTATTAAGACAATTTTATCTTATTTATGTATGAATCATTTGATTCAATACAAATCTACCCCTTAATTGTGAATTTAAGATGAAGAGGTCTTAATTATTTAACCTACTCATTTACACCACTTTTTTTCATCTCCAGATTCTTAGTATTGGAGATATGTTAACTTCACTATTCTGATAGATAGGTTTTTACTTAAGCTTTTGAGTAGCTTGTGATTCTCTTCCAGTGAAGATTTATAAAAAGAACAATCGCAAAAAGCTGAAACACTCTTCCGAATAACTTCAAAAAAGAATATTCAAGACTCAAAGTTGAAATTATAACGAGTACTATCCCCATATTTAAAAATATAGCCATTAGAATTGCCGGTAAAATCTTTCCTCTCCCTTTTGTTTTCAAATACCGTGGAAGTATCCAATAAGCCGTTCCTAAAGTAAATTGGATGATCCATCCGGTAATTAAGAATTCAATATGAACAGGTAGCAGTATCCACACTAATGGAATGAGATGAAGAGCTTTATCTATTAGCATCAATCCTCCAATTAGGACTCCTGCTCCTAGATAAATAATCGCCAGTCGAATCATCCATACAGAAATTGACGGCATTTAATTACTCCTTAGTTCTTTTTACATGTCTCTTTTTTCCTTTAGCACGCGGCCAGATCTCAATTATATAAGCCACTACTGCAATAAATTGTAACATCGCTGAAATTATTAATAATAACTTCCATATTGTAGATGCTGATAGTTTTAGTAAGGGTTCGGCTATAATTCTAAATGCTAACCCTGAATTTAAGAATACATAAGCCACCCAAGCCCACCTTTGATTTGAGAAAGTCTCTTCTCGTTTTCTACCGGGAAACATCCATAATGAAACTCCTATTATTATTTGGGTAATCCACCCCAACATTAGAGTATGCCAAAACAATATTTGTAGATTTGGAATCGAAACTGATTCGACCTGAATTAAAACTCCGGCTATTAAAGAAAATAGAAGGAATACTAATCCGGTTTTTATAAATAATCTTGTAATTAAAGGCATAAAAATTAGTAGGCTTTAATCTGAGTTATTAATTGTTCGTAATTTGTACCATAAAGCAGATACAGAGCAGACTGGAAGTAATGCACACCCTGCAAGCACTGGGAAAATCCAGGTGCCTTTCAGATGTAAAGGCCAAACATTAGTAAGCAAAATTAAACTTAGTAGTACTATTAAAATCGAATAAAACACAGCATAAATATATTTCTTGAAAAAAATATGCTCTCGACAAGTGTATAGAATCATTGTTGTAGTAAAAGAGCCGAGCAATAGTACATGTAGATATAAGATTCTTATGCCCTGATCGGATAACCACAATTCTGAAGGTGCGAATGAAGCTATCACCTGCATTAATGCTTTTATGCCTAGAAAAGCTACCGACCAAATCCAGAATACTTTTAATGCTTTATGATTTCTGATAACAGAATAGACAAATAACAGAATGGATGTTCCTACCATAAGTCCACCGATACTGGCAACAAACAACAGAGTTGTATCCAAGAATGAAACCGAAATTCCGTATGGAAATGTCAATGGTGCGCCTAATGCTATTAGCCCTACAAGAATAGTCGGAGGTATAAAATAATCAGCTTTTAAAAGTTCTAATTTTTTATCCAAAAACCCCACTAGTATTAAAACAATCCATCCTTCTGTGAAAGTAGACAAAAAGAAATGTGTAAGAGCTTTTGAAAGTAATGGTGTCCCAAAGTGAAACATCGTAGACAGTCCAACACCCCAAGCTCCTAATGAAGATATGAAAAGCATCAAAAGGGCACTTTCATACCAAATATTTCTTTTTGTGTTGACTGTAATTTTTCTGTGAATAAGATATCCACCTATAAAAACGTACCAGCCAATCATAACAAATCCTGAGAGAATTGCTGATAATGGTATATTGGCACTACCAATCGAAACGGGCTTGTATCCCCAAAGCAAAAAGGAAACGAATGACACCAAACCAAGCACCATTATTGTCGTTAGTGCTACTTTTAGAATCTTTTTGCAAAGAGTTGAACAATTTTTCGAAATCAATTCAAGATAGATAAAATACAACGGAAAGAATGAAGCCCACCCAAAAAACATCAGATGAGAATGTGCATGTCGGATGTTTATTAGATTGCAACCATCGGGTAAGCCTGTTACAAAACCAACACGATATAGAAACCCTGTCAAACCGGCCACAACAAAACATAAAAATGCCCATTGCCAAGATTTAGATTTTGAATTCTTTGGGTTCTTCATCCTTTATTCCCGGAAACTTTATCTCGCACGATCCTCAAATCTATTTAATCTGAAACCCCTGCTAAATTCAGCTTATAAATCGCTTATTTTTATCTGTTAGTTCAACCTTTTTTCTAGTTCAAGAGCTTTTGGGAATAAAATATTATTCTCAAGGTGAACGTGCTTATGAAGATCTTTTTGAAAACCTTCTAAATTTTGAAATAATACTCTGTATGAGGCACACGCATTTTCCGGAGGAGTAAAATTGTTGCTAAGAGTCTCAATTTCAAACATTAGTTCACCAGCTTTTTCATGTTCATCCTCCAACACATCTAGTAGTGCTTCTTTTACGGAACCAACCTTATGCTGTTGTACTAGTTCTTTAATTTGTGGAAATAAATCTTCTTCTTCTTTTTCCAGATGATCAATTAGCTCATAACTTAGCTGTTTAACTTTCTCAAAAATCTCAACTAATTCAGGGTGGCTATCTCCATGAACACGAGCCACTTTTTCCGCATAGAAATTTAACTCGGGTAACATTTTACGTACAAAATTATGGTGATTTTGAACTATATAATCAGCCAGAAAATCTAAATTCCAATCATTAAAGTTATGCTGTTCCGTTTCAAGATTCTGAAGAACCTTGAGCTCTCTTAATACTTCATCGAGTTCTACATTCTTTGCTTCACAAACAGAAGATAATGTTTTCTTACCGCCACAGCAGAAATCCAATCCTTTGGCTCTAAATACTTGTGAGGCTCTATAATCTTCTGCTACTATTTCACCAACTGTTCTTTGTGCTAATTCTTTCATATTTAGTTTATTTAAAAGTTATAAGACTATTTTATCTTATTTATATGAATTTTATATGAATTCTGATGTTCTTTTATTTCTTAACCCCAGCTAAAACTACCGTCTTCCTTAAGACGAAATTGTTTTTCTTTGCCTTCCTTAGCTATTTCATCAAGCGATGTCTGATTTAACATCCCCTCTATTGAAGTTCGGGTTTCAATCCATTTTTCATGAATTGGACAAGGTTTTTCATGGCCGCAACCCGGCAACCCTAATGCACATTGAGTGAGTAATTCAGGTCCGTCAATAGCAATTACCATATCTAACATGGTTGCGGCTCTTCCCTTTGTAGTGAGTTTAATTCCACCTTTTGGACCTTTATATGATTCCATCAGTTTATCCGAAGTCAGCTGTTGTAAAATCTTAGTTAGAAAATGAAAAGATATTCCCAAATCAGCGCTCATATCTCTAATAGAAATATAAGATTCCTCATTTTTTGACGCGAGATAAATGGCTGCTCGCAAGCCATATACACAGGATTTTGATAGAAGCATAAATTATTAAGACTTGTTTGTCTTAAATATAAGAAATTGGACATAGGATGCAATATCGTTTTACAACGAAACAAGATCTGGTTGGTAAGTATGCTCAACAGAAGGGTGAAGTTGAATTGGTGACTTTTTAGTAAGAAATAGCCAAAAAATACTATAAAACAATATTTTGTAGCTGTATAGATTTTTTCATTTTAATTAAACAAATTAATACCAGTCATTTCTGAGGTATTAGGGATTGCGAGGGGAAAATGCCTCTTAACTAAAATTTGGGGATTATGAAAAAGCTACTGAAGATACTCGGGGGATTACTGGGAGTTATTGTAATTGGAATATGTGGATTACTCATTTATGTAAGTACTGCACTTCCTAATGTTGAACCTGCTCCTAACCTTAAAGTAGAGCTTACAGACGATCGCATACAACGTGGCGAATATCTTGCTAATACAATATATGCCTGTATGGACTGCCACTCGGATAAAGACTACAGCAAGTTTGCGCTTTCCATGAAAGAAGGAACACTTGGAAAAGGTGGCGGTTTATTTGGCACCGAAATGGGACTGCCGGGTGATTATTATGCAAAGAATCTGACTCCGTATAATTTGGGAGATTGGACCGACGGCGAGATTTTCCGTGCTGTAACAACTGGAGTCAATAAAGAAGGAGATGCATTATTCCCGATCATGCCCTACCCTAACTATGGAAAAACCGATCCGGAAGATATTTATGATGTTATCGCATACCTGCGAACACTGGAACCCATCGAATATGATGTTCCTGAATCGTCGTCCAACTTTCCAATGAACTTTATTATTAACACGATTCCTACCACTCCCGAATTTTTGGAGAAACCTGATCCTTCAGACAAAATAGCTTACGGAAAATATCTGGTTACCGCTGCAAGTTGTGCTGATTGTCACACGCCTATGGAACAGGGAACTCCTATTGAAGGTATGAACTTTGCCGGCGGAATGGACTTCCCATTGCCCACAGGAGGCGTTGCAACTTCTGCAAATATAACTCCAGACGTAACTACAGGAATAGGTAACTGGACTGAAGAAGTATTTATCGCCCGATTCAAAAGCTTTCAGGACTCTGCTAATGTTATTAATACAACCCATGTAAAACCGGGAGATTTTAATACCGAAATGCCCTGGCGCTTTTACAGCAATATGAGCGAAGAAGAGTTAAGTGCGATCTATGCTTATTTAAAAACACAAGCACCGGTAAATAATCAGATTACAAAGTTTAGGAGGGAGTGAGTTAACAACAAAAAAAATCAGAATTGACTTTCGATTTCTTTTTCTATCAAATTAAATTTTTCCTTTATCTCTTCACCTTGATAAAATGAAAGTAAATCTTCTTTTGTGAGTGTTCCTGTTTTTAAGAATTGTGTGAGATATTTCTGATTAAACTCAGCTAATAACAAACTTTTCTCTAATTGTTTCAGAATAGCTCGATTATTTTCAATGTTGCTCTCAACAAGTTTTTTAATTGACAGAACCTCTTCAAAGTCTTTAATAATTCTTTTAACAATTATTTGTAAGAGATTACTATCGAATTCTATTTTATTTGTATTCAGTGCGATATCCCTTGCTAACATATAGGCTATTGCCAAATTTGAATAATCTCCTTTTTGAGTGTCGACAATCGCTACAAAACCAATACTTGGAATATATCCGACCCTCTCAAAATTCTTAAGTATTGACCCATCAATTAAAGAAATATCAAAAACTATTATACCAACTTTAGCATCACGGTTAGCTTGTGTTTCAATTAGTTGACTCCATGCAGTATCAGCTTTTCTTATGAATAAGTCTTTTGATTCTATCTCACCTAATTTCAAACTTTTATCAAATTTACATTCTATAGCTATTTTAATTTCTTTATCAGAATCTAAGATACTTATGATATCTCCAGTTTTATTTCTTAGAAGATTACCTTTTAAATTACCTGTAAGAGATACCTTATCTTTAATCTTTTTCTCATTTAGAAACTCCTCTAAGAACTGAGCTATTTCTTCTTCGGCTGCAATACCCTTTACTGAGGTTTTATAAAATAGTTCTTGCTTCATGTCAAAAAGAAGCTTTAGGTTTTCAAGTTCAGTTCCAAGTTCATTGGAGGTCTTTGAAAGAAATGCCGACAAACGATCTTCCATCATGGCTAAGACACCAATATAAATTGCTCTAAGAAGTTTATCGTCTCGTTCAGCTGAAGGAAGATTATCAAAATATTCAAAGCAGACTTCGCTTTCTATTTCAAAATCCGAAACTTCTATCCTTTTGAGCTGTTGATTTAAACTTACAATCCCCATTCTAAACCCTTGTATACCTGTAGTTCCCTTTGATATTCCTTGCTAAGTACTCTCCATGTGATCCAGGACCCATTAGACCTTCATGTTCATGTTGTGGAACATCGAAGTATTGATAAATTGAGCCATTTAAAAATTCAATTTCTAAAGTTTGAGTTACATCATCATATCCAATGGATGCGATATTTGATGAATCTACTGGTACTCTATTCATATCTTCTATTTGTTTGGTTATAAATTTAGGATTCTGAGACCTCCACACTTGTACAAATTCTTCATAATTTGGATCATCTTCCATCTCTATGCCCCAACCACCTGGATTCATAGAATCTTCAGGAGAAATCAAGTCAAATACAATTGGATCCTGACTATCGGGTCTTTTATTTTTCTCAGGAGCATTTATCAATGCTCTCATAGGTAATTTTACACTTTCTCCTAAAACTATGGCTTCCCCAGTTCTTAATATTGGGAGCATATCTGTCAACCCATCAAGATTATCTGAAACAACACTTGATACTTGACCTCGATCTGTTTGGTTTGCTAATCTTAGAGAAATAAATGTACCACATTGAGAAAGAATGGTAGAATTAATCTCAGAAGGCCTTTGACTAACTATCATCGCTCCGATCCCATATTTTCTCCCTTCTTTTGCAATTCGTTGTACTATGGTTGATGCCAACCCTTTAAAATTGTCATTCAAATAATTATGAGCTTCTTCCATAACAACTAACAGAGGACGGTGGCGGCCTCCTTGCTTTAGATTTCTAGTCCAAAAAAGTGCATCATAGATTATTCTTAACAATGCCCCAATTATTGTATTTAATATTTCAGAAGGAACACCAGACAAATCTAAAATTGTAATTGGCTTTTGATCACCTATCCATTCTTTCATTAATTCGTCTAAATCACTCTCAACTTCTCCATCATGCTCAGGAGTCCATTTCCCAGGTTTAAACAAAAAATCATATCGAGGTATTCTCAATTTTGATCCTAATGCTTCTAGTTGTGACCTGATGTTTAGTGAAGATGGTATATAATTTATCTTTTCATCATCTTCTTTAATATTTTTAACTGTTTTAAATTTTGGTGGTATTGCTTTATCTATATCACCCTTTAATTCATCATTATTTGCATCAGTTTCATATGCCCAATTTTCTTTTACTGGCTTTTTATCTTTAGAGTAATATGTTGCAAACACTTCGCAATATAATTCATACCAAAACTTATTTAGACTGAAAGGTACTGGTGAGTCTTCATTTACAGTGTCTTCATTAATCCCTGTTTTGGGATATTTTAAGATAGACTCTCTTTTCATTTCTAGAATCCTTTCTAGTACGGCACTTCGATCTTTTTCATTTGAAAATTTATCTTGTATAGCAACTTCTATCAGCTCTTCAAAACTTAATGCCCAAAAGGGTATGTAAAGCTCTTTTTCCTCGTATTTAGAATTATTTTCAGCTCCAATTCTGTATACATTTGCCCTCTCATATAGAGCTTGAGGGTACTCTCCATGTATATCTAGTACTAATATTCTTGATGATGGATATTTTCGCTCATCGCTTAAAGCATTTAATATTCCTGCTACTGTTGTAGATTTACCGCTACCCGTTGTACCTACTATTGCACTGTGTCTTGTTATAAGCTTATTTATGTCTAAAAGTGCAGGAATTGATTCTGCCCCAGCAATACTTCCTATCTTTACAAAAAAGTCTTCCTGAGTCTCTCCATATATATTTTTTAAATCCTCTTCTGATACTAAGTGAACTTCATCACCTATTGTTGGGTATTGAGAAACTCCTCTTTGAAACTTACCACCTCCCTGCCCTTCACCAATTAATTGGATAGTCATCCATCTATTACCGTAAGGTTGATTTTCAACCTGGTTTTCGGGGACTGCACTTGCCCCAACTTGGGATACAATTCCATATAGTTCAATAAAGCCAATTGGAATTTTAATAAAAGTTCCAATCTGCCCAATCCTATAACCTTGCCCATTGATTAAGGTTGTTCCAGAGAGAGACTCATTTTCTAAAACTAATCTAACTGTAGTTCCTTTAACATCTTGTACCGTACCTAAATAAGTCGATCTACTAATCATGATTCTTCATCTTCTTTTTTACCAATCATCGATTGTAGATATTTACCTAAAACAATGAAGTCTCCCAATTCGAGCGTGTGTTTTATTGCACCACTACTATCATCCACTTTCAGCGCTTCAGTTTCCACTGAATGTTGATAAACTTCATCCTCTTCAAGAGCCTTTGATATAGGGACTTCCCATTTACCTATCTTGGTACCTATAGCTGCTTTATCAAAAGCCCATAAACTCAAATTGTGTCTTTTCTCGGCCAATTTAATTGCTTTCTCATATTTGGATAATTCACCATGCAATAGCGCTATCACATTAGCTGTAGAATTAGCCTTCAAAGCATTTATAACCACATCATTTATATGATCATCATTAAATGAATAACCACTTAATATGAGTAATGACGGACCAGATTTAATAAATCTACTTAATTGATCCATTAGAGCCAGATATGGCATTTTTCTGCTTTCATCATATTTTAGATGCGATGGATAAATAAGTGTCGATTCTATCTCACTTGGATTTGAGACTCTTACAACTTCGTTATCATACTTTTTATCCCAATTGATTGATCCATGGACTTTCCATAGCCTAGTCCAATGTTTAGGAATCAAATCTTCTTCCACAGCTCTTAAATCAAAAAACGCTCTATGTGATCCCACGAATCCATCGAAGTAAGGAACCCCATTATTCTCCAATGCTTTCTCCATCAGTAAATCATAATTCGTAGTAAAAACATGTACTGGTTTTACACGGTCAATAGAATTAATCCATGAAACTAACTGATGATATGGGGTTTTATCGTTTGGAAATTCAACATCGATTAACTTTGAAATTTTCAAGCATATTTTCTTTTCAAGTTCTAATAAATTTGCTTCATTCATGCCACGAACTTCCCCGCCATGTGAAACAGTTATTAGTGCCCTCAGAAAGCTCAAAACATCTTCGATGTTATCTTTTGATTTATCTGCTTTCTCTAACTCTTCTAGTAGTTTTTTGTAAGATGACTCTCCATCCAACTTCTCAGAAACTAATTTTGTTAAACCTTCTACATCTGGAATCAGAGGTTCATCAGAACCATTTTTTATGGAAAAAGGACAACCTGCGGATATAAGGAAACCAACTGGTTTTTTATTTTGGGCTAAATTTTGGCGAAAATATTTTAATTGACGTACTGGATTGTGAGACATGATATTATCTTATTAATATCATGAACTATATAAAATTTACAGCTAATTACCCAATAAACTTCAGCATAAAGAATATCACCACACCGGTAATGGAAACGTAGAGCCAGATAGGGAATGTCCATTTGGAGACTTTCCGGTGTTTTTGGAATTTTCCGGTAAGCGCAAGATAAAAACTGGATAACACCAATGGCACTACAAAAACAGAAAGTGCAATATGCGTGATCAGAATAAAGAAATAAACATAACGGATGATTCCTTCTGTCAAGAATTTAGTATCACCCTGGAAGTGATGGTAGATAACATAACTGGTTAAGAACATCGCAGAAGCAATAAAAGCCGAGGTCATGAACTTCATATGTCGGCTGAAATTTCGTTTTCGGATCTCATTCAGTCCCAACAACAAAAAAGCGGTGCTTAGCGAATTGAATGCTGCGTTCATAGCCGGTAAATAGGGAACCCAGGGGTAAGAATTAACAGCACCTTCTTTCCAGTAAATCAGCCAAACTAAAAAAAGCAAAGCTGCAACACTCACTCCTACAATAATCAGGAAGGCGGTTTTTGCGCTTACTTGTTGCAGAATTTTAGACTGTTCCGGAAGAGAAAAATTATCAGACATTCGTGTTCTTATACTTTAATATATTTCAGGAAATCGATCTTTCTCGCATTCCTGCATAATGCCGTACACCGCTTCAAAAATGTCTTCAGCGTTTGGTTTACTGAAATAATCACCATCTGTGGCATATGCCGGACGATGAGGTTGAGCTGTTAAACACTGAGGTCTGGAATCCAGATAACGATAACCACCTTGCTCTTCCACAATATGTGCCATTATATAAGCTGCAGCTCCACCCGGAACATCTTCATCCACAACTAATAATCGATTCGTCTTTTTCAGCGACTCCACGATCATATGATTTCTGTCGAACGGTAGCAATGTTCTTGCATCCACCAACTCAACAGAAATTCCTGCATTTTCAAACTGAGGAATCATTCCTTCAATAATATTGAATGTGGAACCGTAAGAAACGATGGTGATATCATCGCCTTCTTTTACGATCTCAGGAATACCGAGCGGTGTGGTAAACTCTCCTAAGTTCTCGGGTAGTTTTTCTTTTAAGCGGTATCCGTTCAACGGCTCAATCACCATCGCAGGATCATCTCCCTGAATCAACGTATTATAAAATCCTGCAGCAGACGTTAAATTTCTTGGTACGCAGAGGTGAACACCTCGTAATCCGTTGATCAACACACCCATAGGCGATCCTGAATGCCAGATTCCTTCCAGTCGGTGTCCACGAGTTCTTACGATCAGCGGAGCCGCTTGTCCACCTTTGGTTCTGTATCGAAGAGAAGCGAGATCGTCACTCATTCCCTGAAAACAGTACAGCACATAATCTAAATACTGAATGTCAGCAATCGGACGAAGTCCACGTAACGACATTCCAATTCCCTGTCCCAGAATAGTTGCTTCACGAATTCCGGTATCAGAAACACGGATTTCGCCGTATTTATCCTGCATGCCTTCCAGGCCTTTGTTTACATCACCGAGCTTTCCGGCGTCCTCACCAAAAACCAGTGTATTCGGATATTTTTCAAAGATCTTGTCAAAATTATCACGGATAACAACACGTCCGTCTACATTTTTGGAATCATCAGAATATTCCGGCTTGATCTCTTCGATCTTAAGCGGAGAAAATTCTGTCTCGCTGAGCAAGTGAGAATTAAATCGTTCTTTATTGGCTTCAGCACTTTCGTTTACCCAACTCTTGATTGAATCTCTGGTAGAACCGGACTTCCCTGCTGTTGCATATAAAGCTTTTCTTCCTGCTGAAAGCACATCTTTTCTGAATGGATTCTGAACCATTTTCAATCTCTTAATGAGATCATCGATTCCTTCTGCACCGGATTCATCTTTCAGAGCAGATAACCAATCCAGCATCTGCTTCTTGTCTTCCTTGATTGGGGAGATGTAATTATCCCACGCTTCTTTTTTAGCATCTAAAGCTTCTTTAGATGCCTCTTCTTCCAGCTCTTCTAATTTCTTTTTAGTGGCTATCTTATTCTCAAGAATCCACTCTTTGGTTTTCTGAAGACAACAATATTCTTCCTCAAACTTCAAACGCTCTTCATCTTTGTAGCGCTCATGTGATCCTGAAGTGGAATGACCCTGTGGCTGAGTAACTTCATGAACATGAACCAAAACAGGAACGTGCTCTTCACGCGCTATCTTCTCTGCCTTTTCATACGTTTCCATCAAACCGGGGTAATCCCATGCTTTTGCAGTAAGGATTTCATAGCCCGCCTGATCTTTTGTCCTTTGGAAACCACTCAGCACTTCAGAAATACTTTCTTTTGTAGTCTGATATTTCTTGGAAACTGAAATTCCCCAACCATCATCCCAAACCGACATGATCATCGGAACCTGTAAAACTCCGGCTGCATTTATGGTTTCCCAAAATACTCCCTCTGATGTACTTGCATCACCGATGGTACCGAATGCTATTTCATTACCTTTGTTTGAAAATTTCTTCCATTCTTTTCCTTTCAGCGCTTTTTCATTTCGGTACACTTTTGATGCCTGAGCCAATCCCAGCAATCTGGACATTTGACCAGCAGTCGGAGACATATCCGCAGAAGTATTCTTCATTTTCGTCTGATCTTTCCACGTCCCGTCTTCATTCAACAACCGAGTGGCAAAGTGAGCGTTCATTTGTCGCCCGCCTGAGCTTGGTTCAAGTTCCGTATCGGGAGTAGCATACAACTGGGCAAAAAACTGAACCGGTGTCACTCCTTCAATGGCAAGCATAAAAGTTTGATCTCGATAGTAACCGGATCTGAAATCTCCATTTTTGAATACTTTCGCCATGGCGATCTGAGGCATTTCTTTTCCATCACCGAAAATACCGAACTTCGCTTTTCCGGTTAGTACTTCCTTTCTACCGATCAAAGACATATGTCGGCTCAACCAGCCCAGCTTATAATCAGAAAGTATTTCTTTCTTTTTTGCTGCACTAAAAGTTGACGTTTGTTTTTTTGTCTTCGTCTTTGCCATGTTCAAAAATTAATCGTTCAAAATAATAAGAATAGAACCCAAAACTTGGGGCTCAATAATACGGGAAAAGCGCTTTTCTTACAAAAACGGAACATTATTTAACTCCGCGTTTTACGCTTCTCCTCTCTTCAATTTTTTCGGGAATTACTCTGTAAACCCACCTTTTGTCATCTTGATGGGATCCAATGCATTATCCAATTCTTCATCCGATAGATCCGTCATCTCTTTTGCTACTTCTTTCAAAGGTTTGCTTTCGGCAAACGCTTTTTTTGCGATTTTAGCAGCCAGATCATATCCAATAATCGGATTTAATGCTGTTACTAAAATAGGGTTTCTTCCAACCATATCTGCAATTACATCCTTACGCACTTCCAATCTTGAAACAGATCGATCAGCAAGATTTCGAGCTGCATTTCCAAGTATCTCAACAGACTGAAGTAAATTATGCGCTACCACAGGAAGCATAACATTCAGTTCAAAGTTCCCTGCTTGTCCTGCAACTGTTATAGTACTGTCATTTCCGATAACCTGTGCACAAACCATTGTCAGAGATTCTTCTATCACAGGATTTACTTTCCCGGGCATGATTGAAGATCCGGGCTGTAAAGCTGCAAGTTGAACTTCTCCTAATCCACCATTTGGGCCAGAATTCATCCAGCGTAGATCATTTCCGACTTTCATTAATCCAACAGCAATAGTTTTTAGCTGCCCTGATAGTTCAACCGGAGCGTCAACTGTTGCTTGAGCCTCAAAATGGTTCTCTGCCTCTTTGAAATCAATTCCCGTTAATTCAGAAACCTTCTCAGCGAATTTTTTACCAAAATCAGCATGGGTGTTAATTCCTGTACCAACAGCAGTTCCGCCTTGTGGTAATTCTCTCATTCTGATGAGCGCAGATTTAACACGTTCAATTCCTAAGTCAACCTGTCGTGCATAACCACTAAACTCTTGTTCAATAGTTACAGGCATTGCATCCATTAAATGGGTGCGTCCTGTTTTTACTACATCAGCGTATTCTTTTCCTTTGCTGATAAAAGTATCCCTTAGATGTTCAAGAGATGGAATTAAATTATTTGTTACTGCTAAAACCGCCGATATTCTGATAGCAGTGGGAATTACATCATTCGAGCTTTGTCCGTAATTCACATGATCGTTGGGATGAATACTCAGGTCTTCACTTAATTCGTTAGCGCGACGAGCGATCATCTCGTTTGCATTCATATTTGAAGATGTCCCCGATCCAGTTTGAAAAATATCAATCACAAATTCATCGTCGTGCATTCCGTCGATAACTTCCTGGGCCGCATTCGAAATAGCACCTGAAATATCTTTGCTAATTTGATCCAAATCAAAATTTACATGAGCAGCCGATTTCTTTACATAACCCAATGCTTGTATAAATTCCCGGCTAAAACGAATTCCACTTATTGGAAAATTATCGTGTGCACGTTGGGTTTGGGCTCCGTAAAGTGCATCTTTTTGCACTTTAACTTCTCCCATAGAATCTTTTTCAATTCTGAAATCACTCATAGTATTATCAAATTTTATGGTTCTCTGTAAGATAACACTTTTATACCTGATGAGCAGGTAAGATTCCTATGAATTCTTATCTTTAAAATTTAGTTACATTTAGTAAATCAATTTAAAGATTGCTGTGAGCTCTATTTCAGAAATTCGGATTAAAAACATGGTTTGCGATCGCTGTATAAAAGTAGTTCGTAACCAATTTCATGAGTTAAACCTCCCTGTTAAACATATAGAATTAGGGAAAGTAGTATTCGAAAAATCTTTACCTATTGATAAAGAACAAATTGCAATGATACTTGAAGCTGAAGGATTTGAGTTAATCGATGATGAAACATCTAAATTAATCTCAAGAATTAAAGTTTCTGTGATTAGTCATATACATCATCATAAAACTGGGGAATCATTCCATAACCTCACTGATTATCTAGAAAAAGAGATCGGTAAAAGTTATTCCAGTTTAAGCTCACTCTTCTCAAAAAATGAAGGAAGAACCATTGAGAAGTATTCCATTCAACAACGAATAGAACGGGTGAAGGAATTGCTTATTTATGGAGAAAAAACAGTCAGTGAAATTGCTCATGAATTAGGTTACAGCAGCACTCAGTATTTGTCTAATCAGTTTAAAAGTGAAACCGGTCTCACTCCCACCGAATTCAAAAAACTCATTTCTTCAAAGAGAAAGCCTTTGGATGAGGTTTGAATGCTGTGAAATTTTTTATTGACCATAACTCCAAGGGTTAAAACCCTTTCTTGCTTACGTACGAGATTGTACAAAGAATATAAACAAGCAGGAACTTCAGTCCTGAAAAATCTGATCTTTTTTTACCTTCCCAATTTCTCACCACATTTACTGTATGAATTAGCTCATCCCTCCTTCTACAAGGAGGGGAATTCTATCCATATTCACGAGTGAAGCGAAGTAAACTCCGTACTTTGTGGTGCGCTCTGGAGATTGCTTCATCACATCTATTCTTTGCAGATATTTTCTAAACGAGTCCTTCTCTTTATGAAGCCTGCCTGGCCGGTAGGCAGGGAGAAGACAGATGAGGTCAGAAAATATCTACTATACATACCTCGGTAATATCAGCGAATAAATCAACGTAATCAGTGATCAAAAATCCTACACAACATATCCCTAATTCTGTAAGTACTTTGTTCTAGTTTTATTGGATATTCATCTTAAATAAATTATATGAAGCAATGAAACATACGTATCAAATTTCTGGCATGAGCTGTAACGGATGCAAAAAGCACGTTACCGAAGCATTATCTGAAATCGAACAAGTCACTAATGTTTCTGTTTCTCTGGAGGAACATTCTGCCGAAATTGAAATGTCAGAACATATTGAGATAGAGCAATTTCAGGAAGCTCTGGATAAACTTTCCGGAAAGTATTCTATAAGCATGCCTGATTCGCATAATCATTCTCACCATGAAAATAAACCTGATAAAAAATCAGAATCGGACAAAGGAACAGGTGTTTTTTACTGCCCGATGCAATGTGAAGGAGATAAAACCTATGATGAGCCAGGCGATTGCCCCGTTTGCGGAATGGATTTAGTGGAAGAACAAAATATGAAATCATCCGCTTCTTCTGATATCTATACCTGCCCGATGCATCCGGAAATTGAGCAGATAGGTCCGGGTTCTTGTCCAAAATGCGGAATGGATCTGGTTCCAAAGGAAGCGGATGAATCTGCCGAACAAAAAAAATATAAAGAACTACTTAAAAAATTCTGGATTGCCGTAGCATTTACTCTACCAATATTTGTTATCGCAATGTCTGAAATGCTTGCGGAGAATCCGTTATATGAAATGATGGATATCCAGATCTGGAACTGGGTGCAATTCGGGCTTTCTCTTCCTGTGGTTTTCTATGCTACCTGGATATTCTTTGAACGTGCTTGGCGTTCTTTGCAAACCATGAACCTGAATATGTTTACGCTGATCGGAATTGGTGCAGGAATCGCCTGGTTATTCAGTCTGTTTGCTTTAATATTTCCTGAGGTTTTTCCTGAACAGTTCAAAACTGATGCCGGAACCGTTCATTTATATTTTGAATCTGCTACGGTAATTTTAACGCTGGTTTTACTGGGACAAGTACTGGAAGCAAAAGCTCATTCCCAAACCAACGATGCTGTAAAAGAGCTGATGAAACTGGCTCCAAACACCGCCATCAGAATTAAAGACGGAAAGGAAGAAGAAATTCATATTGATGAAATAGAAGTTGGAGATCACCTGAAAGTTAAACCCGGAGAAAAAATTCCGGTGGATGGAACCATCACTGAAGGACAAACTTCAATAGATGAATCTATGATCACAGGAGAGCCTGTTCCTGTAGAAAAGTCGACCGATGATTCTGTGAGCTCAGGAACCATAAACGGAAACAGTTCTTTTGTGATGAAAGCTGAAAAAGTGGGTGATGAAACCTTGCTTTCCCAAATCGTGGACATGGTAAATAAAGCCAGCCGAAGCAAAGCCCCTATTCAAAACTTAGCTGATAAAATATCGAGCTATTTTGTCCCTATAGTAATTGTAATCTCTTTAGTCACCTTTGGCGTTTGGGCTGCATTCGGACCTGAACCGGCTTACGTGTATGCCTTGATCAATGCCATTGCTGTGTTGATTATCGCCTGTCCGTGTGCTCTTGGCTTAGCCACGCCGATGTCTGTGATGGTCGGTGTAGGTAAAGGAGCTCAGAACGGAGTGCTTATCAAAAATGCGGAAGCGTTGGAGCGCATGAACGAGATGGACACACTTATCATCGACAAAACAGGAACCATCACCGAAGGGAAACCTTCCGTTGAAACCATGGTTTCAGTAAACGATGATTTTTCTGAAGAACAAATTATCCAATTTATTGCTTCTCTGAATAATGAAAGCGAACATCCATTGGCTGAAGCCACCGTGAAATATGGAAAATCGAAAGAGGTAGAGTTCTTAAATGTCTCCGATTTTGAATCCGTAACCGGAAAAGGAGTACAGGGAACAATCAACAGCAAGTCGGTTAAATTAGGAAACCGAAAAATGTTCGATGATTTTCCTGAATCTGAACTCGATAAAATTGAAAAATCAATCGACAAAATCAGTGATCCAAAAACGGTATCATGGTTAGCTATTGATAACGAAATAGCTGGATTTGTAGTCATTGCTGATGCCATCAAAGAAAGCAGTCGAAAAGCAATTCAGAAACTTCAAGAACAAGGCATTGAAGTAATCATGTTAACGGGAGATAATCCTCAAACTGCTAAAGCAGTAGCTGACGAGATGAATCTATCATCCTTCAAAGCTGAATGTCTACCTCAAGATAAATTGGAAGAAATCGAACGCTTACAAAACGAAGGCAAAAAAGTAGCCATGGCCGGCGACGGTACCAACGATGCGCCGGCTTTAGCTCAGGCTGATATTGGAATTGCCATGGGAACCGGAACCGATGTTGCCATTGAAAGTGCGATGATCACCTTAGTTAAAGGAGATTTAAACGGCATTGTTAAAGCCAGCAATCTCAGCAAAGAAGTAGTCAAAAACATTAAACAAAACCTGTTCTTTGCTTTGATCTATAACTCAGTAGGCGTTCCTGTTGCAGCCGGAGTTCTATTTCCCATATTTGGAATTTTACTCTCCCCTATGATCGCTGCATTGGCCATGAGCTTCAGCTCTGTTTCTGTAATTGGAAATGCGCTGAGATTAAAAACCGTAAATATTACTTGACTCCGTACCAAGGTACAGGGCTTATATTACCTCCGAATAAAAACTATGAACAAATTGGAGGATCAATTATGCCGTTCAAGAAAGGAGAAGTTTATCAATGTCCCGACTCAGGTTGTGGATGTGAAGTAACCGTAACAAAGAGTGCCCCACCAAGCTGTGGCGGTACTCAGAACCCAACCTGTTGTTGCGGAGAAACAATGATCAAGAAGAACTAAGTCAATATAGCGGGATTAATTTCCCGCTTTTTATTTTATTAAGTGTATGGATACTGAAGAGCAAATCACATATAAAGTAGGCGAAGTGGCCCGAAAAGCCGGGGTTAATAAAGAAACGCTTCGATATTATGAAAAGAGAAAGCTGATTACCAAACCCGATCGTCGAAGATCCGGATACAGAATATTTACCCAACATCATATAGATCAGGTAAAATTTATTAAAAGAGCTCAGGAGCTCGGATTTACCCTGAGTGAGATCAAAGAATTACTTGAGCTTAGAACGGATGAAAACACAACCTGCTCTGAAGTAAAAACGGAAGCAGAAGAAAAGTACAGAGATGTAGTTGAAAAAATTCAGGACCTCCAAAGAATCAAAACCACGCTTACTGAACTAATTGACTCCTGCTCGGGAAGTGGTCCCAAAGGAGAGTGCCCGATTTTGGTAGCTTTAGAAGGCGATAACAAAACCGGCAGAGAGTTAAGGAAATAATATAATGAACGAAGTAAAACTTGAATCAACCATTACGTGTCCAAATTGCAGGCACCAATTTAAAGAAACTATGCCTACGGATTCCTGCCAGTTCTTTTGGGAATGTCTTTCTTGTAATGCAGTTGCAAAACCCAAACAGGGAGATTGCTGTGTGTTTTGTTCGTACGGAGATGTTCCCTGCCCTCCAATACAGAAAGGTAGAGATTGTTGTTGATAAGCTTCAGTTTTGATTTTGTGAATGAGATAATTGTCTTGACGAATTAGGGTCATCCTTGTAGATGTTAGGTAATTCGTTGACAGTTTAGTAATGGTAATTCTAAAAAATTCGCCCTTAGTATTTAAGACGGAGAAGAGAACATGATCCGGATGCGTCTGCAAAGCCTGCCAACGGCAGACAGGCAGGAATAATCCTTTCAGGTGAGAAGTTTAGTAATTTCCTCAGAATGGACGAAGACCTTTAGGATTATTCAGCGCAGGATCAGTGAACCCGTCTTAAATACTTCGGCTTGATCTTTTGTTACTTTTGTATCAAGATAAAAGTAAGTACTCTTGTGCAAAGCCGAACCATGGTATAGGATTCAGTTCGCCTTTTCTATGTACTTTTGTGCCGACAAAAGAACCAAAAACTCTCGACTGCGAATGCTTCGCGGATTCATCAAACATTCAACTAAATAAATCCGAAGGTCTATGCTCTAACCAAGAATTTTGATAAAAATATCCTGAACGGATTTATTCGCCCTTCGGGCACGTTGAATCTTTGTATTCATTCTTCCCCTCACCATTCTAAGGTCGATGATCTAAAAATTTAACTGAAACTGTCAATGAATTATCTAACTTCTATCTCGAAGACCAATGCAATGCTACCACTCTCCACATCCCATTTTCTTTTTTAAGAACGGCAAGCTCCAGGCTGCTTAAATCAATGTCTCTGTCTGAATACGTTCCGGTCATTTTTGTTTTTGAAGTTACCCAGGCCACATTACCTTCAATTTTAATATCCTGAGAAACCTCTTCGCGGTTTATTACACCTAAAAATTTACCATCAGAATGGAAGTGATGAGATAAATACTGACTTTTGGTTTCCATACCGCCGCCTTCAAGAATGGTAACATCATCATGTAGAATTGCTCCCGCTTTTTCCGAATCATTCTCTACAATTGCTGTTTCCAGGTCGCTCAACGTTTTTGCAATCATCTCTTTTTCTGTTGACTGCTGAGCAAATATAGCGACACTTGAAAATGCCAGCACTATGAATGTATATGTTAATTTTTTCATTTTAAATTCTTCTAGTTTGAGTTATTAATTTTAAGCCACTTATTATAAGTTTCATCATCCCATAAATTCTGAACAAAAGCGATCACCGCAAGCTTTTCTTCTTCAGAAAGCACTTCTTTAAATGCAGGCATACTTCCACCTAAAGGAATTCCACCTTTGTTTATGGTTTCCATCAGCACTTCAGTAGAATGATGCCAGGTATGTGCAGTTCCGTTAAGTGGAGGTGCAGGAAATTGTCCGTTAGGATTGGGGGTTTTCCAATCTTCAACCAAGCCCTGCCCTTTGCCTCCGTGACATTGAACACAATTGGCGGTAAATACCTGCTTTCCCAGCTCAAATTGTTGTTGAGTGTACCAACGACTTTCTTTAAACGAAAGAGGCTCAGAATTGGCATTACTCTTTTTTGTTTCTTTGCCGCAACTGAATGCTAAAACCAAAAGAGTAAATATTAATGTCTGCTTTCCAAGATTTTTAAATGACATATTTTTCCTCTTTAAAGTTGTGAAAGTTCCATTTTTGAAATGAGAATACTTCCTTCTCCTTCCATTCTTAAACCGACTGCACCGGATTCCGGAGCATCCCCATGTCCGTGAACAGCCATTTCTTTATTTATATAGCCTCTGAAGTGAGTTCCGTTTCCAACTATTCTGAAAAATGTAAGCCCATTGGTTTCAAAAGCTCCTTCACCAAATATTTCAGTTTGCGCATTTTTAATTCTCCCTTGTGTTACTTCACCAGACGATTTCAAAGCAACAAAATCAAAATTGTTTAAATCCTTAAAATGATGAACCAGCATCAACTCACCATCAAGATTTTCCAAATTTATATAAAAGTCTATTTGAACATTCTTAAACTCATTCTTTGTTACAAAAAAATTTGAACCCCCAGCTGCATTCAATCGCATATAGTATTTTTCGTTTGCTGTTGCAATTCTTGGATTTAAATCACTAACGGAACCTTCCGTCCAGTGAAAGTTTCCTATCAAATCAGTTACTGCATTTTCATTCATCTCCCAGAGCCAGTCTCCGTTTTCTTTCTGTATAAATGAAGATTCTGTAGAAGCCGGGGTTGAATCCGATAATGCAGGAGACGCTTCTTCCTGTTCAAGTAATTGACCGGTACCTGCTCCATAACCGAAAACCATTTTAGCTCCATATTCTCCGGTTTCGTATAATAAAAATAGCCCCGGAAGTACTGCCAGAAAAGCCATGTACTTAGTAATCTCCTTGTCGAACAGTTTAAAATAGTGCAGACCAATTCTTACAATGGCATAGACTATAAAAAACCAAACCAGCCAAAGTGCCCAATCTGCGTGATTGTTTAATACTGTTTGAGCTTCAGTAGGAAGGAAAACGCTGTCGGCTGCAGATTTACCGGAGTAATAAACCCCGATTGCAGAAACTGATCCAATTACATACACAATTGTATTCTTCTTTTCATCCCACCATTCTTCCGGAATAAAAAGAGAAATAAAGTTCATAAGTGCCGCTAAGATGATAATCCCAATCGGAAAATGAACCAACAGCGGATGAATATTTGGTGCCCATTCAGGTATAAGTTCCATAGTAGTATTGTTCAGTTATGTGTTAGAAATATATTTACAGTTTATTCCGAAGATCCATCAAAGTCAGGAACTAATCTTGCACTAGCTTCTTCTTCGGTTTCTGCAATACCATTTTGTTTTATGTCTTCAATTAGCCATTCCATCTCTTTTATTTCACGAAGCTGAGCTTCTATAATTTCTTCAGCTAACTTTTGCACTCTTTTATCTTGTATGTTAGCTCTCTCGCTAGTCAAAATAGCAATTGAATGATGAGGAATCATTCCTTCCATATAATCAGTTCCGGTAACCGTGGTTTGACTACGAACCAACCAAACTGAAGCGATAATAAGTAGCAGGCCACCAGTCAAGATGCTGATATTGGCATTTCTGTTTTTATACATATTTAGCATAAATATGAGCATGATAATGATCATAGCTCCACCCATAATCATAGTCATAAAAAGACGAGTTTCACTAAACCATGCATGATTTAATATTTCATAAGAATGCAAATACATCAAGAAAAACATTGCGATCATTGATGTGCCTATCATGATGAAAAACCTAAGATAGTTTCCGTTTTCGTGTTTTGAATTTTCCATAGTAGTATTATTTATATTTCATTATTAATTAGCGTATAGAGTTACTAGTTAAATGAGATTATCGACTCAACCATCGATCGATCATATGAACCCGTGTATTACTCTATACTTTTTTTCTTAATCCTGATTATTTTTACAATATTGCTTATTCAATAAATTCTCATTAATACCATAGTCTTACACCGGCAACCACTCCAAATACACTTATATCTGCTCCTTCAAGTTTTGCCAGATCTGCGGTTTCACTTAGTTTTCTGTTCCATGAGATTCCTAAATAGGGTGCAAATTCTCGCTTAATTTCGTGCCTCAGTCTTAAACCAAGTTGTATGTTATTAAGCCCTGAACCCACGCCAAATTCTTCTACTTCCTGAACAGCCACACTGGTAGCGAATCTTGGTTGGATGACAAGCCGTTGAGTGACTAAAAGATCAATTTCTCCTTCAAAACTACCGGATAAATCTCCTTCATCGCTCAGCTGAACACTACCATCCACCTCAAAGAGATAAGGTGCCAACCCTTGCAAACCAACCACAGCAAAAGCTCTTGAGTTGTTACCTGTATTACTGTATGCAAGATCATATCTCAAGCCTGCTTGTACATCGAAATAGGCAGTTAATGGCCTGCTATAAAGCCCCTGAACCTCCATTTCACCTTCTTTTTCAGCAGTAAGAAACTCACCTTCTGCTTTGAACCAGAATTTGTTATAGTCCTTTCCGATATACCCCTGAACATCTGCCACTAATGGATTTAAACCTTCTATGGAATAATATTCAAGCCTGTCTGCTACAAAGTAGAAGTAGGTTTTATCGTCTGGAAGAATCTTATTACTAAATTCAGGAGCTTTTTGAGCATTCACCGAATTAGCTGTAATAATAAGTAATGGCAAAAGAACTAGCAGAACCTTTTTTATAATTCGTTTTTGCATCTTACTATCTGTTAAAGTTTTATGAGTTCGCTTCGTTATGTTATTAAGTGATTTCATTCGTAAATCCCTCCATTTTTATCGCTTACCTGTACAACCCGAAACATTCCCATTTCCATGTGGTAGAGAATGTGGCAATGAAAAGCCCACCGTCCTTTATCTCTTGGAGTAACCAGTGCAGATATCCGCTGCGCCGGTTGAACTAATAACGTATGCTTACGCGGATTATAAATCCCGTTTTCATTCTCTAACTCCATCCACATTCCATGCAGGTGAATCGGATGTTCCATCATGGTATCATTTACCAGTATTAAACGAAGCCGTTCATTCTGAGTAAATTCAATGGGGCTTTTAACTTCGTTGAACTCTTTGCCGTCAAAAGACCACATATACCGTTCCATATTTCCGGTAAGATGTAATTCAACTTCCCTTTCCGGCATCCGTTCATCAATATTGGCCTCAAGGCTTTTCAGGTCATTATATACGAGGACCTTACGCCCATCATTACCTAATCCAATTCCCGGTTCACTTAAGCGATTGTATTGGTTATCTGCAATAGCAGCAGCTCCAAGTCCATGTCGGTCAGGTCCATGTTTTACCGGTTCTGAATTCATATCTGACATACCTGCCATTTCATGGTTCATATTTCCATGATCCATTCCTTCCATGGCGGGTTCTTTCTTGTTCATGCCATCCATTTTCATCCCGTCCATATTCATTTCACTCATATTCATTCCCATGTCTTTCATGGAGCGCACCGGACGTGGGCGAAGAACAGGAACGGCGGCAGCCATTCCTTCCTTTGGAGCTAATGTACCACGTGCAAACCCACTTCTGTCAAGAGATTCAGCGAAAATGGTGAATGCTTTTTCCTCTTTTGGCTCAACGATTACATCATACGTTTCTGCAATACCAATTCTGAACTCTTCAATAGATACCGGCTCAATGTTTTGACCATCTGCCTGAACAACGGTCATTTTTAGTCCCGGAATACGAACATCAAATGTAGATCCAGCAGAACCATTGATAAATCGCAGTCTTACTTTCTCACCTTTTTTAAATAAGGCATTCCAGTTCGATTCCGGTCCGCGACCATTCATGAGATAAGTGTAAGTAGCACCCGTTACATCTGCAAGATCGGTTGCACTCATACGCATTCGTCCAAATGACGTGTAGTTTTTAAATGCGCTTACAAATCCATCTTCAGAAACATCTTTGAAAAACTCACCAAAAGTTCTTTTTTGAAAATTATAATAGCCATCCATTTTTTTCATGTTGTTCATGACATTATAGGGGCTTTCAAATGTCCAGTCTGAAAGTAGAATCGGATATTCACGATCATATTCCACAGGATCAATGTCTTTCGGATCAATAATCATTGGGCCATAATGGCCAAGCTGTTCCTGTAATTTTGAATGGCTGTGATACCAGTATGTTCCGTTCTGAGTTACCGGAAAACGATACTCAAAAGTTTCTCCGGGTTTAATGCCGTCAAAACTTACTCCGGGCACACCGTCCATTTGGAAGGGTAATATAATTCCATGCCAGTGAATCGACGTATCCTCATCCAATTCATTTGTAACTCTGAGCAATACATCTTCACCTTCTTTTAATCGAATTAGTGGCCCCGGAACAGTACCATTGATCCCTATAGCTTTTGATTTTTTTCCATCAATCTTAATTGGGATCTCACTAATTGACAAGTCCAGGACGTTCTCTGCTCCGCTTGGCTCAAGTACATCTCTGTCTTTGAAACCTGCAAAGGCATATGCCGGCAAAATAGTCGACATACCCGCAACAGCTCCAATAGATGCTGTATAGCGGAAAAATGTTCTTCTGCTAATCTTGTTGGTAGTTTTGTTCTCTTCTTTTTTCATAAGTCTCTTCTTTAGATTTAAAATTTTTACCGATCAATTTTAAGTAGTCGTGCATTGATGGCTACCACTACAGTACTTATTGACATCAAACCAGCACCTAAAGCCGGGTTTAGAATGATTCCGTATGAGAATAGCACACCTGCTGCCAATGGTATAGCTACTGCATTATAGCCGGTTGCCCAAAACAGATTTTGCACCATTTTTTTATAAGTTGATTTCGCAAGTGCAATTAACGCTGCTACATCTTTGGGGTTACTCTGGGTAAGAATGATATCCCCTGTTTCTACTGCCACATCAGAACCTGTTCCGATGGCAATCCCAACATCAGCTTGAGCTAGAGCCGGGGCGTCGTTTACTCCATCTCCAGTCATTGCTACTTTTAAGCCCCGCTGTTGAACTTCTTTAACTTTTTCTGCTTTTTCGTTGGGAAGTACTTCAGCAAAAAAGTCATCTAAGCCCAATTCTTTAGCTACATAAGCAGCTGTTTGCTTGTTATCTCCGGTGAGCATGATACACTCAATACCCATATCATGAAGCTGTTTTATAGCCACTTTGGAGTCTTCCCTGATTGTATCACCCAAGGCAATAGCTCCATGCAGTTTGTCTTCTATTATGACAAATACTACAGTCTTTCCCTGCTCCGAAAGTTGCTGATATTGATCATCAGGTAATTCAATATCATTTTCTCTGAGATAACCCGGACTTACCACTTTCACAGAAAGTCCCTCTATTTTTCCTTCAATCCCTTTTCCTGTTATAGAATTGAAGTTATTTACTTCAAAAAATGAATCGACTGAATTAACAATTCCCTGAGCAATAGGATGCTCGGAATTTTGCTCCAGAGAAGCAGTTATTTTTAATAATCTATCTTTGTCGTATTCATTGGTAAAATTCAGAATCTCCGTAACTTCAAAAACACCTTTTGTAAGGGTTCCTGTTTTATCAAAAATTACGGCGCCAAGATTTCTTGAATCTTCAAATGCAGTTCTGTTTCTGATTAGAAATCCATTTTGAGCAGCCAAGTTTGTCGATACAGCCACTACTAATGGAACAGCTAATCCAAGTGCGTGAGGACAAGCAATAACCATTACTGTTACCGTACGTTCAAGGGCAAAAACAAAATCCTGAGAAGTGAGAAATGTCCACACAAAAAATGTGATTGCTCCGGCCCCAAGTGCAATTAAAGTCAACCAAAACGCAGCTCTGTTTGCCAGATCCTGTGTTCTCGATTTACTGTCCTGAGCTTGTTTTACCAGATCAATGACCTGAGATAAAAACGAATCTTCTCCGGTTTTGTTAATCTCAATAGTGAGAGAACCTTCTCCGTTTATAGATCCTCCAATTACTTCATCTTCTTCCCTTTTGTTTACTGGCTTTGATTCACCCGTCATTAATGACTCATCAACAGAACTCTTTCCTTTTACTACGAAGCCATCAGCAGGAATTTTTTCGCCTGGTTTTATGAGTACCCGATCACCTTTCTTTAATTCTTCAAGAGCTATGTCTTTGGTTGAACCATCTTCTTGAATCAAGTGGGCTTCAGATGGCATCAACTTCGCCAGTTCTTCCAATGCTTTGGATGCACTCATCACCGATTTCATTTCGATGTAATGCCCGATAAGCATAATATCGACTAACGTAACCAACTCCCAGAAGAATATTTTCCCTTCCACTGCAAAAACGACCAACATGCTATATGCATATGCTGTTGTAATCGCGATAGCAATAAGGGTCATCATTCCCGGCTGTTTATTCTTAAGCTCGTCTACAAGCCCCTTTAGAAAAGGCCAGCCTCCATAGAAGAATACTACACTGGAAAGTATCGCAGAAACATAAACATCACCTGTAAACGACCAACTATCCCTTAATCCAAGAAATTCCTGAATCATGGGCGAAAGTGCTATGATTGGAGCACTCAATGCAATAGAAATCCAAAAACGTTTTAAGAAATCCTGTGCCATATGTGCATGATGATTACTATGATCCTCATGCTTTTTACTATGTCCTTGATGATCACTTTTCTGGTTATGATCGTGATGATGTTCGTGTTCCATAATTCGATCAATTTATAGGTTTAACTGTAGATCCACATTTATGCATTTTTTGCCCAAAATAAGGATTCGCTATTTCTTCACTCTTGCTTAACCAATTTGCTCCTTTTCCATTATTCGCCATAGGGCAGAATTGTACATAAAGTGCACTTTTATCATAGCCTTGGTTTTCAACTGCTTTCACAAGCTCCAGAGTAACTCCTTCTAAAGAGTTTCTGAGTTCATCAATATTTTTTGCCGCTGTTGCAGTTTCTACTGCAGCAAGCATCTTAGCGTGATGTGTTTCGTGCTTTTTCTGATGTTCTTTATGCTCATTCATTTCATCATTGGATTTTACTTCTTTGGCAAAATTTGAAATATGTTTCTGAGCTTTTTCAAAGTCATCTGCTACTAAAGCATTTTTAAAATCCATGTATTCGCTTATCAAAATTGATAAATGATCATCATGGCTGTGCTCTTTTTTATCCTGTGCATACATATTCGCTGTACTTAGAAATAGTGCCAGGAGTGTAATTATGTAAGTTTTCATTGTATTTTATTTTAAGTTTATGATTCGATTTTTGTAATAGTCTCACCACATTTCAGCATTTTTTCACTTAAATATGGATTTTTAATTTCTTCTGTTTCGCTGAGCCAGTAACCACCTTTTCCGCCATCTGTCATTGGGCAAAACTGCTGATACACAACCCCATTGACTCCAAAGATTTTTACGCTTTCTATCAATGCTGCGGACAAGGTTAGGAATTCAGCTCGTTGAACATCTAAATTCTGAGCTTTTGCAATATTTGCACCTGAGTTCGATATTTTCCCAAGATGCGACATCCACTTCACATGCATGTCTCCTTTAACTAAGGTCATATCCACATTATCCAATCTGTTTTGAATTTTTTTTGCAGATGTCGATGTTTTTGAAACATCAGACATAACTAAGGCATCTTTCAGTACTAAGTATTCTTTAAGAACTTCATTTAGTTGAGATTTAAACTCCGAAGAAACCGGCTTCATATCCATTTCCATGTTATGTTCTGAATGATCTTCTTCACTCATTTCCATATTTATGGATTTTTTATTCATAGCAGGAGAATTCATTTCCATCTCATCGGAATTTTCTACTCCCATTGTATGACCTTCATGTCCGGTTCGGTTAGCTCCGGTGCCAGGCATTCTGTTCATCATGCTGAATTTATCTGCAAGCTGTGCCGCCCCATCTAGTTTAAAGTTACCATGAGTAACTACTTCTTCTCCGGCTTCAAGTCCTTCTAAAATGATGTATTGGTTTCCGACTCGTTTACCTAAAGTCACTTCCCTTGCGATGAAAGTTGGTTTTTCTGTCTCCGAAAGTTGAACAAACACAATTGATCTGGGTCCTGTCCATAGAACAGCTGACTTTGGAACAAGAAGAGAGCGTTCGTTAGATACCTCTGCTGTTAGAATCCCCTCAGCAAGCATATTCGGCTTTAATTTCTGATTCGGATTGTTTGCTTTTACTCTTACATCCGCAGTTCTGCTCATATTATTTACAGACGGATCCACAAAACTTACCGTCCCTTCAAATTTTTCACCGAGATGTGTTGCAGTGGTAAAATTGATTGTTTGGCCTTCTTCAACTAAAGAAAGATCTGATTCGTAGGCATCGAACATCACCCAAACACTGGACAGATCTGCTACTTCAAATAGAACCGTTCCTCGTTTTACATGCTCCTGTCGAGTCACATTCAATTTGGTAACATAACCTGTAGCCTGAGAAACAATATTGATCTCAGTCATGATCTTTCCACTGTTCTCAATGTTTTCAATAGTTTTAGTGGGAAGCTCTAATAACTCTAATTTTCTTTTTGCTGATTTATATAAAATCGGGTTTTGATCTTTGAATTCTACCGTTTGCAAAAATTCCTGTTGTGCAGAAATAAGCTCCGGTGAGTACAAAGAAGCAATTTTTTGACCTTGCTTTACATATGCCCCTACGTAATCCACATATAAGTTGATGATTCTTCCAGCTACATGTGAAGTAACGCTTGATACTTTATTCTGATCAGCTATTACTTTTCCCGGCATATATATCGTCGACACCGGATTTCCTGAGCGAACTACGGACGTTTCAATTTCAGCCAACTTCACTGCTGCCAGCGACATTGTGAGTTCATTGGGATTTCCACTCGCTGTGGAATTATCCTGTACTTCAATGAGCTCCATCCCGCATATCGGGCAATCACCCGGTTCATTTTGTCGAACACTCGGGTGCATACTACAGGAATAGATTACATTGCCATCCTCATCTGTATGACTATCAGCTACATGCTGATCTATTCCACCTGTCTGTTCTGTCTGTCTCATCGTGTGAGTTTCCGTATCGTGTCCTCCAAAAAGAAGCCCACCGAGAATGACCCCGACTACTCCGATTGCTATATAAAGACCGTATTTTTTTAGATTATTCATGATAGTTCGTTTTAATAATTAATTTCGTTTTCGGAGATGTTGTTCACACCCGAGAGATAATTGATGTAGCTGTTAGCCATGTACAAGTCGGCAGAAGCCCGAATTCGTTTTAATTGGTACTCGAGTAATTTTCTTTGCAGTCTCAGGATCTCTTCAAAATCAGAAGCATCTGATGAATAGGATTCCATCATTATGTTAATGGCTTGTTCAACCCGTTGAATTTGCTTGCTGTCATAAAGATCGAATCTTCTCTGGGCATCATTTCGGTCTCTGAGTGCGGTCAAAAGATCCGTCTCTAACTTATTTTCTAAAGTGATGATATCCTGCTGAACAGAATTAAGATTTAATTCTGCCTGCTGAACTTTCGCGTTATACTTATTTCTGAAAAGTGGGATTTTAAAACTGGCTCGGGCTACAAAAGCGTCTTTCCCATTATCAGGAAGATTTGCAACATCATTCCGTTCTCCGGTGGCGATATAATCGAAGCCAATTCCGAATGATGGTTTTCCATCCCTGTCAGCTAATGACACCATTTCCTTTGATGCTTCTTCCCTGTATCTGAGTTTGTTCAGATTAGGATTTTGTTGAATGATCTTGGACTTGAGTTCATCCTTACTTTTTAAAGCCATTGTTCCCGAAAGATCGTCCGGAAGAACAACTTCGGAATTTTCATCTACATTTCTGAACTCATTAAATCGTTCGATCATCAGCTCACGGTTATCCTTTAAAAGCTCAATTTGAGTTTTAAGATCTTCCTGCTCAATTTGAGCTCGGAGCACATCAACTTGAGAAGTCAGTCCGTTTTCATATCTGCTTAAGCTTACCTCCAGAAGTGTGTTGATGATATTCAGGTTCTCTTCAGCAATTCGGATATTTTCATCCAACTCATACAGGTCACTCCATATCATTTCCATTTGGTAGAATATTCTGTTTCTCTGCTCCTGAAATTGCTCGAATTGTGCTTTTGCATTCGCTTCAGATACCGATCTCTTTTCTGCAAGACTTCCAAACCACGGAAACATTTGAGTGACAGAAATACGAGCTCTCTGCGGACCAACTCTGGTTTCAATCGGACTGATGAAATATGCGAATGCCACTTCCGGATCAGGCAAAGAGCTAACCTGAGGTCTGCTTTCCAACTCTGATAGATATCTGTTGAAAGATGCTTTAAGCTCCGGATTATTCTGAGCAGCTTCCTGCTGGTAGCTTTGGAAAGTTTGGGCTTTTAAAAAAGAAGTCGATAGTAAACTCATAAACATGACAAGGCATACAGCTAAAAACGCAACCCTCGGATTATCCAAAGAACCGTTTGGATAATCATCTCCCTTCAAGGGGAGATTTGTTTTCTTGAACTGTACACAAATCTCCCCTTGTGCGAAGATGATTGAATCGGCAGTTCCCAATTTGATCTGAGGGATTTCCACTGAGTTATATTTTTGTTGAAATAATCGTCTCATTTCAAACTCCTTTTTAATTGAAATTCTTTCCAGATGGCGTAGAGCACAGGAACTACAAATAGTGTGATCACCTGAAGCAACATCCCTCCAACACTTGGAATCGCCATAGGAACCATAATATCAGCACCACGACCTGTTGAAGTTAAAATTGGGATCAACGCCAGAATAGTTGTTGCTGTGGTCATAAGGGTTGGGCGAATTCTTCGTGAACTTGCCTCAATTACAGCTGATCTTATTTCTTCTTTATTGGCTGGATTTCTCTTTTCAAAAAGTTGATCCAGATAGGTAGCCATCACCACTCCACCATCTGAAGCAATCCCAAACAGTGCGATAAATCCTACCCAAACGGCTACACTTAAATTCACCGTGCCCATTTGAAAGAGATCTCTCAGGTTTTGTCCAAACAGATCGAAATTCAGGAACCATCCTTGTCCGTACAGCCAGATCATTAAAAAGCCCCCTGCCCACGCCACAAAAATGCTAGTAAAGATCATTCCGGTAGTAGCCGCTGATTTAAACTGGAAGTACATAATCAGAAAGATTGCAAATAGAGCAATCGGCAAAATGATACCTAATCGTTTCTCAGCCCTAACCTGATTTTCATAATTTCCGGCAAATTCAAAACTAACACCGGCAGGCACTTCTAATGATCCGGTTTCTATACGCTCTGAAATAAGTTGTTGAGCATTTCTGACTACATCAACCTCAGCAATTCCATCCAGTTTGTCGAAAATTACATAACCGATTAAAAAAGTATCTTCACTTTTTATGGCTTGCGGTCCCTGTCTGTATTCAATCGTTGCCAACTGCTCCAGAGGTATTTGAGCACCTGATTTTGTCGGAACCAACATATTAGAAATAGCCTGTGGATCATTTCTTAACTCTCTGGCGTAGCGCACCCGAATAGGATAACGCTCTCTTCCTTCCACAGAAGTAGAAACCTGCATTCCTCCTATTCCAACTTTCACAAAGTCCTGTACATCCTGAATGGTTAATCCATATCTGGCTAATTTTTTTCGATCCCAATCTATTTCCAGATAAGGTTTCCCAACTATGCGATCAGCAAAAACGGACTGAGGTTTAACTCCTGGCACAGATCTCAGAACATCCTCTAATGCTAGTCCAAAATCTTCTATAGTTTCAAGATCAGATCCTTTAACCTTGATTCCCATCGGAGCTCTCATTCCTGATTGAAGCATGATCAATCGGGTTTGTATAGGCTGAAGCTTCGGAGCAGAGGTTGTTCCGGGAATTCTCGTTGCAGCCACAATCTCATCCCAAATATCATCCGGTGATTCGATGTGATCTCTCCACTGGCGGAAGTATTTACCATCTTCATCTGGAATCATTTCTCCGTTTTCACCTTTGGCAAAAGTACCATCATCATTCACCTGAAAGCGTATTCTTCTTCCATTTTCATCTGTTTTATACTCTGATTTATACTGAATCAGATTTTCATACATAGAGATAGGCGCCGGATCTAATGCCGAGTTAGTACGACCAAGTTTACCTACTACTTTTTCGATTTCCGGAATAGATGAAACCGCCATATCAATTTTGCGCACTACATCTTTCGATTCTTCAATTCCTGCATGGGGCAAGGTTGTAGGCATCAAGAGAAAAGCTCCTTCATCTAAAGCAGGCATAAATTCTTTACCTAATCCCGGGAAGGTTTGTGAAGCAGTTGTCCATACTTTTGTATTACTTACATCTACACCAACAGCATCGAATCCTTTACCCACAAAACCAAAGACGGATGAAAATCCTAACCATATAACCATACTCAGAACGATGAAAAATGTCGGGATGGAAAGAAAAGCTAGTTTATGATCCAGGCACCAGGCAATCAGTGAATCGTAATATTTGATAACCAACCAGAATGAACAGAGAATTGCACCAATCAGTAACACCACAAATAATAAATTCCATATCAGTGCCACAGAAGGACCAAACGGAAGCCAGTACTTTGCCAGCAACCAAGTCACGATTACTACACTGAGCACATTATTTAATAGTGGAACTCTTGATTCAAAATCGGAATCCAGAATTGATGTAGCTCCGTTTATAAGTCCAAATCCTATCAAAGCCAGTGACGCCCAAATCGGGCCGACAAACAGAACAATTAATCCGGCTAAAACCAACACTCCGTTCCAAACCATTTTAACTAATCGGTTATTTATTTTGATAGAAAATATCCAGTGAGCAAAAGGAGGGATCAGCGTAATAGCAACGATAATGGAAGCAATCAGTGCAAATGTCTTGGTGTATGCAAGTGGCTTGAATAACTTTCCTTCTGCTGCAATCATAGTAAAAACAGGAAGAAAACTCACTATAGTTGTAGAAACAGCTGTTATTACCGCAGAAGCAACTTCAACCGTCGCCGTGTAAATTACTTCGAGAAGTGAATCCCCCTTCTTCATATTCTCCATATGTCGGAGCATATTTTCGGAAAGAATCACACCCATATCTACAATGGTACCGATGGCAATAGCTATTCCGGAAAGTGCCACGATATTGGCGTCCACATTGGCATATTTCATGGCGATGAAAGTCATAAGAACGGCAATCGGCAACATAGCTGAGATCAGAAATGAAGTTCTCAGATTCATAACCATCACCACAATGACAATAATGGTGATCAAAATTTCGAGGGAGAGAGCTTCTTCCAAAGTCCCTAAAGTTTCGCCAATGAGTTCTGAGCGATCATAGAATGGCACAATGGTTACTTTTGAAATAGTGCCGTCATCCAAGGTTTTTGAAGGAAGTCCCGGAGAAAGTTCATCGATTTTACTTTTTATATTATCGATCACCATTTGTGGATTTGCCCCTTGTCTGGCAACTACAACTGCACCAACTGCATCCGCTCCGGCTTTGTCTAATGCTCCCCGGCGTTGTGCAGGTCCTGTAGTAACAAATGCAATATCTTTGATTCGAACCGGTACATTGTCTGCCACCTTAACAACTGTTTCTTCGATGTCTTCGATATTTTCCACATACCCCAATCCACGAACTAAATATTCCGCATTATTAATTTCGATGGTTTGCGCACCTACATCCGCATTTGTTTTGCGAACCGCATCAAAAACCTGAGCAAGAGAAATATCATAGTTCAGAAGTGCATTCGGATTTACATCTATCTGGTATTCCTTTACAAATCCTCCAATCGGAGAAACTTCGGCAACCCCTTGTGCTCCCGAAAGTGAGTATCCGATATAAAAATCCTGAATACTTCGCAACTCTTGAGGATTCCAACCACCCGCCGGATTTCCCTCCTCATCTCTTCCTTCCAACGTGTACCAAAACACTTGCCCTAAAGCAGTGGCATCTGGTCCTAGTGACGGTTGAACGCCTTGGGGTACTGTTCCTGCTGAAAGTGAATTTAGCTTTTCAAGAATTCGAGATCGACTCCAGTAAAACTCTACTCCTTCTTCAAAGATCACATAGATACTTGATAATCCAATCATCGAAGTACTACGAATGGTTTTTACACCGGGAACTGTTAGTAACTGTGTAGTTAACGGATAGGTGATCTGGTCTTCTACATCTTGTGGAGATTGCCCAGCCCATTCTGTGTACACAATTTGCTGGTTTTCGCCTAGATCGGGAATAGCATCAACGGGAACTGGATCTTTGGGTAAAAAATCTAAGTTCCATGAAAATGGTGTGGTTATCAATCCCCATCCAACCAAAATCAGAAACAGTAATACTGCAACTAATTTGTTTTCAAGAAAAAAGCGTATGGTTTTATTTAACATTGGTATGAATTAAGAATAACTGTGAATGAACTCTTAGAGAGTCATTTTTGGAATTAGTCATCTCGTTTTTCGAAAGGAAATCTATACATGTCTGATAAGTGAATTATCTAAAATTCAGTTTTTAGATCAGACCTTTAGATGTCTCATTCATCCGTTTGGCAGAATGACTCGAAATAACGAAGATAAAAGACGTAGTTATCCCTAGATCAGGAATGATTCGTTCGCCAAGAAGAGAGGTGGTGGCGAATAGGAGTTTTGAATAGAAAGATTGGAATTTGAAGGGGGTGTATTTCGATCGATAGTATTTGTTTCAAATAAAGATGCAATTACCGGAGAAATATTTGTCTTCAAAAGCACATTGGGAGTGACTGTAGCATTAATGACACTTTCAACTGTACAATCGCAATCTATAGTCATTAAGCAATCTGATGAATCTGAAGAAGATTCTTCGTGCTCCATGTCTTCATGATCATTTGAGTGTTCCATATCCATCATTGAACTGTGATCCATAATCATTTCATCACACATTTCTTCCAGGGTGCTCATTGAACAAATAGAAAGCGTGAAACTTAGAACGATGCTAAGGCTAACTAAAGTCGAAAGATATTTATATGATGTAGAAATTTTCACAATTTTAAATTACAAAAGGTTTTCCTTAATAATTACAGATAAAAAAATATTGTACAACTTTTGATAAATATTATACTTTTTAGATCACTCAAGTTGTTTTGTGTACATTCTATAAGTTTTATCTAAAGAACCACCAATCCTTTCAGCAAGCCGAATCATTTCTGTGTTTGTTCCCAAAACCCAGCTTAACTCAGATTCATGTATTCCTTTTAGTAAGCCTTTTTCGATTGCTTTTTGGGTGAGCAAAGCATCTATTCCTTTTCCTCTATATTCAGGAAGAACACCAAGCAATGCTGTTCTCAAACGCTTTATTTTTTTCTTGCCAAACAAAAATTTAAATATCCCTAATGGAAATAAACTTCCATCCATTTCTTTAAAAATCTGATTGTAATCAAGTAAAGCGATTGAAAAAGCAATAGGCTTACCATCTATTTCTGCAATGTGTGCAAAATCAGGATCCAGAATCATCTTAAAATCCTTAGCTAAATGCTGAAGTTCTTCGTAAGTAAGTGGTAAGAAACCCCAATTATCTTTCCATGCCTGGTTATATATGTTTCTTACAATCTCAACTTCACCATTCAGGTTTTTCATATTTACCTGGCGGATTTTTAACGTGGGATTTCTTTTGTAAACAATATCAATAGCCCGTTCAAATCTGGAATGGTCCATGTCATCTACATGCACATAAAAAGCCAAAAGATCCATTTCCTCTTTAAAACCTGCGCCTTTGATGAGCTTTTCGTAATAGGGTTTATTATACGGCATAAGCAGGTATGGCTGCTTATCAAAATTATCAACCAACAAGCCGATGGTATCCATCATTCCCGGACTTGCTGGCCCCAATACATCTTTCATTCCTTTATCTTTGAGCCAATCACATGCTACTCGAAATAATAGATTTGCCGTTTCCTGATCATCTATACATTCAAAAAACCCGAAATGTCCTGTTTTACGATCATGGTGTTTATTAAACCGATCATCAACGACGGCGGAAATTCTTCCCGCGATTTTGCCATTATGTTCAGCTACAAACAGAGCCATTTCGGCATTTTCAAAGAAAGGATTTTTCTTAGCATCAATCAGTTTTTTCTGATCCATTCTAAGTGGGGGAACCCAAACATCGTTATCAGCATAATGTTGGTAAGGAAATTCTAAAAATTTCTTCTTTTCATCGTCTGTTGTAACGATGGTTACCCCATTGGTATTCATACTTTATTAAGATTTAGTTTGCTGAATTCCCATTCTGATCGATGATTCCATGCTTTAAACCAACTTTTCTAAAAGCTTCCAGAATTCTGTCTAAATGTTCATTCGTATGGCTTGCCATATAACTGGTTCTTAATAATGACTGACCTTGTGGCACTGCCGGAGGTATTACTGCATTTGCATATACCCCTTCTTCGAAAAGATCTTTCCAGAATTTGAAACATTCCAATTCACCACCTATAACAACAGGTACTATCGGTGACTCGCTAGACCAAACATTAAAACCTAAATTTTTAAGCTCAGTTCTCATATATATAGAAATCTCTTCCAATCTTTCAATTCTCCAAGGCTCGGTTTGCAAGATTTCTAAAGCCTTAAGTACAGTAGCTACATTTGCCGGGGGCATCGAAGCACTAAAAATATGAGCAGGAGAATGGTGTCTTAGGTAGTCAATCACCTCATTATCACCAACTATAAACCCTCCTAAAGAAGCAAAAGATTTTGAGAAAGTACCGCTGATAAGATCTACTTCATCGGTAAGCCCAAATACAGAAGCCGAACCTCGTCCGCCATCTCCGATCACACCAATTGCGTGAGCGTCATCTAAATAAAGTCTGGCATTAAATTCCTTTGCTAACTTTACAAGTTCCGGAACTTTTGCCAACGTACCAGACATTGAAAATACGCCGTCACTAATTATAATTTTTCCAGCATCAGGATCTGCTTTTTCCAGCATCTTCCTGAGTTGGTCCATATCATTATGTAGATATCTGACTGTTTTTGCATTAGAGCACATGGTTCCTACAACAATACAAGCATGATTGTCTCTATCTGAAAAGATAATATCGTTTCTTTGAGCGATAGTTTGAATAGAGCCTTCATTGGTTTGATAACCGGTGCTAAAGAGCACACAGTTTTCCTTGCCCATATATTTAGCAAGCTTTTCTTCCAGCTCTAAATGAATATCCAGCGTTCCGTTTAAATACCTAGAGCCGGTACAACCTGTGCCATACTTTGAGAGCGCCGCTTGTGCTGCTTCAATAGTGCGTTTATCGTTGGTCAATCCCAGATAATTATTTGAACCAGCCATGATTACTTCATGACCTTCAATTTCTACGATTGTACCATCAGTAGCCTCCAAAGGCTTAAAATAGGGAAAAAGCCCCATTTCTTTAACTTCTTCAGCTTTGGTGAAGTTAAAAGCTTTTGCAAAAATATCGTTTTTGGCTACTTCAGTTTTCGTATCGCCCATGCAAATTATCCTCAAAAAAAATTCTTTTGTAACATCGAAATATACCTAGTATAAATTTTCTATCAAATTTTGATTAACTATGTACTAGTTATGCTGATGTATTTTTATTTTTTATAACGTTGCTAAGATATGAAATATATTGCTGAGCTACTTTGATCCATGTAAAGTTTTCTAACACATATTCTCTGGATGAAATACTCATCTGTTCTAGATTATTATCTATTAAAAAATCGATCTTATTAGAAAAACTGTCACTATCTCGTACTTCTATTTTATATCCATTCTTACCATCCGCAATAACATCTTTTATGCCTTCTAAATTCGCGGCTACGGCTGGTGTTCCTGCAAGATTCGCCTCAAGTAATACAATCCCAAATCCTTCCATATCACCCGGAATTGGAATATTCGGCATAATAAAGACATCTGATGCCGCATAAGCATTCTTCAATACTTCATCCGGCTGTTTTCCAACCAATAGAATTTGTTCCTTAACAGTAGATGCTTCCACTAATTGTTTCAACCGCTCATGTTCAGGTCCATCTCCAATTACAAGATATAAAACTTCATTTTTTATCTTTGGTAGTACTTCACTAATGAACCATTCATGCCCTTTTCTTTTTACTTGCCTGCCAACTGTAAGCAAGAGCGATTTCCCACTTAGATCGATGCTAAATGCTTCTTCAATATCTTTCCTCGCCATTAACTTATCAGGTGTTTCTTTAAAGTCTGACATATCAAAGCCATTAGGAAGCGCCACTCCTTTTTCAGGATTCATTCCTCTTTTTATACATTCTTGCCTTGTTGCTTCAGAAACTGAAATAACTCCATCCAGAGCTTCAAATACTTTAGGAACGAAATTTTGATAAAGTCCTATCGGCATTTTTACATCTTGGCCATGATTGATTGTTACCATTGGCACATCAATTCTCTTTCTACAAAATTTTGCTAATGTAGCAGTCACCATCGATGAAAAAAGAATTACATCCGGTTTAAATTCTTGTACTATCTTCGGAAGTTTAAACAGCAATTTCAGTAAGAAAAAAGCCGTTTTAATTTCTATTCCTTTCCACGGTGCATGTTGCAGAATAGATTTTATTTCAATGTCATCTCTTCCTCTTAATTCATCCGTAAGCTGTATGCTAACACGTTGCATTCCTCCCATGTTGTCGAGAGGTGCATTTTCCGGTGGATGTAGATGTGATATATATAGAATGCGCAAAATTCTCTAAGCCTTTTTATGATATTCATTAATTGCTTCTTGATAGTTGTTTACCAAGTTACCGTTTATATCATCCCAGTTATATTGCATGGCTAATTCTCGAGATTTTTTACCCATTTCTTTCATTCTTTGAGGATCTGAAACTATCCATTCTAGTTTTCTTGTAAAGTCTTCAAGGCTTTTCTTTACAGCCCATTTTCCATTTACTTCATCTTCGACTAAAGATTTACTCCCTATTGCATCGGCAACCAAGCATGGTAAACCACTTGCCATTGCCTCTAAAGTTACATTCCCAAATGTTTCTGTATGCGATGGAAAAAGAAATACATCACTACTAGCATACGCTCTTGCAAGATCTTCGCCTGTTGCAAAACCTGTAAAATGACCACTTGGAAAGTTTTCTTCTGCCTCTTCTTTAGCAGGTCCATCTCCTACAATTAGAGCTCTGATCTTTGGATTTACCTTTTGAAGAGCACGAACACTTTTAATGTATGTAGCTAACTCTTTTTCCCATACCAATCTAGATACAAATGTTACTACGATATCGTCGTCATTAAACCCTACAGATCTACGCCATTCCATATCTCTTTTAGAAGGATTAAATAATTCAAGATTTATTCCACGCGACCATATCCTCTTTTCGCCTTTTAATCCAAAACTTTCTAACTCATCTATCATTGATTGGCTAGGCACATAAGTATGTTCAAACTTTTTATAAAACCACCTCATAAATAACTCAAACGGCTTTTTTATTGGATCTAAATAGAACGAATAATAGCTCGAATAGCTTAAAAAGTGGGTGTGATAGGAAGTTACTGCAGGTAAATTGTTCTTTCTTGCCCACCGAAGTGCTCCAACTCCTAGCCCATCAGGTGACGCAACATGTATAAGTGTCGGATTAAAAGCTTCCAACTTCTTTTTAGCCGATTCGGGAAAATGAGTCGCTATTCTATACTCTTCTCGCCCGGGAACAAACATTGGTACTGATGGAGTTACAACTAAATCCCCATTATGTTCCATTGGCGGGTTCTCAATTGAAGGAGCGAATACAAGAACAGGTATATCTCGTGATTCCAAATATTTTACTAATCTGTTTAAAGTGAGAGAGACTCCATCTCTAATATGATTATAATTACCTGTGAAAATTGCGACTCTAAGTTCTTTCATAAAAGTTTAAAAGCAAATAACAGATGTGTATCTTTACAGCATCAGATTTTAAATTCAAAAAAATTAACCCGAGAATATACGCAATTAATGAAAACCTTTATAACAGGAGCAACAGGTTTTATTGGAAGTCATCTGGCAGATCGTTTAATAGCTGATGATACATATTCAGAAGTAAGATGTTTGGTTCGCTCAAGCGATAAATGGCTAAGCGGTAAAGATTTTACACGCATTAAAGGTGATTTAAATGACTTTAACGCTCTCAAAAAAGGTATTGCAGGAGCAGATGTGGTTTTTCATCTTGCAGCAATTGTAATGGCTCCCACTCAGAAAGAGTTTACTCAAGCTAATGTGCACGCTACCGAGGATGTAATCAGAATTGCACAAAAAAACGGAGTCAAAAATCTGGTTATTTTATCATCACTTGCAGCAGCCGGACCTAGCAACGGAACTCCGATTGATGAACAAAAGTCTTATGATCCTGTTAGTATGTATGGCAGATCGAAACGAGATATGGAATTAGCCATTAAAAATATCGCAAATAAAAATGATTCCATTAAAATTATACGTCCTCCTGCTGTTTATGGCCCCCGGGAAGATCAGATTTTCACTTATTTCAAAGCTTTCCAAAAGGGTTTAAGTACAATTGTTGGAGATGGGAACCATCCTCGACTATCGATGGTATATGTTGATGATTTGATATCCGGAATTATGAAAGCTTCTAAAAAAAATGATTCCGGCATTCATACTTACTTTATAACGGGACCATCCACATACAATTGGAACCAGATACATGAGATAACATCAATAGTTATGGGCAAAAAGGCACTTAAGATAAAAATCAATGCAAATCTGGTAAAAAAGTTAGGAAGTTGGATTGAAAACTTTGCATCATTATTTGGTAAATATCCCGTTGTGAACAAAGAAAAAACAAACGAACTGGTATTGGAATGGACTTGTTCTTCTTTAAAAGCAGAGAAAGAGTTGGATTATAAAGCGAAGATATCCATTCAGGAAGGTATTTCCCGTACTATACACTGGTATAAAAAACATAATTGGTTGTAAGATTTATGCAAATATTTAGAAATACAATAGCAATACTTTTATTAGTCATTATTGCTGCTACTACTATTCAAGCTCAGGAAGAAGCTTTAGTTCAGGACTATTCTCAGGTTATGAATATTCCAAATGTCAAAGCCATTGAAGCTTCTGAAACACATTTATATATTCTATCTGATCAAGATGGCATGGCTGTTTTTAGAATTAAACCTGATGAATTGCAATGGTTATATACATCATCAGGAATGCAAATAAGGGGCTTTAATCTTAGTGCAGATGTTAGATTTGCTTACCTATTTGGTAACACTAAACGAATCACAATTTTAGAACCAACATCTGTTTTGGGAGTTTACTCTGCCACGTTACTGCCTAACAAACCCAAAGCTGCTGTTCGATTGCAAAACACCCTTTATATTGCTCTAGGCGAAGACGGCTTAGGCTCTTTGGCTTTAGATACACCTGAAACTGTAGACTCCGAGATCAGCTACGTCCGGGAAATTGGTCAAAATGTTTCCGTAGTAGATATTGTTGCTTCTCCATTATCTAATCAATTGTTTGTACTTACGGAAAATTCGAAGCTGGATGTTTTTACTTCCAATGAAAATAAACTCACTTTCAATAACAGCCTTAGTATTTCACAACAGCTTTCCAACCTTTTTATCGATGGTGAGAAACTGTGGGGCACAACTGATAAGGGACAAGTTTTTGAGATAACAGCAAATGGTTTGGGGCGAAATATTGGTTCAGTCAATGAGGAAGTTGAATCTATCAAATTTTGGAAAAACTACACTTTTGTTCGAACCGGAAGTGGTAAGCTTTGGTATTCTAAAAACCGATCTTCTTTAACAGCTTGGAAAACAGATAGTAAAGCAGGGAATTACATCGCCAAAAGTGGCGAGAACCTTTGGCTGGTTGAAAATAACAAGGTGACTAAAATCGCAGTCTCCAGTATTGCACAGAATATTAGTAAAAACCCAAGTGGTCCTTTCTCTATTAAGCCTATTCCGAATCAAATCCTTACGTATCCAAACTCGCTTTTGCTGGGAATGGAAATTGAAAATGGACATTCAGCTAATGATGTTGAATTCACGATTCGTTCAAGATCTGATAATGCCGTTATCAAAAAACAAGGCTTTTTCTGGCAACCAAATCCCGGTCAAATTGGAATGAACTGGTTTACCATTGTAGGTACAAATTCAAAAGGTGAAACCGATAGTACCTCTTTCACTGTTGATCTTCGATCATTCAATACCCCACCAAGGTTCAGCCCGGTTCGTGTTTCTAACATTGCAGTAAACGAAAAGTTCTCGCTACAGGTCAAAGCTATTGATCCTGAAGAACCATCCAGCGAACTTATCAGATATTTGGGCGTTGATTTACCTGAAGGTGCAATTATCAATGAAGAAACAGGTTTGTTTTCTTGGACTCCGAATCCTCGTCAGGTTGGCGACTTTACTTTTAGGGTAATTGCTTCTGATCAACTTGGGGCTGCATCTTCGAAAGATATCACCTTAACCGTTCTTGATATTAGCAGAGGAGACGGCAACTAGATTTGGCTGAACTTACCAACGCTGAATTTACTCAAAAGATGCTCTCCTGGTATCAGGAGAACAAAAGAGCAATGCCTTGGAGAGATCAAAAAGACCCGTACAAAATCTGGATCTCTGAAATAATGCTTCAGCAAACTCGAGTAGATCAGGCTTGGCCGTACTTCGAGAATTTTATGAAGGTTTTTCCAACAGTTTATGAGTTAGCTAATGCTGATCAACAGCAAGTGCTGAAAGCTTGGGAGGGATTGGGATATTACAGCAGAGCCAGAAATTTGCATGCCGCTTCAAAAATGATTGTCGAGAATTTTGATGGGAAGCTTCCGGAATCTTATGATGAAATTATCAAACTAAAAGGAATCGGTCCTTACACAGCTGCTGCAATTACTAGCATCGCTTTTGGAAAACCTAACGCAGTGGTTGATGGAAATGTGATTCGTGTTATTACCCGCTATTATGGAATTGAAGACGATGTTCGGAGCTCAAAAACTACGAAGCTAGTTCAGAAATTAGTGAACGATCTTATTAGTAAGGAAGAACCTGCGGATTTCAATCAAGCAATGATGGAATTAGGCGCTACGGTTTGTTCCCCAACAAAACCTGATTGTTTAAATTGCCCGATTCAAGCCGGATGTGTTGCCACCAAAATTGCAAAAACGGATGTAATCCCTTACAAATCCAAAGCAAAGAAAAAACCTCACAAAGTAATTGGTGTCGGGATTATGGAACGGGAAGATGGCAAGCTATTAATTGCACTTAGACCAGAAGACACCATGCTTGGTGGATTATGGGAATTCCCCGGTGGCAAACAAGAAAAAGGTGAAACCATACAACAAACGATTGAGCGAGAACTACAAGAAGAGCTCGAAGTTGAAGTTCATGCCTATAAAGAATTCATGTCTTTGAAACATACGTATTCCCACTTTTCAATTACGATGCACGCCTGGTTTTGCAAGCTGATTAAAGGGGATCCCAAACCGAAAAGCAGCCAAGAAATTCGTTGGGTGGAACGGTCTAAGCTGGAAGAATATCCGTTCCCAAAAGCGAATAAGGTGTTGACGGAGAGGTTGATGAGTGATGAAGGAAATGTGAAAGGTGATAATATCTCCTGCTCAACTTAACCAAAACTGTCAACGAATTACGTGACATCTACAAGAGTGACAGCTAATTTCAATGCTCCTGTAAAGTCGGACTAAAGTCCCCGGCTTGTGTACTTGAGGAAAGTACAATAAATGATCTAAATCTTAACCTCTCTCCCAAGCTCCTGCTTGGGAGAAACACACGGAGCTGCTGCTCCAATTGACCTATCCGGTAGACAAGTAAGGACTTCAGTCCGCAACGATCCCGAGAAAGATTTTTGTAATCTTAAATAAACAAACCCATTTTTATTATCAAGCAAAGCTGTATAAGTTGTCTTTTCAACTACAACCGAAGTCCCAATTAATGCCCCGCCCTCTTTCCATAAAGAAACTCCTCGAACTCAAACCAGAATTTACCTGCATTACTATCAGCAGCGTTTGGTAGCCAAGAGCCTTCAACTGCTTTGAACCAATTAGAGTTTCAAACAGACCCAAAACTGAATTAAAATAGAATTGTATATATCTTGGAAGCAGGAGTTCCCTATTGGTTTACCAAGCTGGAGCTTGGGAAAAAGTTGAAGGAGAGAATTCTTTGCCTCACACCTTAAACCCAGGGGTATTAGTATTTCTCTTTTAAAGCTTTTCAGCGATTGCTTTAAAGATTCTTTTTGCCCAAATTATTGTATCTAATTTAATTCATAGACTATGGAAGAAGCACTGATCAAAGAACTATCGCTACTTAATAAAAATGAAAAAATCATTTTAGTAGAGGCCTTGTGGGATTCTATCGCTTCTGATCCTGAACAAATTGACGTTCCTGAACACCATAAAAATATTTTAGAAGAGCGATTACAATCCCTTAACCAAGATACTGAGAATGGTAAGTCTTGGGATGAAATCAGAGCAAAGTATTTATAGATCGTGCCTAAAGGACTAATTCTAACTCCAAAAGCTGAAAAAGATTTCGATAATGCATATAATTGGTACGAAAGCCAAGATCAGGGATTGGGAAAAGAATTTGCTCGTTGCGTGGATGTAAAAATCACTTCAATTCTTCGTAGCCCCCTTCAGCATCAAGTCGTTCATAAGAATATAATCCGAAGAGCTTTGATTGATCGATTTCCATTTTCAATTTATTTTGTGGATGAGCAAAATAGAATTGTAATCTTTGCCATTTTGCATCAACATCGGAATCCAGAAACTTGGACATCGCGTTTATAACGATCCAAGCAATTTATTCTTAACCTCTCTCCCAAGCTCCTGCTCCAATTGACCTATCCGGTAAACAAGTAAGGACTTCAGTCCGCAACGATCCCGAGAAAGCTTTTTGCAATCTTAAATAAACAAACCCATTTTTATTATCAAACAAAGCTATATAAGTTGTCTTTTCAACCACAACTCGAAGTCCCAATTAATGCCCCGCCCTCTTTCCAAAAAGAAACTCTTAGAACTCAAACCCAAACTAGATGCTTTAGTTCAAAAAATCGAGCAACCCGATTTCATCGACAACGATCCCATCCAGTTTATGTACGCTTTTGAGAATAAAAATGATAGAGAAATTGCAGGATTTTTTGCTGCAATTATGGCTTGGGGTCGCCGAGATATTGTCATCAACAAAGTTGATGATTTGCTCCATCGAATGGATTACAAACCTGCCGAGTTTATCCTGAATTTCTCAGAAGCTGATGCGGAAAAGTTGGAAGGCTTCAAACACAGAACTTTCAAACCAATTGATATTTATTGGATCATAAAAACACTTCAATCCATTTTAAAAGAACATCACACTTTTGAAGCATTCTGGGAAATGTGTTATCGAAAAGCGCAAGATCAGAACAGAGAATTGATCGCCGTTTTTCATGAAGAGTTCTTTGCAATCCATCCTGAAATTCCTCAACGAACAAGAAAGCATATTTCCAATCCGGAAAAGAATAGCTCTGCAAAGCGTTTAAATATGTATTTGAGATGGTGCATCCGGGGCGGTCCTGTTGATTTGGGTATAATGACATTCATGAATCCATCAGAGCTCAAAATTCCGTTAGATGTTCACGTTGCACGTCAAGCAAGAAAGCTTGGACTACTAAAACGAAAACAAAACGATTGGAAGGCTGTTACCGAGCTGAATAAAAATCTTCAAATACTTGATCCTGAAGATCCGGCTAAATATGATTTTGCTTTGTTTGGCTCAGGAGTTTTAAAGCAATACTATAATTAAAGCGCCTACGTAAACAATTAGAGCTGTTGTTATTGAAAAACAAATATAGCCCAGTACCAATGCAATAAATGCTTGAAGATATTCCGAAAAGGTTTTGAGACCCAAATACTTTACCATTCCCCAGATGATAAAAGCAACCATAGGCAATGTTCCCATTGCCACAAATCCTAAAGTGCCTAAACTACCAAATATAATTATTGGCATTAAGAGCATTGAAAAGAGAGAAAAGGTGGTAAGAGTATAAACTATCATCACATAATGATGAACAAATTTTTCTTTCTTATCTTTGAAAAACATTTTTGAGAAAAACGCCATTAGTGGAGCTAATAAAATCAAATAAGTAATTTGATTGAATTTTTGGGTAAGATTAATCGAGATAGTTTGCATAGAATCGAAATATTTCTGCCAATCAAAATTTGGAGCTATTTCGGAAAGCTGGGTAATCATTTGTTCTATGCTTCCACCTGCACCTGATTCCATTGCACCCTTTAGCATTACTTCATAATCTATAAACTGTGCAAATATAAATGTGGTAAAAGCAAGTATAAAAATACAGTACCGGAGTGGAGAAACGTATTTACCGCGATCTGTAAAATGAGCGTCAATAACTTTATCAGGAGATTTTATCAACGTCCAAATTGTTGCCGATAATCCTCGATCTAAATTAAACACATCGCCTAAAAGCTCTTCCAGAAAGCCTTTATGGTGTGTTTCATGAGGTGAATCTGATTTTTCATCGCCCATTAAATTCGGGATTAATTATAGAATTTTTAGAATTCAAGATTTTGCCACATTTTTTGTATATTTGCAACCCCAATTATGGGACAAAAAAACAAACGAAAGGAAGTGAGACTCAATGCTAGGTGTTGAAGTTAAAGACAACGAAAGTGTTGAACGCGCGATTAACAGGTTTAAGAAACTCATTACTCGTTCTCGTATTCTTAATGAGTACAAGGACAGACAACAGTTTACAAAACCTTCTATGGAGCGCCGCGAAGCTATGAAAAAAGCTGTGCGCGAGCAACGTCGCCGTCAACGAGAGAATTATTAGATTCCCGTTGTCATCACAAATTTAAGCTCTTGGATTTTATCCAAGGGCTTTTTTTATGGCTTCTTTTACATATTTGATTCCTTCAGTTACTTTGGTCTGGGGAACAATAGAATTTTTGAAACCAAGTTTAGCAGCTTCTTTCCTTCTCTGTTCGATGTGCGGAACCGTTCTCACTTCTCCTCCCAACCCTACTTCGCCAATAAAAGCTGTACGTTGATTTATCGGTTTATCTGTTAAGCTGGAAACTAAAGCGCAACAAACGCCTAAATCTCCGGCAGGATCATTGAGTTTAAACCCACCGGCTATATTCAAGTACACATCGTGATTTGAAAACCCAAAACCTGCCCTTTTTTCGAGAACAGCTAATAGTAAAGCTAAGCGATTACGGTCAAAACCGTTGGAAGTTCGTTGAGGTGTGCCATAGGCGGATGGAGCAACCAAAGCCTGCACTTCTATCAAAAGTGGACGTGAACCTTCCATGGTGCAAACAATAGCGTTGCCGCTTACTCCTTCTGTTTTATCAGATATAAAAAGCTCGGAGGGATTTGAAACTTCGACCAAACCACCTTCTTTCATCTCAAAAACACCTACTTCTTGTGCCGGACCGAATCTATTTTTTAAACTCCTAAGCAATCGATATGTGTAATTTTTATCGCCTTCAAATTGGAGAACGGTATCAACCATGTGTTCCAGAACTCGTGGACCGGCAATGTCGCCTTCTTTGGTAACATGACCTATAACAATAGTCGTGATATTCTTTTTCTTAGCTAACTGCTGAAAAAGAGCCGCACATTCTTTCACCTGCTGAATGCTTCCCGGCATACTTTGTAATTCTGTTCTGTAAACCGTTTGAATGGAATCTACGATCAATAAATCTGGATTTACTTTCTGAACCTCATCAATAATTTTATTGATTTGGGTTTCATTATAAACAAGTAATTTATCAGATTTTACTCCCAGACGCTGAGCTCTTTGTTTTATTTGCCCGGCTGATTCTTCTCCAGCGCAATACAAAATTGTTAGCTCGGGATTAGATTTCGCAACTTGAAGAGTTAAGGTACTTTTGCCAACACCCGGCTCTCCCCCAATTAAAATATATGCTCCATGAAGAAAACCACCACCAAGCACACGATCAAATTCTTTGATATTGCTAAGAAACCTTGAGTGCTCAGACGTTTCTACATCGTCTAACTTTTGAGGCTTTTCAACTCTTTCAAGTCCTTCAACTTTGGCTTTATGAGCTACCGACTTAGTTACTACTTTTGATTCTTCGAAGGTATTCCACTTTCCACAAGAGGGACAACTACCATTCCATTTAGGGGAAATATATCCGCAATTAGAACATTCAAACTGTGTTTTTTGTTTAGCCAAATCAATCTTTAACTATTTGACTCTCAACAACAGAGCGATTTATATACCAGGTAGTTGCCATCATTCCAAAAGCGATACTAATGTAATAGCTTATTATTCTCCACAAGAAAACAGCTAGTCCTATAAAAGAAGGTCTTGAAATTAATGGTCCTTGAAAAAGCACGAACAAACCTTCCACACCACCACTTCCGCCGGGCGTTGGTACTACCAGAAAAGCTAAATTCATGGCCAAGCTTCGCAAAGCTGAAAGAATTTCAGGAGCAGGTAACAAGCTTAAAATAACAATGGTAGCTAGCGCTATTCTACAAATCCAAGACATGGTTGAAAGCACAAAAGCCTTAATTAAAAAACTAGGCGGTTTTTTTCTAAGCTGATGTGCATACTCTTCCAGGTTTTCTACTTCTACAGCAATTTTATCTCGGTATTTTCTTAAAAAAGGCAACCTGAAAACAAATAGAACAACCTTCTTTATAGCGGCAGGGTTAATTAATACTCCGTACGCCAATAATCCGGCGTAAGCCAATAATGAACCATACAAAATTACCATTGAAGCTTCACCTACAAGTCCAATTTCGGGTGGAACAACTTCGTAAAAGATTCCTGCAATCAATAAAATTGGGATTGCTGTTGCGAACCAAATCTGATCAAGCAATACTCCATATAAAACGATAGCTGTAGCTGAACCTAGTTTCATTCCTTCTTTGTTCATGGCGTAGGTTGCCATTGGTGCTCCACCTATTGTAGAAGGTGAAACCGCTGAGGTAAAATCCCATGCTAAAACTACTCGAAAAGCTGCCATCCAACCAATTTGGCGTTCAGCAAGAAATCGTATTTTAGCTGCTGAAAACCAAATCCTCAAAAAGGACACAAATAAAGCAATAAATAAGCCCGGCAATCTCTTAGGTACTAAATGTGTAAGAACGCCCGGGGTGTAGGTGTACCAAATTACACCTGCCATAGTGGCCACACTTAACGCAATAGAAATAATCAAATATTTCTTTGAGATAAAATTTTGAGGCTTAGTTGTATCTATTGTTTCAGTACTCAAATACTTACTCTGCTTTTTGAAAAGATAAAAAAAGCCTTGCCATAATTTGACAAGGCTCAGTTACTACGAATTTATTAGGCTAAAGTTATTTCATCATCAAGATAAACGTCCTGAATCATATTTAACAACTTTACACCTTCATTAATTGGTCTTTGGAACGCCTTACGCCCACTTATTAAACCCATTCCTCCAGCTCTTTTGTTAATAACAGCTGTTTTTACAGCATCAGCGAAATCATTATCGCCTGATGCTCCACCTGAATTAATCAAACCTGCTCGCCCTGCAAAACAGTTTATTACCTGATAACGTGCTAAATCTATTGGATGATCAGATGTCAACTCAGAATAAATGCGCTCATCTAACTTTCCGTAGCTTGAGTTGCCTGAATTTAAAGCTTTGAAGCCACCGTTATTAGTAGGAAGTTTTTGCTTAATGATATCAGCACCAAGAGTAGTTCCGATGTGATTAGCTTGTCCGGTCAGGTCAGCTGAGGTATGATAATCAACACCATCCACTTTAAAAGCTTCGTTTCTGGTATAGCACCAAAGTATAGTTGCCAAACCAAGCTCATGTGCATAAGCAAACGCTTCTGCTACTTCCTGAATTTGTCTGCTTGATTCCTCCGACCCGAAATAAATTGTTGCTCCAACTGCAGCAGCTCCCATATTATAAGCTTGCTCAATATTCCCGAACATGATTTGATCGAAAGTATTCGGATAAGTCAGTAATTCATTATGATTAATCTTTACAATAAATGGAATCTTATGAGCATATTTGCGAGACATTGAAGCTAGTACACCAAAAGTAGAAGCTACACCATTACATCCCGCCTCAATAGCAAGTTTAATAATATTCTCAGGATCAAAATAATCCGGATTCTTTGCAAAAGATGCTCCGCCTGAATGCTCAATTCCTTGATCCACAGGAAGAATTGAAACATAGCCTGTTCCACCAAGTCTGCCATGATCAAGCAACCATTGCAGATTTCCTAACACTCTGTTATTTCTATCTGAATGATACCAAACATCGTCCACGTAGCTACCGGATGGATTGATCAATCGGTCTTTTTTAATGGTTTGGCTTGTATGATTTAGTAAGTAAGATGCTTCATCCCCTAAAAGTTCTTCAATACTCTTTGATCCAAGTGACATATTAACTCTAATTTGATATTAATTTTAAAAGGCTAAAATATAGCAGTTAATCAACGAAATGACTAACACGCTTTACAAAATACAAACTCAAAATTCCGATTTACATTCCTTATCTTTGTCATATGAAAATTGATGAAATAAATTTACCGGAAAAACCGCTTTTCTTAGCACCCATGGAAGACGTAACAGATTCTCCCTTTCGTCAGATATGCAGAGAAAAAGGAGCGGATATTGTTTTTACAGAATTCATTAGCTCAGAAGCTCTTATCAGAGATTCTGAAATTGCGCTTCATAAAATGAGTTATCAGGAAATTGAGCGACCTTTTGGAATTCAAATTTTTGGGGGGCGTGAAGAAGCCATGCACGGAGCCGCAAAAGTAGCCCTTAATAATAATCCCGACGTAGTAGATATTAATTTTGGTTGCCCGGTATATAAAGTTGTAAATAAAGGTGCCGGTGCTGCTTGCTTGAAAGATTTAGATATGATGGAGCGAATGGCAGGAACGGTTGTGGATGCAGTCACAGATCGTCCGGTCACAGTAAAAACACGGCTTGGATGGGATGATGATACAATCAAGATTCAAGAAGTTGCTTTGATGCTTCAAAAAATTGGCGTAAAGGCTTTAACCGTTCACGCCAGAACACGTTGCCAAAAATATAAAGGTGACGCGCGATGGGAATGGTTAAAGAAACTTAAAAACACTCCCGGACTTGAGATTCCGATTATTGGAAATGGTGATGTAACATCTCCGGAATTGGCTAAAAAAATGTTTGAAGAAACAGGGGTTGATGGAGTGATGATTGGTCGTGGAGCTATAGGAAATCCATGGATTTTCGAACAATCCAGACATTATTTAGAAACCGGAGAATTACTTCCGGAACCAACTTTGGAAGAAAAACTAAATGTTTGTGCAGAACAACTCCGCTTATCAGTAGCTCATCAAGGTGAAAAATACGGAGTAATCATCATGAAAAAACATTACGGGCAATATCTTAAAGGAATTTATAATGGCAAAAAGCTCCGAATGGAATTAATGAAGCATGATACCATGAACCCGATTCTAGAGATTCTTCTGAATTTCAAAGAACAGGATAGTTTTGCCTTGGCTTAAACCTTTTGATTAACCACAAAACTCAGGAAACACTTAAACAATTTTTTAATGTCTTTGTGTTTTAATACAGCTGAATGAATCTTTTTGAAACCCCCCTCGTAGTCTCGTAGAGTTTATAAACAAGGAGACCTCATGTTGGCAAGATTAGCACGTGTTTTAAAATCATTTCTGGGAGCAGCAGGAGTTGCTGCATCACCCGTAAAAGCGATAACAGGAATTGTCGTTAGTATTATTGTCCCATATCTACTTTATGCTTTCTTAGGCGGATTTGGGATTGCTCTTATTATATTCGGGATAGGTTGGGCTATTTGGTATTTTTCCAAAAAAGATGATTAAAATACCGTTTACAAAAAAACCACTTCGATTTAACAAAGTGGTTTTGAAATTAGGTAAACAACTAAACTTTTATGCTAACTGAGCATCTAATTGCTTAGTTAAGTGTGGCTTTGGAACCGCACCTACAATCTGATCCACAACTTCACCGTTTTTGAAAATTAATAATGCAGGAATACTTCTGATTCCATATTTAACTGAAATCTCAGGATTGTTATCTACATTTACTTTTCCAATTTTGGCTTTGCCATCATATTCGCCTGCCATCTCTTCCACTACCGGTCCAATCATTCGGCACGGTCCACACCATTCTGCCCAAAAATCAACTAATACTGGCTTATCTGAGTTTAATACTTCAGATTCAAAGTTTCCGTCAGTAAATTCTAATGCTTTTCCCATTGTTCAAAAATTAAATTAATGTCTTTATTAACTGCGTATAATATGCGAATAATTCTCCCAACAAATCACATTGTTTGTAATTATCGCTATGATTGCACCACTTTATGAGGCGCCCATTACCAACTCAACACTCTCATCCCCTAACACATTCCTTAAGCCTTTCATAAGTTCGGGATTTGGATCAACTACAAAGTTTCTCATGTTCATTCTAATCGGCCCATTGGCTTCTTTGCTGTGAACAGTCATTTTCACCATAGTACTGCCCCTGTTAGTAGTAAACAATGTTTCTATTTGGTCTAGTACATCATCTGTAAGTACGGCGGTATCAAGCTTTAATCTCAAATTCAAATTATCTTGATATTTTTCTCTGAGATTCTCGATTCGCTCAATATTATTCACGATTACACTGTCTCCTCTATCACGCTTTACAAATTTACCAGAGACAAAAATTACATTATCAACTTCAAGTAATGCAGAAAATTGATCGTATTGTTTGCTAAACACAGCCAATTCCATCGATGAATGCAGATCTTCAACCTGTAGAAATGCGATAGGCCTTCCTTTTCTGTCAGTTGCCTGACGCTTACTCGTAATTATGGCTATAAACCTAATTGTTGATTCATGCTGAAGCTTATTCATGCTATCATCACTTAGGTTCTGCTTCCCAAATAATTTGATATCCTCTTCATATTTGGTAAGTGGGTGACCGCTTAAATAAAACCCAATTAACTCACGCTCGTTATTCAAGCGTTCTATACTGCTCCACTTGGGAACTGGTTTTAATTTCGGTTCTTGCGACATCCCACCGCCTGCTCCTCCACCAAACATATTTACCTGGCTTAAGCGATCTTCTTCCTGCTTACGGGCTCCATATTGTAAAATATCCTCTACACCCATCATCAACTGAGCACGGTTATTTTCAAGTTCATCAAAGGCTCCGGCTGCAATCAAACTTTCCAAAGTTCTGCGGTTGCAAGCTCTGGAATCAATTCTGGCTGCGAAATCAAAAATACTGGTAAATAATCCTTTAGATTCCCGCTCATCCACAATTTGTTTAATAGCAGATGAACCAACTCCCTTAATTGCAGACATTCCATATTGAACTCTTCCATCTTTGGAAACAAATTTACCACGAGCTGTATTTATATTTGGTGGATCAACTTCTATTCCCAAACGATGACATTCTTCTATAAATGAAGCAACCTTTTTAATATCATTCATGTTATGGCTCATTACCGCAGCCATGTATTCAGCCGGGTAATTCGCTTTGAAATACATTGTGTGATACGCTACTACTGAATAAGCTGCTGAGTGAGATTTGTTAAAACCATAACTGGCAAACATCTGCATTTTTTCAAAAACAGAGATCGCAGTTTTTTCATCAACACCTTGGGCTTTTGCACCATCTATGAACTTCGGCTTTTCAGCCTCCATCACTTCATGCTTTTTTTTACCCATTGCTCTTCGTAGTAAATCTGCACCACCAAGTGTATAACCACCCATTTTTTGAGCTACATTCATGATCTGCTCCTGATAGATCATAATTCCAAAAGTGGGCTCCAAAATATCCTTAATCAATTCATGATCGTATTCTGCCTTTTCTGTACCATGCTTTCTTTTGATGTAATCGGGGATAAACTGCATAGGTCCCGGACGATACAAAGCGTTCATCGCAATTAAGTCATTGATCGTAGTTGGTTTCAGATCTTTGAGATATTTCCGCATCCCTTCACTCTCAAACTGGAACGTACCTAATGTTCCTCCTTCCTGATACAGCTTATACGTTTTCTCATCATCAAGAGGAATTTCATCTAAATCATATTCTTTACCATGATTTTCTTTAACAAACGAAATAGCCGTTTTTAAGATGGAAAGCGTTTTCAACCCTAAGAAATCCATCTTTAACATTCCGGCGTTCTCAATCACGCTACCATCAAACTGAGTAACATACAACTCGGCATCTTTAGCTGTACTAACCGGAATATATTCGGTTAATTTATCCGGAGCGATGATTACGCCTGCAGCATGAATTCCCGTATTTCTAACTGAGCCTTCCAAGACATGCGCCATTTTTAATGTCTCAGCTTCCAATCCTTCTCCGGCTTTGACATCCCGAAGTTCTTTTACTTCTCCAAAAGCATCATCGAGTGAGGTGCCTGGTCTTTCAGGAACTAATTTTGCCAACCTATCTGCATCCTGTAAAGGAAGGTCAAGTACTCTGGCTACATCACGCACAGAAGACCTTGCAGCCATAGAGCCAAATGTAATGATATGAGCAACCTGATCTTTTCCGTATTTTTTAACTACATATTCGATCACTTTCTGACGACCATCGTCATCGAAATCAATATCGATATCCGGCATCGAAACACGCTCAGGATTCAAAAATCGCTCAAAAAGAAGATCATATTTCAACGGATCGATATTTGTAATTCCCGTACAATAGGCTACAACCGAACCTGCTGCTGAACCTCGACCCGGACCAACATATACGCCCATTTCGCGAGCGGCCGCAATAAAATCTTGTACAATCAAAAAGTATCCGGCAAAACCCATATCAGAAATAATACCGAGTTCCAGATTAATTCGGTCTTTTACTTCCTGATTGAAGTCTTCATATCTGGGCTTAGCTCCTTCATACGTAAGATGCTTCAGATATTCATTTTCTGTCTCGAATCCTTCCGGTAGTTCAAAATTTGGAAGAATTACATCTCTGGAAAGCTTGATGGGTTCAACCTTATCTACAATTTCTTGAGCATTTAAAATCGCTTCCGGCATATCCGGAAACAATTCTTTCATTTCTTCAGTAGTTTTGAAGTAGAATTCGTTGTTAGGAAACCCCCATCTAAAATCTTTACCTCTTCCGATCGGAGTGCTTTTTAACTTTCCATCATCAATACAAATCAGGGCATCATGCGCTTCGGAATCTTCTTGCTCCAAATAAAACACATTATTTGAGGCTACCAGTTTTACACCATGTTTCTTTGAAAACTCTTTAAAAACCTCATTTACCTTATGCTCCTCATCTAATCCATGATTGATTACTTCCAAATAGAAATCATCCCCAAAAACATCTTTCCACCAAAGTAACGCCTCCTCCGCATATTCCTCTCCTTTATTCAAGATCAGATCCGCAAGTTCGCCACGAACTCCTCCACTTAAACAAATTAAATCTTCGCAGTACTCTTTAATCGCTTCCTTATCAACACGGGCAAATTTATAATAATAACCTTCTGTGAATCCGATTGAACTTAGTTTCGCAAGATTTTTATATCCATTCTGATTCTTTGCGAGAAGTGGTATTTGATATCTTTTGTCTCTGTTATCACGGGTAAATTTCTTGGCATGACGATCTTCAACAACATAAAACTCACAACCTACAATCGGCTTAATTCCGGCATCGTTGGCCGCTGCAACAAAAGAAAAAGCTCCGTACATATTACCGAGATCAGTTAAACCGACCGCCGGCATTCCTTCTTTTTTGGCTTTTGCGACCAAATCTTTAATTCCTGCCGTTGCTTGAAGCACAGAAAACTTCGAGTGGCAATGTAAATGAGTGAAAGCTATATCTTCATCGATCTCTACATTTAGTTCAATTTCTTTCTCGGAAGATTCGCTTTCCTCTACTTCCTCATCTTTTTTTTTAATTCGCGATGGAGAACGTAGATCTATATAATTCTCTCGAACCATATAACTTTGAGAGGAATTATAGAGCTTGGCATCCATCGGAAAGTTTACAGTAGTAACTCCGAGGCGAACCATTTCCAGAAAAATCCGAGCTGTTGCTTCAACATCGGCGGCAGCATCGTGGGCATCTTCGAAACCTTTATCGAATAATTTCCAATGCAGTTCGGTAAGCGTTGGCCATTTATATCCTCTGGCTCCTTCAATCTTACAAAAATCTGTACCGTCATCTTTGGTGTCGATCTTGGCTTTATCCATAATAGCAGAAGGAATCTTTTTACGGATATATTCTGCACCCATGATCTTTTCATCAAAACTAACATTATGCCCTATCAGAAAATGGGCTTTGTCCATTGCTTTGCGAAATTCGTGCAGTACAAATTCGAGATCTTCCCCTTCTTCCTGAGCACGTTTTGTTGAAATTCCATGAATCTTTTCGGAATTAAATGGAATAGTGAATCCTTCCGGTTTAACTATATAATTTCCACTTGAGAGCAACTTCCCGGTTTCATCATGATGTTGCCAAGCAAGCTGAACCAATCTTGGCCAGTTTTCAAGGTCTGTGATGGGTGCAGAAAAATTTTGTGGGAGTCCGGTGGTTTCGGTATCGAAGATTAAATACATATTCGAGTATAATCATATCATCAAAAAATTAATAGTTGTGTTTGCGGGATATTTATTTTTTTTAGGACAACCTCAAATTTTACGAGCTTATTATATTTGAAACTGCTTTTTGTATGAATTGTAGTTAGATTCCAAAAAAAATAATTTTAGCAATGACACTTACTCAACTTTCATACATAGTAGCTGTAGATAAATACAGGCACTTTGCAACGGCTGCTCAAAAAATTTATATCACTCAGCCCACTTTGAGTATGCAGATTCAAAAACTTGAAGACGAGTTAGGAGTATTAATTTTTGACCGATCTAAATCGCCGGTGGTACCAACGGCCATGGGTGAACAGATTATTGAACAGGCTAAAGTTATTTTAAGCGGATCAAAGCATATCGAAGATATGGTTTCTGTTTCTGATGGCGAACTTCGCGGGTCTTTCAGGGTCGGTATTATTCCTACCATTGCCCCATATTTGGTTCCTTTATTTTTAAAGCCTTTTAGCGAAAAACATCCTAATGTTAAATTGGTTTTTGAAGAAGCTTTAACAAGTGAAGTGCTGGAAGGATTGCATGAGGATCATTTTGACGTTGGTATTATTGCCACATCTACAAATCAGCACATTTATGAGCATGAACTTTTTACGGAACCTTTTTTAGGCTACCTATCTCCCGGTCATGAATTTTCATCTAAAGATAAACTGTGTATTGATGATCTGTATTCTCAAGATCTTTGGCTGTTAAATGAAGGCCATTGTTTCAGAGATCAAACTATAAAGTTATGTAAGCAAACCAACGATAAGCTTCAGCATTCCAATATTTCTTTTGAAAGCGGAAATTTGGAAACTTTGAAAAGATTAGTTGAGCAGGATTTTGGAATTACTTTAATGCCACAGCTTGCTATGCAAGATCATGATACGCGTTGCGCCAATGGTGTGATCAAAGAGTTTATGGAGCCGGTTCCTACACGTAAGATTCGATTAGTTTACAGCCGTGAGTTTCTAAAACAAAACATCGTAAACGCTTTTGTAGAAACCATTAAAGAATCTATTCCTGATGAATTAAAAAATGGCAAAGAAGAAGTGATCATTGACTAGCTTCGAGCAAATCACATTCAGACTCTTTTAATTTCAGTCGAAAATGCGGATATATTAGAAAATACTTCTAACCTCATTTTAATCTCGTTTACCGATGAATAACTTTAGTTACCTCCGTGCCACATCCCGGCAATTTCATTGATTTGAATCATTGGCTCTGCATTGGTAAAGTTTTTAAGATCACCTAAAATTTCATCAGCATGCGGGCCAAAAGCATTCTGAAATGCATCAGGGCTTTCAAAATACATTGTAGCGATGGTCATGTATGTTGCTTCTGAACCGGGGACAGGTCCGCCTAAACCGTAATCAACCATTAGCCCTTTCATTGCCGCTCCAAAGCGTTCTCTTATCAATGGAATATGTTTGTCCATATAATATTTCCGATCGAATGTTTTATCTGCTCCACTCGGATAACCAACGGTTACGGTCGTCATTCCCGGTTTCATATTGTACCCCAATTAATTAGTATTGAATACACACAATAATTTATTCTTGTGTCTGATGCAATCTCCTGGTTGAACATTTTACACATTGGACAACTTGTACCTTACAAAGATTCTTGATGATTAATCTACATTATTAATCACCGGCATTTGCCCTTTCCACTCATCCCAAACATTTGATTCTGTAGCTAGCCTGGTCATAAAATGCGCGACATTGATTCTGCTTGTTTTTCCGGAATCAAAGATGACACCCCGAACCGGAGAAGGATTTACCTTATACTCGGTTACTCCTTCAACATCAATAAGATTATCAGGGCGTACGGCACTCCATTCTATGTATTCATGATCCTGACCAATTTCAGTTCTGAGAAAATCAGCTGCATGTTCGTTATCTACATGAGGTGGCAATAAAAATCTAAGTAACGTAATTACAACTCGATCTTTGAATGAATAATTCTCATTCAGATCTCTGTTCATATTCCCATTTGTATTCATCAGCACCATCCTTACCGGAACAGGTGGCTTGTTATATTGAATAGCGTTAGATAAATTTTTGACTGAGTCTGTAACTAGTCTTCGTGGTTTTCCGAACATTCCTTTCCACGTTAAGTTATGCCCTAAACAGGAACACACAGCATCACAATCTTCCAGAATATCAGCGAGTTCTATCGTACTCATGTCCAATACATTTCCTGGAGTTAAAAACAACTTTGGATATTCTTTAGCTAAAGCTGATAACTTTTCTGTTGAACGAACTACTGCTTTCACAGCATAACCTGCATCCAACAATTGCTTAACCAATAAACTGCCCGTTGCACCTGTTGCCCCGACAACTAATATCTTCATAGTGTAATTATTTGTTTTGGGCGATTACGTCTTTTTTGAGGAAAAGTTTTATGCTATAAAAATCGTACACCGAAACTATTTTGACTTAAACTAGTTCAAGCGTCTCGCTTGGACGACAATTTGTTGACGAAATCACACAAGCGCGACGCTTGCGTTAGGTTGGGGCTTAGTTTGACCTCCTCTGTCTCCTCCTTCAAAAGGAGGAGGACTCTTTGATTTAGAATAGAATCAGTTAATAAAAACGAGCCTCTACTTTCGTGAAAGGATTAAAAAATCAAAAGTTTAAACTTCACCCACAAGATTCAACATCATATCCGTCCGACATCCAGCCAGTTATTCCGGCGGAGAGCACTTTTACATTTTTATAGCCCATTCCTTTCACTTTTTTGGCGGCATTCGGAGCTTTTCGGCACATGGGATTGGAGCAATAAAAAACCAGCGTAGAATCTTTATCTGAAGCTAAATCCTGTTCTGTGAATTTTTCCGGATCTAAATTCACAGCTCCGGGAACGTGGTTTTGTTGCCAGCGCATGGCATCGTTCATATCGTAGATGTGAACGTTTTCATTGGAATAAACCCTGTTCAACTCCTCCGTTGAAATAGATTCAAGATTCATAAACGTTGTAAGAATATTTCTGAATGCCATGATAATTCTGTTAAATAAGTTAATTGTGTTTTCTTATTAGTAACAGAAATGAGGGATTTTCTTACAGGGTTGATAGAGTTTTTGGAGATTCAACCACACAAGCGGGACGCTTGCGTTAGATTGAGTTTTCTGTCCAATCTAAAAGCCTTGTAGGCAGTCCATGATGTTGCGCTATTGTTAAATATTCGAGATCGTTTTTTGGAATGAAATTTAAGTGTTGAATAGCTGATGATTTAAACTCTTCAAACATTCTTTGTTCATCAATTTCTCTTCCTTTTGTAAAATATTTCCTTGCTATTTTAGGGATTAATGCCCTATCTGTATTTTGACCTCTAAATAACGTAATCCTGTAACGGTCCCCGACTTCTTCTTCAATCAACTCAATATAACTGGAGAGGCTATTTATTCTATATTCTTTTGTATCCATTTGAATCATTTAGATTTATGCTATTAAAATTTCAGTTACTTTCGACTATTAAAATAATGCAATCCTATAAACTTAAATAAGTTCTTTTGGTTTTTATGCCACGAACTGTCACCCCTTCTTATTAGTTTAGTGAGTGTTGTCACCCTGAGCGGGAAATTCAAAACTAAAGGTTTCTGAATACAATACGCCGAAGGGTCTCAAGTAAATGATCTGTCCGAATAGCTCGTTTATTTGAGATCGTCTGCCTGCGCCGGAAGATGAAAATTGAAATTAATTACCGTCAAAGAATCTACATGTTTACGATTTGTGCAGATCCTTCGGCGGTAGCCTCAGGATGACGAATCAAAGAGAATAGTAAAGAATTGAAGTACTCTGAAGATGACTTTATAATGAGAATTGTGTCAGATCAAAAATGCTCAAAGTAATTAAAGCCGGATATCATGGAATTTTGCTCCCACAAGTGGGAATAGGATTGGATTATTCAGGAACCAAAGCGGAGCATATTTTTATTTCCCATGCCCATGCTGATCACGTTCCCAGAAATAAAAAACTGAGTGTGTATGCAACTCCTCCAACTTCAAAATTAATGAAACTGCGTGGTTTTGGTGGCGAAGTAAAAGAACTGAATTTCAAACAGACAATGGAGACCGATAAAGCCAAAATTACTTTTTATCCTGCAGGACATATTCTGGGTTCTGCAATGACTTTTGTAGAATCCGAATTCGGAAATCTGTTATACACCGGCGATTACCGGACGCCTCCCTCTCCTGCCACCGAAGGTTTCGAATTACCCGAAACACAAATTGACACCTTTATCACCGAAGCAACATTCAGCCTTCCCATTTACAAATGGAAGCCGGAAAAGGAATTAGCGGAGCAGATCAGAAATTTTGCTTTCCGAAATCTGGAAGAAGGTTTTACGCCTATTTTCACCGCATATAATCTGGGCAAAGCTCAGGAGTTGATGTATATCTTGAAAGAACTGAACCATCCCATGCAAATTCATGGAGCCGGATTTAAACTTTGCTCAGTATATGAAGAGCATGGATTTTCTCTCGGAAATTACGAAACCTATCAACGGGAAAATTGTGAAGGAAAGATTTTGATCACGCCGGGTTCTGCGTTGGGAAATGGCTTTGCATCCAATGTAAAAAAGAAACGCATTGCTTTTTGCTCGGGCTGGGCTACAAACGAATCGCGACAAACACAGCTTACGGTTGATGAACTGATTCCGCTTTCCGATCATCTGGACTTTTTTGAACTAATTGATCTCTGTAAAAAGCTACATCCGAAGAAAGTGTACGTGACGCATACCCCGAATCCCAAAGTGGTGCAACATTATCTGGATGAGCTGGGGATTGATTCGACATCTTTGCAAGATGAATGAAAAAATTAAAGATTAAAAATGAAAAATATTAAACAACTAATTGAAGAAAATAATAGAACAACTGTTTTTCTACCAAGAGTACGATCTTTTGCTATGCCCGGAAGAGCATTTTTAATCTTTAATTTTAAATTTTTAATTCTTTGAGCCCTCAAAGCAAAAATACCAACTCATTCAGGCTGTTAGCAGAAGTCGCCCAATCCATCTCATCAACCCGTGGTAATAATGCGAAAACCAAACTCTTCATGGATTATCTATCCAAGCTGGAATCAGACAAAGATGTAGAATTAGCGACTCAGTTTTTGAGTGAAGGAGCCTTCTCTTCAGTTTCCGGAAAGCGGGCTTCTGTTGGGTACCGGACTGTTGCAACTTTAGCCGCAGAGTTTTGCGAGATTGATTACGAAAAAGTGTTCAAACCTAGTAAAACCGCAAGTGGAAGTTCGTCAGAAACCATTCAACGATTATTTGAAAATATTGCTGAAGCACGGGCAAAATGGAAAGCCAAGCATCTGACTTTACAAGAATTATTTGAAATTTTCGAATCGCTTTACATCACTTCCAAAAGAGATGCCAAGCAGTACATTATTTTAGAAACCTGGAAGAAAATGTCGCCGTTGGAAGTTAAATATTTCATCCGCATTATGGGACAGGGTTCGCTTCGCATTGGCTTCGAAACCAAAAGTGTGGAAAATGCTATCGCTAAAACCTACGGCAAAGATCTGGAAACTGTTCGCTACGCCAGAATGATTTCAGGAAGCATCGGCAAAACAGCTATCATGGCGAAAAACGATACCCTCGATGAAGCATCTTTTAAAATGTTTAATCCCATTGCATTTATGCTAGCCTCGCCTATTGAAAACAGAACCGTTACTGATCTTTCAGACTATATCGCTGAAGAGAAGTTTGACGGAATGCGATGCCAGACTCATATTTCTGATGGAAAAGTTGAATTATTTTCCCGCGACCTGAATGAAATTACTTCATCTTTTCCGGAGATTGTTGATCTCTTTTCAGACAAAAATCTCCCTGATCTGGTTTTGGATGGAGAGATCTGCGTGTTCAAAAACGACACCATTTTGCCGTTTCAACTGCTTCAAAAACGGATGGGTGTAAAAAAGCCGAGTGAAAAACTGTTATCAGAATATCCAGTCTTATTCATTGCTTACGATCTTTTATTTCTGGATGGTGTTCCGTTATTCGATGATTCGTTAATAGTACGCAGGAAAAAACTGGAGAAGTTAAATCCAGGATATGGAATTTCTGTTACCTCACAAATGGAATTGAGTTCTGAAAGTGATTTAGAAGAACTTTTTCAACGAGCTCTTGCTCATGGTAATGAAGGCTTGATGTTGAAACGGAAAGATTCGGTGTACGAGTACGGTCAACGTAGAAAATCATGGCTGAAAGTTAAAAAACCGAGCGGTTCGTTAGATACCGTTATGTTATATGCCCATGCCGGAAGCGGAAAACGCGGTGGTACATATTCTGATTTTACATTGGGGATTTCCGTAAAAGATGATGAGCGCTATGAAGAGGAGTTCATCCCCATAGGAAAAGCCTACGGTGGTTATTCCGATGAAGAATTGAAGAAAATGAATGCTCTAATTAAAGAAATTACTTTAGAACGATTCGGACCGACTCTTTTGCTGAAACCACAATTGATAATTGAGTTGGAATTCGAGGATATTCAAGTTAATAAACGCACTAAAGCAAATTACACTCTACGTTTTCCAAGATTTAAAGCTATTCGATGGGATTTGTCACCCGATGATGCTGATACACTAAAAGATGTAGAACAAATGTATCAGCAAAAAATTGAAGAAAGCCGATTAAGACAAGGAAAAAACCCTTCTTTTCGCCTTATCTGATAACTAATTTTTACGTTTTTAATCAGTTTTAACAAGGGTTTTGAACGGTATTGATATAATTTGAGGTTGTGCTATTATAATACTATCTCAAAATAATTTAATGAGAAAACTAACAATACTGACTCTGATTCTTTTTGGAGTTGTTTCCTGTTCTGATGAAAAAACATCTTCACAAAACAACTCAAACAATGTGGTAATCCCAGCTGTTGAAGCTGTACAATCACAATATGGCTCATTACCACTGGTAGAACGCTTTAGCGGAAATGTGGTTTCAGAAAACCAAGTTGAACTATATCCGGAAGTTTCGGCTCAAATAAAAGAAGTACTGGTTGAGAATGGTGATGTAGTACAAAAAGGACAAACATTGGTGACACTAAACGATCAGCCTTTTGTAAAACAACTGCAACAAGCTGAAGCCGGATTAAAGATCAACAAAGCCCGTTTGAAACAAGCTGAAGCTAGCTTAAATGAATTGGAAGCTCAATTCAAACGTATAAATGCATTAGCAGCTAAAGATTTAAGTAGCGAATTAGAAATTGAACAAATTAATGCTCAAAAAATTTCCGCAGAAGCTGATGTTGAACTTGCAGAAGCTCAAGTAGAACAATCCGAGGCATTGGTAGAAGAACGAAGAAACCAATTATCAAAAACCATCATCAAGGCACCTGTGTCGGGAACTGTGGGTGAAAGAAACGCTCAGGTTGGAATGCAGGCTTCTTCTTCAACGCCTCTTTTTAAAATCGGAGATTTATCAAAATTACGAATTGAGATTGTATTAACTGAAAACTTACTCAGTCGCATTAAAGTTGGGCAAACTGCAAATATTATGATTGAAAATGAAAATGGCGAGCCAATTATGATTACCTCCGAACTTTCGCGAATTAGTCCTTTTCTTAACGAAGTAACCCGAAGTACCGAAGCTGAAATTGATGTTGAAAACAATAATAATCTTCTAAAACCCGGTATGTATGTACCAGTTGACATCAATTTTGGAGAAAGCCAAAAAGCAACACTTATACCAACAAGCGCTATTTTTATCGATCCAACAACCGGAGCAGAAGGAATATATGTAGCAAATTCTATTGGTTCAGAAATTAAACCTGTAAGTGACTCCACTTCAGATATCACACCTCTTACATCTCCGACTGATGTAACTTTTAAGGAAATAGATATAATTGCAAGAGGTAAAATGGAAGTTGCTGTTAGCGGGTTAGAAAATGGCAAATGGGTTGTGACATTGGGACAGAATTTATTATCCGAAGGGAAAAAACAAGCTAGAGTTAAAACTATCCTTTGGGAGCATGTGATACGCCTTCAACAAATGCAACGTGAAGACCTGCTGAATGATGTTATTGATGGCGGTAAAAAAGAGGATCAAACAAGTAAAGCTACACTTTAAAACTTAAAAAAAACTGATATGGCTTTAACAGATATTTCTATAAAACGACCGATCGCAACAACCATGTTCTTTTTGATCATTATCACTTTAGGTGTGATCGGATTTCGCTATTTACCCGTAGATTTACTTCCCCCGATCGAATATCCCCAACTTACCGTAAGTACGGAATACCCGAATGTAGGACCCGAAGAAATTGAAACTATTATTACTGAACGAGTTGAAAATGCTGTTGCCGGTGTTCCCGGTGTTGAACGCGTTCGTTCTCAGTCTAGTGAAGGAAGAAGCAGGGTTACTCTTGAGTTTGCGCAATCTGTTGATGTAGATGTTGCAGCAAATGATGTAAGAGCAGCTTTAGATCGTCTTAGAAGTTCTCTTCCGCCAGAAGTTGAGTCACCAAGAATCTGGAAATTCGATCCCAATAATTTCCCAATTGTAATTGTAGGCGCTAATTCTGATAAGAATCTGGCGGACTTAACACTCTTACTTGATCGCGAGATTACAAAACGATTTGAGCAAATAAATGGTGTTGGTTCCATTGATATATGGGGAGGTATAAATCGGGAAGTAAAAATTGATCTTAAACGTGATAGATTGATTGCTAGTGGACTTACTTCTGCTCAAGTACAGCAAGCCATTTCAAGTGAAAACGCAAATTTACCGGGAGGAAATGTAAACTCAGGAGTTCAACAATTATATGTTCGTACTCAAGGGGAATTTGAATCTATTGATCAAATTGCTAATACTGTAATTGCAACTGTTGATGCAAAACCGATACGAGTAAAGGATGTAGCCGAAGTTAGCTTTGGATATCAGGATCTCGATCGTCTAGTCAAGATTGACGAAAAACCGATGGTTCGCTTTGGTATCAGAAAGCAAACTGGAGCAAATACTGTTTCTGTGGCAGAAGATATTCGACGTGAAGTGGAACTTATTAATTCAGAAAGGAATGATCTTAACCTCTTTGTTACAACAGATCAGAGTACTTTTATCCAAGGTTCAATCGACAATGTGCAAAGTTCTGCCATGTGGGGTGCTCTTCTTGCAGTGTTTGTTTTATATGTTTTCTTTAGGAATGGTTCTTCTACTTTCATTATTGCCGTTTCTATTCCAATTTCTATCATTGCAACCTTTGCTTTGTTGTACTTCAATGGACTTACTTTAAACCAAATGAGTTTCGGAGGATTAGCACTTGGTGTTGGTTTGATTGTTGATAATGCCATTGTAGTATTGGAAAATATAATACGGCTTCGTGAAGAAGAGGGTGAAGATTTGAAAACGAGTGCACTTATTGGAACAAAACAAGTTTCTGGTGCGATTATAGCGTCAACATTAACAACTTCCGTAATCTTTCTGCCTGTTATATTTATGCAAACGATTTCGGGATTGTTGTTTCAACAATTGGCTCTCGTTGTAGTTTTTGCCCTTATTTGTTCTCTGATAGTAGCTCTCACGCTAGTTCCAATGCTTTCCAGTAGATTTTTAGATGTAAAAAAGAATTCTGAAGGAAATAAAAAAGGTTGGTTCCAAAGATTTTTCAACAAATTTGAAGACAAATATTCTTCTTCTCTTACCTCAGTTCTTAAGCATAGAAAATTAGTTTTTGCAGTAACAGGAGTTTTAGTAATAGGTTCTTTTTTACTCGCACCAATTATTCCTGTTGAACTAGCTCCACAAACCGATGCAGATGAGATAGATATTGATTTAAGAATGGCTGATGGTACCAATATCACCGTTATTAACGAATATCTAGCAGAACTAGAGACAGTTATTAGAAGTACTATTCCATTCGACGATATTAAGCATTTAACTACTGATGTTCGAGATGGACGTGCCGAAGTAGAAATCACCATGGTTGATGCATCACAAAGATCCAGAAACACTTCTGAACTGGCAGAGGAAATTCAGCAGAAAGTAGAAGGCTCCATTGCCGGAGCTAATATTAGAGTTAATGCCCAATCCGGACTTTGGATATTACGTCGAGTATTTGGATCGGGCGGTGCGGAAGATCTTCAGTTAGAAGTTCGAGGTTATGATATTGATAGATCCTATCAAATTGCGCAGGACATAAAGCTCGAATTGGAGAAAATCAAAGGAATTACCGGAGTGGAAGTTGATCGTAGTGAAGGAACCCCCGAAGAAAATATCGTTTTTGATCGTGAAAAAATTGCACAGCTAGGATTAACCATTAATGGTGTTGCAAGAACTATTCAAACCAATATTGGCGGTAGTAGAGCGGGTGCATTTAGAGTTGATGGTGATGAGTACCCTATTACAGTTCGTTTGCGTCCGGAAGATCGTTTAAGCACTCAAGATCTCGATAATATTTCAATTCAGACTCCGGCTGGACAAGTAATTCCTGTATCATCTGTAATTAAAAGAAATGCGGGTCGTGGTCCTGAAGATATTACTCGAATCAACGGTCAACGAGTAACCGGTGTTTCAGCGAATCTGGAATCTGATTTAGCACTTGGTGATGCCGTTGAAATTGCGCAAGAACGTTTAGCGGATTACCAACTACCCGAAGGATACAGCATCGTATTTAGTGGAGAATATCAGGAGCAGCAAAAAGCCGCTGAAGATTTCAACATGTCCATTATTATGGCGTTGATATTAATTTACATGGTAATGGCGGGACAATTTGAACGATTTCTTGATCCTTTAGTAGTAATGTGTGCAGTTCCTTTAGCAGTTATTGGAGTTGTGCCTACACTACTTTTAACTGGAACCACCATCAATATCCAAAGCTTGATGGGAATCATCATGTTGATCGGTATCGTTGTAAATAATGCTATCGTACTTATTGATTACGTGAATCTTTTAAGAAGAGAAAAAGGACTATCTGTTACAGAGTCTGTTATTGAAGCCGGAAGATTAAGATTACGTCCTATTTTGATGACAACTTTAACAACCGTTCTTGGATTGTTACCTCTTTCTTTTGGAATTGGAGCCGGAGCAGAGATTCAAGCTTCTCTTGCTAGAGTTGTAATTGGAGGATTAACCGCTTCTACCTTAGTTACTTTAGTATTTATTCCTGTTGTTTATGTTTCAGTTGATCAAGCTGTAGATAAATTGAAATCCTACAACTGGAATCCATTTAAGAAAGAATCTGAAAAAGTAGAATTAGCCGGTTCATAATTTTACTAAGATTGATGGAATTAGGATTACTTTTTACCTGTTGGTGAAGTATTCCTAATTCTAACATTCATAATTTCTATTTACTATGAGTTCATGGACGCTCAAATCTATCCCTCCGCACGATTGGTTTCTCTGCTTAGACGTAGAATCCTATTTCGATCACGAGCATGATGTAGAAGTTATGTTTGAGGAAGGTTTCACCCGTCCAATTCCAATTGGTGAAACGGATGTTATAGTAACCGTTTTTTTTAATGGCGACCCCGATTCTCCTGAATTTCATATTGAAACCAAGGAATCTTTATCTAAGGACGAAATCGAAGAAGCGAATAAAAGCCTCTCTAAGATTTTAGGTACAGATATGGATATTCGTCCGCTTTATGATCAAGCTGCTAATGATCCGCTTTTGGAAGATAAACTTAGTTCTCTATACGGATTAAAGAGAATGACTAGAGCTAATCTTTTTGAAGACATTCAAAACCGAATTGTTGAAATGCAGATGAATCATAAGCCTACTGCAAAGAAAATGATGTTTGCTGTTCGTGAAGCTTATGGAGCTGCATTAGTTCATAATGGTAAAAATATTCCTGCTTGGCCTCGGGCTTTTCAGCTGATGAAAGCTGATCCCATGGGAATTCGAAACCTCGGTCCAACAAAAAGAAAAGGTCAGTATTTAATTGAGCTAGCTTCCGATATTGTTGGTGGAAATGTTGATATGGATTATATAACTAATTGTGATCCTCAAGAAGCATATGATTTACTTACAAATATTAAGGGAATCGGTCCTACTGCCGGACAAGATTTAATGATGATGAGAGGTCGCACGGATGCCGTTTTTCCAAGTAACAAAAAGAAAGATGAGGAAAAAGGTTTACGCCGATGGATAATTGCCAGTTATGGAGAAAACCCGCATACCATCAGTGAAAAGAAATTTAAAAGCCTGATTAAAAACTGGAATGGATTTGAAGGCGCTGCTTTAGAATTTCTATATGTGCACTGGATTATCAGCGAGAAAGAGAAGAAGGCGAGAGCTAAGAGCTAAGAGCTAAGAGCTAAGAGCTAAGAGCTAAGAGCTAAGAAATTAATCCACTGCTTCAAATAACGCAAAGGTTGAATCATCAAGCCTCACTCCAAAATGTTCGTTTGAAACATGAGTTACCATTACATCTTTAGGGAGATGAACTACTTTAATGATTTGCCCATCCTTATTTAGTACGAACCACTTTTGATAATTTCCTCTTAAATTAGATTGAAGCCAGAACTGTTTATCATTATAAAAAAATCTTTCAGCTGCACTTTTATATTCAGGTAGATATTCTCGCATAGTTTGCCATTGTTCATTTCTTTCCCCATCTCTTAGACTGTCAATTTCAGTATCATTCAATTTCTGCTTTGGCAGGTTTACAGGAGTAATACTGAGCGTATCAAAATTAGCATCTATCTCTACGATCTCGGACTTAGAAGTCTCATACACAAACAATGAGTAGTTCTCCGAATTATATGAAGTTAAAGCGATATCACTGAAAGGCACTTGACTTGCACCCACAAGATTTCCTTCTAAATAAGTTCTTGCATACGGGCGGTCTTTTATACTAATCTCTTTTCCATACTCTTCATTTTTCAGATCATACTGCACAAATATCTTTTCTCTTTCTTCATCTTTGTTCTCAAGAAAACCGAAAGAAGTCAGTTCGAAAATGAATTGCTCATCTTCTCCTGGAAAAATATTTGTGATAGCAGTTCCATCATAAGGTTTAGGTTTAAACTCTTTTATAAAACCAAGCTCCTCATCAAAGATCAAAATCTTTTTGTTATCAGAATCATTAAGGTATAGAATATTATTTGATGTTATAGTCATTTCATACACATCCAAAACTTCACCTGGACCTCTACCCTCACGTATTTTATTAATGAGATTACCTTCTTCATCTACAAGTGCTACAAATTTATTTTGCCTATCTGCAATGATGATACGATTTGAACCTACTGCAATGCTTTTGTAGGCTAAATGAGAAAAGTATAAGCTGTCAGCTTTATCGAAACTTGTAAGAGTTTTTGGGATTATGGAAGAAATTTTAGTAAGATCAGTTTTTCTACCTTCTGCATTTTTTTCGGCACAGGACAACAGAACGGTACTTAAAAGTATAACTACATATAAAACCCATCTATACATCAAGACCATAAAATTTTATTTATTAAGTTCTTAGAATAATGAATAAGATTTTATACTCCAAAATTTGTCAAACAAAAAAAAACCGACCGGATTACCGATCGGTTTTTTTTATTAATTATTTTTCAAGAATTACTTTCCTGAATTTAGTGCTCTTTTAACACTCGGTGGTAGTATTACTTCATCAATTACATGCACTACACCATTACTTGCATCGATATCTGCTTTAACAACTTCTGCATTATCAATCATAACACTTTTTCCATCAACCATCACAGAAGCATTGCTTCCTTGAACAGTTTTAGCTTTCATGCTCTTCGTTATATCGTCAGACATAACTTCACCTGGTACGACATGGTATGTCAATACTGCAACCAATTTTTCCTTGTTCTCAGGCTTAAGTAGCATTTCTAACACGCCTTCCGGTAATTCATCAAAAGCTTCATTAGTTGGTGCAAACACAGTGTAAGGTCCTTCGGACTGCAACGTCGCTTCAAGATCAGCTGCTTCAACAGCTGTTGCTAATGTTGATAATGATTCTGTTTCAGAAGCTACCTCTAAAATATTTGACTCTTCTTGTGCATAAATATTTGCTGAAAAGATTAATACTAGTGATAGTGTAAATAAACTTATTGCTCTCTTAAATGATTTCATCATAAATAGTTTTGTTAGTAGTAACACTAACTCGAACTATTATTATCCGTGATGGTTCCTTTAATTAATATTGAATTCTGAGCACCTTGTTTTAATTACTTTTCAAAGCTTCTAAGTTTTGTTTTAAGAAAGAAATACCCAAGTAAACCACTCAACAACGACCCTACAAATATTCCCACTTTAGAATATTCAATAAATTGAGGATCTGTAAATGCGAGCCCACCTATAAACAGCGACATGGTAAACCCGACACCGGTTAAACAAGCAATTCCGTAGAATATCGTCCAAACACGATCTGAGTCAGGTAGTTTTACAATTCCCAGTTTGCTTGATATCCAAACCGAAAGCATAATACCGACCTGTTTTCCTAGAAACAGACCAAATATTATCCCCAATGTTAGTGTTGATGAAAAAGCAACTGCTGCTTGTTCAGCAGAAAGCGCTACTCCTGCGTTTGCAAAAGCAAAAATAGGCATAATAAAATAGGCTACCAGTGGATGAAGTTTATGCTCAAGCTTGTGTAAAGGACTCTCAAGTTTCTCCACACTTCCTTCTATGTAATGAAGTGCGGTCTCTTCATCTTCTTTATCGTCCTCAGTTTTATATGCGCTTTTCAGCAAGTCAACTCCTTTACCGATCTTGTCTAATAACCCTAAACGATCTTTATGTGGAGTTGCAGGAATCATAAATCCTAAAACTACACCGGCTATAGTAGCATGAACTCCTGATTTCAATACCGCAACCCACAGAACCAAACCTACTATCAAGTACAAAGCAATGGATCGAATATTCGCCCAGTTCATAATCAATAAAACCAAAATTGTAACACCTGCAACAGCTAACGCTACCACAGAAATTTTACTAGTATAAAACAATGCGATTACAACCACAGCAATCAGATCGTCTACAACAGCTACTGCTGTTAAAAATACTTTTGCCCAAACCGGAACTCGGCTTCCCAGCAAAGCTAGCATACCCAACGCAAAAGCAATATCAGTAGCTATTGCAATTGCCCATCCATCCATAAATTCTGTTCCTGCATTAAAACCGAAGAAAATTAATCCGGGCACTATTGCCCCACCAAAAGCGGCGATAATTGGAAGAAGCGCAGATTGCACGGTGGAAAGTTCACCGTATTTTATTTCTCTTTTAATCTCCAGGCCGATCAATAGAAAGAAAATTGCCATCAAACCATCATTTATCCATAAAATTAATGGTTTTGATATATTTCCACTTTCAAACCCAATTGTTAATTTTGCTTGAAATAGCTGTACATACCAATCCGAAAGTGGAGAATTAGCCACAATAAGTGCTAATACGGCTGACGCCAGAAGTAATATTCCTGAAAATGATTCTGTTTTTATAAATTCTTGAATAGGCGCAAGAATCGCCTTGTTTTTATTTGTAGACATAGTCTTAATTTTTTTGAAAAAGTAGTTTTAATGAGCTAAATCGCCCGGAAAGCTGATTCAGAGAAATCTGAAATAACTACCGTTCATCAAAATGATGCTTAGGACATTCTTGAGTCGGGAAAAATAGAATAGTAGGACAGCACAGAAAATTCTGCGATCTGCCGATTGTAAGAGATTTTATTCTATGTAAGACTATATTTACCAAACTGTGAAATCTATATTCTGAATAATAACTTTAATGAAGTTGAAATCATTCCGCACCAATAAACTGTTTTACATTTTTTCTATGATTTATAACTCGCCAAATCATATAAATAATTGTTCCGGGAATTACAGCATAAATCATACCTGTTTCAATGAATGGAAGAACTGATGAATTAACAGCTTCCAGCACCAAATATGCAAGATAAGAACCGTAATAAAATAGAAATATTGATCCATCTGTTTTAGTGATATCAAATCCGGCTACAAAAATCGGAATACAAACAACACTTACTGCAACCATAAATGGAAGATCTAATGTCAATGCTGCAGTTGATACATCTAATACATTCGGGGCAATCACAATAGTAAGTCCAAGTGTAAGTAATATATTATACAAATTACTACCCAATACATTTGCAACTGCCATATCTGTATTCCCTTTTCGTATTGTGGCAATACTTGTTGCTACCTCTGGAAGTGATGTTCCGATAGAAACTATAGTTAACCCGATTACTAACTCTGAAAGACCTAAAATAGTAGCAAGTTCAACTGCACTATCAACCATCCAGCCTGACCCTTGTACTATTAATCCCATTCCGATAATTAAAAATCCGATATTCTTTACGTAGAACTTCCAGCCCGTAAGTAATTTTTCAGCCTCTTTATCTAAATTCACCTCTTCACGGTTTTCTTTTCTTTCTTTTTTGATTTGGAAAAAAGTGAATATCGAATAAGCTACCAATCCAATAAGTAACCATACTCCATCCATTGTGGTAAGCTGTCCGTCTAGGGCAATAACAAAAAGTAAAACACTAGCTGCGATTACAATCGGCACATCAATCTGAACAACTCGAAGTTTCACAACCAAAGGTTTTATTAAAGCGCTGATACCAAGTATCAATAAAATATTAGCGATGTTACTTCCAATGATATTCCCTAACACCAGATCTGCGCTTCCACTTGTTGCCGCCTGGATGGAAATTGCGAGTTCGGGGGCTCCTGTAGCAAAAGCCACAACGGTAAGCCCCATAATCAATGGTGAAATTCTCCATTTTACTCCAAAATGATCTACGCCTCTTAAAAATAATTCTGCGCCGCCAATAAGTGCCGCTAATCCGGCGATAAAAGTAATTGCTATCATATCCTAATTTGTGAACATCAAAGGTACGAGGTATTCGACTTAAAAAAAGATTTTCTGATTAGTTCCTTTTTACTCTTTTGAATACTATTTCTACAACCTCATCTTCATATCCATCATTTTCTCGTTCTATGAATACGAATTCATTATTGGAAATAAAATCAGGGAGGCTTTCAAATACTAAGGTTTCTTTTATTGACAAATCATCTAAGCTGAAAACCAGACCAAAAGTCATTGATTTTTTATCCACATGCTGATTAAACAGAACTATTCCTGAATTGCTATTTAGCTGATATAAGCCATAAATCACTGAATTATTCTTGATAATCTTGCCGACTTCTTTAAAAAAACCAGGATTGTTAACATCACTCGATATATCAGATTTTATTGGTTTAAAGAATTTGAAATCGAACTCATTGTTCACTAACTGCTTGGTTTCTCTATTAAATGTATAAATAATTGGTTCAAGAGCCTTAATGAAATAGATTGAACTTTTATCTTCGAAGATTGCACCTTTGAATCTATACTCAGCATTTGGGAATTTATTTAGAACAGAAAATACCGTCTCAATTTCTTGCCCATTTTTACCCCAAGCATTGATATTTGTTTGAGTGAAATCTTTATTTATTCCAATAATATCGGTTCCGTAATAAAAGTCTTCGGGTGTGAAAAATTTCACTCCCTTTTCAACTGCTCCAACACAATCTCCATTCTTTTTAAATCGAAATCCCCAAATTCCTGAATTTGTAATAAAGATTTCATCATTCCCTCCAAATTTGGCTTGAATTGGTTTAAACCAAAATCCCGGGTGACATTCTTCAGGATCCAGAACTTTCCATTGTTTTCCAGTAAAAAGAAGAACTTGATTCAGTGAGTTATCTGAGATCAATATTCGTTTATCTTGGATGTCAAGCTCAAGAAAGCTGCTTAGAAATAGTTCTTCGGGAATCTTAACTTTTTTTATCTCAACCAACTCTGTAGGCTGAGCCATAGCTGAGACAGAAACAAAAAAAGTACTTATTAAAACAAGATTTAGTAATTTTTGCATAACAAAACTTAATCGAAATAATGGATACAAAAAAGCCCTGTTTAAAAATATAAACAGGGCTGAAAATCATTCAAGATGAAGTTGTATTACTTCTCCAGCCACCAAGTTCTCAATTGAATTTGATCATCGGAAGCATCGCTAGCTTCTATCAACTTTTGTTGTGGATAAAGAGGAGTACCTACCTTTCCCTTAAGTTTTACTTCTTCGCCATTTCTAGAAAGAGTCATCTCAAGGTCTGATTCGGGAGTCCATTGTGTACTTTGCATTATAATTTGCTGAATAGTTTGTAACGTAACTTCTGTCCCGTTTACTGATTTCAATACATCACCCGGCTGAACTCCTAACTCAAGTAAAGAAGTATTCAAATCCATATTTTGGAAATAAATTTCCTGAGTCTCAGGGTTCACATTGATAAAGATGGTTTGTTGATCAATTATGAAAAGGTTAGTCTCAATTTCTTCGACACCCATTTTCAATCCAACTTTATTAAAGAACAAAGAATAATCTATCGGCGTAGTTCCACTCACATGCGTTCGTAAGAATTCACCCACTGACGGATAGGTCATTTCTGTTATTTCAGCAATAAGGTTATCGTCTTCAAAAGGCTGATCTACTCCATATTTAGCAGAAAGTTCTTTCATAAGAGAAAGCATGCTTCGTTCACCCTTGCTTTCCTCTCTCATCAAAATGTCGATACACATTCCAATCAAAGCCCCTTTTTGATACACATTGTAGTAATTAGAAGCGTAAGGCTCATCAATTACATTTTCACTCATTACTGTGAAGCTCATAGCGTCATCCATCGTATATGAACTTTGGATTTTTCCCTGAATCTTAGTGTAAAAATCTTGTCTCGGTTGCAGATCTTCGTACACTTGAAAGTGACTTGCAAAATATTCTGTCACCCCTTCATACATCCACAAATGTTTAGAGAATGTTGGCTCGTAATAATCAAAATAGTGAACATCTTCTGAATGGACGCTGAGTGGAGTTACGATATGAAAAAACTCATGAGAAACAACATCTATCATTGCTTGATCAAGCTGAGCTTTCTGCATTTGCTCAGGAAGTACCACAATTGTTGACGTTTGATGCTCCAAAGCTCCAAAACCCTGTGGTGACGTTTGAGTACCCTCTGACAGATATAAATAGATATCATATCTCTCTGTGCTATTCAAATCACCTAAATATTGTTTCTGAGCCTGCATCATTTCAAACACCGTTTCTTTTATCGAAGCGGCTGAATGCACACCTGTTGGTGAATACACACTCAAAACTATTTTGATATCTCCCACCAAAAATTCTTCAATATCAAGATCTCCATAAAACATCGGATTATCAGTAATATCAAAATATCTTGCGGCAGTATAATTGTCTATTACAGTTGAATCTCCTTCCATTATTGTTGAACTACTTACGGGTAGTGCGGAAGATTTCTTCATCCCTGCAGGCGCAGTTACGGCTAACTTATAACTGTTATCTTTCAGTTCTTCGAAATAACCGATAAACCCATGCAGGTTCAGAACAAAATTATCTTCGGCAATATTTGTTCCTGATGGTGAAAATGGAGTTGGTTTATCTGTGTTTTCGATATCAAAAGTATCATTAATATAATAACCAAGTTTGTCTACTTTTTGAGCGTTTGGAATTATCCAAGTATTTTCATCAGCTCTTTCCACGGCAACTTTCATTCCTGAATAATCGAATGCTGTAAAACCCTCTGCAAAACTGCCGAAATCACTTATATCATACGTTCCTTGAACAACTCTGGGAATTCTGTACGTAACGGTATCCTGAGAAAATATTCCGGGATTAATTTCCACCCAAACACGATCTTCGTTTACATTTGCTAAGTTTATGGAAGTTGAAATCGGAACTTGAGCAGCCATTTTTTCTGTCTTTTTTGAAAGGCTATCTCCCGTTTTGGGTGAGCATGCATATGCAAAACTTGCAAGAAGCACACCGTAAATAAGTTTTTTCATTTGTGTCATTTTTGATTCTAAATTGCGATAAATAGTACATTCTTCTTTAGGAAGTTAAGGTAACGGTTTGAGTATTAATTATTTTATAAACATCACAAAAACCTTAAACCATTTACAATTACCCACAAATGATAAGTTATTCTATATTTCCTTTTTTAATACGAAGAAGCACAAAAGGTATTCTCATTAACACATTTTTCCTCTTTATGTAGAGTGGTCTAGGAGTCTGATTTTTTACAGAACTTATTCCATGCATACAACCCTCCTGCTGCTGCAAGCATACCAAGACCTCCATCAATAGGTGCTTGCGCGGGATTTCCGGGTAATCCGGGTTGTGCCATCGTTGGTAGCGTAAATATCACTATAACTATAATTACAAGCATAGCACTGTAGCCTAGTTTTTTTATTAATTGGATCATATCTTTTTTCTTTTCTTTTTGTGTTTTTTTTGAACGCTCTATGTAGCAAATCTGACAATACTTTTTAAACTCTTCTTCTCCGGGTAAAGCATTTAACTCTACCTTTAAACCCTCTAACGGATGTTCAGCACCTTCCTTAGCATTGCAATGTTCGCATTTATCAGATTCTATTGAAATCGCTTTAAGTACACTTTCTAATGTTTTCATAACAATTGTGTTAAGGCTATCAGCTGATAGCTAATTATTTGATTAGTGTTAGTTTTTTAGTGATTACAGAATTTCCGGCTTTTAACCTGTATATGTACATTCCTGAGGCTAGATTAGAAGCATCAAAATTCACAGTGTAACGACCGGCTGTTTTGTGCTCTCCATTCAATAATGTTGCTACTTTTCTTCCTAAAATATCATACACTTCAAGATTTACCTCTCCTGTTTCAGGTACACCATATCCTATTGTAGTTGTTGGATTAAAGGGATTTGGATAGTTCTGATCAAGCTCTACCGTGACAGGAAGTTGTGTTTCTTCTTTTATGGAAACTGCTTCCCCGGCGCTAATCTGAAGTATAAATCTAGTCTCATACGCTGATTTTGATTTCATTACTTTGGGAACACCTCTTTGAAAAGGAATCAGATTTGTAACATCAATGGATTTTGATCTTTTTTCATGAGTTACATCAAATGTAACCTTATCAACATCATTAAGATCATATTGCTGATCTTCTTTTAGATCAAAGAGTATGAGACTCCAGTTTTCGGGAAGTTTATTCAGCTCCCATGATAAAGTTACTTCAGTTTCCGTTTTAGAGGTATCAGTGATACTCAGATCCACATCAACGGGTAACTCCCACATTCCGGAAAGATGGTCGGGCAAAGCATTTATATCTAATTGTGTATTTTCTTCCTCAGCTTCCAAAGGAAAAGAGCTGAACAAGCTTAAATATTCACTAGACAGAGGTTGCAGCTTATAAGCATCATATTGGTCTTTTTCCGGAACAGCATCTTTGTAGAACAAGACTATGGCTTGTGAACTCATCTCATCACTTTTGGCCTTGAGTTTTATTGTAGATGCTTCTGAGGATTTCATTAAAGTACCACCTGAATTTTTGGTGGAATCATTAATAGAGAATTCCGGTGAAGCAGAATGTGCTTTTATCCAAAAACCCTGCCAAGGAGCTATCATCCCATTTTTTAAAGTTCCCGTAATGCCGTTCCAACTCAGATAAGAACCATTTCCACTGTTAGCTGAATCGCTCCAAACATAGTAGGTTGCATCTATATTTTTTCTATCCCAGCCACTCTGTGCACTCCAATTAATGGAAGTGCCGTATGGATTACCTACCAGATTCCAACCGTCGTTAGCCATTACACCTGAATCAGTAAATGAAACTGAAGGTGAAGCTTCACCACTAAACTTACTTTCTGTGTTTATTAATTTTTTGGGAAATCCTTCCGCGTTCCCGTCCTTGTCGTCATCTGAATACACAAAAGTCAAGAACCCGGATCCTGCGGATGGAATGTCATCTGCATCTGTTATTGCTTGAAATGAATTAGCTGATTCACTCCATGTGTAAACATTAGGTGTTCCATGTGATACATCTGCCCCGGTAAAACCCTGAGTCCATAAAGAATCTAATAGAGTTCCAAATGAAGCTCCTGAAACAGGAGAACTAAGCATTCTCCATCCTTCAGTTCCGGTAATTATAAGTTCGTTGTACTTCTTTTCTTGTAAATTTGGATATCCTGAGCCTTCTTCTATATACCAAGTATTTGAAAAATCGAATCCTGTAAAAGAACTTCTTTGTTTCATTTGAACGGAAGTCAACCCGGTTCCATCAGCAGAATTAGACTGCCCTGTGGTTTCTGTATTCCAATAGCTGTTAGTTACTGTACCCGAATTTTTTTCACCAATCAAACCACCATTTCCGGAAGGAGCTGTTACCGTTCCTGCTCCGTAACTATTTTCAATGGTTCCGCTTATCAACCTACCTACTAATGCAGATGCTCCATAATTTGAACTTGAAGCAGAAGCTATTGAGTAAGAATTCGAAACTAGCCCATTCGATCCATTGTAATTTTCAGTTGCTCCGATCAATCCTCCGGTATGATTGTACCCGGAAACACTTCCTGTTGAATAACTACTACTAACTTCTGCATAATTAATTCCAACCAACGCCCCGTTATATTGCTTCCCGGTTATATCAACATCTTCCAGAATCATGTTTTTTATAGTAGCATCATGTGCAGCACCAAACAGTCCGTTAAAATCGGTATTGGATCTGTTGATGAACAAATTTGATATTCTGAAACCATTTCCATCGAAGGTGCCTGAAAATTCATTACCTGAACCGTTTGTACCTATTGGTTGCCAACCGTCCCCTGTATTAAACGGTGCAACATCGAGGTCTATATCAGCGACCTGTATAAAATGTGCGTTCCTAAAATGACGTACACTATCCAAGTGAACAGCCGTTTCTATTTTGTAAGGGTTAGATTCAATTCCAAAACCTCCGGCAAATATTTCTTTGAATTTCTTATATCCTGGAAGTGAATCCGGCTGGTTCGTTTTTAAATAGGGATAAGAAGACAGTTCGTCGATTCCCCAAATAGTAGAAAAGTTCCAACCTGAGAATGATGATTGCTGTTTCATTTCCGTAGTTGATAATCCTGTTCCGCCACTAGAATGTGTCTTCGTAGATGATTCAGTATCCCAATAACTATTAGTGATTGTAGAACTTTGATTTACACTTATAAAACCTCTTGCAGATGAATGTGCACTTGATACTTCTACACCCGTATAACTATTATTGACAACGGCATAATAACCTCGACCTATAAAGCCTGCTAAATTAATGGAAGTAGATGTTATTCGACCTACTGCATAGCTGTTACTTACATTTACGCGATTCGCAAAACCAATAAATCCTCCTGTAACAGAACCGGTAACGTGCATATCAGAATTGGAATAACTGCGATCAATAATGGTTAAATAGGAATACCCAACAAAACCTCCTATTTCTGCCCTTCCCGAAACTGTTCCAGAAGAAAAACTATTTGTTATATTACCTCTGTCCGACCTTCCAATTAATCCCCCACCCCGATTTGTTAAACTTACATTTACTACACTAAATGTACTATCTATATCAGTGTTTAAACTAAAGCCTAATACTCCTCCCGCGTCTACGATACCGGTAACAGAACCTGATGAATAAATATTGTTTATTTCAGAATCTACTATCCTACCCGATAAGACACCAACTTCATACCTCCCTGTAACATCCGCTTCTTCAATGCGCATATTTTCAACAACAGCATTTCCATAAATATATCTGAACAACCCAACCCAATTTTGAGATGACCGGTCTATAAAAAGATTCGAAATTTTATAGTTATTCCCATCATAGTGACCCGCAAATCCTGTGTTTGCTTCTGCTCCTAAAGGGTTCCAACCGAGACCTGTGTTATAAGGTGAAATGTCTAAATCTATATCTGCGGTTTGTATAAAATGCTTATCTCTGAAATATCTTACGCTATCAAGTTGAGTGGCCGTTGCTACCTGAAATGGTTTGGTTACTGAGCCACAACCCCCACTAAAAAAACTTATATTTATTGTATTACCTGATGTTGGATGACTTGTTTGCTCATTTGTTCGTAAAAAAGGAAAAGTATTACTCTCATTAATATCCCAAACTGAACTAAAGTCCCAACCGGTAAAAGAAGCTTCCTGTTTTAATTGACTATTCGTTAACTCTGTACCTCCTGCGGACGACTCCTGACAATTAAATTCATTATTCCAGTAGCTGTTTGTAACGGTTCCTCCATTTTTTTCACCTATTAAACCGCCGTAACCTGAAACAGACAGAACTTCTCCCGCAGCGTAATTATGTTCGATGGTTCCACTTATTTGCCGACCTACCAACCCACCAGAGCCATATTCTTTACTAAAAGCAGAAGCAGTTGAATAAGAATTTTGTACAAGCGCTGTAGAACCATCCCAGGTTTCTATAGCTCCAAGTAGACCTCCTGTATGGTTAACTCCTGTTATAGAGCCGGTAGAGTAACTATTACTTACTTCCGAAAAGTTTATACCAATTAAAGCACCTACGTAGTTTTTTCCTGTTACCTCGGCCTCTTCAATTCCAATATTTTTTATTACAGCATTTTTTGTAGCTCCGAAAAGTGCCACAAAATCTGTTGTTGGACGATTAACAAATAAATTCTGAATTTTAAATCCATCTCCATCTAAAGAACCGGAAAATTCTTGCCCGGAAGAATTGGTACCGATGGGCGTCCAACCTTCTCCTGAGTTAAACGGAGCCACATTCAGATCAATATTCTGTGTTAATTTATAGTGTAAATTGATATAATATCTGATACTGTCTAACTCTTGAGGAGTACTGATTAAAAATGGATCAGATTCCGAACCCGATCCTCCGGCATAGCCAATTATTTTAAACTGTTTACCCGGAGGTGTAGACGGCTCAGTACTAATCAGATAAGGATAACTGGTTGAATCACCTGTTACAATATTCCATACCGAATTAAAGTCCCAGCTTGCCGATGTATATGTGCTTTTGGTTTTAAGTTGGTTTGGTGTCTTTGCAATCCCACCTCCTGAGCTACCGGCTTGTCCTGTAGCAGTTGAATCCCAAAACACATCAGTTGCTACGGTTCCGGAACCATACAACCCTACAAGCCCGCCAACATTTGAAGGAGCTGAAACTGAACCTGCTGCATATGATTTTGCAATATCTCCGGAAATAAATCTTCCGATAAGACCTCCGGCACTTGTAGATGTGGCGGTGACTGATGCAAAAGAATATGAATTGCTAATTTCGCCTGCACTCGTGTAGGTTTCTAACAATCCTGTAAGTCCACCGGCATGATTTTCAGCCGTAACAGAGCCGGTACTATAGCTTTCTGAAAGATGCGTATAATTTATTCCGGTTATAGCGCCTACGTAATCTTTCCCTGTAACATTTACATTTTCGAACCCAACTTTTTTAATATATCCATACCGCGCTACTCCAAATAGTCCAACAAAATTCTCAGTAGGTCGGTTAATGTAAAGATTTAGAATTTTTTTTCCATTTCCATCAAAACGCCCATGAAATTCTTGCCCTGAGGAATTGGTGCCGATTGGCTCCCAACCTTTCCCTGAATTGAACGGATAAATATTTAAGTCAATATTATGAATCAGCTTGTATTCATATGTATTTGTATCGTAAATATTTCTGAGATGAAAGGTATTTTTAATTAAGTATGGATCTCCGGAGGTTCCTGAACCCCCACCATATTTTTTTGTTATTTGATGCATAGGATATCCAAAGTTATATGCATC
>Ga0189275_100115_pt1 | contig 120307 bp, 99 predicted proteins | sample N19A6minimetaG_FD_130329 | JGI IMG/M metagenome (GOLD analysis project Ga0189275, IMG submission 130329) | Marine microbial communities from the Costa Rica Dome - N19 A6 mini metaG | ecosystem: Environmental > Aquatic > Marine > Oceanic > Photic zone | place: Costa Rica: the Eastern Pacific...
CTACGCTAAGTGCTTGTACTAAAGCACCTGCTTTGTTTTGTGTTTCTTCAAATTCTTTTTTCGGATTACTATCCGCTACAATTCCAGCTCCTGCTTGAATATATACTTTGTTGTCTGTAACAACCATTGTTCTTATTGCAATACAAGTATCCATATTTCCTGAAAAGTCGAAATAACCCACCGCACCGGCGTACACTCCTCTTTTAGTAGGTTCGAGCTCATCAATTATCTGCATTGCTCTGATTTTAGGTGCTCCACTTACCGTACCTGCAGGAAAACATTGCATCAATGCATCCACTGAATTTTTATCGTCGGAAATCTCTCCAACAACATCACTTACAATGTGCATTACATGCGAATATCTTTCTATAACCTGATCTCTTTCCATTTTCACCGTACCAGGTTTAGATACTCTGCTTAGATCATTTCTTCCCAAATCTACCAGCATAATATGCTCAGAAACTTCTTTGGGATCATTCTTTAGATCTTCTTCAAGCTCAAGGTCTTCTTCATGAGTTTTACCACGTGGTCGAGTTCCGGCAATGGGCAAAACTCTAACTTCTTTATCCTGAACTCTGACTAATACTTCAGGTGAAGAACCCACTAGTTGAAATTCATCAAAATCTAAGAAGAACAAATACGGAGACGGGTTTACCATCCTAAGAGCTCTATATAACATAAATGAATCTCCACTCATGTCTGCTTCAAAACGCTGAGATAGAACTACCTGAAAAATGTCGCCTTCATAGATATAGTTTTTGGCCGTCTCCACCATGTTCTTGAATCGGCTTTCTTCCACATTACTCTTTAATGATTTCGGATCGATATCAAATGCTCTGCGATTGTAATTACCGGACAAGGCAGAAGCTTCCATCCTTTCCAGATCTTGATGAGCTGAATCATATAATTCTTCACGATCTGCATCTTCATCAACGAAAACAGTTTTAATAAGAATTACCTGATGTTTGACATGATCAAAGGCATAAATTTCATCATAGAAGCACCAAACAGCTTCCGGTAAATTTAGATCATCTTCCGGCACATTTGGAAGATCTTCAACCAACCTGAAAGTATCATACGCTGAAAATCCAACCGCTCCTCCGGTCAACCTGGGTAACTCAGGAATACTTGGTTCAGTATATTTTGTGGTTTGAGATCTAAGCTCTTCAAAATAAGGCTTCTCAATGATCTCCGATCCATCTTCGGAACTCAGAGTCGTCACTTCCCCATCAAAGCTAAGCGTTTGATATGGATTACGTCCAATGAAAGAATATCGAGCTAATTTCTCTCCTCCTTCTACCGATTCAAGTAGAAAAGGATTTATTGCATCTTCTCTTACATTCATAAATAATGAAACCGGAGTGAGCACATCAGCCAGTAATCTTTTATAAACCGGCACGGCTGTATATGATTTACAAAGTTCTAAAAATCTACTTTTATCCATAGCTGTTTTAAGACCATCAGATCACTAAAAACTTGTATTTAGTTTCTCTAGAGGCAAAATTCATATTCAAAAAAAAACCCACTCTTCCGAAGGAACAGTGGGTATGTAATTTCTTAGTTAAATTCTTTTACGCAACAATCCCACTGCTTATGTAAGCGTTGGGCCACCACCAAGTGTTATGTTGTTGCTTTTTTAACATCGAAACAAATATAATGGGGTCAGGTTTTAATAGCAATGTAAAAAGTTCAAATAATCTTTCAAAAATAGAGTTGCTATCTAAACAATGAATTCCTAATATTTAAGGGAACCTAAAAAACATCGCCTATTTAGCATCGTTACTATTTTATATCCCTAAAAATTAAATCGCGATATTTTTGTCTTACTCTTTTTTCTCCTTGGTTCTTTGTTCCATAGTTTGGTTTAGCGTTAGTTCATGTGATGAAACTCTTTCTCCCAAAGATTTTGATAAACAATCACCTTATGTTCAAAACCTTACGGTAAATCCAAACAATATTTCTTTCGACCCACAATCGGATGGGCAAAAAGATACTACTATAACTCTATCCCTCAGTATAAATGGATTTAACTTTGAAGCTAATTCTTTCCCCTATTATTCTGTGTTTGTAGGTGATGAAACATTTCCATCTATTCAAGGTTCTTTCAAAAATTCAAGCTCAGAAAATTACTTTGAATCAGATATACAAGTTTCAACTAATACAATAGAGTTTAATTCATACACGGTGTTAGTGACTCCATCTTCAAATGGCTCCAACTCTAATTATGCCCGTTCAATTATACATCAAACCGGAGTTCCAATTAACGCTCCTGAAATTCTTGAAGTTAATAATCCGGATGAAGTTGAAATTCCATCCGGTTCAAACTCTACAATAGTACTTTTTACAGCTAAGGTTAAAGATCTGGATGGTCAACAAAATATAGATCGGGTACTGCTAAATTTTAGAAATGCTGATGGCAGTTTATTAAGTGAAGTACCTTTTGAAATGCTTGACGATGGAATCTCAACTGGTGGAAGTTCTAGTGGTGACGAAACAGCTGCTGATTCAGTATTTACAAAAAGCTTCACTATTAACAACAGCAACACACCTAACAACAGAACGGCTTTATACTGGGCAATTGATAAATCCGGCTTAAGCTCAGATACGTTGCAAACCACTTTTAATATTGTTGATAATGAGTAAAGTACTAAGTTCTATAATTCTGTTTTCTATAATAACCTTAAATACTTTTGCACAAACGGTTTATCAGGTTGATTCGCCTATAAATAGTATCCGACAAAATGGAGTTTCAAACATGATTGGCTCCGGTGACACATTGTGGATTAGTCCCGCATTAAATTATAACGTGGGTAATAGTATTGATTGGTTTCAACCTAATGATATTGATAGTATTACGAGTTCAGTAGGTCGTATTTTTTCTTTGGACACTGATGGATCAAAACTTGTGACCGGACTTGGCTTCAGTGCAAATTTAGATGGAGAGTCTATACCTTCAGGATTTGGTTTTTATATTTCTGACGATAACGGAAACACCTGGAATTTCTCAGATTTCCCACTGGATGAAAACCCATCAGATAATTGTAACGATGAAAGCATCCCCTACACCGGAGATTGTGACATTGAATTCACTTATGGTGGTAAACAATACTTCAGAATTCGAAATACGGTTCCTCAACAATCACCTCCTTATGATGTTCAGGTGACATCAAATATAATTTTTTCGGCAGTGTGGGGATCAGGTTTACTACGCAGTACTGATAATGGAAACAGTTGGGAGAAAGTAATCCTACCCCCTTCTAATGTATCTAGTTTAACACCAACCGGTGAATATGTCTGGTCTTCGAACTATCTGAATTCAACTGTAAACAGATACGACGCCAGATCAGATCTAAATCTTCTTGGCTTTGGTTTACACATCGCTTCTGATGATAATGTTTGGTTTGGTTCTGCAAATGGCGTTAATATTTCGCCTGATGCATTAACAACTTCTGTTGACAGTATTTCTTGGAATCATATCACGTTTGATAATACAGAAGATGGTTTACTTGGTGACTGGGTAATTGAAATTGAAGAAGATCCGATAACTAACGAAATATGGATGACCAACTGGGTTACTGACTCTCAAAAAGGCGAAAAATTCGGGATTGTTTCAACTTCCAATAATGGTCAATCTTTTGAGCAACATCTAATTGGTGAAAAAATAAATAGTATAGACTTTAAAGACGGTGCTGTATTTGCAGCCGGAGATAACGGATTATTCATTACAACGAATAATGGTGACAGTTGGAGTAAATTTCCACAAATCCGGAGCTCAAACACTTTTCTTAAAAATGACTCAGAATTTTTATCAGTTACTACTACAAACAATAGAGTCTGGATTGGAACTAATGACGGTTTAGCGTCAACTGATGATCTTGGACAAACCTGGGAAATTACACGTGTTAATTTTCCACTTTCCGGAGGCAATGCTTTTGATCCTTCAGCTAAAACTGTAGAAACTTATGCTTACCCGAATCCCTTTTCACCTTCGTTGCATAATATAATTAGAATTAAATATGAACTTAAAGAGACTGGTAATGTCAATATCAGGATTTTTGATCTGGGGATGAATTTAGTTCGTGAAATTGAAGATAACTCCTTTACTTCAGGCACCTATGAAGCCGTTTGGGACGGCGTTGATAACAGCGGTCGTAAAGTAGCAAATGCTCCGTATATCTATATTATTGAAATGCCGGATAGAACTATAGATGGAAAAATTTTATTGGTAGAATAATGAAACAAATACAATTAATTCTCTTTCTGATTCTACTCTCATCTGTAGCTACTGTAGCTCAACCCGGTGGGTTTGCAGGTTCAGCGCAGCGCATAGGCTATGGCACTGTTTCTTTGGGCATGGGTAACGCTATGACTGCGGTTACTTCTCAAGGTTCATTTGCTCAATATAATCCTGCTCATGCAGCCATTTATTCTGATTTCACACAAATTGATCTTGCCGTTTCATCTTTATCATACGATCGTATCCATCAAACTTTAGGGGGCGTGTTTCAATTACCTCCAACTGCGGGAGTTTCCGTAAGCTTGTTGAGAACAGGAATTAACGATATTGACGGAAGAACTGTAAGTGGTTATCCCAACGGAAATTTTGATGCTGCTGAGTATCAGTTATTTACTGCTTTTGGAATAAGAATGAGTGATAAACTAAATGCAGGATTAGGGTTCAAAATTAATTATGCAAATTATCATGAAGATCTTGAAGCTGAAACTAGTGTTGGAATTGATTTTGGGGTTCTTTATAAAATAACTTCTGATTTCAATTTCGGATTTACGATCCAAGACCTTTTTGCAGAATATAGATGGGACTCCTCTGATTTATATAATCAAAACGAATCCAGAAGTGTTATTAACAAATTTCCAACCAGATTTAAATGGGGATTAGCATATCAAAAAGAAGCTTATACACTTTCAGCTGAATATGAGGTTCAATCTCTATCCTCTGAAATTAATGAAGAAGAAATTTTCATATCAAATGGTCGCCCAACAGTGATATCTACAATCTCCGAAATTAAAACCAACGAACAACAATTCAGAGTTGGTGGATCCTGGAATGCACATGAACGGATTACTCTTCGTGGAGGATACTCTCTACCTGATTTATCCAACGTCTCGAGTTGGGGCTTAAGCAGTGGGTTTTCACTTTATTTACCATTTGATAAATTATCACCTTCGATTGGTTATGCTTTTGTAATGGAACCAAATCGTGTTTCTAACATGCATGTATTTTCAATAAGTTTGAAGCTATGAGACTTTTTATAATTTTATTTTTCCTGTTCCTGCATAGTGTTTTTGCTTATGCGCAAAGTACACGAACTGGTTTTTCAATGTTAGAAAGTGCGCCAACACCCGCTGCACTTTCTATTAACGAAGCAAGTACTGCCATTCCAATGGGCTCTGCTTCAATCTATCTAAACCCTGCTACTTTACCTTTTGATAATTCATCCAGCTTAGATGTAAGCTATTCCTCTTGGATAGATGACAGTAACTATTTGTTTGGAGGTGCTAATTTCATTAATGGGAAAAGAGCGTTTTCAATAGGTGTTTACAATTCCAAAATCGACGGTTTTGAACAACGTAATGGTCCTGGAAATTCTAACGGTGAATTTTCGATCTCATATCTTTCTCTAAGTGGAGCTCTCGCATATGACTTTGATTTTATTTCTTTAGGAATTGCAGGTCAATATTTAAATGAAGAAAATGCTCAGTTTCAGGCATCAGGCTATGCATTCAATTTTGGAGCAGCTAGTGAATTCTTTGATGATAAATTACGAGCAGGAATTTCTATTCTTAATATTGGTAAGTTAAATAACCTAAACAACCTCAGAACAGAACTCCCTGAAATTTTCAGAGCTGGATTAGCTGTGGATGTTTTTGAGTTTACCCCTCCTAAAAATAGTGATTTACCTATTTTATTTAGTTTATCTACAGATTTTGTGCAGCCTTTAAACGATAGAGAATCCATACAACCCGGGGAAGTTGAAAATAACGCATACTTCAACTTTGGTACTATTTTTAACATTGCGGAAGTTCTGGAACTATCAGCCGGTTATAAAACCGGAGATACAGCAAAACCTGTTTCTTTTGGAATAGGTGTTATCACTGATCTTTTAAAAGTAAATTATGCTTTAATTCCTTTTAAAACTGGTTTCGGTACACTTCATTCAATTGGTATTCAATATAAATTCTAGATCATAATTTATGAAGGTGCAATCGCTTAGCGATATATACTCTTCTCTGAATCTACAAAATAGCACCGTATTTGTAGTACCTAAGATTAGGTATGCTTTTCCTGATTCAGATTACCTCTATCTACTTTATAAACCTATTTTGGATTCCAAAACCTATCAAGTTAAAGACATATCCTTCTTTCAGCACTATAAATTCGTTTTTAAAGCACTTACGACAAAAAATACTATCCTTCACTACCATTGGTTAGAATTTCAGGATATGAAGTCTCTTCTTGGAATACCGTGGAAATTATTGAGTATTTTTCTTTTTAAAATATTGGGAGGAAAAGTAGTATGGACGATACACAACCTTTCGCCCCATACAGGAAAATGGGAAAAGACTCATCAGAAAATACATTCCTGGATGGCAAAAATTTCCGATAAAGTACATATCCACTGCAGAAGTATTTCAGATATAGTAACAGATGAATTTAATTTCACTAAGGATAAACTCTGCATTCTGCCCCACCCTTCTTTTCCAGCTGACCTGATAAATAAAACGGAAGCCGTTTCATTTCTAAAGTCGGAATATGATATAGAAATTAATTCCAATAAGCCTACAGTTCTATACTTTGGAAACATTTCGGAATACAAAAACATTGAAGAATCATTAGACATAATTGAAAATGAGAATTTTGAGGTGCAAGTTCTAATTGCGGGACCGGTTAAAAAAGGTCAGGAAAAGCTCGGAGAAAGGTTGATTAAACGAACTCAAGAAAATGAGAATTATTTCTTAATTCCGGATTTTATACCTGACCACCAAATTAAATATTTTTTCGGATCTGCAGATTTTTGTTTTTTCAATTTTGAAAAAATTTTGACTTCGGGTTCTGTTGAAATGGCTCTGAGTTATGAGAAAAACATCATCGCGCCATCACTTGGATGCTTAGCTGAACTTTTAGATGATGAGAAAGTCTTGTTATTTTCATCTGAACATGAAAAACGGGTTCACTTAAAAGCACTAACCTCTAGGTTCAATAATGAGTAGAATTAGAGAAAAAGCGTTTTGGATTGCTGCCGGCGATTTTGGAGGACGAGGTCTTGCATTTCTAACTACTATTTATTTGGCCAGAACCTTGGGTGCTGAATTCTACGGAATGATCACAATTGCTGTCTCAGTGCTTGGATATGCCACATGGGGTGCTGATCTGGGACTTCTTAATATTGGAGTCAGAGAAACAGCCAAAGAGCCCAATCAAAGAATTTTTAGAGCCCGTGAAATATTCAATCTAAAAGTAATATTAGGCACTATTGTTCTATTGATCTCAACTATTGCCATTTCTTACTCTTCAATTTCAGCTATTCAAAGACAAATTATACTTGGATATCTTTATAGTCTAATTCCTTATGCTCTTCTTCTGGATTGGTATTTTAGTGGTAAACAACACTTTGGGAAATTAGCCTTTTCAAAGATTTTGAACGGAGCTGTTTACTTGGGATTGGTATATTGGTTAGTAGAAAGTTCTGAAAACGTAACCTTAGTTCCTGTGTTATATACACTAGGGATAACTTTTTCGGTAGTAGTTTTAGGAACATTCGCTTTAATTGATAACCCGTTTACACTTCCATCGAGAGGATTATCAACCTATAAAGAATTAATTAAAAGTTCATCAATAATAGGATTGGGTGGTTTTTTTGCTCAGGTTGTTCAATTGCTTCCTCCAATTATGATTGGAATATTCCTGAGTTTAAAGGAAGCTGGAATTTACGGAGCAGCTTTCAGAGTTATAGTTATTGCCATGATGCTTGATAGAATATTTGTAAATCTTTTGCTTCCAAATCTGTCTTCTTTATGGAGCTCTAACAAAGAAAGCGCCATCCAAAAAGTAAATATGGTTTTAAAACTGGTTATTGTAGGAGGCTCTTTACTTTCAATTCTTGTAGCTATAAATGCCGAACAGATCATTTTTTTACTTTTCGGTTCTGATTTTTCTAGTGGAACTGAAGTTTTACAAGTACTCTCTGTTTTTATCTTCCTTACTTTTCTAAATAGTCTGTTTACATTTGGCCTGATAGCAACAAATAATGATAGAAAATACTTTAAAGCAACTTGTTTAGGGGGTATAGTTTCAGCAATCATAATTTCAGTGTTCGCTATTAACGGAACATATGAAAGTGTTTCTTTTTCAGTAGTAATTGCTGAACTGATGCTTACCGGAACTTCATATTTTTGGTTTAGCAAAATTATCCCCGTTAAATTATTCCGTTCTCTTATCATTTTAGTTGTGTTAAGCGGAGCTTTATTTTTTGGCTTCCAACATTTCGAAATTCATTATATCATTGCATCTGTTCTAAGCATCATCCTTATACCTATATTAAGCTGGAATACCAGAGTTATTAAAATTGGGGAACTAAATTGGCTCAAGGAGAAATTATTGAAATGAGTCAACGACTTTGCATAGGATTAATCCAACCTTCAAAAGTTCTCACTTCTCTGTTAAATTCAATAGGAGTTTGGTATGAAGAAGTAAATTTATCTTCAAAATTAGTCGGGAAATATTCTCTTTTGATCATAGATCAAATTAAACCGGATAGTGCTCTTAACACTAAATTAGATTTATTTCTGAAATCAGGAGGAGCATTACTTGAAATTTCCTCCAACCCTTTTTTTTATCCTTCGTCAATAATTAAGAAATATTCAAAATCTATCTATAATTCTAAATCCGGTACAGAATTTGACAGAATTTCTCACTTGGATATTTATGATTCATGGACTTCTTTTAATTCTGATATTCTCTCAGGTCTTGTTGATTTTAGATTCGATATAGGAAGAACAACAGGCTTTATCGGTCTCAATCTAAAAAACATAGCAGATGATCTTAAATATGTCCGAAAAAGATTTTTAAGTACTGCAGGAGATCAACCTGACGAATTTGCAAACAAACTAGACCGAGATTCACTATCTGATATTATTGAGCTTTGTATTCAGAGATTGTTCCATATTCAAAAATTACCTTTTATTAAAAAATGGAGCTCTCCCGGTAAAACACCTATTTTCGGGTTCAGAATTGACAGTGATTATGGAACGAAAGAATCACTTAGTAAGATCTACACCCTTCTTGATAAACATTCACTAAAGGGATCATGGTTTTTACATGTAAAAGCTCACGAAAAATGGCTGGACTGGTTTAAGAACTTCAGAAATCAAGAACTGGCTTTGCATGGCTACAAACATGGTACAAGCTCTTCTTTGAACAAAATATCCACTAATATATCAAAAGGATTAGATCTTCTGGCTAAACAGAATATTCATCCTCAAGGATTTTGCGCTCCTTATGGGATATGGAATCGTCAATTGAAAACAGTGATAAAGGATTTTAATTTCAAGTATACATCTGAGTTCACTTCCGGATATGATTGCCTGCCTTTCAAAAATCAAGAATCTGAAAATATTCAAATACCAATTCACCCTATTTGTACGGGTAGTTTAAGCAGACGGAGATATACTATTGATGAAATGCGTTTGTATTTCACGGATATTTATCGCCAAAAAATTAGTCTTTTTAAGCCCGTCTTATTTTATCATCACCCATTACAAAATGGTATTGAACTCTTTGATGAGATTTTTGAAAAATCTGTTTCCGATAACTTAACTAATTTAACTTTTGCGGAATATGCTTCTTTTTGGAAAAAAAGAGAGCGATTAGAATACTCTGTAGTTAAATCTAACGGGCAGTTTCAAATTAATTCGAATGATAATTCGCTATTCTTGTATATTTCAAATTCACCTGATCAATTCACTCTTCTTTCCTCCGGATCACAAAAAATATCCAATGAGCTAAATCCCACTTTTAAATACCAATCTGCTTCTCTACCTTCATTAACCGAATTAAAAAGATTACACAGCAACAGACTTAGAATGTTGAAGACCAATTTTAACGATTGGCGAAACAGGTATCGCTTATGAAAGTTGGATTTATAGCTCCACAAAGTATTGCAGCCGTAAATGGGGGGGTTAGAACTCAAGCTCTTATGACAGCTAAACACTTAGAGAAGCTTGGTGTTGAAATAGAATTTGTAACCCCTTGGACTGATTTATCAACTTCTGATATCGACATTTTTCATGTTTTTGTTGCAACGCCTGAGACCGTTGGCATTGTTTCTAACCTGCGGGAACGGAATAAAAGAATTATCCTCTCCCCTGTTTTATTTTCAACCCGAACCGCGTCAAAGGTTAAAAGTCTGTTATCTGTAGAAAAATTATTAAATAAGATAAGTGCCGGAATTAGGTCTGAATTTGCAGTAAAAAAAGAAATTTGTAGAAAAGCTGATTTATTACTGCCCAATACTTCTGATGAGGCTAACTTTATCGAGGAAGCTTTTGATATCAGATCAAATAAAATTCAAACTATACCGAATGGGGTTGAAGAGCGCTTTAAAGATAGTGATTCATCTCTTTTTCAAGAATCAAAGGGTCTGAACGATTTTGTTCTTTTTGCAGGGCATGCTTCAGCTCCAAGAAAAAATGTGCTTCAACTAATTAAAGCATTTCAAAAAATTGATTCTAACTTAGTAATTATTGGAGATCTTAGTAACTCTAAGTACAGTAAAGAGTGCCAAGAACTTGCATCTAAAAATGATCGGATTCATTTATATCCCACCCTGCCTCATGATTCTAAATTACTTGCATCTGCGTATGCGGCTTGTAAAGTTTTCGTACTTCCTTCATTCTATGAAACGCCCGGAATTTCTGCGATGGAAGCAGCTTTAGCCGGAGCTAATATTGTAATTACGAATACAGGTGGAACTAAGGATTATTTTGATGGCTTTGCAGAATTCATTTCTCCTGATTCTGTACAATCAATTACAGAAGGAATTAAGAAAGCTTTATTAAAACCTGAATCTGATTTATTGAAAAATCATATCCTTTCTAACTTTACTTGGAATGTAGTGGCAGAACAAACTCTAGATCAATACAGAAAGGTACTGGTGTGAATAAGAAAATTTTAGTTGCATTCGGAACTCGTCCTGAGATAATTAAACTAGCTCCTGTAATACAAGAGCTTAAAAGATCACGTTTAGAAGTGATTTCTGTTCATACAGGACAACATGATGAACTCGCTGAGGATATGTTGAAGTTATTTCAAATTGCACCTGATTATGATTTAAAAAGTATGCATTTAACTGCTGATCTTTTTGAGCTTACAGAGTTTCTTCTTCCTAAATTGAAAGAGCTATTTATATCCGAAAAACCAAGCGCAATAGTAGTTCAAGGGGATACAACATCATCTTATTTGAGCGCTTTAGCCGCTTTCTATCTTCAAATCCCGGTTTATCATGTAGAAGCAGGATTGCGTTCTTTTGACAATTATAACCCTTTTCCTGAAGAAATTAACCGCAAACAGATCAGTACTTTAGCTTCCATTCATCTTGCTCCTACTCAAATTAGCAGAGATAATTTAATAGCTGAAAATATTAATCCCGAAACTATCTATATAACCGGTAATACTGTAATTGATGCTCTTTATCAGATAAAAAAATCGACTGAATATTCTTCTTACAAGCCTTCGTTAATTGATGAGATAACGGATGATCAAAAATTAATTGTTGTAACTTCGCATCGAAGAGAAAATCTTGGTGCACCACTAAGATCTATTCTTAACGCTTTAATTAAGATCTTAGATCGTAATCCGAATATAGTGATTGTGTATCCGGCTCATCCTAATCCATCAGTACAAGAATTGGTAAACTCTAATGAATTTAAACATGACCGGTTAAAGATAATTTCTCCCTTGAGTTATTTGGCTTTTCATCATCTAATTGAAAGAGCAGATTTAATTTTAACAGATTCCGGAGGGCTTCAGGAAGAAGCAGTTGCTTTAGGAAAGAAAATGTTGGTACTGCGGGATACAACCGAACGACAGGAACTCATAGTTAGTGGATTTACAAAACTAGTCGGTGCAAATGAGAAAAAGATCATTACAGAAACTGAAAAAGCTTTAAGCTCTCCTGTCAAAAATGATATCCCAAATCCTTATGGCAATGGAGATGCTTCAAAAAAGATCACAGAAATTATACTGCATCGAAATTAAGAAAAAGCTAGCACTCGCTCATTAAAATTCATCCAGATTCTTTGTCCGGAATTATTCAGCTAAAATCCTGAAATACATCTTCACCTTCTTCCTGGTAATTACCAAAGTAATGAATAGCTCCCAATACCAATCCCTTTGTTATAAAAATCAAAAATACGACCATTAAACCATATTCTTTTAACGAGATAATCAGTATAAAATATAGAAGTAATAATCCAAGTTTACCTCTATTGTTTCTAATAGATTGACGATCAAATCGAGGGATTTTATCAAATTTTATAGTACTTACCATCAGGAATGAAATAACTATAACTACCGGTATAAGTATTGAATTTATACCATGATCAAAACCAGTGAATAAATCCAGTTCATTGCGAAAAGTGAGAAAAAATGAACCAATAATTATTGCTTGTGCAGGAATCGGTAATCCAATAAAATGTTCATTTGAAGGCGACAGTCGTGCATTTACGTTAAAACGAGCTAAACGTACAGCACCACATAATGGAGGAATTGCACTTATAATGATTCCTAAAATTCCTAATTCATTAAGACTGAATGTATATACTAAGAAACCGGGTGCAACACCAAACGAAACCATATCACTTAAAGAATCAAGCTCAATTCCAAAATCACTGGTTGCATCAGCAAGTCTTGCCATTAATCCGTCCATTACATCAAACAAGCCTGCAATGGCTATTAGCCATGCTCCACGTTCAAGCTCCCCGTTAGCTACAGAAATAATTGATAGAAAACCACTAAACAAATTCATCAATGTAAAAAAGCTTGGAACAGCAATACGTCGATTTACCGGAGGCTTCCCCTTTTTAATTCGTTCTCTTTTTTCCTTGAACGATCCGTATTTCTTTTGGATAGGGTATTTCATGAAATAATTTCCCCAATCACAGATTCTCCTGCTACAGTCCGTTCTCCTTCCTTCACTTTAACTTCAACATTCGGTGGAACAATCACATCCATTCTGGAGCCAAATTTCATCATTCCAAATCGTTCTCCGGCAGTAAGATCATCTCCTTCCTTAATATGATAAACAATTCTTCTGGCGAGAAATCCCGTAATCTGCTTAAAGAAAAATTTTGTTCCTGAGGAATGCAACACTCCAAAATCTGCCCGTTCATTTAACTCAGAAGCATGTTCATTCCAAGCCATTAAATATTTTCCAGGATGGTATTTCAGATACTCTAACTTTCCAGAGATTGGATTTCGGTTAACGTGAACATCCAGTGGAGAAAGAAAAATACTTATCTGTGTAGCTTTATCTTTTATATACACGTCTTCCTGATATTCTTTAATCAATACAACTACTCCGTCAGCAGGAGATATAATAAGATTTTCACCCTCAGGAGTTTTACGCTCAGGATCACGAAAAAAGTAGATAACTATTCCACAACATACTCCTACTACTATATAAATAGGATATGCTATCCAATGTGAGATATATAAAGAAGTAAGTGTAAATACAGCAGCCGTAAAAAGAACTGCTACTGTCATTGTAAAATATCCTTCGCGTGCAAACATATATTAAAACAGTTTTATTACGTCATTAAAGACTACAAAAATCATTAAAGCAACAAGTATAAAAAACCCAATATTCTGAGCAATAATTCTAACTTTCTCTGTTGGTTCTTTTCTGGTTATTCCTTCATAAATCAGGAATACTAAATGTCCACCATCCAGAGCAGGAATTGGTAAAATATTCATTATCGCTAATGTTATACTCAATAAAGCAGTAATTGTCCAGAATCCGATCCAACCGTTAGAATCTGTTGCCTGTTTAGTCATATTGGCTATAGCAATCGGTCCACCTAAATTTTGGCGAACTGAAATATCACCTGAAATCATTCTTGCAAAACCTTGAATAATGCCGGTTGTTTGGTCTGCTGTTTCCTGCCAACCAGCCCCAATGGATTCAAAAAATCCATAATCAATTCTTACCCCTCCGGCTATTTCAAGATCAGGAGGATAAATACCAATCGTACCATCAGTTGGTATTAAAGATACCGATAATGTATCTCCATCTCTAAGAATACCAAGATCAATAGATTGTCCTTCAGGGTTTGATTGTATCAGCGAAGTAAGTTGTATCCAATAATTAACATCAGCATTGTTGAACTTGACTATTTTATCACCTCTTTGTAATCCGACTTCGGCTGCCGGAGAACCTGAAACTATAGATGATGGTGAACTTGGTAGAATAAGTTCAGCATCTAAAAATCCACGAGTTTGAATACTATCTAAAAATGAGGAAGCAACAGGAATCGTAAGCTGTTCTCCATTTCTAACAACCTGATAATTTAAATTCTCGGAAGTTAACGCCGATGCTGAAACCAGATCGTTGAAATAAGGTACTTCTTCACCATTTACACCTATGATCTTATCGTTATTTCTAAATCCTATTTCATGTAAAATGGACTCTTCTGTTACATAAATACCGTCGATATTTTCAACAGGAACAACAAGTTTCCCATTGGTTATGATCATCCCTGAGAAAATTACGAAAGCCAATATCATATTAAAGATAACCCCGGCGGTGATCACCACTATTCGTTGCCAAACCGGTTTGCTTCTGTATTCCCAGGGCTGAGGCTCTTGCTCCAGAAATTCGTTATCCATGCTTTCATCTACCATTCCGGATATTTTCACATATCCCCCAAGTGGCGTTGCTCCAATGCAATAATCCGTTTCTCCTTTTTTGAATCCCCAAATTCTTGGTGGAAATCCCACTGAAAAACGTTCAACACGCATTCCAAACAATTTTGCTGCTAAAAAGTGACCTAGCTCATGAATAAAAACCAGAATCATTAACGCACCTATGAAGATGCCTATAGTCGTAATAAGTTCAATGAATGTCATATACTATAAATGCGCTGCTAATTGGCGCGTCTCTTTGTTGATTTCGATTAATGAGCCAATCTCAACCTCATGGCTCGACCCAATTTGTTGTAGACATCCTTCCACAATTTTGGGGATGTCAATATACTTAATTTCTTTATCCAAAAAGCGTTTAACTGCCACTTCATTAGCAGCATTTAATACAGCAGGAGCAACTCCTCCGGATTCAATAGAATCAATTGCGAGTTTCAAACAAGGAAATTTCCCGTAATCAACGGGAGTAAAAGTAAGTTCTTGTTCTATGCTCCAATCCATTCTTGGAGTCTCTAGATGCATCCTTTCGGGATAAGTTAAAGCATAAATAATAGGAACTTTCATATCTGGTGGACCGAGCTGTGCTTTGCTCGATCCATCAATAAAAGTAACAATGGAATGAATAATACTTTGCGGATGAATTACAGGCTCGATTTTAGAAACAGGAATGTCGAATAACCATTTAGCTTCGATGATTTCCAAACCTTTGTTCATCATAGTTGCAGAATCAATCGTGATCTTAGCTCCCATCTCCCAATTAGGATGATTCAAAGCTTGTTCCAATGTAACTTTTTGCATTTGTTCAGCGGTGAAGTCTCTAAATGGACCACCACTTGCCGTAATAATAATCTTCTCAATATTCTCTGATTTCTCACCCACAATAGATTGAAGCATTGCGCTGTGTTCTGAATCGACAGGAATCAATGTCCCGGAATAGTCGTTCAGAATATTTCGGATAATTTCTCCGCCAACAACTAGAGATTCTTTATTTGCCAGCGCTACTTTTTTGCCTGCTTTCAATCCTTCTACAGTTGGCACAAATCCAGCGAATCCTACCAGGCTGTTTAATATAACATCAACCTGTGGGTAATTTGCAATAATTGGCAAATTCTCGATTCCTGAAAGTATCTCAGTATTACCGGAAACAGAAGATTTCAACGCCGAATAATGATCATCGTTACATATCAAAGCGAGTTTCGGAACGAATTCTTTAATTTGTTCTGCTAACAACTCCCATCTGGAGTTAGCTGTGAGCGCAACAATCTCGAACTTGTCGGAATGTTGACGAACAACTTCGAGTACTTGCGTCCCAATTGAGCCCGTAGACCCTAAAATAGCCAGTTTTTGTTTATTCAATACTTGATGTGTCTTTGATTTTGAGGGCTGAAATATAGAATACCAACAGCTTAATTAGAAACTTAATTCAACTAAATTCAGTGTAACTAAAAAATTTCTAATCTATCCATCTATCAGTGAGACGAATACAAGGATGATCAAACAAGCACCAAAGCTCGTAACCCCGGACAATAGATCCGAGTTCTAAGAAATATACTTGGAAGTATTAACGCTTAGATTACGGATTATAAATCTAAACTTGGGTGATTTAAATACCTAACTTCAATTAAAGTATAAGTAGCACAACTTTTCTTCGTCCGTATTGACCTGTTGTACAAGTACTTTAGCCTTGATGGATACTGAAATTAAAATCATACGTAAAATATCTTCGTATACGTTTAATTAAATGTAACTTAAGTGAATAGAGAACCCCAAAAGAGTATTTTGAACTATCTCAAAACCAAACTATTTCTAACCAAAAAGCGATTATTAAATTTGATTGGAATTCCTTTACCATTCTTTTCAGCATGAATGTGTAAATGGGGTTCAGAAGTATTTCCGGAGTTACCTACTTTACCTAAAAAATCTCCTGTTTTAACAACATCCAAATTATCCACAACTATGCTGTTTTCTTTCATGTGAGCCAATGTAACTTTGGTATTTCCGCACTCTACAACAACATGGTTTCCTGCAGGATGTCCATCTCCCTTTTCCGGCGGATTAAAATCTTTATATCCCTTTTCAACGCTTAAAATCTTACCATCACATGGACTATAGAGAGCATCGTCAAATATCGCATAACGATCTAACTTTTCCGGGTAAATCCCCCAAGCTCTTATTCCCAAGACATTCAATTTAGAAATATCCAAAGCATAAGTTTGGCTTTCACTTACATTATGATAATTGATTAGAGGATTACTCCCACCATGACCTACAATAAATAAACCGTCGTGTAATGGAAAAGAAAGTTTTAATGCTGATTTTTTTTCTTCTTCTATTGAGTAACCGGAAATCCCATAGATAGCCAAAGGAAGAAATAACACTATCAATAGAATTTGAACTATTGTAAATGAAATCTTTTTCCAATTTTTGCCAAGTTCAAAAGACCAAGTTTTTGGAATTTTTTTTCCTCTTTTTATTGATACAAACACAAATAGTATGGCAATCACATATCCTAAAAAAATACTGGTCCATGATTGAACTCCAATAATAAGTGAAAATAGTACAAATGAACCGGTAAATAAAAAATGAAGAATATAATTAGAACGGCTTTTGATCTCAGACTGATAGAATAGTGCTGTAAATACTAATGGAAGGATTACTTGATTTAAGAGAAGTAGAAAAAAAGTCATTTATTCTAAAGAATTAAATAATATATGTTTGAAAAGTTTTAAACTAATTAAAGTTGAAGTTCATTAGCAACCTCAAACATCTGAGAATGAGCTATAACTGTTTCTTTTAAGGTTGGTGCATATCCACCGGAAAGCAATAATACCAATGGTATTTCCTTTTGAGTTACCATTTCAATGACAATTCTGTCACGTTCTCTCAGTCCTTTCAAACTTAGTGATAATCTCCCAAAATGATCGGTTTCGAGCGGATCAATTCCCCCTAAATAAAAAACAATATCCGGTTCAAAGGAACTGAACACTTTATCCAATGATTCGATCAATTGTTTATGATACTCCCGGTCTTTTGTTTTATCAGGAAGTCCTACATCCATATTTGAAGGCGGCTTTTTAAACGGATAATTTTTTTCGCCATGGATGGAGTACGTAAACACACTATCATCATTTTTAAAAATCTCTGCTGTCCCGTTTCCCTGATGAACATCACAATCAATAACCAATGCTTTATTAATCCACATAGATTGTTGAAGCACTTTGATGGCTACACCGACATCGTTATATACACAAAATCCTTCTCCCCAATCCGGCATAGCGTGATGTGTTCCTCCGGCAAGATTTCCTGCAATTCCATCTTGAAGTGCCATAATTCCTGCATTTAGTGTACCCTGAACAGCTAGTCTGGATCGAATTGCAAGGCTTTTGGTCCAGGGGAGTCCCATTTTTCGAACTTCTTTTTTATCTAAAGCTCCGTTCCAAACAGCATAGGAATATCGGCTTGTGTGAGCAGTCATCAGATTTACGAAGTCGACCATTTTAGGCTCAATAATTTCGAAATCCGAAAGAATATTTTTATCCAATAAATAGCGATATAATCCCTGAAACTTCTTCATAGGGAAAATATGCTCATTAGGAATAGTAGCGTAATAACCGGAACTGTAACTTACTCTCACTTCGTCTCATCAAGCTTAATAATTCCCATCATTCTACCAGCTTCTTTTCCATCTCTTCGATAGGAGTAATACCCGGGTTCAGAAAACGTACAACTTCCATGTATTTCAATATTTCCGTCAAATATACCCGCTTCTAACAGTTGTGATTCGATAAACTTTTTGATGTTAATATGTGGCTTCGAAAATCTTTTTCGATCTATGAATTCATCCGGGAATTTTTCCGCTACTTCCTCTCCAACCTCAAACTCATCAACAGAAATACATGGACTTATAAATACTTTTATGTTAGCGAGATCAGCTCCCATAGAAATCATTTTTTGCACAGCTTTTGGAACGATCTTAGCTTCAGCACCTCTCCACCCTGCATGTACAGCACTAATTATTCCAGCTTTGGATTCAGCAAGAAGAACAGCCGCACAGTCAGCTACCTGAATTGCTAAAGCCAATCCTCTTTCTGAAGTAATAAAACCATCAATGTTTTCATAAATCCCACCTTTAGTTACTTCTTCTATTTCATGACCATGTACTTGATTTGCAAAAGCTATATTTGAGATATCTGTAGAAATTTGTTCTGCTAAAAAATTTCTATTTCCTTCAACTATTTTTTTTTCTTCATCCGTATTAAAGCCAAGGTTTAAACCTTCAATTTTGAAATTATCTTGCACAGATTCCCCTCTTTTGGTAAACCAAGACGAAATACTTTCTGCATCAAAAATGGAAGGTTTTATAAAATCAGGTTGGTAAGATTTCATCTAATTTATTTTTAATTTTTTCGATGGGAAATTCGAATCCTGTCCACAGATTAAAAGATTTAGCTCCTTGATGTATTAGCATATCTAAACCGCCAATAGGAATTCCATCGGAGTTTTTTGCCTGTTTCAAAAATTTGGTTTGTCTTGGATTATAAACAATATCATAGCAAATTTTGCCCTCCAGAATTTTAGTATCCTGATCATCAACTGGTGAACTTTCTGTATTTGGCAACATTCCTAATGGAGTTGCATTCACTATCATAGCTGCATCATCCGCATATGCCATCCAGTTGTCATAATTACAACGAATAGTGTCTCCAGTTTTATCGTCTTCATACATTTCGGGCCTCCTCGAAACCAACACCAATTGTGCAACTCCTAAATCTCTAAGCGCATAAATTATTGCTTTGGTTGCGCCACCTGATCCAAAAATTATAACTCGTTCACCGAACAATTCATCTATATAATCTTCAATTGGTTTTATGAATCCATAGGCATCTGTATTATGCCCAAGCAACTTTCCTTTTTGCTTGATGATAGTATTAATTGCTCCAATTTCTTTAGCTTCAACAGTCAGTTCATCTACTGCTTGAAAAAAAAGCTCTTTATGAGGAATAGTAATATTGGCACCTAAAAAAGCATCGTTTGTACAATGTGCTAATACCATGTTTACATCTTTAGAGGAAACAGAAACAGAGATATATTCACCTCCTATTTTATTATGCTTTAAGGCAAGGTTATGCATAGCAGGTGACAAACTATGAGTTACCGGGTTACCAATTAACAAATAGTGAGAAAGCTGACTTTTTTCGGAATTAATAAAATCTGAGAATTTCAAAAGCAATACAGTTTGGTTCATGGACAAAAAAAATGCGCATCTTTTTAAAAGATGCGCATTAAAATACTAAATATTTGTAGAGTAACTATGCCGTTACTTCTTCAGTTTCTTCAGTCGGTTTTAATTCAGTTTCTTTGAATGTACCAGATTCAGCAAGTTTCTTAAACGTTTCTAAATCTTTTACCAATTGAGCTGATGATTCTTCAATAAACTTAGCAACTTCTTCGCTAGGCTCGCCAAAAAATGTGCGGTAGTCTAAAGAAAACTCAACACGTGTACGCTCGCCATTATCTAATGGAGTAAAGCGGATGGTGCCGGTTTGGTTTAGGTTACCGTTAATGGTGATCCAAGCAAATCTTGTGTTGCGAAGATTGTCGATTAAGTTTGTAGTCCACTTAAATTCTTCGCTACCGATTTTAGTATTATATTCGAATGTTTGAGAATTAATTCGATTAACAACGTCGATACGCTCCAAAAACTTAGGAAATTCAACTGGATTGCTTAACAACTCGTACGCTTTGGCAAGAGGTAAATCAATTTCGATTCTTTCGTGCGCCATAATAGATTTCTTAGTATTGTGTTCGTTTTGAGATTAAAATCTTGATGATGAACCGACTTTCACGGATACAGATAGGATTTAACCATAATGAACTAAAAATACGGATAAATTGGTTAAGCCTCAATAACAATCACAATTTAAATAAACTTTTAATTAATCCTTTTTATGTCTATTAATCAAATTGGGAGACTAATATTATTAGCCCCCTTTTTTTTGTGCTTATTTCTAGCTCAAGTTCATTAATTGCTCAAGAAACCAGCGGCTTTCTTAGAAATTACAATGCCCTGCTTACCTCGCCACCAAATGAATATTTGGTAGGCAGAAATCGATTAGGGCTGGATATTTCTTTCAATACAAGTTATGGAACAGTGTTTATTTCAAATGAAGTCCTGAACACCTACACTCAATCTGCTAATAATTATGTCTACGACTTTTCTGAAGGTTATTTAGATATGTTTTTTGAGAATAGTGACTTAAGAATCGGGAAGCAGGTTATCAGTCAGGGAAGAACAAATGGTACTTTTATAACTGATATTATTTCTCCTTTGGATCTTAGTGAATTTCTAACTCTTCAGGTTGAAGACTTGAAAGGCGGGATTCCTGCGCTTAAGTTTACCAGATATTTCGGTAATAATTTTTTAGAAATTGTAGCTACTCCGGTTTTTCAATCAAATACATTAGCACAGCCTGGTTCAAGATGGTTTCCTTTCAACGAATTAGAGAAAAGTACTGAGGTTGTATATGCTGACTCCTTAATGGAAAACTCCTTCAGTTCTTTTCAGGGAATGATAAAATGGGGAGTTCGTGATAATTTAAAATGGGATTTTGATCTAATTGCATTATGGTGGACGCAAGGGAATCCTTCTTATAAAAAAGATTTAGTTTCAACCGGCCCGGTTCCCTTTTCAGACCCTGCTCTACAGCTCAGTAAATCATATTTAAAAACTCCGATATTGGCATATTCAGGAAATTACATTGTAAATGATAACTTAATCATTAAGTCCGAATCTGCTTTTCACCTCAAAAAATACGTTGATTACTTACCCGAATTAGCAAAGAGAGCAACCATTAACAGCTTAACTCCTATTGAGCGACAACAACTTGCTTTAGTATTCAGTCAAAATGAAGACGGTTTTCTTTTCAAAAAACCTTGGCTTTTGAGTATGATTGGTGCTAATACTACTATTTCAGGTGTTGATATTGAGACTCAGTTTCTATTTGAACATATTTTTAAATACAAAGATCTGATATTGCAAGAACAGAACTTTTATTATTCAACATTGTCACTTCGTAAAACATTGATGCGAAATAAACTTCGATTATCAGGCTTCGGAAGATACAATTACATTGGAAATGATTATTGGATTAACCCTCAAGGTTCTTATGACCTTGAGGATGGATTAGAAATAGCTCTTGGATTCCACTTCTTTGGAGGCAAGTCAAGCGAGCGTTTCTATGGACATTTTAATTTTAATGATTATTCAGGAAGCTCATTCGGGTATCTAAAACTGACTGCTTTTTTTTAGAAATTATAGCTTACACCCGCTTTGAGCAAAAAAGGAGCGCCTGGAGTAAAATGAATTTCAGTTACTGAATTCTGCTCATTTTCTAATCTTGATTCTGTTGCAAATTGTGCTTCATTCCATTTAGTATCAAATAAATTTTCAATACTCAACCCAAACCTAAATGCATTGTAATCGTAATTAAGAACAGCATCAACTACGAAATAGCCTTCAGCAGTAAGAGAGTAATCTTCATTTGCAGGACGATCACCAATAAACTTATAGCGTAAACTGCCATTAATACCATTAGAAAAATCGAAAGCTAAACCAGCCAGACTTGTAATTTTCGGAGCCAATGGAATATAATTTTGTCCTTCATCGGCTTCCATTGAGCGAGCAAACGTATAATTTAGATCAAAATCAGAGTATAACCAATTAGTAACTTGGTAACGTAAAGATAAGTCGGCCCCATAGCGTTGAGTTCTTCCGCTAGGCTCTACAATACCGGCATCTCCCACATAAACAAACTCCTGTTCTAATTCTAAATACCAAAGAGTTGGACTTATTATTAATCTGTCTGTAGGCTTTAAAACCGAACCAACATCAGCACCATATGCTTTTGGTAAAATTTCTTCTCCTTCCTGCTGAATAACTACCCTAGAATCGTTTGAGTGAAATCCAATTCCTGCTTTAAAAAATGCTTTTACTCTTTCATTGAATACATATTCAGTGATAATTTTAGGGCTAACGATAGCCTTTCCTTCCTGTCTAAATTCAGGATTTGCTACCAATTGATTACGATATTGGTAATTGAAATAGTCTAATCTCAAACTAGGATTCACTAATAGTTTATCTGTAAGTTGAATTTCTTCATCTATAAAGATATTCGCATTAAACTCCTGTACATCTCCCCGAGCTAAATCCTGAAGCGTTGTATTCCTGTTCAAAGTTCTGGAAAGCCGAACATCATTAACATTATCATACCGAAAACCTGCGCCTAAATTTGTGATTAAAGGTATCACTGTGTTACTATGTTCTAGAAACAAATCGGTTTTATACCCAAAAATATCTCTGTTTTCTGTTTGACGTATTTGGTCTCCATTAACAGGGTCTTCAAGAAAAAAAGTAAAATTTGAATACAACTCGAAGTCATAATGAGTATAAAAAGCATGATTACTTAAGAGAATGTCTTCACCTAAAAAACTCTGTAGCTTAACTGACATATTGTAGCGACTGGTACTACCTCCTTCTGTGTCATCAATTGCACCAAATCTTGATATTCTTCCACTTTCAACTGCACGTTCCGGAATTTGACCTGAAGCCAACCATTCACTTTCGAATGCTGTTCCTGTAACTTGTATTTGATTGGTACTTGAAAGCCACAGATTATATTTACCTAAAAAATTGATTCTTTTAAAATCTTGTTCTGATTCAAAATAACCTTCCTTATTCACATATTCACCGGCTACATAAGCGTTACTATTCTTATTATTGAAAAGCTTTATTTTTGCCACAGACCTGTATGAATTGTATTGCCCTGCTTCTACCTTAACCAAACTTTCATTTATTGAGTTCTGAAGATTAAATTCAGCATACCCAGCGGTAGCAAAATTTCCTTTTTCAGCATAATACATTCCTTTATTGAACTCTACTCCGGATATCGTTTCAGGAATTATGAAGTGAAGATCTGAATAACCTTGCCCATGTGCATGAGACACCATATTTACCGGGATACCATCTAAGGAAAGATTTATATCCGTTCCATGATCGATATCAAACCCTCGGAGAAAAATTTGTTCCGCCTTACCCCCACCTGCGTGTTGTCCAATAAAAAGACCAGGAACATTTTGTAAGATATCCTGAGAATTTTGAACGGGACGGTTTTGAATATCTATTCTGTTGATAATATTAACAGATTCAATCGCATTTTGCCCTGTAACTGTTACTTGATCTAATGAAATTATGTCCTCATTTAGAAAATAGGTTTGCTTTGTCTTGAAATTGCTTTTTGAAAGCACCTTAACATCCGTTTTAAAGCCAATTGCAGATATCTTTATTTCCACTTTATCTGCATCAACTTCTAGCATAAAAAAACCGGTTGAATTTGTAGAAGTTGCATTATTAGTATTTATAACTTGAACAATTGCACCTGCTACAGACTCACCTGAACTTTTCTTTAAGACATGGCCTCTAATTATATTTTTAGAAGACGAACTACTACTAACCTTCTGAGAAAAGGCATTCGCTATAAAACCACAATTAATACTTATCACTACTAATAACGAAAGTACATTTTTATAATTCATAATATATTAATTAAGCTTTTCATTTATATCTCTAGTAGCAACAGGTCCTAGCTCAAAAGCAGCTTCTTTAGCATAATTTAAAAGCTCTTTTCCCTTTTCATTGTTTCCTGCTTCTTTCATTATTATTCCTGCGTGATATGCCGGAACCGGCTCATAAGTTTTACCGAGTACTTTTTCTTTCATAATCCTTTGGGCTTCTTCTATTTCGCCTTTATGGAATTTTACCCAAGCTTGCAGATCATACGTCATGGGATTAGGTCTGTTTTCCAATTCTTTCTGAATTAATGCTTCTGCCACTTCAAAATCTCCGAATTCAGTAGCAGCAAGTGTTATTAATTCTGCATCATACATTCCATAATATTTTGGATCAGATGCTTTAGTATAAAATTCGTTCAAATATTCGCTCTTTAGAGTATCGTTACCTTCATACTCAGCAATTTCAGCATACATCAGTAATGCATCAGGTGATTCCTGATTGCTGTGTACAAAATCTAAGATCTCATTAGCAAAACCTGTATTACCGTCATGTGCATAAGCGATGTACGCAATTCCTTTTAATGAATGCAGATAAGAAGCGCCTGATTTTTTCTGACCTAATACTTTAAGAAACATTTTGTAAGACTTCGGAACATTTCCTTCATGTCCTAATCGGTCACCTAAGTTACTGTATGCCCATGATGATAATGACTCACTATAATTAATTCGTTCAGCGCCTTGTTCTAATGCGGCAATAGATTCAGATGCGTTTCCTGAATAGTCTTCAAATTGGGATCTTCTGATCAAGTAATTGAACGAAACTTTGTTCGTAATTTCGTTTTCTAGAATATACTGTGCATGCTCGTAATCCCCTGTTTCCATACTTGCGTCATAAATAATCATATGGCTGAATAGTTTGTCCTCTCCTATTGAAAGAGCTTGTTCCGCATACTTTATGGCACCTTGAAAATCGTGCTTAGTTATTGCTAATTGAGCCAACGCTTGAAGAACTCCTGCGTTTTTACCATTGTAAAATTCGTTTGATTCTAAAAGTAATTCCTCTGCTTTTGGCAAGTATGTAACATCTTTAGTCAAACCAAATTTAGCTTGGTAGGCAGACGCTAGTTTTATCTTAAATGTTGGAGAATCTGTTTCTTCTAATTTATTCTTCCAAAACTCGATATTCGCTTCAGTGCTTTCAATTCCACTTTTTTTGGTTAATAATTCTTGGTTTAAAAATGGTTTAATTTCATCTGTATCGACAATAGTCTTTGTTTCATTAGTACAACTAACTCCAATACATACTACTAGTAGTCCGAAAATAATTCGTTTTAACATAATCAACTCTTTGTAAGTTTTAGATAAAAAAAGAACCCCAGAATCGGGGTTCTTAATAAGATTTTGTTCTGTTTAGAACGGTGCAGCTAAGTATGGAAATGTACTTAAAAACTGCTTGTCGTTGCTATCAACATTATCATCAGATAGCCCTGGGTTTTCGGTACCATCTTCACCACCAAAAATTAGTAATAGCTCTGTACTAATCACATCGTCGGAAAGATTTCTTCCTGTAAGTACATTTGTACCATCAAAGAAAGTTGTTGTACCAGTCAAACTAACATTTAATACGTCAGTTGCTAAAAGATCAACAAATGCATCTCTGTTTTGCCCTAATGCATTTGCGTCTGCTTCATTAGCATAAGCTGGACTTAGTCCCGCTAGATTAGTTTCCATCTCAGTTCTAAAAGCAGCACTTTGATTTGATGGAACAGTTGTGTTAAAGTTGTTCTTGCTTGATGAGGATATAAATACGGTATTTACTGCAGGGCGTCCCATCTGGTCAGCCGTAGTAAATTGTGCATTACTGTCAATTGGTGTTGACGAATCATCATCGTCTTTGCAGCCTGTCATAATCATACCGGCAACAAGTAAAAGTGAAAATAATTTTGAAAATTTCATGTCTATAATGTGTTTTAAAATTCGTGTTGTAAATTCGTCTTAGTTAGTGCGGTTTCTAGCCTGAACCCATGTATTGATACCATCAACATCTCCTAGCAGAGACTTAGGTACTTCTACTACCACGCTCATTACATTGCTTCCTGCAAATGTATCAGAACCCGGATCGTTGAAGCTTGAAGCATTTCCGCCAACAATAGCTTGGTACTGAGCAAAGTCCATGAAGAAAGGATCATCACGGGGACCTGCGAATAACTTCATACTTCCGCTGGTTCCGGTTTTAGCACTCTCTCCGTATTCTGTTATATCAACAGATACATTGTTAGTAGCATCAAACTCAATTCCACCGGATAAACCAGTAGTTGTTGGAGCTACAGGACCGTAAGCGTAAGCTTTACCGTCTGCAAATATTACTTGAATTACCAAGTCTTCAATATTGTCGTTATCGTTATCAATATTGAACTGAATCATTGTGTTTTCGCTGAATTCAGCATCTCCGGTAGCAGATGGGGCTAATAATCCTTGCGTATTAGCAACAAAAACTAAATTACTACTTGATGAACCCTGGAATGCATAAAAGTCAGTAATATCAGCTTTGGTATCAGTAACAGCAGGCGCATCAATATGATCGGCTGCGAATACAATGATAGTTCCTACCAATATCAGACTTAAGACTGAATATGTTATTTTTTTAAAATTCATGATAAAATTTTGTTATGGTTAAAGATTGTTTTCACTTAATAAATACGAATTCGATCTGAATCCGGATTGCTTTAAATGGAATTTCTTTTCTTTTATAAAGGTTAATCAGGAGTTAATTATTATTACTATCATATTAAACGGCTAAATGCATAAATTTGCTGCTTTTGTAATCTCACATCCAAGATGGGTTACTTTTTTTATATTTATATTTGTTGTTCTGGCAGTTTTTCCCGCTTCCGAAATTAAAACTGATTTTGATCTCGAGAATTTCTATCCAAAATCAGACCCTACCGTTCAATCTTATCGACTATTGGAAAATGAGTTTGGCAGAGATGATAATGTCATTATGATTGGCTTTAAAAATGATTCTCTTTTCACCAAAAAAGAATTGCTCGAATTTAAAACCTTGATTGATTCTTTAACTGAAATTGAGAATATATCTGAGGTAAGAAGTATTTGGTCTGCTGAAGAAATGGTTAACATTAACGGAAATTTGAAATTTGACCCTTTTTTGGATGAAGACTCTCTCGATTCTAAAATAAATAATATCAAAAGCAGAATAACTTCAGATTCATTTGCTGAAGGTTTTCTCATCAATAAAGAAGGTAATACCACAGCTTTTTTTCTGGAAATTGATGAGGAGAATAATACTTATGAAACTCGAAACGCAATCATAAGCGACCTTCAAATTACTCTAGATAAATACCCAAATTTAGAATTTAAAATTTCCGGTATTCCCTATTTCAGAAATCAATATGTCAATATTCTCAATGAAGAAGTTATTTTTTATATATCATTTTCATCGGTGCTGATCATACTTTTGCTTTGGTATTTATATAGAAGTATTTCCGGAATATTTATCCCAATGCTTATTGTTTGGTTTACTGTTCTTTTTACGGTAGCTGCAATCACACTTACGGGCGGTTATCTCGAAATAATGAGTAGTACCATCGCCCCTATTTTACTTTGCGTAGGTGTTGCAGATTCCATTCACATGATATCAAAGTTTGACGATGCTGTTCAATCAGGTTTGAAAAAAAAGAAAGCAATTATAGAAATGCTTGTCACTTTGGGAAGCGCGACTTTTTTAACCAGCATAACTACTGCAATTGGTTTTGGAACTTTGATGACCAGCTCTGTTGTACCAATGAAAAGATTCGGGATTTATACTGCAATCGGTATCTTGATTGCTTATACCATTACTATCCTGTTTTTACCCGCTATTCTTAAACTGACTAAAATCAATAAAGTTTTCAAAGATAATGGAGGGAAATTATATGGCTGGATTGGAATGAAACTAACACAGTTATCAGGTTTTAATAAAAACAATTACAAAGCTATTTCTTATACATCACTAATCATATGTGCATTAGTTTCATTAGGTATTTTCCATCTTCAAGTTAATGGCAGAGTATTTGACGATGTAAGCAGAGATTCTGTCTTAATTAAGGACAGTAACTTTTTTTCTGATAATCTGGCTCCTGCTTTTCCTTTGGAATTTGTTATTGATACTAAAAACTTTGAAGGAATTACTGATCCGGATTTTTTACAAAAAGTAAATCAGCTTCAAAACCACCTTCTTTCATACCCGGAAATTCAAAGAGCAACTTCATTTACAACACTTTTAGAGGAACTTCACGAAGTGATGTCTCCTGAACAAGCACAAACTTCAACACTTCCCAAAAACCGGGATCTGATTGCTCAATATTTACTTTTACTGGAAATAACAGACAATGATATTCTAAATAATGTAACTGATTTCGACTATCAAAAACTAAGAATAGCCGCACAAACTGAAGATGCGGGCTCCAAGAGAATTAATGAAATTAGAGACTCTGTTAGTACATTTATTGATCAAAAATTTCAGGATGAGGAAATAACTATTACCGGATCAACCATTTTAAGTGCTAATCTGGTAGGAAAAATGGTTTACTCGCTGGCATCTAGTATAGGCTTAGCATTTATATGCATTTCTTTTTTAATGGCATTTCTTTTTAAAGACTGGAAAATGGTCATCATCTCTCTTATTCCGAATATCATGCCGCTTGTATTGATTGCAGGAGTTATGGGTTTTCTAGGTGTTGATATCAAACCATCAACTGCGGTTATTTTTACTATCGCATTTGGAATAGCCGTTGATGATACCATTCACTATTTAGCTAGATTTCGAATTGAGTTAAAACGAGGACTTGGGCTTCAGCAAGCACTGGAAGTGACAACCCAAAAAACCGGAAGGGCAATTATAATTACGAGCATAATTTTACTTTTGGGATTCGGAACGTTAATCACCAGTGAGTTTACTTCAACGACATTGATGGGAATTCTTGTATCAGCAACTATATTTTTTGCTGTTATCGCAGACCTTGTTGTACTTCCTGCTTTGTTCTACTGGTTCAAACCAACACTAAAAGATCTAGTTAAAGATTCAGTTCAGATAAGATAATAGCATGAACATCTTCTACTCCTTTGGATGCATCCACAGTTACAAATCTTGACTCGGATTCAGCTAATTCATCAAATCCCTTTATGACATTCTCAAAGAATTCAATCCCAGATTGTTCCATTCTATCTTTTTGCATGTGGGCGGTTCTTTTCGCTGATTCTTCTAAACTTAAACGAAGATAAAAAGTGATATCAGGAGCCAAGCCGTGAGAAGCCACTTCATTTATTTGATGCACTTGATCCAAAGGTAAGCTTTGTCTTCCGTATCCTTGATAAGCTGTAGTTGAATCATAAAACCGATCTAAAATAACCACAACTCCTTCATTAAGTAGAGGCTTTACTTTTTCGGCGATTAACTGCGATCTTGCTGAGGAGAAAAGCAGTAGTTCCGTAACCGGATCGATCTCAATTTCGGGATTTAATAACATTCCTCTAATAAGTTCGGAAATATCTGTTCCGCCAGGTTCGCGAAGTACTTCTACCCTTTTTCCTGTTTTAATAATGTGTTTTTTTAGAAGAGAAATCTGAGTCGATTTTCCGCTTCCGTCTATTCCTTCAAATGTAATTAGCATATTGGAATCTAAGAAGAAAAGAGGATAGGATTGAAATTAATTAATTGCTCTAATCTTTGAAATTTGTGATTCCTGCATTCGGTTTAAACTGGATAGTATATTTGCAAAGTTTTAAAGAGATGGATTTCGTGCGTAATAACTAGTACTAAAGTTCTTACTAGTTTAAACTCGAGTCAAATTCATAGAACATAAACCAACATGGATCTGCAAAAACTGTGAATCAGTTTAATCAAAAAGACAGTAATCAAAAATCGAAATCATCCATCATTTCAATGGGCTCTTTCGGCATTGCCAAGGCAAGTCCGATATAAATAAGCAGGCTTGTTCCCCATCCCATAATAAATACCGCTCCAAATATAAATCTGACAACGGTTGAACTAAGTCCAAAATATTTTGCTAAACCGCCACAAACACCCGCAATTTTTTTGTTAGTTCGTGATTTCATCAATCGTTTAGCATGACGATAACCAAAATTATCGTAGTTATAACTAGACGAACTTGAAGATTTACTTGATGAATCCAAATTATTATTTAATGTGCTTGAGCTAAACTCTTCGGCTCCATGAATATCATTTGAGTAAATATTTCTCTTCTTTTGTGCTCTTTTCTTTCTGCGAGATTCCTTTTTTGCTTTCTTTTCTTTCTTTCTATCGCCAACTAAAAAACCGAACCCAACAAGAGTAACTAAGATTCCACCTATTATAGGCAATGCGCTAATAGCATCTTGGGTAAATCCGGCTAAACCTTGCCCAATAGGTAACCCGATAAGTTGTAGTAGAAATGTAAAGGCTATAAAAAGCATACCTAGACCTGCAAACGTAGAAAAATTCCAAACCCCTTTTCCGTCTTCTTTCGGTTCCTCTTTTAGAAAATCCTGCATTGCAGATTGTAATTCGAAATCTTCAAACTCAAGAGTTGCTGAGCCTGTTTTAGATCCCGATTTTTTCTGTGTTTCTTGTGTCATAATTTTTTCTCCTTTGAGCTACTACGAGATGACATCTTCATTGTTACGCCTTAAAGTCTTTTTATCTGTAATTAAAATATCTAATTTCTCATCAAAGTCTTCAACTGGAATTTCATCCAATAAAAAGCCGTCAAAAAGTAAACCTACTTTAAGTGCATTACTAGAGCTCAGAAACCTGTCATAAAACCCTTTCCCATATCCAAGTCGATTAAAAGAAATATCCGCAGCTAATAATGGTACAATTATAATGTCGATTTTTGAATCAAAAGAATCAGAATTTACTGGTTCTAATATTCCCCATTTGTTTGGGGCAAGTTCTTCAAATGAGGATATTTTAGTGTGCCTTAATTTAACTTTCTCAAAATCTGTAACAGGTACAATAACTTCTTTATCGGTTAACAACATATTTCTAATCAAATCATGGGTATTCACTTCTCTTTTTTTGTTCATTGAAACAAAGCAATGAATAGTACCGGAGGTTTGAAACTCGGTTAACCCTTGAAGTCTTTTTACAGCTAATAATGATTTTTCAGCCCATTCATCAACAGATATTGAGGTTCTGGCTTTCAAAAGTCGATTTCTTAAAGCTGATTTCTCCTCTGCTCTTGACTTCATAACCTAACTAAATGATGTCTATCTAGCTTAAGAGGCTCTTTTTCTAATTCACTAATTAACTCGTCCCAAATTTCTATGCCGTACTTATTCATAAAATACATGAAGGAAACCATACGCTCTTGCAAACCGTCATCAGGATAAAGCTGAGCTTTTATTTTCCCTATTCTCTGAAGTTGAGTTTGCTCTTGTTGTTTGATAGATCGATAAACTCTGCCTTTCAATTTATCTAGTTCTGTCTCAAATCCTGAAATTGTTTTTCCTACTAAACCTTCCAAAGAACCATCTATATCTTTAATAAGTTCTGACGGTTGTTTTGAACATTCATTAATATCTGTCTTCCAGGTTGAAAATAATGCTTCTAAATCCGTTGATTCGGATTTTTTTGCATACTCTTTTTCCAAATCCTCTATGCGTTCACCATATCTGTGAAACTGAAATGGGATTTTATCCAGAATTCTATCTATCCCTGACTCAATTATCGATGCACTGAATCTTGGAAAGATTAAAGGCATCTCAAGATCAAAATATGGATATAAATCCTTCATCTGAGCATAATAAGCTACTTCTCCGGGGCCTGCAACATAACCCAAAGTAGGAAGCAGAATATCTTGTAAAACAGGGCGAAGAAATACATTTGGCGAAAATCGTTCAGGGCTTTTTTGAACTAAATTTATCAGTTCATCTTCAGTCCAAGAAGCCTCAGCAGCTATCCAAATTCCATCTTTCTTTTCAATTTTTACTCGCTTTCCCTCATCATCTATATAGAAAAGATTTGTGTCTCCTAATAAAACCTGTTGATGATAGTTTTTTGAAATCTGATCAGATGATTTTTGAAGAGAGGCATTAATCTCTGAGTTTTTAGAAATCGAAGTATTTAATGTGGGTGCTAGAATATTCTTAATCTCTTTAAAATTACTCCCAACAATCAATAGTCCATGTTTCCCAAAAAGAGTATCCATCAGTTGTGCAAATGCTTTTCCAAAAGTCACGCCTTCTTTAAAACATCGATCAAACAACTTCCAGAGTTCTTCAGAGAAATCAGTATCAAACATTTCAGATTTAATCTGTTCTTTCAGGTCTTCAATCTCAGCCTTTATGCTGATATCTGATACTAACTTTCCGTTTGATGAATCACCGTACTCTAGTTTTTTAAACTCATCGTTTCCTGGAATCCCGAACCACGAAATTTCCTCAAAATCATGATCTTCATCAGCAAGCCAAAAAACAGGAACTACCGGTCTATTTAATTTATTTTCCCATTCCCGAGCGAGTAATATTGCGGTAATAGTTTTGTAAATAGTAAATAAAGGTCCTCCATAAATTCCTAACTGTTGCCCAGTTACGATTGCTAGGGAATTATTTTCACTAATCTTTTTTAGCTGATTGCTCTGCTCTATTTCGAAACGAGCGTGAAACTTCTGAAGTGCGTCACAAAACTCTGAGTGCTTTTTTCCTCTCTTAATTTGAGAAGCTTTCTGCTTTATATCTTCATCATTAAATGGGTTCCCAGAGAAGAATTTTTCCAGCTTAGAAAAATCATTCGTATATGTTTTGAACAGGTTTGAAAAAGGAAGTTTATCGAACGAGTAAGTTTCTTTTGTCACTAATTGGCCTTTAATTTTTGAATAGTATCTCTGAGTTTCGCCGCTTTCTCATAATCTTCTGCTTCAATAGCTTTTTGCAAATCCTGAGTCAGCTCTTCAAGCTTAGTTAAACCTTTTTTGGCAGGCTCATCTATTTCGATTTTGAGAGCTTCCTCCAGAGTCTTAGACTCCGGCTCAGTAGAAATACCGGCTTTATTCAAAACCTCATCAGATACGTAAATGTCCGATCCAAAACGTACGGCTAAAGCTATTGCATCACTTGGACGAGCATCAAGTTTTATTAACTCTCCTTCCCTTTCAAAAACAACTTGTGCGTAAAAGGTTCCTTCAGATAACTCATTCACTAAAATGTATTCTAACTCCGTGCTAAAACTAAGAACAAGGTTTTTCAACAAGTCATGTGTCATAGGCCGCGGAGGTTTTATATTTTCGAGCTCCAGTGCTATGGCTTGCGCCTCAAATGAACCGATTATTATGGGTAATCTTCGATGACCATCCGCTTCGGATAATATCAGTGCATATGCTCCTCCACTACTTGGGCTGGTTGATAATCCTAAAATTTCCATTAAAATTTTCTTCAAGAGAACAATCTTTTTTTAACTTTAAACAAATGTACGGTTTTTTCGGTAAGTCTTAAACTCATTTACTGTACTTAAAGCGTTTCCTTATTTAGAATTATTCTTAATAAAAATTCCTTCTCATAAAAAGTAAATTTAAGCCTATATTCACGCCCGATTTCATTGACATTGCCAAACATTGAAGCTAACTTTTAGCTTATAAATTGTGACTTAATAAAACTATGCTCGACAGTTATTTTCCTATTTTAATTCTTGCCGGTATTGCCATCGTTTTGGCACTCCTATTAATGACATTATCGCGTATTCTCGGTCCTTACCGGCCAAACAAGCACAAATTAAATCCATATGAAAGTGGAATGGATCCTGTCGGGGAAGCCAGAGAGCGATATTCTATAAGCTTTTATTTAGTAGCAATGGAATTTATAGTATTCGATCTCGAAGTAGTATTTATTTACCCATGGGCAGTCAAATATTTAGATTTAGGCTTGGGAACGTTCATTTCAATGATGATATTTATAACTATACTACTAGTCGGGCTTTTATACACCTTGAAAAAAGGTACTTTAGACTGGGATCTTAAAACAAACAAAATTTAGAGTTTAATAATGGGAATTGAATCCGCACTTGGTGAAGGTTATTTAACCACTCGCTTAGATAAATTAGTAAACTGGGGACGCGCAAATGCTGCTTGGCCAATGCCAATGGGGTTAGCTTGTTGTGCTATTGAAATGATGGCATTTGCCGGACCAAAGTATGACGCTGCTCGATTTGGATCAGAGGTTATGCGTTTCTCTCCTCGTCAAAGCGACGTTATGATAGTGGCAGGTTGGGCAACGTATAAGATGTCGCATGCAATTCGTAGAATTTGGGATCAAATGCCCGATCCGAAATGGTGTATCGCAATGGGAGCTTGTGCTTCAACTGGTGGCATGCATAGATGTTACGGCGTTGTTCAAGGTGTTGATAATTTTCTTCCTGTTGATGCTTACATTTCAGGATGTCCTCCTCGTCCAGACGCTGTTATTCATGCATTAATGAAAATTCAAGACAAAATTAAAACAGAACATTCTGTTCTACTAGATACCTAGTCCATGAGTTTAGAACTAAATGATACACTACAAACTTTGGTAGATGGCCTTTCAGAAAATTTTTCTGATAAACTTATAGAAGTATATCAAAGTAGCGGAGATACATTTGTTAGAGTTGAAGCAAATTCAATCTTAGAAATTTCAAAATATTTAAAAGAGAAACAGCATTTTGTTTATCTGTGTGATGTTTTTGGAATCGATCGCTATACTTCAGAAGAAAGATTTGAGGTTGTTTATAATTTATTAAACCTTCGCACTCAAACCAGAGTTTTTATAAAAGTTAGATTGAAAGAAGAAAACCCAACTATTGCCTCTGTTACCGATATATGGAAATGTTCTAATTGGTATGAACGTGAAGTTTATGACATGTTTGGAGTTCGTTTCGAAAATCATCCCGATTTAAGAAGAATATTTATGCCGGAAGACTTTGAGTATTTCCCTTTGAGAAAAGAATTTCCATTGTTAGGAATTCCGGGATCTATTGAATTGCCTAATACAACACCAGATACGGAGTAAGGCATATGAAAATCACAGATATTAACAGCAGAGTTAATCCTCAGTTCCAAGAAAAGCATCAGCGTAGTATATATAAAAGTCTTGAAGACAAACATACTACTATTGAAGATGTAGATATTGATGATCCTCTTAATGCAAAGATGATTCTGAACATGGGGCCTCAACACCCTGCAACTCACGGAGTTCTTCGTTTAGTACTTCAATTACGCGGTGAAACCATAGAGAAGACCAAACTTGATATTGGATATCTTCACCGAGGTGTAGAAAAAATAGCAGAGAATAAAACTTATCAAGAGTTTATGCCATACACAGATCGTATGGATTATCTCTCTCCTTACAGCAATAATGTAGCACTTTGTACTGCTGTAGAGAAAATTGCTCAGGTAGAAGTGCCAGAAAGAGCCCATTATATAAGAATGATCGGTTGCGAATTGGCCCGAATCTCTTCTCACCTTTTATGGTTGGGAACAATGGTGATGGATGCGGGAGCTATTTCGTTCTTTATTTGGACATTCCGTGAGCGTGAAAAGATCTATGATATTATGGATCAGATTGCAGGACACAGATTTACAGTTTCTCATTCAAGAATTGGTGGAGTTGCTAATGATCTTACTAGTGATGCCTCAGCTATCATTAAAGAGTTCGTAACCCAATTTCCTAAAGAACTGAAAGATTGGCATGGACTTTTAGATCGTAACAGAATCTTTATCGACAGAAACGAAAATGTTGGTGTTTTACAAACAGAAGATGCATTAAATAGCGGTGCAACAGGCCCAGTTCTGAGAGCTGCTGGTTTTGCAGTAGATCAACGTATTATTTCACCTTATGCGAGATATGATAAAGTTGATTTTGAAGTTCCTACACGTTTGGAAGGCGATAATTTAGCTCGCTATTTTGTACGAATGGAAGAGATGAAAGAAAGCATTAAAATTATTCGTCAATGTTTAGATAAAATACCAAAAGGCCCTATTAGATCTAACAATGCAAAACATGCCTATCCTTCAAAAGATGAAGTTTACTATTCAATGGAAGGTATGATTCACGACTTTATGATGACTGATACCGGTATATGTCCACCTGCAGGCGCAGAGTGCTATCATGCAGTGGAATCACCAAAAGGTGAACTTGGATATTATATTCAAAGTGACGGAACCGGTCATCCTTGGAGACTTAAGATTAATTCTCCCTCATTCAGAAACTTACAAGTACTCGAAAACATTCTCGATGGAGAAATGGTTGCCGATACCGTAGTTGTGATTGGTGGAGTTGACCCTGTAATGGGAGAAGCAGATAAATAATGGCAAATAACTACGAATTCACTTCAGAAGATTTAAAAGAGATCGAAGAGATCAAAGCAAAGTTTCCGGAAGTAATGCCGGCTACCTTGCCTACCCTTTGGGTTGCTCAGCGGAGATTTGGTCATGTTGAACCTGAAGTTCAACATTTAGTAGCTGAAACATTGAAACTCCCGGTTTCTCATGTACACGGTGTAGCTACATTTTACACACAATACTATAAAGAGAAAATGGGTAAGTATGTACTAGATGTTTGTACTACTACAAGTTGCCAACTTTGCGGTGGCTACGACATGCTCCATTATCTTGAAGACAAACTTGGTATTAAAGCAGGCGAAACTACCAAAGACGGAAAGTTCAGTATTCAATCAGTAGAATGCTTAGGAGCTTGTGGTTACGCTCCTATGATGCAAATCACTAATGATGTTTATGTTAATAATCTTACTGAAGATAAGCTTGACGAGGTGATTGAAAGCCTGAAAGCAGATAAAATGCCTGAATTTGAATCGGTTGGAATGCCACAACACACGGAAAGGAGTTAATAATGTCATTTGATTGGAAATCTTATACTCCAGTAATTATTCCGGATATCCCAAATCTCCATGAGATTGAAGTGTACACCAAAAACGGTGGATATGAATCTCTAAAAAAGGTTTTATCTAATGATTGGGATCCTGAGAAAGTTGTTAATGAAGTTAAAGCAGCAAATATTCGTGGTCGTGGAGGTGCAGGATTTAATGCAGGTTTAAAATGGTCGTTCATGCCGAAGCCGGATGGCGGACCTAGATATCTTGCTTGTAATGGTGATGAATCTGAACCTGGTACTTTTAAAGACAGAAAGATATTTGAGTATAATCCACATCTCTTTATCGAAGGTGCTCTTATTGCGGCTTATGCCATGCAATGTACTGCCATTTATGTTTATATTCGTGGCGAGTATCGTTCTTGGATTGTTATGATGGAAAAAGCTTTGAAAGAAGCTTATGATAAGGGCTTTATTGGTAAGAACGTTCTTGGTTCAGGTTTTGATATTGAATTTCATGTAACCGGCGGAGCCGGAGCCTATATTTGTGGTGAAGAAACTTCCATGCTTGAATCTTTGGAAGGCAAACGAGGATATCCGCGAGTGAAACCTCCCTTCCCTGCTCAAAAAGGATTATGGGGCCGCCCAACTACCATCAACAATATTGAGACACTTTCTTGTGTGCCTTTGGTTATAAAAAATGGTGCAGATTGGTTTTCAGGAATTGGTGCTGAAACACATCCTGGACCTGTACTTTATGGTATTTCGGGTCATGTCAACAGACCGGGTGTATATGAATTACCAACAGGAATGCCTGTTATGACTTTAATTAACGAAGTTGCCGGTGGTATGAGAAATGGTAAAAAACTGAAGGGATTAATTCCCGGCGGTTCATCTACCCCAATTCTGAGAGCTGATGCTCTTGAAGGTGTTAATATGGATGCTGATTCATTACGAGAAGCAGGATCAATGATGGGAACTGCAGGAATGATTGTTATGGATGAAGATACCGACATGGTTGAAATGCTGTGGAGAATTTCTCATTTCTATCATCATGAGTCATGTGGACAGTGTACTCCATGCCGAGAAGGAACCGGTTGGTTAGAAAAGATCTTACTGAAGATTAGAAATGGCGATGGTGAGATCAGAGATCTTGAATTATTAATTGATCTTTGTTCACAAATGGAAGGTCGTACGATTTGTGCACTTGCAGATGCTGCAGCTTGGCCAGTACGCTATACCATAAACAGATTTAGAGACGAATTTGAAGCAAGGTGCAAAAAAAGCACTTATGCTCTAGCTTAAAACGATATATTCATGCCAGAAATATTTATAGACGGTGAACGATACGAATTTGAGGGCAAACCTAAATTGCTCCAATTCATTTTAGACAACGGTAAAGAAGTTCCTTTCTTCTGCTATCATCCGGAAATGAGTGCGCCCGCAAATTGTCGCCAATGCTACGTTAAAGTAGGAACCCCCGTTCAGAACAGAGAAACAGGCGAATATGAACTAGATGAAAACGGAGAACGAGTAATTCGTTGGTTCCCAAAAATGCAGACTTCCTGCAGTATGGAAATGACAGATGGAATGGTTGTTCATACTCAGGAAACTAGTGAAGAAGTAGCTCGCGCTCAGAAAGACACGATGGAACTGATTCTCATCAACCACCCTCTCGATTGCCCTATTTGTGATCAAGCGGGAGAATGTCCTCTTCAAATTCAAACTTATAAATACGGACCTGAGGGTTCTCGGTTTGAAGTAAAGAAAGTTCATAAGCCCAAGCGTGTGGAACTTGGACCGAGAGTTACTTTAGATGCGGAACGTTGCATCAACTGTACGCGCTGTGTTCGGTTTACAGAAGAAATTTCAGGAACACACCAACTTACCATTTCATCTCGTGGAGATAAAAACTATCCTATTACGGCTCCTGGAATGGAATTTGACGATGCTTATTCTCTAAATACAGTTGACATCTGTCCTGTTGGAGCGCTTACATCTACAGACTTTAGATTTAAAGCTAGAGTTTGGGAGATGAATCAAACTCCAAGTATCGATATTACTGGTGGAAAAGGAACAAACGTTGATCTTTGGACACGAGACAATCTTGTTCTTCGCCTCACTCCTCGCTATAACAAAGATGTTAATACACATTGGATGCCCGATGAAGCTCGGATGGCTTACAGAAAATTCAATGAAAAACGAATTTCAAGACCTTCGATTAAAGCTGATGCTGACAATCAAATTAAAACGTCTTGGAATAATGCTATTGAAACATTTGCTGAAAAACTTGAAGAGGTTAAACCAGCTGACGTTTTAGTATTAGGTTCTGCTCATGCTTCCGTTGAAGAAAATTATTCTTTGATGAAAACTTTCAGTACTTGGGGTGTTGATAGTTTTCACTTTTCTCCTGATATCAAAGAAGGTTTTGGCGATGATTTCTTATTAACTGATGATCAAGCACCAAATACTAATGGGGTAAAAGCACTTGGATTCACTGAAACTTCGAGTGATAATTTAAAATCAGCGATTAAAGCTTCTAAAATAGTTGTTCTTTTGAATGACGAATTAGTGGACCGAGGTGTACTAGAAGCAAAGGATTTGAACACCGCATTTGTGGTTAATCTAGCCACAAACGAAAATGCTACTTCTAAATCCGCCGATCTTGTAATTCCAATTACTTGTATCGCTGAACATGCCGCTAGTTATGTAAATGTTGAAGGTAGAATTCAGCGTTCACTACCTGCTAAAGAAACAAAATACACACACCGTAAATTAGATCTAGAGATGTCTGAAGGCAGATTAGATCGTTACGGAACCAATTTTGACAACTGGGTGAATGAAGATAACAAAGTGGATTGCACCCCAACTTGGGAACTCATGAATAATCTTTCTAAAAGATTGGGATTATCAGTTCAGTTTGGAACATCTCGTGAAATTATGGATGAAATCGCTTCTTCGTTTTCAAGTTTTGAAGGTGTAAGTTTTGAAAAAATGGATAATGAAAACGGTATCCACTTAACAGGAATCAATAACGAAGAGGTATCTGCATAATGAATCCAGCTATTCTTGAAATCGGACCTTTAGCAATACCTGTTTGGACAATTGTTCTCGGTGTAGGAATGATCAGTTATTTAAACTCAGCTGCTATTCTAGTTTATGCTGAACGACGTGTTGCAGCTTTCATTCAAAACCGAGTAGGTCCAAATCGTGTAGGACCATTTGGTTTATTGCAACCCCTTGCCGACGTTCTTAAGCTACTTTTAAAAGAAGATGTAACACCGACTCATGGCTATAAAAAGCTTCATGCAATTGCTCCAATGATTCCGGTTATAACAGCTTTATTATCTGTTGCGGTTATTCCTTTTGGAGCAGGATTATACGTTACAGATATCAATGCTGCGGTTTTATACTTATTAGCAGTAGCTTCTTTGGGTGTTTATGGAGTTACCCTGGCAGGTTGGGCATCAAATAGTAAATATTCTCTTCTTGGTGGATTAAGAGCTGCCGCACAAATGATCAGTTACGAACTACCAATGGGTATGGCCGTTGCCTCTGTAATTTTGATGACAGGTTCTTTAAGCTTGGTTGATGTTGCGGAATCACAATCTATGTGGTGGAATTTCTTTGTGAATCCAATTGGTGCTGTAATTTTTATTATTTGTGCGTTCGCAGAATCAAATAGAACTCCTTTTGATTTAGTTGAAGCAGAACAAGAATTGGTTGGTGGTTTCCACACTGAGTACAGTTCTATGAAGTTTGGTATGTTCTTTTTAGCTGAATACATGCACGTATTTATCGGTAGTATTTTAATTACCACTTTCTTCTTCGGCAGCTACCATCTACCATTCGCTGATGCGTGGTTACCTGAAATGAACTATATACTTAAAGGTATATTGGATGTTAGTGTATTTACTGCAAAAGTAGTTTTTTGGTGCTTTGTGTTTATCTGGATTCGTTGGACGATCCCTCGTTTCAAATACAATCAGGTTATGAAGTTAGGCTGGGCAAGATTACTTCCACTCAGTATCATTAACTTTATGGTGATTGCCATCATCATGTACTTCACTAACTGATCTTAGACATCAAATTACGCTCTTCAAAGCCCTGTTTCTTAATTGATTCAGGGTTTTTTTATCTCTGATTTCGCTGATCTTGATCGCTGATTTTAATCACTCCTTTCTCCTTATTAAAAATCAGAATTAAATAAAATTTTTGCCTTCTTTTAATGTTTTGATAATGGTTGTTTCGTATTCTAAGTACAACACTAATTAAAACTAAATACCGAACATGAAAAAGTTCATTGCATCTACTTTTATATTTTCATTCCTGTTCTCGCTTTCCATTAATCCGACTTCAGGAATTTCCTGGAATTCAACAGGTCACCGAGTAATTGCGGCAATTGCATGGGATAACCTTACTCCATCAGCGAAAACCAATATTATGGACATTCTAAAGCAAGCGCCTGAAGATTCTGATCTTATGGATCTTTATGATAAGGAGAGCGAAAATGCTGATAAATTTTACTTTATGAATGCTGCTTATTGGCCAGATATTGTGCGCGATAGAGATGAAAAAGTTAGATATGAAAAATACCATAAAGGTCCTTGGCATTATGTTGGCACCTATTGGAAGCAAACAGAAAACGGACCTGTAGATGCTGAAGGTTTTGTAGATGATGAACATATTGTAGAAAGAATTTCTTATTTCAGAGAAACTTTGAATGACCCTAAAGTTTCAAAAGAAGAAAAGGCAATTCAGATTGCATGGATACTTCATTTAGTTGGTGATATTCATATGCCATTGCATAATACATCGCGTATCACCGACGCAACACCGGACGGAGATCGTGGTGGAAACAGTTTTGAACTAGGAAATGGTTGGCCTTGGAATCTACATTCCTATTGGGATGGAATTATTGATGTAGCTAATCCAAAAGCAGACGATGTTGATGACTTTGAATACTATTTAGCCAATGCTGAAATGATCGAAAAGAAGCATCCGAAATCAGAATTCAAAGGATTAGTTGAACTTCAAAACTCAACCGAGTGGAATAAAGAAGGGAAAAAAATCACTATGAATAATTTATATCCAAGTGATTTAAAACAAGATCAAGAGCCTTCTGACGAATACAAAGAAATGGCGTACAAAATGGCACAGAAGAGAATGGCTCTCTCTGGTTATAGAATGGCAGAGTTTTTAAACGAGATTTTTGGCAAGTAGCCTAAGTTACTAGTCAAAGAAGAGCCTGAGTAATGATTTCGGGCTCTTTCCATCCAAAGGAATTCTGCCTGTTAGTTGAAGAAAATCTCCATTCATTGGAGTATTTCTTCCTTTATAATCATCCGCAAGTTGTTTACTGTTTATATAATCAATCGAGATGTAATACAAGTCTACACCAATACCAATTGTTCTAATTGTATCATAATTATTTAGCTCTTGTCCATCTTGATAACCCAATCTAAACGAAAACGACTCTAAAAAATTTAGCTCCAATCCTGAATGAAAGATCAATTGTTCACCAAAACTGTATTTTGTTGATCTGCCTGTATTCGGATCAACAGTTTCAAAAGTTCCCCAAGATCTTAGTAATGACTCAAAAGGTCCGAATGTTTTTCTATTACTATTCTCATCGAATTCAACAGTTACCAAGAGCTTTGAAACTCCAAAAGCTAGATTTCCATTAAATATTTGAAAATCATTCCAGGATTTATCGAAATCGGCAGATAAACCTACACCTGTTCTAAATCTCATTGGCAATGGATCACCCTGTTCTTGTCCTGAATATTTAACCCGTGTTCCAAAGTCAGTAATAGATGAACCAATGCTTGGAGTGAATCTCCATTCCGTTTCTGACTGAATCTGTTTCTGATATTGAAACCCAAAATCAGCGCTAAAAGCATTCGCTTCCATATCTTCCAACCCTGTAACACTTATGGTTTCTCCCAAATCACTTCTTATATAATTGAACCCTAAACCAACTGATAATCCTTTTTGGTTGTTGAACGATACAGAAAGATTGTGGTAATATTCGATTTCATCGCCAGACCTAAATGGACTATCGGGAAAAACTAACTGTCTTCCTTGATACGAAATCCCCCATTTTTCAATTCCATACTCTACTCCAAATTGATAAACTTTAAACGGATCGTTTTCACTAAAAAACTGCCATTCTCTTTTAGTGAAATTTATTCTCAAATCCTGAGAGCTTCCAATGCTAGCTGGATTAATTTCTACCGCACCTTCTTTTCCATAAAAAGAAACAAAAGAGTTACCTAACGATTGCATTCTTACATCTAAAACTAAATCTACAGTGGGTACAGCAGTATAGCCGGCTTGTGCAATAATTTTTTCTGTCGTTATCGAAACAAAAAAGCCTATTACTAAAAATATCAGCAAGCTTTTAGATATAGTTTTAATAAACATATAATACTTTTCTTATTATAATTATGGAGTAATTACCTCCATAACCAAAGTATCACCCTAGAGAGATTTCCTCAACAAATATTTAAAACTATTCTGCATTCTTTCTCAATACAATTTGTTGATTTTGAGATTCTTCAAAAGAGTTGAACAATTTTTTGATATTGTCATAATCATCAGCGTAAAATTCAATCTCACTCACTGAAAAATCAATCAGCATCGTTACCTTCCTTGCACTACTTTGGCTAAGAAACCTGACTCTTATCTCGTTTTCGCCAATCATAAACTGATTAGATTGTGGAATCTCTTCCACTTTATACATTTGAGGAAATTCTACATTTACTACAATCCTTTGTTTAAACTTGAATGGAAAATAAATAGGAAAGAGTCTTTTACTAGCTTTGAAAGGATTGCTTGGAAAAGCTACCAGAGAAAACGGTTGTAAATAGACTAGCTCATTGGATTCTTTAATATCATTATTTTCATATGTTCCATTTATACTAAAAGTGATTCCCTCATCTACATTATCAAAGTTTTTTACATCAACACTATCAATTTCCAATTCATAATTCTTATTTACTAGCTTGGATATTTCTTTTTCTGATCGAATTTCTTCTCTGTAATAACCACTGAAATTTCCAGAAATATCAGCTTCTACAATTCCTCTCTGGTCAATTTTATGTGTTATTAATAATGCTTTAGAAGATTTTATACTGGGCGCAGATCTAAGCCAAGAAAATGAATCCTCCTTAACCATAAAGACATTCCTATATAAATCTTTTATTGGCGGCATCTCTAACGCCCTTTCTCCTTCAGTTGCATCCAACAGAAATTTTTGTTCGTTCAATTCTACAATTACAACAATATGATTAAACTGTTGAATGATGGGGTAATTTGTAATTACTTCCCCATGATCTTTAGTACTTATAAATGCAAAATGAGCATTAATACCAGCATGTTTGAGCATTTCATGCAGCATCAAATTTATATCCGCTGAATTCCCTTCATTATTTTCAAATGTGTCTCGAATACCTTGCTCACTAATTAGAAAATGCAGTCCATTCCAGGATATTCTATCAGCAACGAACGCATAAATAGCTTTTGTTTTCTCCAATGGATCTTCCATTCCATCAATAACAACATCTACTGCTTTTTTCATTTCGCCATTTAACCGTTGTTTACCAATTGCAGAATGATCCCGGATTTCTCCAGCTACTTTTTCCCAAGTGTTATTGAATCTTCTGCTAGGGCTTCCTGTAAAGTTAACGTAGACCAATTGATTATAAACCTCTGTTTTAAAATCCTCTACAGAATTTATAAATGGAATATCATTTACTGGTGGTATATCAAATTTACTTAAGGTAATAGTTCTGCCTCCACCTAAGTGATCTATATATTCGTCTATATTGGATACCAAAACTGTATCTACACCTTTTAAAACTGTTTGATATAAGAAGTTATTCGGGATTTTCATTTCGTACTGACTAAACTGAACCGGTATATCTCTATGAAATTTCCAATCAGGTAAATAAAATGCACTACCTACTCTCTTTTTATAGCTGTATTCAAAGATTGATCCTTTAGATAGTGCGGGAACTACAAACTTTTTAACTTTTAAATCATTAAATAGGTTTTCTTCGAAAATTTGATCTTTGTGAAGCTCGGTTTTTTCTATCTCACCGTCTTTAAGCTTATAGACAATTGCTTTAATACGGTCTATACTTTGATCCAAGTCTCTGTTATAAAGCAAAGAAATATCACCCTCGTCTAAACCTTCATCGTTTATAACTTTAATTCTAACATGACGCTCAATAAAGCAATCATAACCAGGGTAAGTAAAATATGAATAGCCTACATCAAACAGAACCACCGCTGATTCTGTAGAATCATATTCACTTGGGTAATTTGAAAAATCAAATGAGGAAATTTCACCAAACTTTTTTGCTTGTGAAGTGACGTTTGCACTCGTTATAATTACAAGACAAATCCCCAGTAAAAATTTTAAATACATTTATATAAATAGAGTTAATAAGCAGTTAAATATACTACTTATCACTTAAAGAACTAACGCCTGGTAACTCTTTTCCTTCCAGATATTCAAGACTAGCTCCTCCACCGGTAGACACATGAGAAACCTGTTCGCTAAGTCCTGATTTGTTAATTGCAGCGGCTGAATCTCCACCACCAATAATAGTAGTTGCTCCAAATTTAGTAGCTTCAGCTAAAGCTTCCGCTACAGCAAATGTACCATCGGCAAAATTACTCATCTCAAAAACACCCATAGGACCATTCCAGAGAACTGTTTTTGCCATTTTAATTATATTACCATAAGATATTGCAGATTGAGGACCAATATCGAGCGCCATCCACCCATCTTCGATTCCATTATCATTTACTACTTTGTGTTCTGCATCATTATCGAATTCTTTTGCCACTACGGAGTCGATTGGTAACATTAACTTCACTCCTGCTGATTTTGCCTTTTGAATAAGCTCTTTCGCCAAATCTACTTTGTCTTCTTCCAGTAAAGAGTTACCGATTGGAAGCCCCAATGCCTTGTAAAATGTATAGGTCATTCCTCCGCCAATAATAATCGTATCTACTTTGTTAAGTAGATTTTCTATCACTCCAATCTTGTCTGAAACTTTTGCTCCTCCCAGTATCGCTACAAACGGTCGGTCAGGATTATTCACACTCTCACTTAAATATTTGATCTCTTTTTCAAGTAAAAACCCGGAAGCCGATTGATCCATAAACTGTGTTACACCTGCAACCGAAGCATGTGCCCGGTGTGAACTTCCAAAAGCATCGTTTACAAAAATATCGGCATGTGAAGCCAATCGTCCACTAAAAATTTCTTCGTTTTCTGTTTCTTCAGCATGGAAACGTACATTTTCTAGTAAAACAATTTCGCCAAATTCTGCTTCTTTGATTACTTTATCTGCTTCACTACCAATACAATCCGTGGCAAAATGTACTTTAGTATCTACCAATGTTGCAAGATGATCCGCAACGGGTTTTAACGAGAAATCAGGATTCACTTTTCCATCAGGTCTTCCAAGATGGCTGGTTAGAATTAGTAAACCGCCTTTTTCGATTACATAATTAATAGATGGAAGAGCTTGCACTACCCTATTATCATCAGTAATTACGCCATCTTTTAAAGGTACGTTAAAGTCAACGCGCATAAGTACTTTTTTATCTTTTAGATCAAGGTCTGATATCGTTAATTTGGGCATAGATTTTTTTATAGAATTGATTTCGTCTGTATTTTAAGAAATTTAAAATACAGCTATGTTTTATAATTATTAAAAAAGTCTTGTTCAACTTCACAATTATTATCGAATATTATTAATGATATTCAAACTTAATTTGGATATTTTCATACATACTGAATTTGCACCATAATCTAATCTATGAAAACAGTTTATTTCGACAACGCTGCAACTACTCCTATCGATGAACGAGTGTTAGAAGCAATGCTCCCATTTATGAAAACAGATTTCGGAAATGCGAATTCTGCTCACCATATGGGGCAAAAAGCTAAAGTGGCTGTTGAAGATGCACGTGAATTTGTAGCATCCGTAATCGGGGCTGAACCCTCTGAAGTTATTTTTACGAGCGGTGGAACAGAGAGCGATAACGCTGCTATCAAAGGTGTACTAGCTGTCTCAGGGGATAAAAAAGAGATTATCACTTCAGAACTTGAACATCATGCGGTTCTTCATCCCATTGAAATGTCTAAAATGAATGGGTTTAAAAATTTATTTGCTGAGCCAATTAAGTGTGGCACAATAACAGTTGATGCTGTAAAGGAAAAAATATCAGATAAAACAGCCTTAGTTAGCATTATGCATGTCAATAATGAAATCGGTTGCATCAATCACATAAAAGATATTGCGACAGTTTGTAAAGAGAAGAACATTCCTTTTCACAGCGATGCAGTACAAAGTTTAGGTAAAATTCCTTTAGATGTTAAAGATTTGGGAATCGATTTGATGAGCGGAAGTGGTCATAAAATCTATGGACCAAAAGGCGTAGGAATGATGTATGTCCGGAATGGTTCAAAATGGTTACCCTGGATGACCGGAGGTTCTCAGGAACGAAGAAGACGCGGGGGCACATTAAACGTACCTGGCATTGTGGGTTTTGCAAAGGCGTTGGAGCTTGCAAACAAAGAAATGGATAGTAATACTGCACATTACAAAAAACTTCGTTCCCTTCTGCTTTCAAAAATGGATAACGAACTAGATACTAATTATTCGATTAACGGTAACCCTGAAACAGGTGTCTCCCATATTCTGAATCTTTCTTTTTCTAACGCCGACGGGCAATACATTGATGGAGAAATGCTCTTACTTAATCTAGATATAGATGGAATTTGCGTTTCAAATGGGTCAGCTTGTACTTCAGGAGCTGTTGAACCTTCACATGTGCTTGCAGGAATTGGCATTGATGATAATCTGGCTAAGTCAAGCATACGTGTAAGCTTTGGAAAAAATAATACTGAAGAAGATGTACTCTATTTTGTAGAAAAGCTAGACAGTGTGTTAACCAGAATGTTTGCCACCGCATGAACGATAATATTTGCGTTTACTGTGGTTCAAGAACTCCGGAAGATCCACGAATTATTCAACTAGCCAATAAAATCGGACGATCAATTGCTAATCATAAATGGGGATTGGTTTATGGCGGCGGTAAAGTTGGAATGATGGGCTTAGTAGCTGATGCTGCTTTGGAAAACAATGGTGAAGTAATCGGAATAATCCCGACAGCTTTAAAACGAGCTGAGGTTGTTCATACCGGAGTTACTGAAATTATTGAAACTCCTGATATGCACACCAGAAAAGCTTTAATGGAGAAAAAATCATCAGCCTTTGTAGTTCTTCCGGGTGGATTCGGTACATTGGATGAATTTTTTGAAATTTTAACTTGGCGACAGTTGGGTATTCATAATAAAACTATTGTTTTGGTAAATGCATTTGGATATTTTGATGGACTTACCGCCTTTGTAGATAACGCCATTAATCAGGATTTTGTAAGAGGTGATAACCGAAAACTTTTTTCGGTTACAACAAACTTTGAAGACACGATATCGGTCTTAGAAGAAAAACTTAATTCATGAATCTAGTCTGCAAGGCATTATGTTTGGTCTTTATTGCCCTTTCAATTTTTTCCTGTAAAAATACTATTACAGAAACACCCACTGATATGGTTATTCCTGAAAATCCTTTACCTGCTTGTCCTGAGTCTCCTAATTGTTTTCGTGTAACTCAGGCTTTTGACATGAACCCTGATATTGTATTCAAAGCTTTTGAAAACTCTATTAGTAGTGAAAATCCTTTTGAATTTAAAGCAGATATAGCAATGGAAAATCCCTCTATATCTGCTATTTATAAAATCCCGTTATTTGGATGGCTTGATGATGTTGAACTAGTTTTTGAAGCAGATAAAGACAGTAAAAATACCACATTTGTGCATCTAAAAAGCTCTAGCAGAGAAGGTTATTCTGATTTAGGAGTTAATAAACGACGAATTAAACGTATCTTAAAAAAAGCTAGAAAAGAACTTAATCTTTAAATAATTGATCATGTATAATACTTTACTTCACCTACACTCCGTAAACAGATGGATCGTTTTAATACTTATAGTACTGGCCTTGGTAAAAGCATTTTCAGGTTGGTTTGGTAAAAAGGAATATACTCCTTCAGATAAAAAAGCAGCTCTTTTTGCACTTATCTTTACTCATATCCAACTTCTACTGGGATTCGGCTTATACTTTATAAGTCCTTTCGTTTCTTTTGAAGAAGGTGCTATAAAAAATGAGATTTTAAGATTTTATACCGTTGAACATTTTTCAATGATGATTATAGCCATAGCTTTAATCACTATAGGTTTTTCTTTATCGAAACGAGCTGCCGAAAGTATTACCAAATTCAAACGTGTAGCTGTTTTCTATCTCATTGGACTTTTGATCATGCTTTCATCTATTCCTTGGCCATTTCGAATTCCTGGTGCAGGTTGGTTCTGATTGCAGGACTAGCTATTTTTGCGTTACTATACTCGTAGAATTTTCTCTCCCATGTAAGAAAATAAGGACCTAATAAATAGTTAAGAGAGGAATTATTTTAAATCAAAAAAAATATGCCGCTTCTCTATATCATTTTTGAAATACTAGATCGCTCAAAATTTAACAAATTCTTAACTATTTATGAGCTCATTAAACTTGCTAACATGGATGAACAACCAGTTCCTGTTCCCTATTGGAAAGAAATTATACCAAGTTATTCCAAGAAATATTTTAACACGGTGGAATATCCAGAAACTGAATACGACTGTTCTAAAATGGATTTTGCCCACATCATCAATCACTTACAGCGAGATCTAGAAGTAGTTTACCTCGATTGTGTTGAGTTTGAACCCGGCAAAGCAAGATTAGAACTTGTCCCCGAAGCCTTTCCATATGGCGGTTTATCTAATTTGATTACCTTCATGAAAACCTTTGAATGCAAAGCCATAAAAGTAGATCTCGGTAATGATATTCAATCTATTCGTTGGGAAACTAACTGAAATCCGTTTTGATTTTACTTCTGACATTGATGGATAGAAAAGCATATTTGTTCTAATCAAGTTTGTATAGAATTCTCAGTACGAGGAGCACAAATTCATTATTAATTATTGTTTAACTCAATCTTCAAACTGAGATGTATTGAAGTCATTCAATAGGTAAAATCGATTGAACAAAATCCGCAACGTCGTTAATTTCCTATTGTTCTAGTTTAAAATCAAACAATCAAAATAATGCAAAGTATGTCACTCTTAAGAACCTTCCGTTACATCGCAATTCTAGAAGGTATAAGCTATTTGTTATTCGGACTTACTATGCCATTAAAGTATATGTTTGAGATCTTGGAACCCAACTTTTATGTAGGTATTGCACACGGTATGTTGTTCATCTTGTATTGTATTTTGGGACTAAGCTGCGCTATCCATTACAAATGGAAATTTGGCTTTAGCGCTATGGCATTTTTTGCCTCGCTGATACCGTTTGGCACATTCTACTTAGAAGCAAAGTATTTGAAGAAAGATGAATATGTAAACAACTGAATTTGCTAGCCAAATATACGAACTACTGACTAAGTCATCCAGATCCCGAAACTTCGGGACGAAGGATCTGCACAACTAAATCTCTATTCCCTACTGCGGACGGAGGATGTCGTGCAGTTTACCAATTCATAAACTTCACGGCATCCCTCCTCGACTTCGAAAGAAGATTTTCTTGGTTGCTTAAAATATTTCTCTTAGAATCTGGAATGAAATTTATTCCCCCAATAGAATCCAAAACGGACGAAGAATTATTTGAAATCACTTCCAATACAAAAGATTGGGATAAAGAAGCAGTTTTAATTGCAAAAAGAGAGCTTCAAAAAAGAAGGTATTCAAGTAGTAAAATTGAACACAACGAAGAAGTAACAACTAAGAGTAAAGAGAGAATCAAAGCATTGAAAAAATCAAAAGGTCTTTCAAAAAAGGAAATTCTACTTCTGATAATCTTCGCTCCTTATATCTTTATCTCAACATTTAGCAATTTCTTACCAAAAATCGGTAAAACTGTTATGGAATTAGAAAACGAAGGATTTCACAAGTTAAAGTGGCAACGATTCATTGTGTTAACTCTGTCTAATGCACTATGGTTTTTTGTACTTTCTATTTGGTTGAAGTTATTCTAAGATTTAAAAAGAAGTAATTTCTATCAATTTCTTTTCTCATATTAATCTAGAGTTCCTATCAGGTAAATTAACTATTTGAACAATCAAGCTCTTATGGCTCTATATTTTAACTATTCTTCAACGTTTATTTTGCTAATTATTTCTTTTTGCTATCAATAAGTATTTCCATAATACATTGATTCTACCTATGAAATAATTAAGATAGTTATTGAAGATGTTAATCCTGACTACGCAATAACTGACAGCTTAAATTCTACTACTTAATTATAAGCCGTTTAAACAGGCATTTGAATCTTTAGACTCTTTATCTTTTGTCTTTCTAAAGTCTCAGGAACCATTCATAAGTATCTCTAACCCAGTTATTATGAATAAACAAGACGTTGCAATAGTAAGACTTTCCGTCTTTCGAGAATTAGAAAGCTATGGGGCTATTTATTTGGTTGTTAAGAAAGAAAAAGGTTGGGTAATTAAAAGAAAATTTAGCACTTGGCATTCTTAATTAAATTTCCATTTTAAAATGTTCTTAGGCTTCCCAGCAAATCACAAATGTTCCCATCCTCCTCGCAATACAAAGCTTTCTAACCAAACCGGAAAACAGATTAAGTTAGTAATCTTGACGAAATTTAAAATAACTATGCCTACAATTGTTATTATTCATCTTGATATTAAACCAAACTAATTAAAAATATACACACCGGCTAGACTTCAACATAGCCATTGCCGGGATTATTTACACAAAGTAATTTAATAGATAATGAAATCGATTATTAGAAGAATTTATAAAGCCTTATTAACATATGGTTTTGACTCTAAAAAATTTTTACAAGCAATAAACCCAAAAAAAACAGGCTGGTTTTATGCTGATTTAGAAAAATTGAAAAAGCAAAAAGGCACAGATACAACTTTTAGATTTGGCTCAACCTTTCCCTTTTTGACAGATAAAAATTCTGAAGGAGGAACCATGAAAGGGCATTACTTTCATCAAGACTTATATGTTGCAAGATTGATTAATTTGGCAAAACCGATTAAGCATTTGGATATTGGGTCAAGAACAGATGGATTTGTTGCTCACGTTGCCTCATACAGAGAAATTGAGTTAATAGACATACGTATTATTAAGAGTGATGTGAAAAATATTATTTTTAGACAGGCCGATTTAATGGAATTACCATCTGATTTGATTGATTATTGCGATTCAATTTCATCATTACACGCCCTAGAACATTTCGGATTAGGTAGGTATGGAGACCCTATCGATTACTTTGGCTATTTAAAAGCCATAAATAATATTACTAAAATTTTAGTTGGTGGAGGTACATTTTACTTTTCAGTGCCTATTGGTCCTCAAAGGATTGAATTTAATGCTCATAGAGTGTTTTCACTGAACTACCTTATAGATCTCTTATCCCCGGATTTTATAATTAAGTCATTTTCATATGTGAACGACAATGGAGATTTTTTTGAAGATGTTGAATTATCTGATAATAAAATAAAGTCGAATTTTTCATGCCATTACGGATGTGGAATATTTATCTTAATTAAAAAGAAAGCTTAGAATCTTACGCTTATGTGCTCATAATGAAGCATTAAACTAACCTAGCGCCAGCGTTTCGCTGGGGCGTTAATGCAATTATCTAAGCAAAATTACCTAAACTAGTATTGCAGATCCTTCGGAAATATCCTCAGGATGACTTGGGAAAGTTATTCTCTCTTCTAGCACATAACCAAATCCTTCTTTGAAGCTGCCTGCCGATTTTGGTTGGGAGGGGGATTCATGAACGAATGCGAATGAAGACGAAGGATAACCCAAAACGAATGTTTGGATAATCAGTTCCATTCAAAGGAAGATTCTTGTTCTTCAAAAATCCAGATTCCAGCTTTCGCTGCGGAATGACACGATCGTATTTAAGGAGATTGCCGCGTCGAATAGCTTTAGCCTACTCTATCTACCACGCCTCCTCGCAAAAGGTGATTTTAATCAGCGAAAATCAAAAACATCAGCACAATCAGCGATCCTACATGTTACGCCTATACTGCCCACCCACTTCATACAAAGCATGAGAAATTTGACCTAAAGACGCTACTTTCACTGTTTCCATAAGTTCATCAAATAAGTTGCCGTTGTTTCGGGCTACTTCCTTCAATCTTTCGATAGCTTCAGCATTGCGGCTTTCGTTCCGCTTCCAGAATGCTTCGAGATTATCAATCTGTTGCTTCTTCTCTGTTTCGGTAGAGCGGATTAACTCAATAGGTTTTTGCTCTTCGTCTTCCGCGCCTTCTTTCAAGAACGTATTTACGCCAATAATCGGAAGTTCTCCGGTGTGCTTTTTTGTTTCGTAATACAAACTCTCGTCTTGGATCTTTCCACGTTGATACATGCTTTCCATCGCTCCAAGAACTCCACCGCGTTCGGTGATTCTATCAAACTCGGTAAGAATGGCTTCTTCCACCATATCGGTCAGCTCAGAAATGAAATACGAACCCTGATTGATGTTCTCATTTTTCGCTGTTCCCATCTCTTTGTTGATGATCATTTGGATAGCTAATGCACGTCGTACTGACTCTTCAGTTGGAGTGGTAATTGCTTCATCATAAGCATTGGTGTGCAATGAATTACAATTATCATATATCGCTAATAATGCCTGTAAGGTAGTTCGGATATCATTGAACTGAATTTCCTGTGCATGCAACGAACGTCCACTGGTTTGAATATGATATTTCAGCTTTTGAGAACGATCGTTGGCGTCATATTTATTCTTCATCGCCACTGACCAAATACGTCGAGCTACACGGCCGATTACTGCATATTCCGGATCTAATCCATTGCTAAAGAAGAACGACAAATTATGTGCGAAATCATCAATACTTAATCCACGGGCTAGGTAATATTCTACGTAAGTAAATCCATTCGCTAAAGTAAGCGCTGCCTGTGTTACAGGATTTGCTCCTGCTTCCGCAATATGATAACCGGAAATAGATACTGAATAGTAATTACGAACATTATGCTCAGTAAAGTATTCCTGTATGTCTCCCATCATTTTAAGCGCAAATTCTGTGGAGAAAATACAAGTATTTTGAGCCTGATCTTCCTTTAAAATATCCGCCTGAACCGTTCCACGAACCGAAGAAAGTGTTTTAGCTTTGATCTTATTGTATGTTTCTGCATCAATCACCTCATCACCTGTCATTCCAAGAAGACCTAAACCAAACTCATCATTACCGGCAGGTAGCTCATTTGAATATTGAGGAATCGGTAATCCAAGTTTCTGGTATTTAGCTTTTACATCCTTCAACGCTTGCTCCCACTTCCCTTCAGCTTTCAGATATCTTTCTACTTCCTGATCAATAGCCGCGTTCATAAACATAGCTAAGATCATTGGCGCCGGACCATTGATAGTCATTGATACAGAAGTAGTTGGCTTAGTCAGTTCAAATCCTGAGTAAAGCTTTTTCATATCATCAAGTGTACAAATACTCACGCCCGAATTACCGATCTTTCCGTAGATATCTGGGCGATACCCCGGATCTTCGCCGTATAAAGTAACTGAATCAAAAGCTGTAGAAAGTCGAGCCGCTTCAAGTCCCTCACTTACATAATGGAAACGCTTATTTGTCCGCTCTGGTGTTCCTTCTCCAGCAAACATCCTAGTTGGATCTTCGCCTTCACGCTTAAATGGGAATACACCCGCCGTGTAAGGGAAATAACCAGGGAGATTCTCTTTCAACGCAAATTTTAATCGCTCGCCTTCATGCTTGGTATCCGGCATTGCCACACGAGGAATATTCAATCCACTTAATGATTCTCTATATAGATCATTTTTTATAACACGATCACGGATCTTTACATCAAATGTTTTTTGTTGATAGCGCTCGTAGAGATCGTCCCAACCATCCAAAATACGCTTTGGAGTCACATCTAATTTAGATTCCCAGTGATCTTTCATCTTAGAAAGATCATCAACCAATAATTCTTTATTGTCTGGCTTCCAATTATTTAACTGATTTAGCGTACCACGAACCTCACCTAATTTCGAAGCAATTTCTGATTGCTGCTCTGCCCATTCGTGATAGTTTCTAATGCTTTCTGAAATCTCTGACAAGTAGCGAACTCTCTTACCCGGGATAATTGCTTGGGCTTGAATATCTTCTGCCGGACTTGAATCTGTATATAACTTCGGCTCCCAATCAAAGCTGTATCTTTCGTTTATCTTAGATACAATAGCAGCAAATAGGTTATTAACGCCTTTGTCATTGAACTGAGCTGCTATAGTAGGATATACCGGCATATCTTCTGGTTTAGCATGCCATTCACCACGGTTTCGAATCATTTGCTTACGGATATCTCTATAAGCATCTAAAGAGCCTTTCTTCTCAAACTTGTTGAGCACCACAATTTCAGCAAGGTCCAACATATTGATCTTCTCTAACTGCGTAGCTGCACCATATTCGCTGGTCATTACATAGATTGGTATATCTGATATATCTACAATTTCAGTTCCACTTTGACCGATTCCACTTGTTTCTACAATGATCAGATCAAACCCAGCTTGTTTATACAACTCAATAGCTCCAACAAGCGCTGCACTTGTACTTCTGTTTGACGCTCTGGTCGCCAGACTTCGCATATAAACCCTTTCCGTATCGATACTGTTCATTCGTATGCGATCACCAAGCAGCGCTCCTCCTGTCTTAATTTTGGAAGGATCTACAGAAATGATTCCAATGTTAATATCTTCAAACTCTGTAAGGAAGCGTAGCACGATCTCATCCGTTAAAGAACTCTTACCGGCTCCACCTGTACCTGTGATTCCCAACACGGGAATAGTCTTCTCTGATTTAGCTTTTAATTGTGTGCCGCCTTTCTTGATCAGCTTTTCATCAGCATAGCTTAAAAGTTCATCGTTTCCATTTTCAAGCGCCGTAATAGCACGTGCAATCGCTTTAGGATCCTTTTCTAATGCCTTTTCAATATCTACTTCAGTTTCACTTACAGGATCGTAATCACACTCATGGATCATGTAATTGATCATTCCCTGTAATCCCATTGAGCTTCCATCATCAACAGAAAAAATTCTTTTTACCCCTGCATTATGCAAATCATCAATTTCATCCTGGACGATAACGCCGCCGCCGCCGCCAAATACTTTGATATGACCTGCACCTTGTTCATTTAGCAATTCGATCATGTATTTGAAATACTCTACGTGTCCACCTTGGTAGGAACTAATGGCAATACCTTGCACATCTTCCTGAATCGCACAATTTACAATTTCATGAACCGAGCGATTATGTCCCAAGTGAATAACCTCAACACCACTACTTTGAAGAATTCGACGCATGATGTTGATACTTGCATCGTGACCATCAAATAAACTGGCAGCCGTTACAAACCGCACTTTATGTGTTGGTTTATGTGGCTCCGTCAAGCTAAAGGGATATTTATCAGCTTTAAGTTCTGTAGATTTTTCTTCTGTCTTAATTGACATATCTATGCTTTGATTTTAATTTCTTGGAAGCGATTCCATAAAATAAGGAATTTTAATCACTGATTTTAAAGAATAGCTATCTCGTTACAGGATTTATTGGTTTTTGTAATTAAAAATTCAAAATTAAGAATTAGTTCAGCTTCTTAATTTTTCATCTTAAATATAATTCTATTTCTCTTCCTTCTTCTCTTTATAAACCAATGTCCTGTAGGGAAACGGTATTTCAATTCCTTCTTTGTCGAACCGTTTTTTGATACTTTCGTTAAGATCGGTTCCCAGCACAAAAGCTTTTGCCGGTTCTTCTGCCCATGCCCAGGCACGTAGATTTACTGACGAATCACCAAACGAGATTACTCTAACAGGAACTAAAGGTTCTCCTGCTTCCTTTTGTTCCTCATTTCTTCCGTCAATAAAATTAGGATGGGCTGCCACTTCTTCCTGCATGATCTTTCGAGCAAGATCAATATCAGAATCGTAGCTAATACCGAAATCAATCCATTTTATAATTTTGTCGTCTCCATAATTTGAGTTTACCAATACCTCATTACTGATCACAGAATTTGGTATGATAATGCGTTTATTTTCAAAATTCCGGATTACTGTATGGCGAAGGTTAATATCCTCTACTACACCGGTTAATGTAGTTTGAACAGCTAATCGGTCACCGATCTTATAAGGCTTGAATATCACTATAAAAACACCACTTACAATATTTGCCAAAGCCTGCTGTGCTGCAAAGCCTATAGCAATAGCCAATAATCCGGCACTTGCGAACATCCCGGTAGCTATAACTCTAAATTCAGGAACGACATAAATAGAAAACCCGATCCCAACAAGATATATCAATACTGTAACGCCTCTTTTTAAAAACTTCAGATTGGTTAGATCAGAAAGTCCTGCTTCAAGCTCAGATTTTCGGATTGCCCTATTAAATAATCTAGCCGACACTGCGGCTATAATAATGGTTAAGAAAATGATTATTCCGATGGATACAAGTATCCAATATTGCTCCGGTACTAGGTTTTTTATTGCTTCCATTATCTAAAATCTATTTGAACTTCGGATGTAAATCCTCGCTGTACATTAATATTTTCTTGAAAATAGTAGGGCTCAGGTTTCAAATATGGATCTACACTTCCATAATCCCAAATACCATTTCCATTTAAATCCTGAAAAATAACAAGCGTGTATTTAAGCGGCGGAATATTTTCAACTGAAATAAAATCTTTGAAAGTTGAATCCACTGAAACTGTATTCTCACTATCAAAAAGATTAATTTTATATTCCTTAGTAGAATCAATTGCATTAACTGAAATCTCTATTCCTCCGTAGTTTGCAGGATCCCAAACATCAGGATCAATAAGTTGTCTTCTTCGTGTTTTAGGATTCCATATCAGAAATTTATAATCGATACCGTCAATCCAACTCTCTTGAGGAGGTATGGTTAGCTTATTGTCCAAAACTGAAATATTCGGCCAGTTTTTAAAATCAACTTCACCCTCTATAACTACAGTTGAATCTATCACCTCTTGCTCTGTAATAGGTCGAATAAAATCTATGATCAAACTTTGATTCGGAAATAATCCATTTTGTGCATTAAAAGACAATATGTCCTGACTAACTGTATCTTCTTGATTACTACCGATAAAAAAATCATCTAAACCTATCGCCTCATTTCCTGATGGGTCTCTAATTCCTGAAATTCTAATATTGTATCTAGAATCAGCAATCAACGGTTTACGGGCATAAGCAAAGGCCAGAAAAGGATCTTGCTCTGGAACGTATAAAGGAAATGCGGAAGTAAATTCATTTTGTAGAGAGTCTGTAATTGTGATTGAAGTTTCCGGTGTAAAACGTATCTCCTCTCCAAAGCGCAATCTCAATCTCTGGGAAGAAAGTAATCCCACTGCTTGTAACTCCGGCTTCAAAGTATCAGCTACAAACCAATAAGCAACATCAAGAGTATCTTTTCCATTATCAGTTAGCGTTAAAAATTCTTGATTAAAGGGCCGGGCAGTTTCACTTTTCCTATCCCATATTTTATTCCTGTTTCTGTCATCAAGAGCAAAGGCTTTATATCTTCCTTCGCTCAAATATCCAAAATTAAACACTCCTCCTGTGTCAGGTTCCGCGGTATATGTTGCTGCTTTGGTAAGATCGAATGGCGCTCGATATAATAATATCTTAATACCTGTTTGCCCTTTTCCTGTTTCCGCACTTCTTATAATCCCTGTAATTTCACCTTCATCAATTTCATCACCTGTAGAGATAGCCAACTGAACAGGAGCTCCCATCTTGTTTCGTTTTGTGTCAGTAGTATTACCTCCTACAGTTAGAATGATTGTTGTAGAATCCGGTAATTTCTCTTCAAATTCTACAGTCGCTGTTTTTCGTCTCCAACTAACAGAATATTCTATACCCAGTTCAGGTTCAATATTTAATTCTTTATTAAAAGATGGACGATCTACGAACTCTGAGAAAACAAACGAAAACTTTTGTCTTTCAAAATTAACCGTTCCAGTTTTAGGAGAAGTCTCTTCTATCTTGGGCCCTACTTTGTCTGCTGGTCCACCGGTTGGTGATGTTGGAACAGCACAAGAAAAAAAGAAAACTACTGCGAGTAACACGTTTATGTGATGTATCAATCTCAATGAATTAACGTACTATTGTTTGTGAATAAATTTTCAACAAATATAACAACCCATCGCAAACTTATTTAACTTAGATTGCAACTAATACGGAAACATATCTTGATAAGTATTCAGAAAACCCAATTATCTCTTATTTTTTTGGCGCTTTTGTGCTTTTCGTTCACAGCATGTCATTCTTATATGTTAGATGATGCGCAATTTGATCTGCGAGATAGTTTTACAGCTGGAGACTATCAACGTTCTGAGGAATTATTAAATAAATTCAGAAACCAGGATATCTATCGATCTAAAGATAACGTGCTTTTTAATCTCGAAAGTGGGATAATTTATCACTTTTCAGGCAAATATGATTCCAGTAGTGTGTTCTTTACAACGGCTGAAGATGAGATCGACGAAAACTATACTAAAAGTGTAAGCCGCGGAATTGGCGCATTTCTCACTAACGATAACAAGCTGGTATATGATGGGGAACCCTACGAAGATTTGTATCTCAATACATTCAAAGCTCTGAATTATATCCACCTAAAAGATTGGGAAGCGGCGTTAGTTGAAACTCGTAGAATGGCTTTTAAGATGGAACAACTCGACATCAAAATAAAAGGCTTGGCAGAAGCATTTTCCAAATCAGATTCTACGGACAAAGCCGACTGGGAAACGGGGAAAGTTAACATTCAAAATAGCGCTCTTAGCCATTATTTAGCAACTGTTTTGTATGCTAAAGCCGGAGATTTTGATGATGCTCGTATTGAAGAAGAAAAACTCAATATTGCGCTAAAAGAGCAGGAATCAATATCTTCCTACAATAGAATGAGAGATGAAAGTTTTGAGCAACTAAGAAAACCAAATTCTTATAATGTTCTTCTTGCAGGCTTTACCGGACAGGCCCCTTACAAAGTTCAAGAGGATGCACGAATTTTCATTGACGATTACGATGACGAGCAGAACAATGAGTTTTATCTCAAGTTTTCATTTCCTGTATTACAAACTCACCGTTCCAGAGTAAGTTATGTACGAGCAGTTATTAATGATTCTGTGCAAACCTCTTTACGTTTGATCGAAGAAATGGATAAAGTATCTGCAGAAGTCTACAAAGCAAAACAACCGATTATCTACTCGAGAGCTTTAGTTAGGGCCTCAACAAAATCTATTGGTACAAAATTAGTAGCCGGGGCAGTAAGAAAAAAGAATGAGTTTTTAGGAGATTTGCTCCAATTATTAGGATTTATAGCTCAAGAAACAACAGAAAAAGCAGATCTTAGAGCATGGCAAACTATGCCGGGTCAAGCCTGGATGAAAACAATACAATTACCTAGTGGTTTGAATACAGTAAGACTTGAGTACATAGCTGATAATGGAAGAACCTTATATTTCGATGAATTTGAAGTTGAAATATTTCCCGATACAGAACTAGAACTTGTTGAATCGATTTACTCCAATTAAGAACTTAACTTTTAAACAAACATAACTATTATGAAATATTCATTATTAACCAGCCTGCTTATTGCATTAATATTTGTTGGCTGCAGACCTTCACAAAAAATAACTCGCATTGATCCGGGCACAACTACTGACCTTTCCGGAAAATGGAATGATACAGATGCTCGCCTAGTAGCTGAAGAAATGATTGCTGATGCGCTTTCAAGACCTTGGTTAAATCAGTTTAACAGAAATAATCAAAAACCTCCGGTTGTAATTGTAGGCAGAGTTCGAAACGAGAGTATGGAACACATAGAAACTGAAGTATTTACAAAAGAATTGGAGCGAGCTTTTGTAAACTCAGGTGAGATTTCTGTGGTGGCAAGCGCTGAAGAACGAGCTGAAATCCGAGATGAACGATTAGATCAGCAAGCAAATGCGTCCTATGAGACAACTAAAAAAATGGCTCAGGAACTTGGGGCAGATTTTATGATGATTGGAAATATCAATTCCATAGTAGATGAAGCAGTTGACAATCGTACACTCGCTGTATTTTACACAGTAAACCTTGAATTTGTTAATGTAGAAACCAATCAAAAAGTCTGGATTGGAAATAAAAAAATCAAAAAATTCATAGAACGCAGAAACTATCGTGGAATGCCCTAAGCAAATAGTTGATACATTTTATGATTTCTTACAAAGGCTTTCAGTTTCTGAAAGCCTTTGTTTATTTTGTAATAACTAACTTAGATTATGCTTAAAAATCATCCGGCGATATATACAGATTTCTACGAACTTACAATGGCGCAAGGTTATTTTTTATCTAATAGGAAAAATGACAAAGCCGTTTTCGATTATTTTTTCAGAAAAATCCCTTTCAAAGGAGGATATGTTGTATTTGCCGGATTAAGTGACTTTCTGAATATCATAAGAGATTATCAATTCCATACGGAAGAATTAGAATATCTGAGAAGTAAAGGGTTTAAAGAATCTTTTTTAAAGTATTTAGAAAAATTTCGATTTACCGGAGATATATACTCTGTAAGAGAAGGAGAAATTGTTTTTGCAAACACTCCCCTTCTTAGAATTGAAGGCAACATTATTGAAACCCAGATTGTAGAAACAATTTTACTTAACATTCTCAATTTTGAGTCGCTCATTGCCACTAAGGCTTCTAGAATAAGACAAGCCGCCGGAGATCGTTTAGTATTAGATTTTGGCCTTAGACGTTCGCAAGGTTTTGGAGGCATACAAGCCAGTAAAGCTTCTGTAATAGGTGGATTGGATGGAAGCTCTAATGTATATGCTGGTTTGGAATATAATTTAGAAATTAGCGGTACTATGGCTCATTCCTGGATACAATCTTTCCCCAATGAACTAGCTGCTTTCAGGGCGTATGCCAAACACTTTCCCGAAAATACCATTTTATTGGTTGATACTTATGATACTTTAGAGCAAGGTATTCCGAATGCAATTACCGTTGCTCAGGAATTAAAAGAAAAAGGATATGCTCTTAAAGCCATCCGTCTAGACAGTGGTGATCTGGCATATTTATCGAAAGTAGCTCGAAAACAACTTGACGGAGCCGGTTTTAATGATGTTAAAATCGCTGTTTCAAATCAATTGGATGAATATTTAATCAAGAGTTTATTAGACCAGAAAGCTCCTATTGACATTTTTGGTGTAGGTACAAAGCTTGTAACTGCGTATGATAATCCCGCTCTTGATGGCGTGTACAAACTAGCCTCAGTAAATGACAAAGCTACTCTTAAGATTTCTGAAAACGTAGAAAAAATAACACTTCCGGGCATCAAGAATATTACCCGTTATTTTAATGATAACGGAACATTTTATGCAGATGGAATTTCTTTATCGAATCAAGAAAAGCCAATTACACATATAGAGCATCCTTTCTTCCCTACCAAAAAAACAAAAGTCTCTCATTTAAAATCGGAACCACTACAATTAAAAGTTGTAGAAAAAGGTGAGGTCGTTATTGATATACCATCAGTAGCACAAAGTAAATTTTATTCTATTCAACAGCTCAAAAGGCTGAATCCCGAATACAAGCGTTTTGACAATCCTCATTTATATAAAGTTGGTATAAGTGCAGAGTTAAAGTGCCTTAGAGAACAAATAATCCAAACTAATTCATAGAAAACTAATATGCATGCACTCTTAGTTATTGATGTTCAAAATGATTTTTGTCCCGGTGGCAAACTAGAAGTTCCTGGTGGAGACCAAATAATTGATACTATTAATCAGCTAACACCTTTTTTTAATTGCGTGGTACAAACTCAGGATTGGCATCCTTTAGATCATAGCAGTTTTGCTTCGAATCATAAAGGAAAAAAGCCCTATGAATCTATTTCAGTTGATTATGGAGAACAGGTTCTGTGGCCGAATCACTGTGTACAAGAAAGCAGAGGTGCTGAATTTCATTCTGATCTTGAAACTAATTATACGAATATGATTATCAGAAAAGGATTTCGTCCCGAAATAGATTCGTATTCCGCTTTCTTTGAAAATGATAAAACTACTAATACAGGACTTAAAGGCTATCTCGACTCTCTTAATATTAGAACAGTTTTTATAACTGGTTTAGCTACTGATTTTTGCGTGAAATGGTCTGCTTTAGACGCTGTTAAATGTGGATTCAAAACATATGTTGTTGAAGACGCTGTAAAAGGTATAAATATCAATGAATCTGTCGATAAAGCGATGAAAGAAATGTACGATGCGGGAGTAGAGTTCATTAATTCTTCATATCTCATGCCTTTCCTGGATGATTAAAAACAACATAGATTACTGTATTTTTGGAGCAGGACTAGCAGGCTTGAGTCTAGCCAAAGAGCTTTCTGAAGCAGAATCCGGACTAAATATTTTGATAGTAGATCCGTACGGGATTGGAGGTGGCGCATCAGGAACCCCTATTGGATTGTTGAACCCTGCAACCGGACGATATGCAACCAAATCATGGAAAGCCGAAGAAGCTGTTACTACTATCAAAAAGAATTTAAAAAATGTAGCAAAGTACTCGACAGAAACTTTCTATACATCAACCGGCGTTATACGCCCTGCATTGGACGCTAGAATAGCTCAAAGAATGCAAGAAAATGTTATTTCAAACAATTGGCCGAAAGGTTGGTGTTCTTGGATGGAAGAAAGCGAAATCAAAACCAAGTTTCCCAACCTTACATGTAAAAATGGTGGTGTTTGGGTTAATGTGGGAGCCACGGTTGCGATCCCAACTTACTTACATGCTTTAGCAAAAAGTCTTGAGGCAAACGGAGTTAAAGTTGTTACTAAAACAAATTATGAACTTAATCGCGAAATTCATTCTCAAAATGATGTTAATTGGAGTCTTACAACAGTAAGTCAAGAAAAATATCTTATTAAGAATCTAGTTGTAACTGCCGGTATAAAAACGAAGCAATTTGATTTTTGGAAAAACTTACCTCTTCATCCCGTTAAAGGCCAAGTATCAGTTTACGAATGTGTAGACGAATTCCCATATAAATCTGCAGTTTCTGCGTTAGGATACTTTGCATCGATAGATAAAAAGACTTTCGTTGCAGGTAGTACTTATGAACATAATTTTAACCACGAAGAAACTGACGACAAGGGTTACAAATATATACATGATAGGCTGTTAAGAGTAATTCCTCATCTTAAAGATAAAATCAAACTAATTCATCAATGGAGTGGAGTTCGGGCTTCTACTCCCGATAGAATGCCTATTGTCGGCAACCATTCAACTATTCCGAATTGTCTCGTTTTTACCGGATTGGGTTCAAAAGGATTGCTATATAGTAGCCTAATTGCAAAGATGTTGACAAATCATCTTCTCTATGAAGCTCAAATTCCGGTTGAAATCTCCATCTCGCGTTACTAACTCTTCTGCACAATCAATAAAAAAAGCCTGCTATTATTACATAACAGGCTTTCAAGAACATAGTTCTTGGTTAGAAACGTATTAACAATCCACTAAATGCAGTCGCAATAGCTCCACCATTTTCTTTATCATTACCCACTACAGACAACCCTGCGGATAACTCAAGGAAGTTAAGATCTAGCCCCGCTCCGGCAGAATACACCGTTGAGGAATAGCCTCCCATTCTGGTTCCAAACCGAAGTGGAATTAATCCAAGTAGCCGATATTCAAGACCTAGGTTTAAAACACTTTTTTTACGGTTAGTACCGCTTTCGTTAAAACCGAATCCATAGTCTAGTGATGTAGTTAATTTTCCCATCACCAATGAGGCTCCAAAATTATACATTCCTGGTAATTTATATTCGAAACCGTCAATATCTATAGCGTCAAAATCTCCATACACTTCGTTTTGAAGACTGTCTGCTAGATCATCATAAAAATCGCCCGGTTCTTCGTCATTACCAGCGCCAGTGAAATCAAATACACCATCAGCAGATATAGATGTTGGAGTTTTATCAAAATCTAACTTTCCAATATCAGTAATAGACATTGAAACTCTTAACGTCTTCTTTTTACCAAAGAATCCATCAATGATCGGCACTCCTGAAATATCCATTTCTAAAGTAGCACCAAGGTCTAAACCAAAACCTGAAGCATTTACGCCTGCATACTCGCCTTCATTCACTAAATACTCATCAATTTTTGCATCATTATCTAAATCGTAAGCTGCCTCAAAAGCTCTCAAATCTTCTGCAAGCTGACCCGAAGTACTAAGATTGTAATCAAAATTATGAATAATTCTGTTAGCGTACTGGCTATTTCCATTTCTTTGAATTTGAATTGTAGAATTAAAATCCATTGTAGATTGCTGAACTCCAATTAAATATTTAGGAGCAACACCTACATAAAGCTTAGCATTCTTTGCAAAAAGAAGATCTGGTAAATTTAATATTTCACGAGCATATCCAACAGATATTTCACTATATGCAATAGCTCCAAAATTGAAGTTAAATGGGGTTACATCATCAAGTTCTTCTGGGTCTAATCCATAAACTCCAATTTCTGCAAAACCACGGTTTATTTTAAAGCTTTGAGTAACTCTTGCTCTGGTTGCAAGGCTAAAAGAGGATTTTTTACCTCTATTTGCGAAACCAAATGGTACAATGCTAAAAGTAGATGAAACATCTTTTGTTAGATTAGAATTGGTTCCTCCAAATAGGTCTGTAAGCATAGTTTCAGCTAATTGACCGTTCGCAACTGTATTTTCCAGAACTAAACCCTTTGTGAAGTATTTATCATAAACGTCTAAGTTTAATAATGTACCACCCGCACGCAACCCAACTCCACCTACTAACCCAAGGCTTCTCTTTGGCCTTTTCCCAGTTGGGTTGATCATCAAATTGGCTGGGTTTATGAAATTCGCATGGTATCCATCAACATAAGCTGTTCCTCCACCACCCATTCCCAAACTCATTGAATTAAAATGTCTTGATTGACTGAATGCCTCTAGTGAGGTAAACAGAATAACAAATAAACTTATTGATATTATTTTCTTCATTTTGTTACCTCCTATTTGCCTTTAACTTCGGTTTGTATTTTAATTCGAGCGCCTAAACTAATTGTGAATGAATCATTCGCTCTTAATTTAACTGCTTTGTTTTCTGATGATCTTAGATTTATCGAGAATTCGACAATATCCACATCTTTAAGAGATGACAACTCATTCTCTGTTAAAGTAAACTGAAATGAATTATCAGTACTAGCATTTGAAAAACCCGTCACGTCATCAATAGGAGCTGCCCGAAGCCTTATTTCTTCTCCTGCAATAGGCAGAACAAACAGTTCTTCTTCATTCTCATCTTGGAAAGACAAGAAAATATTTAATCCCATTGGTAAGTTGTTTGAATAAACAATGAAGATACTTCCTTCCTCCAAATCATCTCCAGGATCAATACTAAAATCTAATGTATCTGTAAAACTTGCTGGAGCTCCAACCTCAGTACTAAATGCAAGCGGTAAATCAACATTTAAATTTGGATCGAATTCAAGCGGAGTTTGAATCGTTGTTTCACTCTCACTCTCGTTTACAACCGCTCTTCCAATAAATCTGATATCACTTGGTAGATTATTCAAGAATTCATCTACGTTTGTTGTATTGATGTTAAAAGCAATTTGGCAGGTATTGTTCACACAATCACTTTGATCATCAATTGAAAATTTGATCAATTCATTTGGATTTAATTGCCTTCCGTTTGCAACTAAACCTGTAAATGAAGGTCTGTCAGCTTCTACAACTTTATTTGGTCCAGGTACTCCATTCACATCCTTTCCAGTGAGATATACCTCATTCCCCTGACCATCTACACCTACAAGCGCGGCATAAATTGTAGTTTCAATACTTATGTTTGAATTATAATTGATGTTAATGATTGGATTAGTGAATTTAAATCCATCTATTTGATCAGAAAGCTCATCAAGACCATCAATGGTTGTGAGCTCTGCTTCATTGTCATTGAATACATCTAAAATTTCAATTCCTGTATCGTTGGTTACATCATTATCCCCAAGCAATACATTTTGAGCTAATACAATTCCGAAAGCAGATTCGATACCTAATCCTGAAATATCCACGGTAGCAGTGATTTCATCAGTTTCTGCAATTGTAACAGCTCCGGCGTTTGGACCTGTTTGAGTGTTTTCAGTAGCTGAAACTATATTATATGATACTTCATTATTTTCAGCATAAATTCTGTATCCGGCAAGATCTATAATACGGTCAGGTGCAGGCATATTTGCTGAAATCCCACCAGGGTAAGCAATTACAAGGCTATCAGCTAAATCGGCACTAGTTCTAATTCCTGGAAATGAAATTTGTAAGGTTTCGATACCAATTCCCATATTGTTTACAAAATTGGTAATAGAAATTTGACCGGAATTTAATTCAACATAATGTAAAGGATCTGTAAAACGAAACTCCGTGTCACTAAATGTTGAGGTACTTCTAGTGCTAAAATCTTGAGGTTCTAAGTTTGCAGTAACAGAAGATGCAAGAAGGTTATCTCCTGAAGCACTTTTAACAATCAAATCTCCAGGATTATTTGGATAGTTGAAAGAAGGCCAGTAAACAATTGCATCAACACTTAAATTTGATAAAGATTCATCACCTGAGAATGTTACACTAGCTGTTTGTAAGCTATCGGATCCTACTGAGCTTAGATTGTAAAACTTAGCCGGACTTCCAATGGACACTCCATTTGATTTTAAATCGATTATCAAAGTATCTATATCAAAACCCAAATTATTATTGGCAACAGTCATTTCTAATGCCCCACTTTTAATAACCGCACTCGTAAAAAAGTCTGTATTGTCTCCAATCGCAATATTAACCGGAAAAGTAGAGTTATCATTTGCAGCAATATTAGTTCCGGGAGGAATTGACCCATCAGGAATATTAGTAATTTGAGAAAAACTAGCAGTACCCAAATCTCCATTGCCAGATGAGAAGTCTCCGATTTCAATCTCTCCTACTTGAGAACTAAAAGAAGTGTTACTCCCATCAATTTCAGGTATTGCATCATCCAAATCCCCAAAATCAAATTCTTCATCAGCAGTTATTGAAATTAACTTACTTGAAGGATCAACAATGAATAGTGAATCTAAATCTTCACTTGTGGTGTCTATTAAAGCCCCCGTACTATCACCTAGAAACACGTAGGTTTTATTATTTATAAGTGGAATCTCAACTGTTTGTGCGGTTTTAAAATCTGGTTTATCAGGAATACTTAAATCGCAAGAGACCATAAAGCCTGCAAGTACCAATATCCCGAGTAACGGTTTAAACTTTGCCATCTATTATTTTATTTAATGAGTATTATAGCCTCGAATCTGTCTATTATACGTAGTTTTAATTAACAGGAATATTATAAAACTATAATATAAATACCACTACCGATATAGGTAGTTCTACTCATTTTAAGAAAGGGTTTTATGAAATTTAATAATTTCTAAAAAAGGTAAGATAACTAATTATATGCGGAGAGGGAGGGATTCGAACCCTCGGTACCCTTGTGAGGCACACACGCTTTCCAGGCGAGCCCGTTCGACCGCTCCGGCACCTCTCCGTTTTCCATCAATAATGAATGGGCGTCAATGATAGAGCTATTCCTGACTTATATCAACTATTAAAATCCAAAAGAAAAAACTTGTGTCGAATATGCTTTTACAGGTTTTCCATTATCAATAGCAGGATTAAATTTCCACTTTTTTGCAGCTGTTAAAGATGCCCCTAACAATCCATAACCGATTTCCTGTACTACTTCATAATCCCGTTTGTTTTGACGATACTTTCTAATACTGGAAATAAAAATTTCTTCTACCAATCCATTTTTATTCACGAGAAAAGTAACATAGACCTCTGCTATGATATTGGCTTTTCTAGCCTCCTCAGGAGTTGGCGGTTCTACTATTTTGAGAGGAGTTGGTTGTTTCTGTGGACTTGCTACCGGCTCATCAGAATCTCCGGTTTGTCCTGCGTCATCTACTCCAATTTCTTCAAAGGATAGCATATCCTCAAAATTCAGTAACTCTATTTCCTCAACAATTACTTCATCGTTCGGTACTGGAACCGGAACTTGAGGCTTTGGTGGACTTGCAGGTATTGTTTCTTGTTTTGTAGCTATTGATTGCTCAATATAAATTTCTTGATTAGAGTCAGAGTAAACTAAAGACTTATTTTCTGATTCGGACTGTGGCCACATTTTTATTATTCCAATACACAGTAGAAGAGCCAATATCAAGCATACCATTACCCTGTGTCGGTATTCAGTATGCTTATAAAGTTTATCAAGATCAAATATGTTCAAACAGATCGAATTCGTTGAAGTTCCCTTTCAATTAACTCGTAAGCGTAGTCTTTTAATGTGTTAAGATCCTTAAAATCTGAAGTTTTTATAGGCTCTAATACGGAGATAGTAAAATCTACTTTAGGCTCTACAACCTTAGATCCGGATTTCATGGCAATATGACCACCGTCCAGTACCATAGGTTGTAAATTAAAATTGTGCTCTTTAGCCAATAAAAAAGCACCATTTTTAAATCGTTTAAGATTACCATCCAACGTACGTGTCCCTTCTGGAAAAATCATAACCGGGATTTTATCCCGTAAAGGTTGAACAAGATTATCTAAACGCTTTAAAGCAGATTTACTTTTTCTGTTGATTGTTAGATGCCCCGTTAACCAAACTAACCAACCCATAACCGGAATCATTGCCAAGCTTCTTTTTGACACCCATTTCATCTGCCATGGCAAATGATATGTTAAAGCCATGTCTAAAAAACTTTGATGATTGGCAATAAAAATGGTTGGAATTTCAGGATCAAAATTTTCTTCTCCTTGAATATCAATCTTCCATTTTGGACTAGCCAGCATCATACAACGAGCCATAATTGCTAATATCCTATTAGGTACTTTACGGTACGGATCGAATGGAAACGTAACTATGAACGCTAGTGATATTATCACGAAGAAAACAGCAAATAGGAAACAAAAATAGCTCCATAAAAAAAAACTGAACAACACTTTCATTTTACTGACAATGCTTTGATTGCATTTCTGATAAAGCCATTTTCTTTTTCAAGAATAAGTTTTGCTTCTTGTTTGTTAACTTTACCCAAAGTCATAACAATAGCTGTTTTAACATGATTTTCTGCTTCCTTTAGAATATTCGTAGCTTCCTCATAGTTTAATTCTGTGAACATCATGATAATTCTTTTGGCTCTTTCAACAAGCTTTTTGTTTGTGAGCTGTAAATCTACCATTACGTTTTCATACACTTTTCCCTGCCTTATCATTGCTCCGGTAGTTAGCATATTTAGGACCATTTTTTGAGCTGTCCCTGACTTCATTCTAGTGCTTCCCATTACAACTTCTGGTCCAACGGGAACATCTATAATAATGTCGGGTTTTACATCTATTTGCTCTCTTGGTACAGTAGTTACAAGTATAGTTTTACATCCTATTTTTTTTGCTTCATTTATAGCACCAACCACATAAGGTGTTCGGCCACTTGCAGCCAAACCACAAACCACATCCGGAGGAGCAACTTGTTTTTCATTTATATCCTCAGCTCCATTTTCCTCCAGATCCTCAGCTCCTTCTTTTGCAGAATACATGGCATCTTTTCCACCTGCTATAAAACCTTGTACCAGATCAGGATGTGAACCAAAAGTTGGGGGGCATTCAGATGCATCGACAACACCAAGTCTACCACTAGTTCCTGCTCCAAAATAGAATAGTTTTCCTCCCAGATTAAAACTTTCACTTATTAATTCTACGGCTTCTGCAATTACATCAGCTCTTCGTGATACTAGCTTTGCAACCTTTTGATCTTCTTCATTAATAATTCTTACGATTTCTTCTGCTGAAGCAACATCAATTTTCATGCTTGCTTCATTTCGTTGTTCTGTTGCTAATTTTTCGAGCTTGTTAAATAAGTTTTTTTCTTCAGTCATTTTTTATTTGTTTACTACCTTCTGTTTAACCACCAATCTGATTGAGCGCTTTCAAGCGAAGCAGACTCAGAAGACAATGCTTCATCTCCTTTTAAAAGAGTTGCAGCTAATGCTATTATATTTTCATTGATGTCACTTTTAATATCTTCTGCTGTAAAATGGTCTTTTACGAAATGAGTATCGTATTTTGCTTCAACAAAGCTTTTATGCTTAAGAGTGTACTCACAAAAAGGAATTGTTGTTTTACAACCTACAATTTCATATTCATTCAAAGCTCTAAGCATTTTATTAATAGCAGCTTGACGATCTTTTCCGTGCACCGTTAACTTTGAGATCATTGGGTCATAATTGATTGTAACTTCTTGTCCTTCTTCAACGCCTGAGTCTACCCTTATGCCATCACCTGTAGGAACTCGATGCTTGTATAACATTCCTGTGCTTGGAAGAAAATTATCGGCCGGGTCTTCTGCATAAATTCTACACTCTACAGAATGCCCATTTATTTCAAGATCATCCTGATTAAATGGCAATTCTTTCCCTTCTGCTACCAAAATTTGTGTAGCCACAAGATCAATTCCGGATATCATTTCTGTAACCGGATGTTCAACCTGTAATCTGGTGTTCATCTCCAGGAAGTAAAAATCTAAATGTTTATCAACCAAAAATTCGATTGTTCCGGCTCCTACATAATCGCACCCCTTTGCTGCTTTTATTGCTGCCTCAGCCATTTTACTTCTTAACTCCGGAGTTAATAAAGCACAAGGAGCTTCTTCAATTACTTTTTGATGACGGCGTTGTATAGAGCATTCTCTATCAAAAACATGAACTACATTTCCATGTGTGTCTGCCATAATTTGAAACTCAACATGTCGGGGCTCTTCCAAATATTTTTCTATATAGATTCGATCGTCGCCGAAGGCATTTTTGGCCTCTGATTTAGCTGCTTTTATACTACTCTCGAATTCTTCTCTCTTATGTACAATACGCATTCCCTTTCCTCCTCCACCTGCAGCGGCTTTCACCAGAATCGGGTATCCGATTTCATCCGCAACATCAGAAGCTTCCTGTAAATCTTTGAGCTCTGATTTTAGTCCCGGAGGAGTAGGAATTCCAAGCTTAGTAACCAACTCGCGAGCGGCAGTTTTATCACCCATAACTTCAATTGCATGAGGTTCAGGTCCAATAAATATGATATTTTCTTTTTTACAACGCTCGGCGAAAGTAGCATTCTCACTCAAAAAACCATAACCCGGATGAACCGCATCTGCTCCTGTTTTCTTAACAGCATCAACAATTTTATCCATCACTAAGTAACTTTCTGATGAAGCAGCTTCGCCAATGAAAACGGATTCATCAGCGTGTAGCACATGTGGAGATGCAGCATCTGGGCGTGAATAAACAGCCACTGTTTTGATTCCTAGTTCTTTACAAGAATGAATAACACGAAGTGCGATCTCTCCGCGATTGGCTATGAGTACTTTCTTTATATCTGGCATGTAACAACGGTTTTTGATTTGTAGAATAATACCGCTTTACAAAGAGATTCTCCAAGTTGGATTTAACCTGCTTTTTTCAGGTCGAGCAGAACTTGAGGAAGCATAGAAATTTTTTCCGATTGGTTTAAAAATGCTCTTTTATGGAATACATCGTACTCATTTTCTTCAATTTTATCTAAAATACGACTGTAATTACGGTATGCGAGGTAAACCGGTAAGCGACTGTCTTTATTAAGCATTTCAATTCCTGAAAATGCACTTTTGTAATATTTACGCGCTCTTTCAATTTGAAATTTCATCAATTCTTTAAATTTCTCGCTTTTCTCTTTATTGAAAAGTTCTTGCTCAGTGATACTAAACATTTCCAATTCTTCTTTGGGTAAATAAATACGATCGCGTTCTAGATCTTCTCCCACATCACGAAGTATATTCGTTAATTGCATGGCTATTCCTAGATCAACAGCTTTATTTAGAGCTTCTTTTGATGAGTATCCAAAAACTTCACTGGTCATTAATCCAACTACTGACGCAACTTTATAAGAGTAATCATAAACCTCTTCAAAATTCCAGAATCGATTTTTGTCAAGATCCTGACGTACTCCTTCTATCAATGTTAACGGTAATTCTTTTGGTACATTGAAATTTTTTAACGCATCAGAATATGCAATCAAAATTGGATCATTAACCACTTCATCATTATAAACACGATCCAAGTTTATTTTGAATTCATCAAGTTTTAAATCTACTTCTGAGAGCGGTAATTTTTTCTTTTTAATGAGGTCTTCGGCATCATCCACTAGATTGTCCAGATATCGACACATACCGTAAATTGCGAAAATTCCTCGCTGCTTCTCATTTGGTAAAAAACGTGTTGCTAAATAGAAAGTTTTTGCATGGTAACGGGTTATAGCTCTGCAATGGCTATAAGCTTGTCTCAGCTCTCTATCAGAAACATCTTCAATAACCGATCTGTGAAATGATGTCATTTCATAAAATGGTCTGAGTAGCGAATATGGTATTTGAAATAAATTGGTCATTTTGATATCGCTATAATGCTATATTCAACGTAAATAGTTCCTCATTGGATTTAAAAAATTTAAAATTTGAGTTAAAACTATTTATCGGCTTTTTTATGTCGAAAAAACATTACTTAGAATAAAAATATCAATTTTGGTTATACTAATTCTGATAATAAACTGATAACAAAAATCTTTCTAAAAGTTCATTATCTTGAATGTCATTGAATTGCTAATGTATAGCATTCATAACTATAATTAAGGTTGAGTTCATCTTCCATTAGGAGTTTACATGAACAAAAAAGTAACAATCTACGAAGTAGCCAAAAAAGCAGGCGTTGCTATTTCTACTGTATCACGAGTTTTAAACGGTTCTCAAAATGTTTCGGAAGAAACTAGAATTAAAGTAGATAACACTATTAAAGAACTAAATTTCCGCCCACAGGTTAGTGCCAGAAAACTCGCCAAAAAAGAACCTCAAATGCTTGCCGTGGCAGTTCCTTCTTTTACTACTCCATTTTTTAATGAAGTTTTGAAAGGTGTAAAAGATGAACTAAAAAATATGGACCTAGATATTATACTTTATAATACAGGTTCTAAAAATCCTGAAGAAGCCGTTCATAATTTCTTTGATCGCGGCACGGCAGATGCGCTTATTTTACTCTCTATCGATGTAACTGATAAAATTCATGAAGTGCTCCAAGCAACTCAAACTCCTATAGTATTGGTAAACTCTTACCATGAAAGTTACAATTACTTTATGATGAATGATTATCTAGGTGGGTATATGTCGGGCGAACATCTGGTTAAAAAGGGATTTGAAAATATTGGCATGATTAGTACCGTCGTTAAAAGCAGGTCATCGCAACAACGAGAACAAGGTTTTAAAGACGCTCTGAAGAATTATAAGATGAATATTGATGAAAGCTTATTCATCACAGGAGATTCCGAAAAGCATGGCGGTTTTACTGAAGAAGCAGGGTTTGAAGCAATCAATAAATATCAAAAAATGGGTAAGTTTCCTGATGCTATATTCTGCGCAAACGACACTCAGGCATTAGGTGCTATTCACGCTATCAATAAATTAGGTATGAGTGTTCCTGAAGATATTGCCTTGATGGGCTACGATAATATCAAGTTTTCCAAATATATGGACTTGACAACCATCGATCAAAAAATGTATAAAATTGGAGTTCAGGCCACAGCCCGGCTTGCTGAAATCATTTCTGATCCTGATCAAAATCTTTACCAAACAACTATCGATCCTGTTTTAATCGAACGGGGTTCAACTCATAAATCAAAATAAAGGTAAGTGAATACCTCATTTTCTACTCGGGAAGCTCTAGATAATTGTATAACTCAAACAAAAGTTAAAGGCTTTCAAGCTTACAAAGGTAAAGTCAGAGAAGTATATGATATTGGTTCGGAGAAATTAGGGATTGTAGTTACTGATCGGATTTCAGCTTTTGATTTTATTATGAAACAGGCTATTCCCTTCAAGGGACAAATTCTAAATCAAATGGCAGCTTTTTCTTTTGAGAAAGTTTCTGATATCATTCCTAACCATGTCCTCGAAGTCCCTCACCCAAATGTAACGATTGCGAAAAAGTGTGATCCGATTCCAATTGAAGTTGTTATTCGCGGATATTTAACAGGGCATGCTTGGAGAACCTATAAATCGGGGCTGAGAGAGTTATGTGGTGCACCCTTACCGGAAGGAATGAAAGAGCACGATAAATTTCCTTCACCTTTGCTCACCCCTGCTACCAAAGCAACCGAAGGTCATGATGAAGATATTTCAGAAGCAGAGATTCTAAAAAGGAAAATTGTAGATAAAAAACTTTGGGCCGAAGTCAGAGAAGTTGCATTTAAACTTTTCGAAAGAGGAACAAAAGTGGCTGCCGATCAGGGTTTGATTCTAGTTGATACAAAATACGAGTTCGGATTGTTTGATGGCGAGCTGACACTAATTGACGAGGTACACACCACTGATTCTTCCCGATATTTTTATTCGGAAGGATACGAAGAAAGACAAGCAAAAGGTGAACCTCAAAAACAGCTATCTAAAGAGTTTTTACGTGAATGGCTTATGGCGAACAATTTTCAAGGCTTAAACGGACAAACTCTTCCCGATCTACCTGATTCATTTAGAATGGAAATATTTGAGCGTTATGCAGAACTATTTGGATTACTTACCGGAAAGAAATTCACTCCAAAGCTTGAAAAAGATTTTGATACAGTTTTAGCCGGTTTTTTTAGTAAATCCTAAATTAAAACGGACTACGACGAGTACAATTGATCTGACTAACCTTATAACAATTTACACAATGAATAATGCACTTCTTTATTAGATTCTTTTATGTGCTCTTTAACAAATTATACAAAAAAATCTGATCATTTTGTTCATTATAAATAATAGCTTGTTAATAAGTATTTATAGAGAAAAGTGTTTAGATGGAGGAGCCGGACATGGCGCTTTAGCCATTACCTTGCTACAAAGGGACATAACATTAAAGCAATTGATGTAACTAATAAATTTCAATATAATCTCGATTTTCAAGTATTTGATGACAAGCATATTTCCCTTGAAGATGTGGAAGTTAACAGTAGTATAAGTATGTTTGTCTTACATCATACCGATGATCAAATTGAACTATTGAAAGAAACCGCATGAGTTACAAAAGATTTTATAATTATTGGTGAAGATATTATGAATTCTGGTTTTGATAGAATTTTAGGCAACATCCACCTGAACACATCTCCATGGGCAAAATCGAATAATTTATTTCACTCATCCGATAAGTGGAAGGAAATTTTTGAAAGCTTAGATCTTAAGATTGTTGAAACAGTAGAAATACCTAGAAAAATTTATCCTATTTACCCGGTTAGCAGGAAAATTTTTGTTCTTAAAAAGAAGAAAAATTTTCATGAAATTTATAATTACTAATCTGTACTTATTGCTTTCACGATTCTAATTTATGGTTCGATTTTATTTTATATCAATTCTCATCTTTATCAATTTTATATCTTGTGATTCATTAGATGAGGTCTATCCAAGTCAACTTGAGCTACCTATCATTAACTTAACTATCGACGAGTATTACTTATTTTCACCAGATTCTGGACTATTTGTAATTGGTGATAACGGAATAACTAACTGGACAGGGTTCACTGCAAATTATTTTACTAAATGGGAACATCCCGCTAAAGTATCTTTCCATTTCGGAAATGACTTTGTTAGTAATGACCCCATTGGATTTAGAGTGAAAGCTAATTCTGGTCGGTTAAGACCTAATAAAACTTTAGGGCTTTATTGGAGAGAAGAATATGGAAACAAAAGACTAGAGGAAATGTATTCTATTTTTCCGGGAAACAGAATTGGTAGATATAAGCGATTAAAATTAGATGCAGGGTTTGAAATTTCTCATAATATTATAGTAGAAAGTATTGTGAAAGATATGGTTGATATAGAAGTTGCTAGCATGAGACCTGTAAATTTGTATATAAATGAGGATTATTGGGGATTGTATAATTTGAGAGAGACAATCTCTCCTCATCATTTTGAATACCATTATGGAGTTAGTGATGACTCTGTTAATATTCTACAAAGATCACCTGCCAGCCCCGGAGTGGATGACGGAACGAGAGAGAATTGGATTAAAGACGTTTATAGCTTAAGTAAAAGATTAGATTTCCGAAAAGACGAGTCCTTACAAACTATTGGTAATTATCTAGACCTATCCAGTACCATCGATTATTTTGCGGTACAGACATACATATATAATTGGGATTGGCCTTTAAATAATATGAAATGGTGGAATGATCCATCTTCTGAACACCATAAAAAATGGCGATTTATCTTTTCAGATATTGATAAGTCATTTAATCTCGAATATACTCAGCATTTATGGTTAGGAAATTTTTATGTCCACAATAAACCTCCTCGTGTCGATTATGAGCCTGGATTTGTAATTTTTGATAAGCTTATGGAAAATAAGTCTTTTAGGATTTTATTTTTCAAGCGTTACTTGGAGATTATTGATGAAATATTTGCACAAGAGCGGGTTGAGAGAATTGTTAATAATCAGATTAGTCAGTTAAAAAATGATTATAAATTTCATTATAAAAAATGGGGCGAAGTGAATCCCATAAAGTGGGAATTAAAACTCAGAGAAATCGCAACATTTAACAAAGAAAGACAAGAATGGCTAAGGCCTAAAATTCAAAACTGGTATGATATTGAACTAAATACTAATGAATAGATTATCATTTATAGTATTGTTCACTTTGATTCCACTACTAGGGTTTTCCCAAGTAAATTATAAAGTTGGAATCACGTATTCACAGCCCAAACTTTTGAAATCTCCCGGGTTAACACTAGAATTTGGTGATAGAAATAATATCATTCAAGTTCTTTCGAGTATTTATTTACATACTCCAATTCCTAATCAAACCGTGAATTCAATTTCAATTAAAGACATTGGTTTCTATGATCACGGATTTGCATACATAAGAACCTTTCCTGTTAAAGAAATTACAATAGGAGCAGGTTTAGGCTTTGGTGTAATCAGGGGACCTAGGTATCATAAAATTAATTATTATAAACTCGGTGGATATAATATTTACAGAGTAGAAAAAGGTAAATACACTTACAAGACCCTCAATCTCAATTTGACACTGAAAAGAATCTACTTTATATCGGTCTATAACATTGAGGAAAAAAGTATTCGGTTTGGAACAGGAATACGATTCAGGTAAACCCATTTTTAGAATATTGGTTTATCGTTAGATACATAAACAACCACGCAAGAAAAATATAGGATAGCTAGAATTGAAATATTATGATTCTTGTCTTCTGTAAATTTATACTCCGGCCATTTCCAAAATTTTATTCCACTCTGATTCTTTCACTGGTGTAATCGATAATCTACTTCTCTTAAAGATCAACATTTCTTCAAGTTCAGGTACTTCTTTCATTGCTTCACGAGTAACCGGTTTCTCAAATTTCTGAATAAATTTCACATCCACTAATTGCCATCTAGGATCTTCTTCACTACTCTTTTCATCGAAATATTTAGACTTTGGATCAAACTGAGTGTGATCAGGGTAAGGCTCACTAGCTACCTCCATAGTACCTACAATAGCAATCGGTTTGGCATTAGAGTGATAGAAAAAAACTTTATCTCCGATCTTCATATCGTCTCGCATAAAGTTACGTGCTTGATAATTTCTGATTCCGTCCCATGGTTCAACTTGATCTCTTTCCAGATCATCAATACTGTATGCATCGGGCTCAGACTTCATTAACCAATAATTTCTATCGCTCATTGATTCACTCCAATTAAGAATTCTACTTTGTTAACTGTATTTATTAACATACCACAAAATAGTGTCTCTCAGCATTCCATCAAAATTGGTTGATGGTTGCCAACCTAATTCGCTTTTAATTTTGGAAGCATCTATTGCGTATCTGAAATCATGACCTAAACGATCGGTTACAAAACTAATAAGTTTTTTATAATCGCCATCAGGACCGTTTCCTACTTCTGCATTTAATATCTCGCAAATTTTGTGAACTAAATCCAAATTTTTCCATTCGTTATTTCCTCCAATATTATAAACCTCTCCGGATTTACCTTTAAAAAACACGGTTTCAAGTGCAGAACAATGATCCGACACATTTAGCCAATCCCTTACATTCTGTCCCTTTCCGTAAATCGGGATAGGATTATGCTCAACTGCATTTCTAATTACAGTAGGTATTAATTTTTCATCATGCTGATGAGGTCCATAATTATTCGAACAATTTGTGGTAACTACGTTCATGCCATATGTATGAAAATACGCCCTTACAATCATATCGCTACTAGCTTTGGATGCACTGTAAGGTGAGTTTGGAGCGTAAGGTGTGTTTTCTGTAAAATAACCATCGTCTTCCAACTCTCCGTAAACCTCATCGGTAGAAACATGCACAAATCTATTGCCCTTCCAAGCTTCTTCTTCATCTCGCCAAAGTTGTCTACATTCTTCCAAAATATTAAATGTACCAAGCACATTCGATTGGATGAAAGGTTCAGGACCAGTGATCGAATTATCAACGTGCGACTCTGCCGCTAAATGGAAAACCCCGTCCGGTTTAAAAGTTTTAAGAATATCCTTTACTTCATCACGATTTACTAGATCAATTTTTTTAAAATAATATCTCCCTGAATCTCTTAACGGCTTTAAATATGACTGATCAGAAGCGTACGTGAGTTTATCGATATTCATTATTGTCCATTCCGGATGATCTTTAAATAGCTTTAAGATCAAATTTGAACCGATGAATCCGGCTCCACCGGTAACTATAATTTTTTTCAAAATGTATCCAGCTCCTTAATTGATGAAAACAAAGGCAATTTTTTATCTTTTTCAGAAAGAATGGGTTTAGTTACATCCCAATTTATTCTAATTAAAGGGTCATCCCATCTAATCCCTCGCTCCCCTTCTTTGTTATAATAATCTGAACATTTATACGAGATTACCGCTTCGTTACTCAAAACTGAAAACCCATGAGCAAATCCTTTTGGCACCAACAGTGACCTATGATTTTTATCCGACAACTTGTAAGCAACATAGTTTCCAAATGTAGAAGAATCTTTTCTGATATCCACTGCAACGTCTAATATCTCTCCTTTTAAACAAGAAACCAGTTTGTCCTGAGGATTTTCTATCTGATAGTGCAACCCTCTTATGGTATTCTGATACGATTTAGACACGTTATCTTGAACAAAATCAATATCAATCCCTATTTTTTTTAATTGGTTTTGACGGAATGTTTCAAAAAAATAACCTCTGTCATCTTCAAAAACTTTAGGTTCAAAAACAAAAACCCCATTTATTCTACTTTCTGTAATATTCATTATAATTGATTGAGCATTTTTTGTAGCCCTTCTTTCCAATGTATTATGTTAACGCCGTCAATGTTACTAATTTTTTGAGTACTTAACTTAGAAAATGATGGTCTTTTAGCTTTTGTTGGATATTCATCTGAAGTAACAGGTTTTACGTCTATTCTTATGCCACTCTGATTGAATATTTCCTTGGCAAAGTCATACCAAGAAATCAAACCCTCTGAGCTTATATGAAAAGCTCCCGTTTCTTTATTTTGGATAAGTATGTGTGTTAACTCTACTACTTGATCAGTAAACGTAGGACTTCCAAACTGATCGTTAACAATACTTAGATTCTCCTTTTCTTTACCTAGCCGTAGCATAGTTTTGACAAAATTTTGTCCATGTTTTCCACACAACCAAGAAACTCTGATCAACAAATATTCACAACCTGATTCTTCAATTGCCTTTTCGCCTAAGTACTTTGAATAGCCGTACTCATTTATCGGATTTCTTGTATGTACTTCAGGGTATCCATCGGGTAATTTTGAGCGATCTTCTTCTTCTCCTGCAAAAACATAATCTGTTGAAAAATGAACCAGTTTAATATCTAGTTTCTTACAAAGTAATGCTAAATCATGAACAGCTGTAGCATTTACGCTTTGCGCATTTTTTTTCTCTTCTTCTGCATTATCAACTTTAGTGTAAGCCGCACAATTGATGATAATATCGGGATTATAACTCTGTATTTCTCTTAAGACTTTTTTGGGGTCTGTAATATCTAATTCAGTGGATCTATAGCTCTTAAAATGTATACTTTCTTCTTTACAAAAATCAATCCATTGCTGCCCTAGCTGGCCTCCTGAACCGGTAATCAGTATTTTCATTTATAATATTTGTTAAGGTTTAAGAGGTTATTTAAATGCAGAATAATATTTCTCGTTTTTTCAATCCATTCTATATGATAAAACGTATTAATAAATAACATCAAGACTTATAATTTTTGTTCATATCAGTTCGCCTAAACTAAACTTTCTGAGACTAAATCAGAAAGTTTAAAGCACATATTTTTCGTTTATAAAATAAGGTTTTATTCAAGGTTTTACATTCCACACATAATATTAAATCCTTCTCATAATTGCCTTAAATATATCTTAATAGCCGTTTTTTAAGTATTTTAAAGCATCCAAAATAAATTAATGTTTACTCGGCACAAATTTACCTTTTTCCTTATATCGCTCTCTCTATTATTAAGTGTTAGACTGAGTGCACAGGACAAAGTGTGGACAGGAGCTGTAGATAATTCATGGACAACTGCAGGTAATTGGAATCCATCCGGTGTTCCTACATCAACTCAAACAGTTTCTTTGCGAGGTAACGTAACTCCCTATCCTGAAATAACTTCCAATGTTACGGTAAGATCTGTCACTATCAATCAATACTATTCTAACCCCGGAGATCAACTTACAATTCGTAATAATGCCACCCTTACAATTACTGATGATTTCATCTTGAATGGTGCTGGCAGGTTAAATATAGTAAACGGTCATGTATTGATGAATGCTACATCCGGAGGTCAAAATAATTTTGATGTAAATTCTGCACAATCTGTAATCAATATTACAAATGGAAGTTTTACAGCAGGTACTGTCTCAGAAGATGTTGATGTGGAAATAATTGGAACAGTAAATCTTGGTTCGGGTACATTTACAGTATATGGAGATTTTGATGTCTCTAATAGTGATACTTTTAACGCTGAAGATGGTACTGTTTTAGTTAATGGAAATACAACAATTAATGGAACTTACAATGGTAATGATGGCGCAACCACATTTAATGGGACTGTAGATATTCGCAGTGGCGGTGTATTAAATCTTGATACAGGAACTATTAACTTTAATGGTGAAACTTTTGTAGGAAATAGTGGAACTGCGAATCTAGGTTCGGGTAATGTTTTTATTAATGATAATATCGAAGTAAGAAGTGGTGGTTATTTTAATGTTGAGGATGCCATTGTAACGGTTACAGGTAATGCAGACTTTACTAGCAATGGTAATTTAACTATTGACGACGGAACTATTAATATTACCGGTAACGCCAACCTAAGTAGTGGAGGAAGCTTCAACCTTAACAATGGGAATCTTAATGTAGGTGGAGATGCTTCTTTTACATCCGGAGGAACCGTTAATGCTGGAAACTCCAATATAAACCTTGAGGGAGATTTTACCGTACAAAATGGAAGTAATTTTGTTGCTGATTCAAGTACAGTAACCTTTAGTGGAGATTCAACCCAAACCGTAAACTCCAATGGAGATGTCACTTTCTACAATGTGGTAGTCGATTCTGGAGCAGTTTTAAATACCGATGGAGGAAACGGGAATACTGTCATCATTGAAAACGATTTAGTTGTTGAAGATGGTGGTGGTGTAGACGTCGAGGGAGATGATCAAATTGATGTTCAGGGAGAAGTACAAGGAGACGAGGAGGCCATTGATAGCCCCAACCCTTTCGCTATATTGACAACAGTTCCAAACCTTACTTCTGTAGTTATTACTTTCAACAAGGCTATGAAGGAAACTCAGGCCGAAACCATAGGCAATTACAGTATTCGAAGAGTTAGTAATTCAGCTTCAGTTTCTATTAGTAGTGCCGTTCTTAATACAACAGGGAATAGTAAACAAGTTACTCTTACCATATCTACAATTGTGGAGAATGTGGAATACGAGATAACAATGAATAACCTTCAAAGTACCGATAACGGAACTATTTCTGCCAATCATAAAAAGAGATTCAAAAAAGCTGACCTGATTTTTTATAGTCGCCAATCCGGAAACTGGAGTACTAATAGTACTTGGTCAACTACCGGTCATGGTGGTTCATCAGCAACTTCTAATCCTGGAAATACCAATAACGCTACCGTTATTATAGGTGATGGAGACTTAGTTACTATAACAAATTCAGCCTCTATTGTTAATCAAACAGCTGTTCAAGTTAATGTTAGTTCTACATTGCGAGTTGGAAGTGGTGGAACCTTAACAACAGGTACAAAAACTATTTCCGGAACGGGAGCTTTTCAGGTTACAACCGGAACTTTACAGATTGGATCTTCGGCCGGAATAAGTGCTTCAGGAGCTACCGGTAATATTCAAACATCTACTCGTTTATTTAATACAACAGGATCATATACTTACAATGGGAGTACCGCTCAGGCTACAGGTTCAGGACTACCGAACACTCTAACTAATTTAACCATTAATAACGCTTCGGGTGTAACTATAAACTCAAATCTTGAAGTTAATGGCACTCTATATCTTACTTCCGGTGTGTTTATCATCGAGTCCGGAAATAACCTAATTGCAAATTCTAAATCTATTGGTTCCGGGAAACTTCAAATGAGGCAAACAATATCAGGAACTAACGGATGGAGGTTACTCTCTTCACCAATTGATTCTGATTATGATGATCTGTTTGACCAAATTGTAACTCAAGGGTATTCAGGAGCTTATTACAGCACAGGTTCAAATCCAGGTGATACCTTACAGCCCAATGTTTTATATTATTTAGAATCTTACCCGGGAACTGATAATCAACGTTGGAGAGCACCAACATCAGCTTCGACAAACTTAACTTCAGGTCGAGGTATTTATACTTATATATTCGGAAATATTGCATCTGATTCACGATACAATAATACCCTACCTAGAACACTTACCGTTGAAGGTCAGGAGTTTGAAGGCCCTGTAGATTTGAACGTTAGTTATACAGCAGCGGCAGATTCAGGATGGAACTTAGTTGGTAATCCCTATGCTGCTTCAATAGATTGGGATGATTCCGGTAACTGGACGAAAACTAATATCGATAACACGATTTATATCTGGGACTATACAACAAGTCAGTATAAAACTTGGAATGGTACAACCGGTGATCTGGGTGATGGACTAATCTCCCCTTTTCAGGGATTTTGGATTAAAGCGAACGATATTTCTCCCTCTTTAATAGTTGAAGAAGAAGCAAAAACGAATGGAGGAACTTTTGTAGGCAAAATAAATTCGTACGATTACGATACCCAACCTTCATTTTCTGTTATCCTATCTGATGATGTAAATAAAGTTTCTAGCCATTTAATGTTTAGTAACTCTGCAAAGTTGGATAAAGATTCAAAAGATGGTTATAGATTAGTACCCCCTCCCGGAATACCTTCATACTTAGATTTAGCGACTATTACTGAAGATGGAAATCGTTTTGCAATAAATAACTTGCCTCGAAAATTTGGTAAGCCAATAGAGATTCCGCTTCTTGTTGATGTTTATGAGAATGGGTTTTCTGTCGATAAACCTCTTCACTTCAAGTTTAAAAATTTTAAACAAATTCCTGATGGTTGGAACATCTACTTGGTTGATAGAAAAAATAACGTAGAAACTAATATCAGAACAAACGAGACCTATTTATTTAACTTTGAAGGTAGAAAAGGAAAAGCGGCTCCTAATAATCAACTAGGAAGTAAACCAAAAATAATTGCTAAAGCTAAAGGTAGTGAAAGCAGGTTCATCATTCGAATTGAACCGGGATCTGACGCAATAGATTTACCTTCTGAAATTAACTTGAAACAAAATTACCCAAACCCTTTTAACCCATCTACTAAAATTCAATTCAACTTACCTATACAATCACAGGTTCAGTTAGAGATTTATGATTTACTAGGACGTAAAATCATTACTCTTGTTTCTGAAGAATTAACTGCAGGCACTCACACCTATCAATGGGATGCCGACAGAAACGCGAGTGGTGTGTATATATACCGACTGATAACCTCTGATGGTGTGATCACAAAAAAGATGACACTCTTAAAATAGCTCTTAATTTTTTGTTTATCGTTAATGGTTAGAATTACCTAATTTAGCCATCATCTACTTTTGTAATATTTATATTATACATGAATTTATAATATGATCATCACAAATTAGCGCGGTTAGTATTGTAATTGAAGACTATTCGAATTTCATATAAATTTCTTATTCTATTGTTTGTCGGCATACTTCTGGCAGAGATTTCTTATGCACAACTTTCAGGATATAACTTCAGAAAAAAGTTCAGTATAGACAATGCGCAAGTATCGGGAACCAGCCATTCCAACTTCCCGGTTTTAATTAACATTACCGACTCTGATTTTGCAACAGTAGCTAACAGCGGAAGAGTTCAAAACGTAAATGGATTCGATATTGCTTTTACTTCTGCTGACGGGAGTACACAGCTCGATCATGAATTAGAAAGTTATAATGCAAGTACAGGTCAGGTTTTAGCATGGGTAAGATTCCCTACTCTTAGTGGCACTGTTGATACTGACTTTTTTATCTACTTTGGTAATGATAGCCAAACAATAGATCAATCCTCCTCCTCAACCTGGGACAATAACTACCAAGTAGTATTGCACATGGATGATTTAAACGATGCAACAACAAATTCGAATAATGGAACAAACAATGGTTCTACTTCCATTGTCGGTAAAATAGGTAACGCTAGAAATTTTACTACAGCAGGAGGAAATGATTTTATTTCTATAGCCGATGATCCAACATTAGATATCACCGGAGACATCACAATTTCAGCTTGGGTTAACATAAATAACTTTGGGGATGTCCCCGACTTGGTTACAAAAGGCGATTATACTCAATCCTATTCTACTTGGATCAGAAATGGCGGAACTCTTCGTTTTGCTACAGATGGATCAACGCTTACAAGCTCCGGAACTATCACTTCTGCAACAACTGCATATCTTACCTTTACAAAATCAGGGACTGGTAGAACTATCTATATAAATGGGGCTGCTTCTGGAAATGATGCTGTAACAACCGCCTTTAGTACAAATAATAACCCTCTATACATTTCAACATCAGCTTATGGCTTAAATGGTTATGTAGATGAAGTGAGAATATCCAATACATCTCGCTCTGCTAACTGGATTTCAACTGAATATAACAATCAAAACACACCGGGTTCATTTTACTCGGAAGATGCAGAATCACCAGTTTTAGCAAGTATTGAAGCTAATCCTCTTAATGTTGTTGCAGGTGGCTCAGCCACATTAATAACTTCTTCTGTCAGTGTCTCTACTCCTTTTGCTGATTCTCTGGAAAGTGCCACGATTCAAATTACTGGTAACTACGATAGTACTGAAGATGAATTAGATTTCACGGACACTGGTTTGATTTCCGGATCTTGGGCTTCAGGTTCCGGAACATTAACACTCTCTGGAAGAGCTAGTGTTGCAGATTATCAAGCTGCATTACGTGCTGTTACTTACCAAAATACAGATGGTTCAACCCCTGATCTATCTGCCCGTACTGTTTCTTTTACAGCAGAGGATGCTTTCTATTCCAGTAATACAGTAACCAGAGATGTTTACATAACTCAAACACTAACTGATCTTTCTACAGATATTTCAAATACAGTATTCCACTTTGACGCACAGGATATTGACGGTGACTTAGCAACCAATGACCAACCTACAGATGGTGCTTCTGTTTCATCATGGGGAGATCGATCTGTAAACGCCGGTGGCAGTTCTGCAACTATTACAAATGCTGCACCAGGTGGTGATGAGCCCATATTTGATTCCGAATATTTTGGTGAACGTGGAGCATTATTCTTTAACTACAATTCAGGAGATAATGGTGATAACTTCCAAATTGACAATGACAATCTTATAAATACTAGCACTTTTACTGAAAAATCTTTTGCCGCTGTTTTTAGAACAGGAGAAGATTTAACTGGTTTACAAATAGTTTATGAACAAGGTGGTGGAAGCAAAGGCTATAATATCTCAATAAAGGATGGTAATGCCTACGCTTATGCATTTAGTAACGTATGGGCGTCTCAAAACCAATCCATCAATTTGGGAGCCGTTCAACCAAATACTTCATATATTGTCATCGCGAGTCATAACTCTAGTGGTAATCCAGCGACAAGTTATTGGGAAGCTTCTATAAATGGTGGAACTATACAACAGTTAACTGGCGCTACGGACATGGGAGGTCATTCAGGAGGGCCAACAATTGGTGAAGAGGATAACACTAGAGACCCTGTAACAAATAGTAATCCTGGAACTACCAATAGTTTTGACGGATACATTGCAGAGCTTGTTTCTTGGAACACATCTTTAAATGCAGGTAGAGTAGCAAGTATTTATAACTTCTTATGTGATAAATGGTGCAACACACCTTCTGTGCTCGCTTCTATTGAAGGTGGTAATTTAGATTTTACAGAGGGAGATTCACCAACAGTTATTACCTCTACCATTGCTATATCAGATATTGATAATACATTGCTTGATAGTGCTAAAGTCACTATTTCTTCAAATTATCTAGATTCTGAAGATGAACTGGCTTTTGTAGATGCAGGAGGTATAACGGGAAGTTGGAATTCAACTACTGGCGTTCTCTCACTATCTGGAAATGCTACACTTACTCAATATCAAACTGCGTTGCGTTCAGTAACTTATGAAAATACAAATGCTGTAAATCCTAATACAGCAGTTCGTCAGATTGATTTCTTAGTGTATGATTGGGACGATCCTAGTAACACTATTTCTAGAAATTTAAATATCGTTACTGTAAACTCCTCTCCTACTCTTTCCGGGATTTCTGGCGCACCATTAAGTTATACTGAAGGCACTGGAGCTGTTTCTGCACCTTTTCCTGTTTCTATTACTGATGTAGATGATAACAATATGGAAAGTGCGACTATAGCAATCACAAACAATTATTTTTCGAGCGAAGATGAGCTTGGTTTTGTTGATGCCGGAGGTATTTCAGGAAGTTGGAATTCCGGCTCCGGAGTTCTCACTCTAACTGGAAGTGCAAGTATATCTCAATATGAAACTGCACTTGCTAATGTTAGCTACGAAAACCTGAGTTCTGACCCAATAGAAATAACAAGAACTTTTTCATTTACTGTAAACGATGGAGATAATAACAGTAACACTCAAACTCGAGATTTAGATGTTATCGCTGTTAATTCTAAACCCGTACTTACAAACCTTGAAACATCAATACCCGTATATCAAGGTGCAGACTTGCAACTAACAAATACGATTGAAGTTTCAGATCCTGATGATACCCAAATTGATAGTGCGATTGTTGTTATTAACGAAAATTTCAAAACTGCGGAAGATTCACTTCTCTATTCAACTCTTTTCGGTATAACAGGCACTTATGACGATAGTAATGGACGTTTAAAATTAGTTGGCACCGCCTCTTTTTCTGATTATGAAACTGCTTTAAGATCCGTCGCCTACAGAAATTTTGGATCGATACCTACCGGTCCTGCTCGTCAAGTTTCTTTTATTGTAAGTGATGGTTCATTAAAGAGTGATTCTCTTAAAAGAACTATTGAAGTCAATGCTGTTGAAGCAATTTCAGATTTGGATGTTTGGCTTCGTGCCGATGTTGGGGTTGTTACCAGTGGTTCTCAAGTTACCACTTGGCAAGATCAGAGTGGTAATGGAAATGACTTTATAGGCAGAACGGGTTCAGGTAATCGCCCAACAATAATAGCTAGTTCTGCTCCTCTTGGAGGTCAGCCATCTATAAATTTTGTAGGAAATGGTGATCATTTCGATGACACAGATGCGGAATCGAATTACATAAACGGAATGACTGAATTCACCCTCTTTATGGTGTATAAATCAGATCAAACCGGTACGGATCGTGGATTATGGAATGCAACAACTCCTAGTGGTGATGATGCTACATTTACGATAAGATATGACGCTTCCGGTGCCAATGGGGGTGGATCATTTACAGATGTTATTAAAACAGGTATTTTAGACAATGATCCTGATAACCAACTGGAAAGTTTTTCAGATATTCAAACAACCAATGCGCAAATAACAAGTTTGCATTGGAAATCGAATGATACATTTGATATTTATGTAGATGGAATCTTAAATAACCCGAGCTCTGCCGGTCCCCCTCCCACTGGCTCCATTAGCGGTGCAACAACAGCTCTTGTTGGTAAAGGAGGAAAAGATACAGGTAATCAAAGCTGGGATGGCCAAATTGCCGAGGTTATTTTGTATGGCAGAAGTCTCACTAGTGAAGAACGCCAAAAAGTTGAAGATTATTTATCCGAAAAATACAGTAGCGCTATTAGAAAGATCACTGCTGCAACGGGTGGTTCTGCCATCTCTGCTGATGACGCAAATACAAGCTATACTTCATTAACCGGTCCAATTATCCAAGAAGGAATTCCTGGTGAACTTACTGCTAGTGGAACTATTATTTTAAAGGCACCTACAGGATTTGAATGGAATACAGGTTCAACACCTGGAGTTAGTATTGCACCTGCATATGGTGGATCTACAACCCTGGCTTCAACTTTTACAAGTATTACAAGTAGCAATGTGACTTTTACCATCAATACTGAATCTTCTTCTAATCCGGGACAGATTACTTTTAGTGGTCTTCAAATACGCCCCACAACCGGAACCCTGCCAAACTCCGGAAATATCACTAATATAGGAACAACCGGTCAAGGTGGGGCGACAAATTATGGTTCTATTGTAATGATTCCCGGTACTGTTGACAGCCTTGTTTACGTACAACAGCCAACAATTACAAATATCGATAGCATAATAACCCCTGCAGTCCGAGTTCAATTGGTTGATCAATTTGGAAACTCTGTTAAGACAAGTAGTGTAAACATAGGTATTGCAATTTCATCAGGTCCAGGCAACTTATCTGGAACATCTACCTCAAGTACAAATATTTTGGGGATTGCTGAATTTGACGACTTAGAAATAGATGCGGTTGGAACCCACCAGTTAGTAGCAACTAGTTCGGGACTAGATTCGAAAGTCAGTTCCTCATTTGACATCGTAAATGCCGGAGTTTTGGTTGGATTCAAAGTAGAAAGAGTTCCATCAGGTAATATAAGTGCCAAGACAGCCGGGCAATCATTCAACATAAAAGTTACCGCTCTAGATGGTGGAGGTAATACAATTACTTCATTTACAGGCACAGCATCTATCACATCAAGTTGTACAATGGGTTCAGGACAAGGAACTACTGCCAGCTTTAGTTCCGGTGTGTTAGCATCGAGATCTGTTAGCATTACAAGTGTTGGAAATTGTACCATAACAGCAACTAATTCTGCGGGATCCGAAAATGGTGTTAGTAATTCTTTTTCAGTTACATCCGGAGCTGCTGATGCAACAACTACTACAATAACTTCTTCTCCTTCTGTAATTTTGAACGACGGGACAAGTACATCAACAATCACGGTACAAACTAAAGATGCATTTGGAAACAATAAAACTACCGGTGGAGCAACCGTTGTGCTTTCTGAAACTCAAGGAACACTTGGCTCGGTTACTGATAACTCTAATGGTACTTACACAGCTATATTAACTTCTTCTACATCAGTTACAACTTCTACTATTACCGGAACTTTGAATTCTGTAACAATATCAGATGATGCAGAAGTCGAATTTGCAGCATTTAGCCATATTTGGGAAAGTCAATTGGGTTCTGCTTCCGAAGCTTCCGATTGGTTTGATAACGATAACTGGAATGTAGGCACTGTACCCGGCGCTTCTTCGGTAGTACTTATTCCTGCCGACCCTGCAGTGGGTAATGAATTTCCTGTAGTGGATGTTACAAACACTGAAATTGCTTCTTTATCATTAGAAACCAATGCTCAGTTAACCGTAACCGGTTCCGTAAATTTTGTTGTAGATGGAAATGTAATCGGGGATGGTGATATTTTAGGAAGCAATAATGATTCTTTAACAGTTGCTGGAGACCTGAACGTAAGCAGTATATCATTAGGAACAGTAGTTTTTAATGGAGAAGATGATCAAATAATTGTTAGCCCGAGCACTTTTGTAAATGTTGAAATTGATAACCCAGGTACAGTATTAATCTCAGATGATTTCATAACCTCAGGCACACTCACTTTAACGGATGGCGAACTACTTATTCCATCCGGTAAAAACTTAATAGCAAATACCCAATCATATGGCTCTGGCAATTTACGCTTCCAGAGGAAAATATCAGGAGTTCAAGGGTGGCGAATGATCTCCTCTCCTGTGTCTTCAACTTACGGTGATTTCTTAGACGGTACTCTAACTCAAGGGTATTCAGGTTCTACTCTTGGCAATGCGGCTTTAGACAGTTTACAACCAAATGTACTCACATATATAGAAAGTTTTCCGGGAACCGATAATCAACGCTATAGAACAGCTAATAATTCTTCTCAATCGTTAACTCAAGGACAAGGAATGTTTGTGTACTTCTTTGGAGATATTGCAGCTGACGCACGATATAATAATCCACTACCAGATACTCTGGATGTAATCGGACAAGAATTTGATGGCAATGGCTCGCAAGTAGATTTTGGAGTTACCTATACTACTACGGCTGATTCGGGCTGGAATTTAGTTGGCAATCCGTATGGAGCTACTATTGATTGGGATGATTCACCTAATTGGACAAAAACCAATATTGAATCTACTATTTACGTATGGGATCCCGCTGCAAATTCAGGAAATGGTGAATACCTAACATGGAACGGAACTACAGGAACACTGGGAAGTGGTTTAATATCTCCATTTCAAGGCTTTTGGGTAAAAGCAAATGCATCATCACCTTCTCTAATTGTTGATGAAGATGCTAAAACAACCGGTGGTAATTTTGTAAGAAAAGAAGCTCCTTCTAGAAATCCTGTAATCGAATTAACAGCTTCTACATCCAACTTGAGTAAACGAACTAATTTCATGTTCAGTGAGTCTGGAACCGAAAGCATAGACAGTAAAGATGGATACAGATTAATTCCATTTTCATCCTCAAATATTGAGTTTTTCTCGCTCTTGGATGATGGCACACAATTAGCAATCAATAACTTGCCATTAAACTTCACAAACAGAGTTAAAATACCGCTTAGTCTCAAAGCATTTGTGAACCAAGTTCCTGTTTCAGATGATTTTGAAATCTCACTATCTGGTTCGAAAGGTATTCCTGAAGAATGGCTAATTTTACTTATTGACAATGAAACAGACAATGTGATCAATTTACGAGAAGTAGAAACCCATGAATTTTTTCATTCAACCAAAGGCAAAATATCATCTAATACATCTTACTCTAAAATCAATCTTAAGAATAAAAGCGCTTCGAGCTCCACTCGCTTTACGTTACAAATAACGACAGAAGAAATTGAAGCTAATATTCCAACTGAAATATATTTAAACCAGAATTATCCTAATCCTTTTAATCCTTCTACAACCATTCCGTTTGGCATCGATTTAGATTCCTATGTTAATTTAACGGTATATGATGTGCTAGGAAGAAAAGTTAGTACACTGATAGACAATAACTTAACAGCAGGAACTTACGACATCACGTTTCAGGCATCTAATCTTGCAAGCGGTGTCTATTTCTACCGACTTACAACTGGCTCAAAAGTACTTACTCAAAAGTTTACCTTAATTAAGTGATACCTCATTTGCCGACTTCTGCTAGTCCGGCCGTTCTTAGAAACATTATTGTCTCTCTCATTGGTAATCTAGCAAGAAAAATACTTAGTGCACTCACACATTCCTTCAGCTGAACTTTACATCATGGACAGAAAAAAAAGAACTAATCTTACTACGATACCGTTGTTATTAAAAAATACTAACTGGCTAATGAGTAGAGAGATTACAATATTTGTAAAAAAAATCAGTATCACTAATGAAATACATTTTCTCATTAACGGTAACATTGTTAGTACTTGCTACTAATATTGTTGGGCAATCCTCATCAAAAGCTGTAAATGCCGAAATAAATATTGAAGCCACTGTTATACAAGCTATCGAACTTGTTACAGTACAAAATATCCGATTGGCGAATTTAGAACCGGTTAACGATGAAATTTATATACCTCCCATTACTAGTGGTAATGCCGGTCATATGATCGCATCAGGAAATCCAAACGCGGAAATACGTATTACATACCAGCCCAATCAAATTCTTACTCAGATAAACGGGGATGGATTGATTCGTGTGGAGTACCAACTATCCGGCAATGACTTAAACGAGCAATTAACATCAGAGCTTCTCGATGCTGAAAACAGAAACTTCAGTTTTAATATAGATGGAGATTTTTACATCTGGGTTGGAGGACGTGTTTTCATCGAACAAGCCAAACCGGGCAGCTACGAAGGCGATTTCACCATTGAAATAGATTACATTTAATTCATGTACAAATCTATTTCAACATATTGCTTTATTCTTATTGGGGTTTTATTTATCAATTCAACCCTTATTGCTCAAGAAATAGACTTTGGAGATTACTATAACTATTCCCTATCAGTTGCAGAACAAAATCCTGGAGCAGATTTTGAATTTGGAACCATTATTTCAGGAAGTGGATTAAACAGCCTGGGAATTGCAAATTCAAAGGTTATTACTATTACAGGAGTAAAATATCTTGATGTATTTTTAACAGTAACTGCTGATGATGAACTTTTATTAAATGGTAATCCTGGGTGTACTAGCGACCCAACTTGTAGCATTGACTTCACTCTAGAAGCAGCTTATGCAAACAGAGGTAGTGATAACATTGGTCAAGCAAGATTGATGACAGTTGTTTCAAATTCGAGTACTGCTCAGTTTCCGGTAAAATATCGTACTTCCGCCCCACCATCTCCTCCTCCAACACCCGTTTATGAAGGATATGATCCTTCAGTTTTTAACGAAACTGCTTACTTATATTTATACGGTTCACTAAATGTGGGTAATGTGAATTCGGGGGCTTATTCATCTGAAATCAACATTACGATCATATATGATTAAAGGGAATTTTGCATACTCTTCTTTTTCATGGTGTCTCATCATTTTTGTGACAGTGTTAAACTCCACAAACCTTCAAAGTCAATTTATAAACGTTCAAATTGAACTAGAACCTGAGTTAGAAACCGTTGTATTATCGAAATTAAATTTTGGTGATATCATCTTAAACTCCGGAGAAAAACAGATTAATTTGGGAGATCCAAATATGGGAATTTTTTCGATAACAGCTATAAATTCTCAGATAGTTCGCTTTAATTTGGACTCTCCAAAAACATTAAAACATCTTAATCCTAGTATAGCTTCAACAATTGGGATTGAACTTAGTGCTGCTTATAACAACTCAGGAATAAATAACCCTGAAAACGCTACGCCTTTTAATAATGAAAATATATTCGTAAAAGTTAATGAAAACGCCCTTAAAGATCGTTTTGAGTGGGAAACAGTCTATGTCTATATATATGGGCTTATTGATGTAGGAAATGTTCCGTTAGGTATCTATGAAGGTCAAATAAGGCTTACCATAGATTATGAATAGCCGATTTTGGTTTCATTAATAAACTCTAACTTGTGATATACACCACAAAACTTGAAATTTATTCAACTCAAAAAAATTAAACTTTATTCTCATGAAAAATTTAAACAAAATAATCGCTGCATTTACTGTGATGTTACTAGTTGGTTCTGCTAACATATTTGCTCAAGAAACAGCAGAAGTAGCAGTAACTGCTCAGGTTGAAGCTGCTTTAGTTTTAACTCCAACTGATGTTGCTTTAGGAACAATTCAACAGGAAGCTTCTGTGATCGATGCTAATGCTAATGATGATGCAACCGAAACTAACTTAGGAGACGGAGCTTCTGCAGGTTCTCTACAAATTACTGGATCTACTGGCGTTGATGTAGTAGTTTCTTGGACAAACGGGATACTTGACAACGCTGGTGAAACTGACCCTATCACCTTCACCCCTTCTGTTTGGTTGGGTGCTAGTGAAGTAACTAGTGGTGGAACAGTTACTCTAGCTGGTGGCGACATTACTTTAAATGTAGGTGGCGCATTAGAAGCACCTAGCGGTACAGGTGCTTACAGTACAGCTAATGGAGCTAACCCAATTACTTTTACTGTTTCTTACGAATAAGAACACATTTCTTATAAAAGTCTCATTATTCAGTAATGAGACTTTTTTTTTATCAAAGAATAGCAGCTTTTAAAATCCTGTTATAATTTGCACCCGAATTTATTAATTTAGAGCGTACATATAAATAATCTACAGAAAATGAAAAAATCGCTATCGCTTATTATTGGGGTGTTTTTAATTTGTTCTTCAAATATTCTTGGACAAATAACTATATCTCCTACTAATATTTTTATAGAAGAAAACACCAAATTTGGTACTTATTTAGTGCTTAATGGATCTAATGAAGCTCAAGAAGTTTCCGTTGACTTTATATTTGCATATACAAAAACGGATGAAAATGGAGTCAGAAGTGTTGTTTATGATGATACAGTTAAACAGGCAGAACATTCTGCTGACTCTTGGGTGCGTTCATTTCCTAGAAATTTTACATTAGCTCCGGGACAACGTCAAGTGGTTCGCCTTAGAGTTACACCGCCGAATAATCTTGAAGATGGATCATATTGGGCGCGTATAAAAACTAGGTCTACAGCGCAGACTCCTCCGGTAGAATTACAAAATGATGCTTCTGTATCAGCGAGAGTTGGGATAACTATCGAACAAATAACAGGGTTATACTTTAAGAAAGGAGATGTCACAACCGGTATTGATGTTTTAAATACAATTGCATCACTTACTGAGGACGGTTTTGCTGAAGCCAGAGTAAAACTATTACGCACCGGGAATTCACCCTTTTTAGGTTCTATCACAATGAATATTAAAGATGCCAACGGCAACATAGTTAAATCATCTTTTCGATCAACAACAATTTATTTTGATGGCACACACAGCCAAGAAACTGACATAGAAGGATTGCCAGCCGGCAACTATACGATCGAATTAACTTTTGAAAGCCAAAGAAGCGATGTTTCTAGTGACGATATCGTAAAAATGGAACCCGTAACAACAACAACACAACTCACTATACGGTGATCTCTGGAAAATGGAAATATATCTTATTAAACTTTCTTTGCTTGTTTGTGTGTTATGGAACTTTTAGTTCTTTAAACGCCCAAGCTACAAACGAAGAAGAAACAGAGGTATATCTTTCATTTTCATATAGAAGTGCCATCAACTCGGTTGTAGTTGCCTACTACAAAAACGATACATTCTATATTCCCTACGCTGAATTGTTTAAGCTCTTGGAAATTGATAATAATGTATCAGTAGATAATGGTGATATTATTTTATCCGGCAAATTTCTACAAGCGGAAACACCTTACGCTATCAATTTAAGTAAATATAGAGCTTCTTTCGGAAACAAGAACAGTACATTGACTAATGATGACTTTCTTATTAAAGAACTCGATTATTATTTAAAAATATCGATTTTCGAAAATTTATTTGGGCTTAATTTTGAAGTAGATTTTAATAACCTTGCATTAGTTCTTGAAACGGACAGACAAATCCCGATTGTCCAAAAGCTCCTTCGTCAATATAAGCGACAGCAAATAAGTAGAAACGATCGAATTTCTGATCTTAATTATGCTGTAGAATATGAACGCGATAGAAAAATTTTAGGAGCTGGCTTCTTAGATTATAATCTATCAGCAGTTAACAATGATGGTTCTAATCTCTTTTTGTTTAACTCATCAATTGGTCTTGAAGCTCTGGGTGGAGATGTTCAGGGATCAATAAACGGAGTATATTCCAGTCAGCTTACAAGTGCTACTACCAATAATTTACGCTGGAGGTACGCTATTACTGATAATCTGTTGATTTCTAGTGTAATTGCCGGACAAACAAGTTCATCGGGTATTTTAGGAAATCCTTACACTGGGGTAAAAATCACTAACCAACCAATTGAACCCAGAAGACTTTATGATGAATTTGTAATACAAGGTAATACTTTACCTAGATCTGAAGTAGAACTTTACATCAATAATACACTTGCTGATTTTCAAGAAATTGATGAAACCGGTAATTATCGATTCCTTACCCCTCTTACTTATGGAACATCAGCTTATGACTTAAAGATATTCGGACCAACTGGTCAGGTTATCGAACGTTCGAAAAGAATTCAGGTTCCTTTTTCTTTTCTTCCTCCCGGCGAAGTTAACTACAATATAGATTTTGGGGAATTAGAAAACCCTCTGGTTGGAACACAAGATCGGGGGTTAACGGCACAAGGTAGCGCAATGTACGGAGTATCAAACTGGTTAACTGCCAGAGCGGGAGTAGAATATTTCGAAGCACTACAATCTGATATTCCAACATTTACAGGTGGGTTCTCTGCTCGCATACTCAATAAGTATTTAGTCACTACTGAAATTGTAAACAATGCTTTTATTCGTACTCGAGGTAGCGTAATATTTGCTAATGCATCTAGTTTGAGTTTGTCATACACTGATTATTTCAAGCAAAATAGAATTTACAATTCTGGTAATTTTAATCAAGAACTTCAAGCTAGCCTATTTTATCCTTTTTCTTTGGGATCAGTACCATTAAATATCAGGCTTTTTGGATCACGTGTAGAACGATCTCCGCGACCTTTATCTAGATACAGAGTTGATGTAAGCTCAAGGATTCAAAGATTTAATTTAAGAGCTGGATTCAGTAATTCTAACACAGAACAAGATTTTTTTAAGCTTACTGATAATGCAACGATAAACTTTTCAACTACATATAACTTTCCTCGCTTACCAAGTGCCCCTACTCTTTTTCATGGAATGTTTGCCCGTGGAGAAATTTCATTTTTGCCAACATCTAAAGAATTAGAAGACGCGCAGATTTTTATTTCAAGAAATGTATTTACCAAAGGAAGTATTCAGCTTAATTTCACAAGAAATTTCCGATTTGGTTTTAATTCTATATCAGCAAGTATCGTAATTGATTTTGATAAAGCAAGAGTAAACTCAAGATTTCGAAATATTAGAAGTTCAAATACTCTTACAAACACCATCAGAGGCTCTGTAGGTTATGATTCAAATAACAAGAATTTTCTGTTAACAAGTCGCAATCAAGTGGGTCGTTCAGCCTCAGCTGTACGACTTTTTGTAGATTATGATGGCGATGAAAAATTTTCTGAAGGCGATGAATTAATTAGGGATAATGCTATTCGTTTAGACAGAACAGGTACTACTAGATACAAAGATGGGATTACTTATATCACGCAAATGCAACCTTATTTTAAATACAATATGGAAATTAATAAGGGCGCTATAAAAAACCCTCTTTTAGTTCCCAGACAAGAGAAATTTGGCGTAATCTCAGATCCTAACTTTTTTAAGCCTATAGATATCCCCTTTTACTCTTCAGGAATAATAGAAGGTATCGTAAATCGCAGATATAATAGCGATACACAAGACGGCATTGGAGGTATTCGCCTCTTTTTGACAAATATTGAAAAGAATACTGTTCAAGAGCTACGCTCCTTTTCGGATGGAAGTTTTTATTCTTACGAAATTCCACCGGGAAACTATGAGCTCTCTATTGACCCCTCTCAGCTAGAAATTCTTGAATCAAAATCACTACCGAGCAAAATCGATATTGAAATTGAAGCTCTTGCAGATGGTGATTTTGTTGAAGGACTAAGCTTCCTTATCGCTCCTAAAGATTTTGATCCTGATAAAAAAGAAGAAATCCCTGCAGAAACTATAATTGCAGATATCAGTACCAGCCCCGAAATAATTGAATTTAAGGAAGAACTCGATAAGAACATTACAGAAACATTACGTTTAATTGTTTTGGCTCAAACTGCTTTTTACAACAGAGATATTGATAACGCTCTAAATTTAGTCAATCAATCGTTAGAGCTTTTTGAAACTGCACAAGGCTACGCTTTAAAAGGAAGCTTAAATTACTTAAATGGGGATAAAGCTGAAGCTCAGAAAAATTGGGAATCTGCTGCACAGTTTAACCCAGACATTTTTATTCCTGATATTGAAATACTTGATCAAATAATTAGAACAGAACTTGGTGATTAAGAGTGATAATAATTCCAGGATTGAAGAATATAACTACGTTGATTAGAATTAAATTAAACCTTTACTCAAAATTGAAGAGTGTAATTTCTCTGCTTGCTTTATTATTAATAAGCTCGTTGGCAAATGCCCAATCAAATAATAACCAGACAACAGTACAACAGTCAGCTTCTCTTCAAATAGCCTCTTTAGAGCAAGCTTATGACTCTCAGATAATACAAATCCTTTCTAATCACTTTGATCGGAAAAAATTCTTTGTGGATGTAAATATTGATGCTGAGTTTATTACTGAGACTGTACAAACAACAGGGAACCAAGTTGTAACCAGAAGACCTCAGACTTTTCTTCCCGGACTTCCCTTTTTACCTGATGAGAACCTTCAGAATGCTACTCCAAATCCAACTCCTGAAACTGTAACCAATCAAAATTCTTTTAAAAGTTTGCAGCTTAACAGCATTGCTGTAAACATATATGCTGATACTTCTTTTTCAGCTACAGATATTCAGTTCATGAATCGTGTAAGTGGCTTTGCCGCCAAAATTGATCCTGCGAGAGGCGATGTAATCAATATTACGCAGCTTGCAATTCCTGACCCAAGTATAAAGCCCGCTTCCGTCATAACTATTGATGATCCCGAACCCCAACCGAAAAGTCTCCTTGTTTCTTTTAGGGAATATATTGTAGAAATCATACTTCTTGGTATTCTGTTACTCGGGTTATTTGGTTACGGATTCATCAGAAAGTCAAAAGAGCAACCAAACTTACAAGCACAAAGAGAAAGTATAAAAAGTGATATTTCAGTTGACGGTGTATTGAATTCTGAGAATATGTCATTTCATGGCAGTTCAAAAGAAAAATCAAATGACATTGCTTCTGAATTTGAATTGGTTTCTGAGAATTTTTTCAAATATCCCCAAGAGGTTTCTCTGGTATTCGAATTTTGGATTGACAGCGATGAAAAGAATGGACCTACTAATGTAGCTGAAGTAATCTCAGCTATTGATCAAAGTTCACTTAAGTTATTACAAAATCATATTGACGAAGAAAAGCTTGCAATTATTAAGACAGGTCTTAGAGAACTAAAGCCGATGTCTATCGATGAAAAATATCGAGCAGCCAAATATTTTAATTCGGTAATAGAAAGTGAAGACAAGAACAACAAATCTAGCAAAAAACATGCGAAACTCGGACTGTTCAAGTTCCTTACTCACCTACCTGATGAAACCATAGTAGAGTTGATTAAAACTGAAAATAATGTAAGTGCTGCTCTTATTATTGATTATTTGCCTCAAGATAAAGCAGCTTCGATTTTAAATTCATTTGAAAGATCCAGAGCCGCTGAAATTATGCTGAAGATGTCTACTCTTCATACCCTTTCTTATAAAGATCAAAGTAAAATTTCTAATGGTCTTTTTGAAAAAGCGATTCTGGTTAGGGATAAAGAACATCAAGAAGATTACGGTATTGAGAATATTCTTCCAATTTTAGAAAATCTTCCTGTTGACGAACAAAGAAAATATATCGAACAATTGAAATCAACTGGTTCTCCGGTTGGTGATATCCTTGAAAAGGAATTCTTTACAATTGATCAAATCCCAGAGCTTGACGATGAGATCGTTAAAAACGGAATCGAATCCATCGATACTTCAACTTTATTAGAAGCATTGTCTGGCTTAGATGAAGAATCTATCGATAAATTATTATTTAGCAGACCTAAACGAGAGCAACAACTTATTCGCCTTGAACTTGAAAACTTAAATGGTGATCAAAATTATAATGCCCAAGCTAAAATGACTTTAGTTAGTTCTCTCAGAAAATCCATTAAACTTAGTAAAGAAGATCAAGACTAAATTTCACATATCGAATATTACTGCGTTGTTGCTTCCGCTGCTGTTAGTTATTGTTTTGATCGCCTGTGGTAGTTCTAATAAATTAAGTATCCAAGAATCTATTAATAATGATCAAAACGCAGCTTTAGAAACAACAAGCACGGATAGTGAAGAGATAACTAAGCCTGAACAAGATAATATTGATCAGGCCCGAATTGACTCACTTACAAAAATCTATAAGGATCAGATTTATAATCAGGAGCAAAATAAAGCTAACCGGATTACTACTTTCTATATTCTTGCGCAGCAAAAGTTTTATAGTGCTGAATATGAAGAAGCTTTATTCTTGATAAACCAAGCATCTGCAGTGAAAGAAACCCCCGATGTTCTTGCATTAAAAGGGAGTATCTACTTTGGATTGGGATCAACCGAAAATTTTGTCACATTTTGGAAAAGAGCTCTTGATATGGATAAAAATGTTCCTATCCCTCCATCACCTGTGATTATTGAAGAACTTAAAAAACAAGGACTAATAAATGACAACCCGGATAGAAACTTTAAATAAAACTAAGATATGAAGACATCCTTCTTAAACATATTAAGTGTTTTTATCTCAATGATAATTCTTATCTGGGGGGCGCTTTTGGTAACCGGGTTTGCTCAATATAATATTGTACCTTCCAAATATGAGTTTTTTAATTTACCTAGTTTAGCAATCGTTTTTGGCGGAATTTCAGCTAGCGTCTTTATAAGCTACCCTTTTTCTAAAGTTATTAAAGCTCTTAGAGAAAGTACTCGATTATTTACCCATAGTAATATTGATGATACACTTTTAGAAAAGGATATAAATCAAATCTTAGAATGGCAGAAAAGAATTAGAACAAACAAAATTAAAGCTGTATCAGAATTAAGTGAGGAATATAATGATCGTTTTGAAGGCTACTTATTTTCTATTCTGGATACCAATTACTCTACCGAAGAGCTTCGTGAACTCGCTGAAATAAATATTCACGAAACCTATACCCGCCAGCAACAGATTAACCAAATTATAGCTAGTATGGGGAAAACCGCACCGGTATTCGGAATGCTAGGAACTTTGTTTGGACTTATCGTTTTACTTTCAGGTTTTAATGAAATGGATTCTTTATTAACAGGATTAGCGGCAGCTTTAATGACAACACTTTATGGAATTTTGATCGGTAATTTCATTTTTGTTCCTATGGCAAAAAAGATGAATAATATCGCTTCACTACAGTACTTCAGAGAAAAGTTAATTCTGGAAGGTATTCTCCTTATTCAGCAACAGAAATCATCTTTACAAATTTATGATAAGCTGAAAGCACACATGCATAGAACTAGCCAAGAATTTTAGAAAATTTAGAGTGTAGATTTGGATTCTGATCAACGAAATACCAAGAAAAATTCCTTGTTTCCTAAGCAGGATCTCGAGCCTGAAGATGACGACAGTTGGCAGGTAAGCTATCTTGACATAATTACTATTCTACTAGGTTTTCTGGTTATCTTACTTTCTTTTTCTGAACTGAATAATGGAGAATCTTTTTCGGTATCAGATTTATTTACATCATTGAATAACGAAACTGAGTTTATTACAACCCCTATTGAAGATATTAAGGAAGAACTTGAGAATCTTTTAGAGCCTGAAATATCCCAAGGCAAATTGGAAATTTTTAGAGATCTAAATGACGTTCGAATTCGATTTAAAAGTGATGATCTTTATAGCTCCGGGAGTGCCCAACTAGAAGGTGAAGCTTCTCAAATATTAGATCGGGTTTTGGAAGCTTTTAAACTTATCAAGTACAATGATTTTGAAATTGATGTTGAAGGTCATACTGATAATGTGCCTATTTCTTCGGCCAACTTCGACTCTAATTGGGAGTTATCTACCTCAAGAGCTTCTAATATCGTAAAATACTTTAGTGAAACCGGCATTCCACAAGATCGATTAAAAGCTTCAGGATATGCTGATTCCAGACCATTAGTTGAATTTGATAATCAGGGAAACCCCTACCCTGCTAGTAAGGATAAAAACAGACGCGTTGTTCTCAGATTGTATTACTCCAGCCCAAACCAAGGTTCAAATGCTGATTCTACTTATACTGAAAATGAAAGTACTGAGTCTATTTCTGAGGATGCTGCTAATGATCAAATTGTTGAAAATGATTTACTAGCCGACAATCAGTATACTTCCGATCCGAATGATATTGACTCTATTCAGCAATCCTCTGGCGATCAGCAGCTATCAGTTGTAGCTTCTACTCCTAATGAGCCTGAAGTCCCAAAAGAGTCGGTTCCTGAAATCAATAAGAGTGAAGATCAAACTCAGGAAAAAAATCAACAGGATTCATCAGCTGCTACAAATTTTCAAAATGGGTGTAGATATTCCCTGCAAGTCGGAGAATTTGAGTCTTTTATTACAAGTTTCAATTTTGCAAAGGAAGCTGGAACCAGAACAGGAACTAGCTTTGAGATCATGTACAATAATTCATTGTTTTCAGCCAGAACAGTAAGTTCAAATTCTTTGTCAAAAACTATAGCGCTTAAAGATAAACTGGATGAAAACTTAGAGGCAGAACAGATTACAGGATTTGTTCAACAATGCTACGACGATGGTAGAAAACGCCCACAGCCATTACAATATCAAATTCAGCTAGGATTCTTCCAAAACAAAGAAAATGCAGTCTCATTCAGTAAAGTAGTTTCAGAGGAATATGGAATTGATGCTGTAGTTGATCAAATATCTCTAGAAGCTTATTCAGTGCTTACAAAGCCATTAAGCAATGTAAGTTTGGCGAAAAACAGACTTAGCACTATTAAAAGTATCGATGCTTTTAGCGGGGCTTTTATAAAATACGATCCTTCAAGCGTTTATGACTATAGTTTCACTTATCAAATACAATTAGGGTCGTTTTCTAAAAAAAGTGACGCCGATATTTTAGCTCAAAGGTTAAGAGATGAAATGAATATACAGTCTAGTATAAAAACTTTCAGTTCAGGGCGGTATTACTTAGTTACTCGTCCATATTTCGATTGGAGTGAAGTTATTAGTTTATACCAAACTTTTAAAACAGATGCCTCCCAACTTTCTCCAACAATATTTCTTATAGAAAAAGTTTAATTTTTGGTATAAAAAAAAGCCTCAACCGAACGATTAAGGCTTTCAAAAGTTAATCTTAGAGAATTATAGTAGCATTGATAAAGGATTCTCAAGCAGATTTCTAACCGTATTCAAGAACTGAGCAGCTTTTGCCCCATCAACAATTCTATGATCGCTTGAAAGCGTGATCTTCATTCTCTTTCCTGGAACAACGGCTCCATTCTCAACAACAGGCACATCACGTATTGCTCCTACTGCAAGAATACAAGCATTAGGAGGATTGATGATAGCGGTAAACTCTTCAATACCGAACATTCCCAAATTCGAAATAGTGAATGTGCTGCCTTCCATTTGTTCCGGCTGAAGTTTTCTATCACGTGCCAATCCTGCCAATTCTCTTGTTTCTGCTGAAATTTGAGATAGCCCTTTTTTATCAGCATGATTAATAACTGGAGTCATCAGCCCTTCATCAATAGCAACTGCAACAGCCACATGAACGTCACCATGCTCTTTAATTACATCATCATGCCATGAACTGTTTATCGCCTGATGACGCGTTAGAGCTATAGCACAAGCCTTAACAACAATATCGTTAAAGCTAATCTTTACATCATTAGCTTCATTCATTGAAGAACGAGCTGCCATTGCCGCTTTCATATCGATATCTATGGTCTCGTAGAAATGCGGATTGGTAAACTTACTTTCAGAAAGTCGGCGTGCAATTACCTTTCTCATTTGAGAAACTTTCACTTCTTTACTTTCTAAACTCTCAAAAGTCTTAGAATGATCGGAAGAACCGGAAGGTTTTGAAAGCCCACTTCCTGAGCTAGCGGATTCTTTAAAGTCTTCGATATCTTTTTTAACTACTCTTCCTTCAGGACCAGAACCTTCAACAGAGGAAATATCAATTCCTTTATCCTCAGCCATTTTCTTAGCTAATGGAGAAGCTTTTACTCTTCCATTATCTGAAGACGACGATGAATCCGAAGGCTTTTCAGATTTTTCATCTGATTTATTGTCTTTCTTAGACTCTTTATTCTCACCTGAACTAGAATCTTCTTTTTCTGAGTCATTCTCTTCTTTAGATGAGCCTTCAGAACTTCCTCCTTCCGTCCCATCAAGAATATCAGAAATATCTTCTCCTTCTTCTCCGATTACAGCAATAAGTCCACCAAGTGGAACTGCATCACCTTCACCAGGAATAATTTTCAAAAGAATTCCGTCGTCAAAAGCTTCTACATCCATAGTGGCTTTATCTGTTTCTACTTCAGCGATGATATCACCTGCAGAAATCTTGTCGCCTTCTTTAACATTCCATTTAGCAATAACACCCTCTTCCATGGTGTCACTAAGCTTCGGCATTTCTATCTTAATAGCCATAATTTCTTCGAATTAGTGAGTTGAGTTATATTAATTTCTGTAAGTAACTTGATTTACCGCATCAACAACCTGTTTTACAGACGGATACCATAGATCGAATAAGTTTTTAGCAAATGGTGCACAAACATCAGGAAGTGTAACACGCTGAACTGGAGCATCTAAATAATCAAACGCTTCGCGCTGAACCAAAAATCCAACTTCCGCTGCTAATCCGCCAAAAGGATGCGCTTCATCTAAAAGGACGCATCTGTTGGTCTTTTTAATGGATTCGATAATCATTGGGAGATCTAAGGGCTTTACTGTTCTCGGATCAATGATTTCACATTCAACGCCATCTTTTGCCAATTGCTCAGCTGCTTTTACTGCCAGGTGATACATTTTCCCGTGAGCAACTAAAGTTACGTCGCTTCCTTCACGTTTAATCTTACCTTTACCTATTGGGATGATATAATCATCCTCATCAGATACTTCTCCTTTCAAACCATACATCTGCTCAGATTCCATGAAAAGAACAGGATTATCATCACGAATCGCAGATTTCAACAATCCTTTCGCATCGTCTGGTTCTGAAGTGTAAATAACTTTTAATCCCGGGAAGTGAGCATACATTGAATCATAAGCTACAGAATGTGTCGCTCCTAATTGCCCTGCTGATGCATTAGGGCCTCTAAATACTATCGGGCAACTAATTTGGCCACCTGTCATATATTTAACCTTAGAGGCGTGATTTATGATTTGATCAGCTGCTAATACAGCAAAGTTGAACGTCATAAATTCAACAATCGGTCTTAAACCATTCATTGCCGCTCCCACTCCGATTCCTGCAAAACCAAGTTCTGAGATTGGTGTGTCAATTACGCGTTTGTATCCATATTTATCAAGAAGTCCCTCTGTAGTTTTGTAAGCGCCGTTATATTCAGCTACTTCCTCTCCCATTACAAAGACTTTTTCATCTTTTGCCATTTCTTCATCGATGGCAGCTTTAATTGCTTCTCTAAATTGTAATTCAGCCATTATTCTATTCTTTGAAATTCTTTTTAAGTGTGGAAGTATGGTTCGTCTTCAACAAACATATCTTCGTAAAGCTCTTCTTCTTTAGGGAAATCAGAATTATCAGCAAACTCAACTGCGTCTAATACTTCTTGCTCTACTTTATCCTCAATTTTCTTTAAGGCTGCTTCCTTTGCTATTTCATTATCCAAGATATAGCTTTTTAAGCGCTCAATAGGATCTATATTTTGATATTCTTCCAACTCTTCTTTAGTTCTGTACTTCTGAGGATCAGACATTGAATGTCCTCTATATCGGTACGTTCTAATTTCAACGAACCAAGGCTCAGAATTTTTACGAACATCATCAGCGATTTCTTTCATTTTCTCATAAACAGAAAATACATCCATTCCGTTGATTACTGCACTTTTCATTCCATAACCGTCCGCACGATCAACAATCTCAGCAACAGTATGACGCTTTGCTGCTGTTCCCATCGAATATCCATTATTCTCTACGACGAATATTGCAGGAAGTCCCCAAAGTTGAGCAATATTAAAAGTTTCATGTAAAGCTCCTTGATCTACAGCTCCATCCCCAAAGAAACAAGTAGAGATTCTACCGTTTTGCTCATATTTGTTAGCGAATGCTAGTCCGCCGCCAATAGGAATATGTCCACCTACAATACCATAACCACCCCAAAAGTGATTTTCAGCTTTAGCAAAGTGCATCGAACCACCTTTACCTCTTGAACATCCTGTTGCTTTACCAAAAAGCTCAGCCATTCCTTCGTTTGGTGTAATCCCTCTACATAATCCCCAACCATGGTCTCGATAAGCTGTTATAATATCGTCATCATCATTCAGAGCAAATGTTGTACCTGTTGAAATTGCTTCTTGACCAATATAAAGATGAAGAAATCCACCAAACTTCCCTTTTTGATATTGCTGCATTGCTCTTTCTTCAAATCGACGTTGCAAATACATTTGCTCGTACATCGCTTTAAGCTTAGCTGGGGAAAGTCCTAAGTCTTTGTGCTTAGATTTAGTAGCAGCAGGAAGATCAACTCCTTTTTGTACCGCTCCTGATTTTTCATCTCCAATTCCTCTTGGAGCAAATTCTACTTCACTTTTTTTCTTTTTTGCCATAGTTCGTTTTTTATAACCTTATCCCCTCAAAAAGGGGCTTGAATATATTCAAATTTTAGGAAGATTTCGTAATTCTATCTTGTTCAAAAGGTTAAATGGAATTAAAAATAATTTCATTCACTTTTGATAAAGCTTCTTCAAGTTTCTCTGGTTGACGCCCACCTGCTGTTGCTAGATTTGGTTGTCCTCCTCCTCCTCCGCCAACTAATCGTCCGAGCTGTCCCACTAAGGCTCCGGCTTTTAACCCCTTTTCTTTGATCAAGTCACCAGTAACAGCAACCATTACATAGACTTTACCTTCATCTAAGTCTTTAGAGCCTAAAACCGTAACTGTTTGTGAAGTAGATTTTTCCAGAGCACTGTAACCCAGTTGTTTAAGCATTTCCATATCAGCACCGGGAATTTCTCCCTTAACTAATTTGATATCTCCTTCGATCTTTTCGGGACTTGAAAGAAGTTCAGCTAATTTCGCGCCAGTATTTTGAAGGTTTTGAGCAGATAATTCTTTTTCGAGAGACTTCTTTTCTTCCTGAAGTTTCTTGATATCTCCCACTAAATCAGTTGATTGACCAATTACCGCTTTGATCTCTTTAAGAAGTTCATTTTCATTTCTTAAAACTTCAATGGCTGCCTTACCACATACAGCCTCAATTCTACGAACACCTGCCGCAACAGATGTTTCCTGAGTAAATCTGAAATACCCAATTTCTCCGGTAGCTTTAACGTGCGTGCCACCACATAATTCGCTTGAGAAATTCTTATCAAACGTGATTACTCGAACATGATCTCCATATTTTTCACCGAAGAGCATCATCGCTCCCGTTTCTTTTGCCTCTTCTATAGGAACATTTCTCTTTTCATCTAAAGGTATATTCTCCTGTATCTTCTCATTCACTCTTTGTTCAATCACTTTTAACTCGTTTTCAGTTACTGCTTCAAAGTGCGCAAAATCAAATCTTAAATGATGATCGTCTACCAAAGAACCTTTTTGAACTACATGTTCACCCAATTCTTGGCGTAGTATTTCATGAACTAGATGAGTTGCTGAATGATGCTTTTGAATTTCTTTTCTTCGAGAGGTATCAATTTGTGCTTTCCAGTTTCCTGTTAAATCATCTGGAAGAGACTCTGAATAGTGAACGAACTCACCATTTTCTTTTTGCACATCTATGATATGAATGTACTCATCTCCGTTAGTAAGCAAACCTGTATCAGCTACTTGTCCGCCACTTTCTGCATAAAAAGGAGTTTTTGAAAGTTTGAATGTAAACCTATCTCCTACTTTTCTGAAAGACACAAACTCCGTTTCTACTTCGTATCTATCATAACCAACAAATTCAGAACTATTAACCTTATCACCTTTAACTAATTCCCATTCACTGCTTCCACTCTGATCTACAGAAAACTTACCAGCAGCTCTAGCTCGATCTTTCTGCTCTTTCATGAGCTCATTAAAGCGTTCTTCATCGACTTCGATGTTTTGCTCACGAGCCATCAATTGAGTGAGATCAATCGGAAATCCAAACGTATCATGAAGTTTGAATGCATCATCTCCTGAAATTACTTTCTTCCCTTTTGATACTTCCTTAAATAGTGCGATACCTTGGCCTAAAGTTTTGAGGAAACTCTTTTCTTCCGATTTGATCACATTGGTTACATACTCTTTCTGAGCTTCCATTTCCGGGAATACATCTTTGAATTGATCTGCGAGAACATTTACTAACTTATAGAAGAATGGCTCTTTGAATCCCAGCTTATCCCAACCATATCTAATTGCTCTTCGAAGGATTCTACGAATTACATATCCTCTACCATCATTTCCGGGAGAAGCACCATCCGCAATCGAAAAAGCAACTGCACGAATATGATCAGCGATTACTCGCATCGCAATATCTTTCTCTTCTGACTTTCCGTAAGTCAATCCGGCCATTATCGCAATTTCATTCAATAACGGAGTAAAAATATCTGAATCGTAATTAGAAGTCTTACCTTGCAGAACTGCACAAACCCGCTCAAATCCCATTCCTGTATCCACGTGTTGGGCAGGTAAAGATTTTAAAGATCCATCAGCTTGACGATTAAATTGAATAAAAACCAGATTCCATATTTCCATCACTCGGGGATCGTCTGCATTTACCAACGATGAACCATCTACTTTTTTACGCTCTTCTTCCGATCTGAGATCAATATGAATTTCGGAGCAAGGTCCACAGGGACCAGTATCTCCCATTTCCCAAAAATTGTCTTTCTTTCCGCATTTAAGAATATGTGTATGGTCTATAGAAGTCTCACTTTTCCATAGTTCTATAGCTTCCTCATCAACCGGAAGGTCGTCTTCTTGATCTCCACCAAATACCGTAGCGTACAACTGATCTGGATTTAATCCCCATTTATCAACTAATAATTCCCAAGCCCAAGCAATTGCTTCTTTTTTGAAATAATTCCCGAACGACCAATTTCCCAACATTTCGAATAATGTATGGTGATAAGTGTCATATCCCACTTCTTCGAGATCATTATGCTTACCACTCACTCGAATACACTTCTGTGTATCGGCTGCTCTGCTCCATTCTTTTCCTTCGTGAGATAATGTTTTCTTTTCCTGATCTTTCGCCAAAAAAAGTGGTTTGAACTGATTCATACCAGCATTCGTAAAAAGCAAGGTAGGATCATCCTTGGGAACTACGGGAGCACTATCCACAATAGCGTGATTTTTTTCTTTAAAAAAATTAAGGAATTCTTGTCGTATCTGAGATGAAGTCTTAGTGGATATCAAATTGAATTATAATATCGGTTAAAATTTAAGAAGGTGAAGATAAAAAAAATATGCTTCACACTCGATGTTTGATTTAGCTTTACTGAATAAATTAAGAAGCTTCTTTACTTTTTTGAAAAACAATAAACATTTTGTGGTTACAAGAATTAGTAACGACATTTGTTCGCACTTAAAAACTCATTCAATTATTATGAAAACTATACTGAATTTCTTTCTTCGTGGAATGTTAATCGTATTTCCTGTTGGAGCCACGATATATTTAGTATCTATTGCTATAGGCTGGGCCAACGAATCTTTAAACTATCTTTTTTTTAGTTGGTTTGATTATAATATTCCGGGACTTGGAATAATTACCGGATTTATCGCTATCACTGTAATTGGTTTTATTTTTACCCGAGCTTTCACAAAACCTATTGTCCATCTCTTCGAAAAATTACTCACAAGAACTCCTCTAGTTAGTATAATTTACAGCTCGTTACGAGATCTTACAGAAGCTTTTGTTGGGGATAAAAAGAAATTTACAGCACCTGTTATAGTTGATTTTGGGGTTCCAGGAGTAAAAAGATTAGGCTTTATTACGCAAAATTCTTTGATAGACTTAGGGCTCGAAGAAGAAGTTGCTGTTTACTGTCCGCATTCTTATAACTTTTCCGGAAACCTCTATATCGTGAATAAAACTCATGTTAAGCCCGTCAAGAAAGACCCCGCTACTTTTATGAAATTTGTTGTTTCGGGCGGTGTTTCTAACCTTAGTAAAATTGAGTAGTACTTCTTATAAATTCTACTTGCGGACTGAAGTCCTTGTCTTGCTTACCTGAAGACATCGTATATCTTTGCAAGTATATTAACCGAGAACTTTAGTTTGAAGTAACGCTATCATAAAAAATGAACTCAAAAACTTAGTAGACTTCTTCAAAGGTTCTTGCGGAAGGTTTAATGTTCTTTTTTAAATCTTCCCAACTCCATTCTTTTGGATCAACTTCAGCAATATCACCTCTAACTTGAAGGTACTCTAAGTGCCCCTGAAGAGCTAGATTTTGATAAATACCTGTTTCCATTCCTTTCATTCCACAGATATAAATGAGCGTATTTTCCTTTTCCAGAATTGGATTTAAAATTTCGGAGTGATCATTTATAACACTTTGTACATAGTATTTACTGCCATCTAACCTTCTATCTTCTCTCGAGACACAACTCAAATAATGAAAATTAGAATGCTTCTCCTTCATCTCATTAATAAAATCAGGATAGAGAATGTCTGTTCTGTACGCGCAACCAAAAACAAGAGCAATATCTCCTTTGTAACCCGATTCAAATAATTCCATAATCATTCCCCGAAATGGAGCAATTCCAGTTCCGGTTGCAAAAAATACGTAATTAAAATCTTGTGCATTTTCAGGGAGCAAATATCTTTTGCCACTAGGACCGGTTAATTTAACTTTATCTCCGGGCTTAAGATCAGATAAGTAGTTTGAAGCTACTCCCAAGTACAGCTTTCCATCAATTTCGTCCACTGATCTTTTTACCGTTGTAGAAACCAGATGAGACTCACCACCCTCTCCTTTCGTCGGAGATGACACAGAGTATAATCGCAACTTATGAGGGCGACCTTTTTCATTCTCTCCCGGAGGCAAAACACCAACTGACTGCCCCACTCTAATTCTGTTTACTAAGTCTGTTCCCGAGATATCAAAAGTAATATGTCTTACAATGTTAGGACTGTTTTCAGCAGTGCACACATAGTTTTCGACAATAGTTGCTTCCGTAGGGTTTTTTGGTGAATAAATATTTAGCTCAACTTCAGGGAGTATTATTTCTGACATTCGTTATTCTGAATTTATTTGCATAAAAAAATCCAGCACTCCGATTGAATGCTGGATTAGTAAAATACAATTTTTCTAGTTTAGAAATAAAACGTTAATCCTGCAGAAATGACATTTCCACTAAATTCAGTATCATCAAGATCATCGCCCTTGTCATCCAAAAATAGATATCGGTAATCAACATTTAGACCTGCACTTTCATTAAGTGGCAAATCCAAACCAAATCCAAGATGATAACCTAAGTTTAGTTCGGCATCATCGCCCGGATTTATAAATCCTCCATCATAATCATAAAATGTATAATAAGCTCCTAAACCTGCTAAACCATATGGTTGGAAATTTGAAGCTAAAGGCACATGCATTAATAAAGAAGCTGTAACCGGAATTTGACGGATATTGACTTCACCATTTGTCGTTGAATATGCTTGCTCTCCGCGATATTCTGCAGCAAATTCGAAACCAAAAACTTCTCCTCTCGATCTTGTCTGTACACCAATAAACATGGTACCATCTTCTGCATCAGGAGCTTTGTAGTATCCGATTTTCGGGCCAATGCCGGATCTATCTTTGGTCGGAGCTGTCTGAGCTTCTGTCTGTGTTGAAAAGGTTAATAAAACTGCTAATGTTAATGTAGATATAAAAAGCTTCATAATTAGTATTAGTTGTTGTTAGCTAATACTTTAAAGCTTTATACGCTAAATAAGTTCCAAAAAAAAGTAGGAGGTTTCTAAAACCTACTGATTACTGATCTTATATCTCACCAATTCATCAATTGTAGGCTTTGCACCTCTTTCTTCAATAAGCCTTGAAGCCGTTCTGTCAGTTACTTCAACACCTCGCATTCTCATTAAGTTTTCTTTAGTTAGCTCCTCTTTAGTATATCCCAAATCCATCATTCGGCTTGTAAAGTTAGCAGTAACACCGGCATTTCTGGTTTCAACAAGTTCATCAACAGAAAGTGTATAGCCAAGTTCTTGCATCATACGAGCATAAGTAGCACTCACATCGGCTCTTTTAAGTTCAACGAGTTGATCTAGGGTTACATCTGTGTAGCCTAAATCTCGTATAGAACTAGTGTAAGTAGCCGTAACACCTTCACTTCTAAGATCTAGTAACTCTTCTCTGCTTAGTTCTCCGTAGCCCATATCTGTCATCCAGGTTCCCATGCCTTGCAGCAGCTCTTCATTGGGTTCATTTATTGCTTGTTCAATTCTATCAATTGGATTTATTTCAGAAAAATCAAATCTGGATCCTACATAGAAAGTTAGAGTAGCGATAAAAGCGAAGAGGAGAATGTAATTTGAAAGTTTTCCGGAATTAGAACTTTTATCTAAAGAACTCTGATTAAGCTGTGAAACTGTATCATCTTCAAGATCTTTTAAATCGTTCTTTAGGTTTCTAAATTTAGTACTCATAATTGCCCTTATTTTGTTCTTGAACGAGTACGCATCTTGTTAAAAAAAGATGCGAAATAAGTTACTAAACAACCAATTTAAGTGATTTTTCCAAATCCCCAATGGTAAATGGCTTTACAATCAAATCCTCGAAATCTGTGTTTTGTGCACGTTCAAAGTTTAGTCGATCAGAATTTCCTGTTAAATATATTACTTTTGCCTGTACAAATTCTTTGATCTTAGCTACGGTTTCAACTCCGTCCATATCACCTTTCAATCGAATATCCATAAGCAATATTTCGGGCTTTTCTTGTATAGATATCTTTACGGCTTCTTCTCCGGATACAGCTTTCCCAATAACTTTATGTCCTAGTTCTTTCACCATGTTCTCGACTACCAAAGAAATGATCATATCATCCTCGACAATCAGTACTTTTTTACTGTCACTCATTTTGAATCCTAAATTTCCCTAATTATCGACCTAAATCTTTTGTTTATTAAGCCCTTTTTTGAAACCGCTGAAATGTACAAAATTCTTTCTCATTTTTTATAAAAGAGTTGTATCTATTATTGTTCCATCCACTGTGCTTACATAAACTTTCCATTTAATATTATCTGTGTTTTCAAGAAGAATATTTACCTCCCAAGCTTTATGAATTTCCATCCCTTTTTCAACATCAACAGAAGTAAATCTTAGCTCAGGCTCTCCCTTGATATGTTCTTTAGATACTATTTGTTCAAAAATTTGATTTTGCTCATTTTCATATCTGAGCTTCAGCCCCAGCAGGTATTCTTTAACATGATTTGTACCAAAATTTACGAACCCGGGGTCAATTGCGTTATACCAATTACCCCAGATTCGATTTACTCCGTTCGCATCCATATATACTGTAATCTTAGTATTTGATACTTCAATATTGTTAATCTTCTGAGTTTCAAATTCAAATTTCCATTGCAATGGTACATTATCAATATCGGGGCCTTCACAAATGGTACAACCCTTTAACGGTGTTATTTCCGAGATCACTAATTTACTTGCGTCAATTACTCCTGTAAATTTCGAATTTTGCAACAACGATTGTTTTGCTAAATCATCGAAGCGATTCTCATATTGTACTTCTTTTTTTGATTCAGTTCTGCTTAAGCAAGGGTTTTCATCGTTTGGAAAAAGAACCCTGCTGTATCCGGTGAGTGCGTATTCGTTTAAAGTTGAACAAATTAGTCCATTATTATTTTGATGATACTCATCATTTAAAGATTTCAAAGTTTCTATATCAACTCTTTTAATCAGAATAGGATAGTCTTCTTTTTTGTCTTCTACTGGTAGAGAATCACATGCTAAGAGCATGGTCAGCAATCCAAAAAATAGTAAAGTAAATGGTTTTTTAATCACTGTTCATTGTCCTTAATAAAAGTTAATTAATGCATACAATTACCACAACACTAATAATAAAGATTGTTATGTTTGTACTGTAATTAATTTTGAATTTTCGATTCTATGAAATCAAAAATAGCGGTAATAGGAAGCGGTGTTTCGGGGGTTACATCAGCCATTCTACTTCAGAATTTTGGCTTTGACGTTACTATATATTCGAAGTCATTGTTTTATCGTGATAATAACGACCCTAATTTCGCGAGTCTATTTCCATCGGCTTCAATTATTCCTCATTCTGTATATCATTCCAATCTGAATAAAATTTTCAGCAATAGTAATTCTCTTTTTTCGAAGCTTGATAGATTATCTTTTCCAGGATTAACCGTACATGAACACTTTGAACTCTATGGTTATAAAACTGAAATACCAGATTATGCTGAATTAATTCCTGAATTTGAATCAATATCTGACACAAGCTGGACTCCAAAACACCCTAAAATCGAAACTAAGCATGGAATTCAATTCAATTGTTTTTTTGCGGATTGGAAAATTTATTTTCCTTATTTGATTAAGCTTTTTAACCGTTTAGGCGGTAAAATTATTAAACAAAATATTGACTTAAACTCTCTTCATAGATTAAGTGAAGAGATTATTATTAATTGCTCGGGTGTAGGTTCTCATAAGCTAAAGGAAGAACCTTCAAACCCTCTTGTCTTAAAGGGGCATCTTGTAAATATTTTAGATACTCCTCTTCTTACTTCACCAAAAGGAAATACGGTCTCATATAACTTTACTCCCGGCTCAGATATTTATTCAGACTCTTCTAATAATCCTCTTGATGTGTATTGCTACCCAAGAACGAATGATTGGATTTTGGGTGGTAGTAGATTTAAAGGAAGTTTAGATAAAAATGGAAAATGGGCTTCGGAAGATGAACTTTCAAAAGATGTTCCACCTGAAATTGAACAACTTAATTCAGAAATAATTGAACATACTTTTGGGGTTGATTGTAGTGAGTTAAAGCAAAGAAGTTATCTTTATTCGTACAGATACCTAAGAAATAAAGTTGATGGGCTTAGATTAGAAAAAGATCAAAGTTATAATCAATTAATTGTACATAATTATGGACATGGAGGAGCAGGTGTTACTTTAAGCTGGGGATGTGCTTTTGAAGTTCTAAATCTTGTAACAGATGCGATCAATAAAACTACTTTCACCCTTGATGAAGTCTCAGAAAAATTAAACTTGTAAAATCAGGAGTTGAATTTTGCCTTATAGTTCAACCAATGACCCGAAATTAAAAAAATACTTCCGATCAAAGTAATTCCTGCTTCTCCATACTCTCCTAGTATTTCGTTAAAATACCAAGCCAAAAAAATCACAAACAGACCCGACAATAAAAGAATGGTAATTCTAGGTGAGTTATGTCTCCTCCGAAGTGACAGAAATACAGCCGGAGCTATAGCAATAAAGAAAATTAAATGAGTGTATTCATGAAATTCTTCAAAAGTTGGCCACAACGGTATGAGAGCTACAATTACTGGAACTAACAGACAATGAATAGCACAAATACCGGACAATCCCATTCCAACTCTGTCCCAAAATCCAGGTTTTCCTTCTTTAATCTCTTCGTTCAATGCTTTTAACTACCATCTTTAAGTTCTTACAGTTAACCTTATTGCAACAAAGATATCAATATAAATTATGACTTATTGATGTAATAAAAATTAGATCAAAAAAACTACAACAAAACTTAAAAGCTACACTTCTTTGAGTATATATGTAAGCCAGACACTTGCCAACAGCATGATTATAAAAAATATGAATAGAGCTTGTAGGCTAAAGATCTCCGATATCAAACCAATTCCTGCAGCTATAATAGTAAACAACCCTATAAATGTATTTGAAAGAGAAATAAATAAAGGGCGTTCATCTTCAGGGGCGTAATCAGTTAAATAGGTTTTTCTGCTAAGTCGAGCTCCTCCATGTATCATCATATTCAAAAGTATGATTGGAGCAAAAGTATAAATTGTTTTTAAATCAGAATCTAAAAAGTCGTACCCGATTACTAACAAGATATTTACAATTCCCAGCCCTGCTACTAACATCATCATCTTTCTGCTAGAACGGTCCGCAAACTTTCCCCAAAAAGGACTGCTTATAAACCCTGCTATCCCACTTACAATAACTAATAAACCCAACCCGTTGAAACTTGCTCCTGTTTCTTGTTTGCCGTACAGTATAAAAAAAGGTTGAGCCAAAGGAATCGCCATTAGCATTGCGCGAGCTAATATAAAATTCCTCAAATTGCTGTTAGATGTTAGCACCTCCCATCCCTTCTTAACCTCAATGACAGGGCTTCTACCTCCCTTTGTTGCTCCTTCCTCCTCTCTGATAATCAAGAAAAAGAACCCTGCTCCAATCCATAATAAAACTGATGTAGCCATCAATATGGTGACAGGTAATTTCTCTGTTGTGTCTTGAAGAAAAAAATACATTAGCAATCCAGCACAAAGAGTAAGTATTCCACCTCCAGTAGCTCTTGTAGCAAGCAATCTTCCTCGCCTTCCTTTTGGGATGGTCTTTGCCATTACATCTTTAAAACTTACTGAAGCAACTCCGCTTGCGATACTGAATAAAAACAAAGAACATATAATTATATATCCGGCTGAATTCCCTTCAAGAAATATAAAAGCCAATAACATTGTTAAAATCATTATTGACTGAAAAAAGGCAGAATATGCCCAAAAGTATTTTCTTTTTTTAAATGCTCTTATTTTAGCTGACACCAATAATTGAGGAAGCAATGATCCTGCATTTTTTAAAGGCACAAGTAAACCTGCAAATACAGATGAAGCTCCTAGCATGCTCAAAATCCAAGGCAAAGTAACTCCCGGGCTTACAAGTTGTTCAGCTAGTTTTGAGCAAAAACCACTTAGTGAATTTTTCATAAAGTTTCCCGGAACGCTTTTACATTGCTCTTCATCTATGGCTTTACAAACTCTTTCCTCTCCTTCATTAGTAATCCAATCGTAAATTTTCTCTTGCTCAATCATGTTTTCAAAACTCATACATTTTTAAAATCATTCATTAGAAAAACTTCTACTCTACGTATCACAGTGTTGTATTATAAAACCGATTTGAGCTTTTTCTTAATCGGAATAAAAGCCAACGTGCATAATAGACTTAATATGACTTTAATAGTTTGAAGTCATATTTTTGCAGCTCCGTCTAATACACAAGTTTTTATGCTTGTACACAAATAAATCTATATGCCAGACTACACAGAAAATCCTGAATTCCAGAAATTTGAACAAATCCCTACTAACATTTTCGATAATGCTAAAGAGGGCTCGCTTCATGTAGCACATGAAATAGCTTCACTGATTCGAGAAAAAGCAAAAAAAGGTGAAAATGCTGTCTTAGGATTAGCCACAGGTTCTACTCCTACTCAGATCTATGATGAATTAGTTCGCCTCCATAAAGAAGAGAATTTAAGTTTCAAAAATGTAATCACATTTAACTTAGATGAGTATTATCCGATGAACCCCGGCTCTATCCATAGTTATGTGTATTTCATGAATGAATATCTCTTCAACCATATTGATATAAAACCTGAAAATATTCACATACCTGATGGTACACTTGAAAGAGATGAAGTTTATGAGTTTTGCCAGAATTATGAGTCTAAGATTAAGGATGCAGGTGGTTTGGATATCCAAATTCTTGGAATCGGACGTACCGGTCATGTTGGATTTAATGAACCCGGTTCTAGCATCAATTCTGAAACCAGACTTATTGCGTTAGATAGTTTAACGATGCTGGATGCTGCCAGTAGTTTCTTTGGTGTTGAAAATGTGCCGAGAAGAGCCATAACCATGGGTGTTGGAACAATACTTTCAGCCGATAAAATTTATTTAATGGCATGGGGTGAAGGAAAAGCAGGTATCATTAAGAAAACGGTTGAGGGAGATGTTACTCCACAAATTCCTGCTACATTTCTTCAAAAACATTCCGATGTAGAAATAATATTGGATGAAGCTTCATCTGCAGAACTGACAAAAGTTAAAAATCCTTGGTTAGTAGGTCCTATTGAATGGAATGCTAACATCCTTAGAAAAGCTGTAGTTTGGTTGAGTCTTACTTTAGATAAACCAATTCTTAAACTTACTGATGAAGATTATAGTGAACACGGTATGAACGATGTTCTTACATCAATTGGAACTGCTTATAATGTCAATATTCGCATATTTAACGAAATTCAGCATACAATTACAGGTTGGCCAGGTGGAAAACCTAATGCTGATGATACTAAACGACCTGAAAGAAAATCACCATTTCCAAAGCGAGTATTGATTTTTAGTCCACATCCTGATGATGATATCATATCTATGGGAGGAACTTTCATCCGCCTTGCCGATCAAGGTCATGAGGTTCATGTAGCTTATCAAACTTCAGGAAATATTGCTGTTTTTGATGATGAAGCGCTTCGTTTTGCAGATTTTGTAAACGATTATCATAATAGTTTTGATACAGGTTCAAAAGATATCGAAAATCTCTACAATAAAGTTCGTTCTTCAATCGAGAACAAAGAACCGGGCGAAGTTGATTCCGAAGAAGTAAAAACGATTAAAGGTATGATTCGTCGTGGCGAAGCTAAAGCAACAGCAC